>OCPX01000003.1_pt1 | contig 322583 bp, 285 predicted proteins | sample 1538771 | NCBI WGS metagenome assembly OCPX01 (sample SAMN04571725, study PRJEB22368) | human gut metagenome | biome: human gut; material: stool | host: Homo sapiens | place: Luxembourg | collected 2012-11-01 | reverse complement strand
ACCGCGCGGGACACCCAAAATGGATGCTTAAAAAATCATATCTACCTAATTTATAGATAAATACAAAATTAGCGTTCAAAATCTGTCAAAGTCAGGAAAAGTTTGCTGTTTGATAATTCCATCCCAATTACGCCCCGAGCCATTGCCAAAACCTGAGAATGGCTCACAACACATCATTTTTGTTCCTCTTGGCGCGTAAATATTAAATATTACATCACCACTAAACCCCGTACCTTTAGCAACTTCCATCGACCAAAATGCACCTTCTGTACCTGTTGCTCCAATCAATGCTTTTATTTCTGTATCTGTAGCGGTGCTGAAATTAGCTAAGCCGAATTTTTTCAACGCTACCAGCTTATCTCCTCTTTGCAACCACATATCAAAGTCATATGACGATTTATTGATAATGCCTTCGATGAGTGGAATCCGTTGCAGACCTAATTGCACACTTGTCTGGCTCCCGTAATATGTCAGCCCTCGTAAAGGTTCATTGATATTGTGATACGAAACGGTATACCCATATATCGCATCTTGTTCTTCTTGAATCACCATCGCTTCATGACTCAAGGTTCGAAATATTCCGTTCTTTTAACAACACTTTTTTTTACATTGACACACATTTTTTGCCAAACAGCATGGCAACACAATCGGCGCACAACGAAAAGGTGCCGGCAAATTTGCCGGCACCTTGATTCAAAATATCGTTATGTCTTAAGCCTTTTTCACACGGCTTCCAACCATTGCATAGAACAACAAATAGGCAACGGCTGCAATGAGCACCCAATAGCTTGACAAATATCCAGCCGCATCGGCAACACCGCCTTGAATCAGCGGAAGTATGCCACCGCCGCACACCATCACCATAAACAATCCTGAGGCAACTGCAGTGTATTTGCCAAGACCTTCAACTGCGAGGTTGAAAATGCCGCCCCACATAACTGACGTGCAAAGACCGCAAAGCACGAAGAACAGCACGCATGTAGGCGCCTCGATCATTGTAAACGACATGTTCTGGAATCCAGGAATGCTGATTGTCGAATCAGGCATACACAATCCGCAGAGCAAGAAAGCGATTGCCACAGTGGCAACTGTTGAGAGTTGCGCACGGCTTGAGAATTTAGAGCCAAACGATCCGCCCACAAGACGTCCGACAAGCATCAACAACCAATACATCCCCACCAGCGAACCAGCAGCAGAAGGGTTCATTCCTTTACCCGGTTTTTTGACGTCGTTATAAATTTCATAAGCCGATTCATATTGTTTCTCACCGATTACTTTGTTTTCATATCCAATCATAGCCTTTGCTTCCTCTTCCGAGAATTTCGACTTGTCCTGCTGATAAGCTACAAGCGCATCCGCATTTGCCTTGTCGGCTGCTTGAAGCTCAGCCAAATAGGCAGGGTCATTCTGCTGCTTGTTGTATTCGTCAACAGTAGCGGCAGCCTCTTCCTTGGTCTGTGTGGTCATATAAAGATTTGCCATGTTTGGAATGCCAACCTCGATACCTACATACAAGAAGATTGCAACGATACCGAGAGCGAAATGACGATATTTCAACGCGCCGCCAATAGTAGCCTTCTCCTCATGCTTAATCTCGCCTTGCTTTGCCTCTTCAAGAATAGGTTCCGGCAATTTAGAGAAGAAAAGCACGATCAAAGCGAATGCAAAAATGCCCATAGCAATAAACAATGCCGGACGGGCAGCACTCAGAGTGAGACCCTTCAGAGTGTCGCCCATAAGATAGCCGACAAGCACCGGGCAGATTGTCGCAGCCAAAGAGTTGGCAGAGCCACCGAATTGCAGCAACTGGTTGCCCTTATTGCCTCCGCCTCCAAGCGTGTTGAGCATCGGGTTTACAACAGTGTTGAGCATACACATAGAGAAACCAGCCACAAACGCGCCAGTCAAATAAACCGCAAACACACCTGAATCAAGCGTGCTCGACAAGAACATCAGCGCAACGCCCACCAAACCGACAAGGACGGCTGCAATGGCTGAGAATTTATAACCTTTTTTTTGAAGGATAAGGCCAGCCGGAATACCCATGAACGCATAAGCGATAAAGTTGGCGGCATTACCCAACTGCGATTCGAAGTTAGTCAGGTCAAACTGCTCTTTAAGGATTATTCCAAACGGATTTTGGAATCCAGTCACGAATGAAATCATCGCGAACAAGAAGAACATCACCACGATAGGCAATGTGTAATTTTTCTTTTCTTGAGTCATAATTTTTAGATTTTAAAGTAGTTATTGTTTAATTTCATAATCAGTATTGACGAGGTCCGAAAATATGGCTTCCTACGCGGACCATGGTAGAGCCTTCCTCAACGGCTATCCGATAATCATCGCTCATTCCCATGCTCACAATGTCGAACGCGGGATTTTTCGCCATTATGCCAGACTTCATTTCTCTGAACACCCCTACAATTCGCTGAAACTCCTTTCGTATCTCTGTCTCATTGTCGGTATTCGTAGCCATTCCCATAACACCTCTGACCCTCACATTCCGGCAATTATCAAGCATTCCCGTTTTCTCCAGGCATACCAGATCGCTCATGTCAAAGCCATATTTTGTTTCCTCCTGCGCTACGTGAAGCTCAAGCAACACGTCCACAATCTTGCCAATTTTTTCAGCCTCGACATTGATTGCCGTCAGCAGTTTGCCACTGTCAACGCTATGTATCAGAGTCACAATCGGGACCACAGTCTTGACTTTGTTGGTCTGCAGATGCCCGATGAAATGCCATTGCACATCAGACGGCATCGTCGCCGCTTTCTGCACAAGCTCCTGAGCCCTGCTCTCTCCAAAGACCCTCTGCCCTGCATCATAAGCCGCCATCAGAGCCTCCGTAGGGTGGAATTTAGAAACTGCCACCAAAGTCACACTCTGTGGCAGTTCCTTTTTCATTTGTTTTATATTTTCTGCGACATCAATCATAATTATTTATTATGCCTGTGCGCCCTCGTTTCCGCCTAAATCCTCTTTATAGACATCCATTATCATTGTCTCATTGATAGAGGCCACCTCAAAGTCGGACATCGTACCCTTCATTCCTTCCATAAAGTTGTCGTAGGCTTTCTTGAAATCCGCAGCCTGTACCATCATGAAATTGGCAGTTTTCTTCTCCACTGCAGTTTTCTCATCAATGGTCACGAAGTTCACCTTAACCTTATACCACTTATCGCCCTCCTCGTCCCAGAAGATTTCCGCGATATTGGTGCGCTTTACAGCCGTCACCTTCAGCTCACCGCCTGTCACAAACGGAGTCATCTCTTCTATAATTCGAGCCTCAGCCTCTGTAAACGACAAGGCATCAACCAAATATGGTTCAGTTACCGCTTTTTGTTGACCATTTTCTGTCAACTTCTCATATTTCACTTTGCATTCAAACCAAGTTGCCATTGTTTTCTTTCTTTATTTTTTCGTTACAAAAGTAATAATTTCTCCGAGAAACAGGATAACGTATACTCCCATTTTTTATCAACTATTTCTCGCCTTATAATACAGAGTGGAGCAATTCGACTCCGCAAACAAAGCCGATGCCACGTCTGCCATTCGCCCAAGGGTCGCAGCCCTGTATCTCTCCACCTCCTCATTTATCATCTCCGCATTGCCAAGCATCTCGAAATATGCCAGGTTTGAAGCCAGCTCATCGTTGTTAAGATTACTGAACAGCGCATTAGACTCATATTTGTTGACCACTTTGTCCAACTCATACTGACTCACATCGCCATCAGCCACCTTGCGAAGTTCATCGGCAATCGCCGCCTCAACCCTGTCGAAGGAAACGCCAGGGAGCAGCTGCGCCTTGACAATCAGCATTCCAGGATCCTCATCGCCAGTTATCGACGCGTCTATCGACGCGACCAGATTGCCTTTCGCATAGACGTTGCGGAACAGTCTCGACGACCTGCCGTTTGACAGCACGTCGCTCAACAAATCGCAGACAGGATAGTCATTGTCAAGGCGTCCACACATCCGGTATGCCTTCACTATCATATTATGCGGCACGTCGCGTTCAACCTCCTTCACCCTCGCCGACAATTGAGTCGGCTCGCAAGGGAGTGTACGCTCCGGCATTTCCGCACACGGGATGCCAGCGAACCATTTTTCAGCCAACGCAAACACATCTTCAGAGTCCAGATTGCCCACTACCGACAATATGGCATTCCCCGGATTGTAATAGCGTCGATAGAAAGCCTTTATCGCCTCGACCGGCACATTTTCAATGTCAGACAAAGCTTTTCCTATCACCGGCCATTTATATGGATGCACCTTATAGACCATTTCGCGGAGAATGTGTCCGACGTCGCCATACGGAGCATTCAGACAGCGCTGCTTGAATTCCTCCTGCACGACGCTGCGCTGCACTTCCACCGACTTGTCAGACAGCAACAGATTCTGCATCCGGTCGGCTTCTACCCAAAACGCCGTTTCCACGTTTTCAAAAGGAAGGACGTCATAATAGTTGGTGATGTCGCTGTTTGTCCATGCATTGTTGTCACCGCCGGCCTCCACCATCACAGAATCGAATTTAGGGACAGCCGCAGTGCCTCCAAACATCAGATGCTCGCACAAATGCGCAAGCCCAGTATATTCCGGCGACTCGTTTTTAGCCCCTACACGATACAGCAAATTGACCGCAACCATTCCTGTCGCACAGTTTCTGCTGTGCACAACCTGCAGCCCATTGCCCAACCGATAGCGCGACGTCTTTGTCATTCAATCACCGAAGCTTTCAGGATTCTGACATCTTCCTTAGGTCTGTCGTTGCGCGCTGTCTCGACGCATTGAATCTTGTCGACCACATCCATTCCAGAAACAACCTCGCCAAAGACACTGTATCCGCCATCCAAGAACGGAGTGCCGCCGACAGTTGTATATACCGACTTCTGTTCCGGAGTAAACTTGAACAGTTTTCCTTTTAACGAGGCCTCCGTTTCTTGAATCAGACTGTCTTGAAGCTCCTGCAGCCCCGCTGCGTTACGAGCTCTGCGCAAATCCATTATTTCCGCGCGATGCTCCTTTGCCAACGCTTGAAACACCGATTGCTTTTGCTGGTTCTGCAACGACTTTTCCATCGCCACAAGCTCCGATTCATTATACACCTTTCCCGTGACAATGTAGAACTGCGAGCCAGACGATTTCTTTTCCGGATTGACAGCATCGCCCGTGCGGGCAGCCGCAACAGCGCCACGCTTGTGGAACAATTCAGGGAGAACAAACTCACCGGGAATCTCTTCGCCATAATCATTCGCGCCAAGAACCGCATCCGGTGTCGCCGTCTTCGACGTCGGATCGCCGGTCTGAACCATAAAATCCTTTATCACCCTATGGAACAGCACACCATCGTATGCGCCGGCCTCTACATTTTTCACAAAATTATCACGATGTCCGGGAGTCAATTCCGATAAAAGAATCACGACATCGCCCTCGGACGTTTTCAACAGCACTTTCATTGCCTTATTTTCTTTTTTTGAAGATTCGACAGCACCTCCCGACAACGGCATCCATAAAAGAGCCATCGCCAACACCGCCATTAAAACACCTGATTTCAAATCAGAAACCCTTAGGGTACACTCTTTTATATATACGTCGGAAATTATTGTCGGAAGCGCTCAACTCTTCCGCTTTCTCAACATAATCCTCACCCCAAATGCTTGCCAACAAACTCGGCATATACTTTCTGTCACGATCCTTTTCTATAGAAGCGTCAAGCAATTTGGATATGCTGTCGGAATATTTCTCCTTGTCAATCGCAGCCAGATAACGAGCCGTGCTTACAATAAACTGACCGTTGCGGTCAACTTTTATTATATTATCGACCAATTCCGGCATATCACCGTCACAACTACCGATGTTGTTGGCTATATATTCATATGTAGCCAGCCCATCCTCGTCTTTTTTCAACTTTTTCAAAACGTCTTCGTTCATCAGTTTTTCTTTATTATTTTTACAAAGGCACCTCAAACCACACCAACGACACGGCAAAATCCAGCATCATTGACGGTCTGTGGGATTCCCACACAAAGGTAATGCGTTTTTATGAAATAATAGCCCTTCCAATCCATTTTTTACAACACATCACCGCCGACAACATCGTTGTTTTACTCTAATTTCTTCTGTTTTAGAAATAAAATCGCTATCTTTGCGCCAAAATAGATGTCACGTTTTTTATATGTCTAATAAGAATGTAAGCCCGACCATCTTGTTTGAGACAAGTTGGGAGGTTTGTAATAAAGTTGGAGGAATATATACAGTATTATCATCAAAAGCAAAAGTTTTGAATGAGCGGTTAGGCGACAAAATGATTTTTGTCGGTCCTGACGTTTGGACTTCTCAAAACCCCTCTCTTTTTTTTAAAGAATCAAAAGCACTACTTAAGAATTGGCGGCAGTCCGCCAATCTTCCTTATGGCATATCTGTCAGAGTGGGAAGATGGATGGTTCCGGGAAATCCGGTTGCAATCCTTGTCAATTTCGACGGCGTCTACCCCAATTTGGATGATTTCTACGCATTGATGTGGGAGAAATTCAAAGTCGACTCGCTGCACTCCTACGGCGACTACGGCGAAGGCTGCGCGTTTGCCATCGCCTCTGCCATAGTAATTGACAGCCTGTCAAAATTCTTGGCGAAAAAAAACGACCGTGTTGTCGCTCAGTTCAACGAGTGGACCACCGGCATGGGACTGCTCTATCTGAAAGCCAACTCGCCACAGATTGCGACCGTCTTCACAACGCATGCCACAAGCATCGGAAGAAGCATCTGCGGCAACGGAAAGCCCCTTTACGACTACTTCAACGGCTACAACGGCGACCAGATGGCATCCGAGCTCAATATGCAGTCGAAACATTCACTGGAGAAAACAGCCGCTCACAATGCCGACTGTTTCACCACCGTAAGCGACATAACCGCCCGGGAATGCGAGCAGCTGCTTGAAATCAAGCCGCTTGTCACACCGAATGGATTCGAGCTCTCAATTGTGCCGGAACGTCAGAAATACACCGCGCAGAGAAAGAAAGCCCGCGCCAAATTGCTGCAAGTGGCAGAAGCCCTGACCGGAAAACATTATGACGACGACACATTCCTATATGCCACCGCCGGACGCAATGAATTCCGCAACAAAGGTCTCGACATGTTTATCGATACGACAAACGCTCTCCGCAACGGCTATGGCATGAATCGGCAGGCAATCGCCTTCATACTGGTCCCCGCATGGGAAAACGGCGCGCGCGAAGATTTAAAAAGCCGTTTGGAAAAAGGCGAGACTCAAGGCGCTTTGGAAGACTGCATCATAACACACCGCCTTCATGACTATTCCTCAGATGCAATATACAACAAATTGGAATATCTGGGAATGCACAATTCGACGGACAGCAAAGTAGACACAATCTACGTGCCCTGCTACCTCAATGGTTCTGACGGGATTTTCAATATGCAATATTACGATTTGCTCATTGGCTTTGACGCCGCCGTTTTTGCATCCTACTACGAGCCCTGGGGATACACTCCCCACGAAAGCATGGCGTTCGGAATACCCACAATCACTACCGACCTTGCAGGCTTCGGGCAATGGATTCTGTCCACATTCGGAGGAGGCTTCAGCAAGTGCGGCGTCGAGGTTACCCACCGGTCAGACTCGAACTACGAAATGGCAGTCAGCGACATTGCCGAGAAACTCAAATATCTGCTGACCGCCGATGTCTCTTTGACAAAGAAAATCAGAAAAGCAGCCATCAGCTCCTCAAAGGGTACAGCTTGGGCTGACTTTATAAGATATTATGACACAGCCTATACAATGGCTTTAGAAAACAATAAACACAATTTGGCATAGTGCCTCTAATTTTAATATTTTAACTATGAAATTGAAAGTAAGCAACACAAATGCCCCTGTATGGCGCGACATCACAATCCATGCAGAATTACCAGCCAAGCTCAAGAGCCTTGACGAATTGGCACACAACGTATGGTGGTCGTGGAACAGCGAGGCGCGAAATCTCTTTCAAGACATTGACCCTAACCTATGGTTGCAGACGGATGAGAACCCCGTCTTGTTATTGCAAAAACTAAGTCTGGAGCGTTGTCAGGAATTGGCTAAAGACGAAGCCTTCCTCGCACGTCTCAATGAAGTGCACAAGGCATTCAAAGACTACATGAAGAAGCCATACCGCAAGGATGTGCCTTCAATCTCCTATTTCAGTATGGAGTATGGTCTTTGCAGCGCTTTGAAAATCTACTCTGGAGGTCTTGGTGTCCTCGCCGGCGACTACATCAAGGAAGCTTCCGACTCTTGTGTAAACTTGACTGCTGTCGGATTCATGTATCGCTATGGATACTTCGACCAGTCTCTTTCAATGGACGGACAGCAGATTGCTGAATATCCAGCGCAGAACTTCAACCAAATTCCTGTGGAGCAAGTGCTCAACAGCGACGGAACTCCGATGGTTCTTGCCGTTCCTTACCCAGGCCGCAACATCTACTGCAACATTTGGAGAGTGAATGTGGGTAGAGTGAAACTCTACTTGTTGGACACAGACAACAACCAGAACTCAGAGTTCGACCGTCCAATCACACACAAACTTTATGGTGGCGATTGGGAAAACCGCATCAAACAGGAATACCTGCTCGGTATCGGCGGCGTCATGATGCTCCGTGCTTTGGGCATCAACACAGAGTTGTATCACTGCAACGAGGGACACGCAGCCCTGCTCAACCTCCAGCGTCTTGTTGAATACGTACAGAACGACCATTTGAGCTTCGATGTAGCACTTGAATTGGTTAAAGCCACAGGTCTCTACACCGTACACACTCCAGTGCCTGCCGGACACGACTATTTCGAAGAGAGCCTCTTCGGAAAATACCTCGGTGAATATCCTGCAAAACTTGGCATTTCGTGGTCAGACCTTATGAATATGGGCCGTGAGAACCCTGACACAAACGAACGGTTCTCAATGAGTGTATTCGCACTCAACACTTGCCAGGAATCCAACGGTGTAAGCTGGTTGCACGGCGAAGTGTCAAAACGCATGTTCCAAGGTGTATGGAAAGGATACGCTCCTGAAGAGTCACACGTTTCATATGTGACAAACGGTGTGCACATGCCAACATGGGCTGCTTCTGAATGGAAAGATTTCTACAAGAAGACTTTCGGCGAGCACTATTGGGAAACTCAGTCGGACGAAATGACTTGGGCTCCTATCCTGAAAGCCAAAGAAGAAGATATCTGGAACATCCGCATTGCGTTGAAAAACAAGTTTATCGACTACGTTAAGCGCGAGTTCAAAGAGACATGGCTTAAGAACCAGGGAGACCCTTCACGCATCGTCTCCATCATGGACAAAATCAATCCAAACGCATTGATTATCGGTTTCGCACGCCGCTTTGCGACTTACAAACGTGCGCACCTGCTGTTTACCGACCTTGACCGTTTGGCTAAAATCGTTAACAACGAGAAGTTCCCTGTGCAATTCGTATTCGCCGGCAAGGCTCACCCAGCCGACGGTGCAGGACAAGGACTCATCAAACGAATCGTAGAGATTTCAAGAATGCCGCAATTCCTTGGCAAGATTATTTTCTTGGAGAACTACAACATGACATTGGCAAAACGTCTGATTTCAGGTGTCGACATCTGGCTGAACACTCCGACTCGTCCATTGGAAGCCTCTGGTACTTCTGGCGAGAAAGCGGAGATGAACGGCGTGCTCAACTTCTCCGTACTTGATGGATGGTGGTATGAAGGCTACCGCAAAGATGCCGGTTGGGCGTTGACTGACAAGCGCACATTCACCGACCAAGGTCAGCAGGACAAGCTCGATGCCGCAACCATCTACTCTATGCTTGAGAACGAGATTATTCCTCTTTATTTTGCAAAGAACTCAAAGGGATATTCTCCAGAATGGATTCAATACATCAAGAACTCCATTGCCCACATCGCTCCTAACTTCACCATGAAGCGTATGATTGATGACTACATCGAACGCTTCTATCTGAAAGAAGGAAAATACGGCAAGGATCTCAAGAAAAACAATTTTGCAAAAGCCAAAGCATTGGTTGAATGGAAAGACAATGTGGTTTCCCGTTGGGACGGCATCAAGGTGCTTGAAGCCACTCCGCTCGATCCTTCAGCGAACTCTTTCGGCGACAAGATCAAAGTTGACGCAAAGATTGACACCAACGGTCTTGCAGACAGCATTGGTGTTGAAATGGTGGTTTATTCCGTTGAAGAAGGTCAGCAGAAATTCCTCAACCGCTACGATTTCAAAGAGGTTAAGCGCGAAGGCGACATCGTTTCTTACGAACTTAAGCACGAAATTGCAGTTCCAGGCGTGTTCCACTATGGATTCCGCATCTATCCTAAGAATGCAGAGCTCGCACACCGTCAGAGCTTCGCTTACTTGAAATGGTTCTAAGCCACACGAACTGTTTGGCAATAAAAAATCGGTTGGAGAGTCTCCAACCGATTTTTTATTCTCCTATATTCTACTAGAACTTGAATCCTACAGAAACAGCCACCTCATTGTTGGCATCCTTCAGTGTTGACGACGGAGCCTCAGCATTGAAAAATCCATAATAATCACTTTGACGGCTCGTTCTCACATATGCCAAATCAGCATAGAATGCTTTATACCGGTATCCAGCACCTGCCGTATAGCGTTGAGTTTTATTGTCCAGGGTATACGACATCGAAGTTCCCGCAGTAGGATCCTGTGCAAGATTCTCTTCAACCGGTGATGTCTTATACGAATATCCGGCACGCACGCTGAAACTTGGCGTCACCTTAAACTCTCCACCGATGCGGATTTCATTGCTTGCCTTAAAGGTTGTCCTTACATTGTCGGCCACGACGCGATCCTCCCGCCCATTATAAAACGTGCGCATACCACCATACATAACCCTTTCATAGTCAAGACTGATGATGCCACGTCCGCCAATCACTCCGGCAACGCTTCCCATCACCTTCCATGGAGTCCTTGCGTCAAATTCCGTCTTGCCGTCATATCCGGCATTCGTTTCTGCCGTACCTTTTATGTTTGATACTCCGCTACCAGCAACATTCGCATCAAATGCATACGACGTGCTTGCATAATAAGAAGAATTGACATTGTAGAATGTAGGCGTATGGAAAGCCACACCCAGCCTGAGTTCATTTATAGGCTTGACAATCAAGCCCATTTTAAAGTTCACGCCTGTGCCCGTCATATTCAGATAGTTTTCCATACCCCATGCGGCATTTCCTTCCGCAAGGTAAGTATTGTCGCCATAAATATAAGGCACACGAGCTTTTTCCAAGCTCTCTCCATAATATGAATACATGCTGTATTCCAAATCCGAGATACCCACAGAAGCACCCCAATACACCATGTCCATCACATTTCCGCCAAAACTTACGTTATACTCGTTCATATGTCCAGACTCCTGAACTTCCATCTCCGCATATCCCGTGGTGCCATTCTTATACAATCCGCTATAAGAATCGTTGCTTGCCGACATCGGATTGATTAAATATGAATTGTATGCCAAAATGCTTATCCACGGAGCGTTGGAGTCCATATACGGATCATATCCGCCTTTAACGGCGCCAAGGTCCGATGTGGTCCAACCTTTTGAATTTTCCGCCACATAATTTGTCATTGAATTACGCATTCCGTGAATCACGCCATTGTAATGACGTTTGAAATCCAAGGCTTTGGTATACGATACACCCCAAGAGAATGTCGGCGTTGTTTCGTTTCCCGTCTTAAATGTCCCGACATAGGCAATGTTGTCAAAATTAAAATTAGAGTTCGATGTTTTAAACCCATTCATAGTGACATTTTTCTTGACACCGCCCATTGTCATTCCCACCTCGGAACTGCGGTAGACACCGATGCCGCCAGGATTCTGATTGAGCGTTGACAAGTCAGCGCCTAACGCACCAAACGCGCCTGCCATAGACATAAACCGGGCACTACCCTTCAAGTCTGTCTGCGATATTGTATATAAATCCAATGCACCCTGAGCTCCTGCCGATGCAGCGTAGAGGGCACACAACAAAGGAAATAAATTTCTTAATTTAGCCATTTTCTTTAGATTTTGTTTTCAAACATTGTTATCGTCTGCCACCACGACCGCCACCGCTGAAAGAGCCTCTGCCCCCACTTGACGAACCGCCTCTAAAACCGCCGAAAGAACTGCCACGGCTTGGCGAAGATGTCGACGGCTGCCTGTATGAAGGCGTACGGTCTGTGGAACGGCTCGGAGATGAATACGACGGAGTGGTACGCTCTGTGCTCACCGACGGACGGCGTCCCGGATTAGTGCTTGGCGACGTATATGTTGTCGAGCCACCTCGATATCCACTGTAGGTTGTCGACGGGCGGTCGGTGTCCGAAGGTCTTGTCGACGGAGTGTAATAAGAAGACGACGGACGGCGGCCTGTTGATCTGTAACTGTCGGACCCGCTATAATTTCCGTGTCTGCTCAATTCCGGTCTGCGTCCGCTCGGGCTGTGAGATGCACTGAACGGTCTGCGTCCGCCATCAGAATAGTAATGATGTCCGCCTGGATAATATGGATAGTATGGATAATAGTGCGGATAACTCCATCCATATCCCCAACCGTAATATGGATACGACGGTCCCCAGAATGGGTCATACCATCCGTAATACGGGCGATAACATCCCCATCCAAATGACCAATCCCACGAATTGTAGTACCATGACGACCTGTAGCACGGGCTGTACCACGGATCATAGAATCCGCCAATCGACCATGTAACCGATGGTGTCCCTACATATATATTCACATTGTCAGCATAGTAGAGTTCCTTCAATCCGCTGTCGTCAGACGAAACCACGATTGTAGGATTATCGAAACGCTCCATACGCTCTGTGTATTGGAAAACATCAGGATTTGCCACCACTGTGTCGGCAGAAATTGTGTCGGCAGAAACTTTGTATGCGCCACGGCGGTTGTATTCATCGACATCGCGAGGATTGCTTGTATACACCTGATATGTCGGTTCTTCAAAATCCGCAGTTTCCTCAGTTTTCTGCTTTTTGACTTCACGCTTCTCCGTCTTCTTTACTTTAGATGGATTGTAGTAAATATCATCGTCATAATAGCTCTGTCCTGACACCAACAGCGGAGTCAAGACACTTGCCAAAATTAAAAGATAATTCCGTTTCATAGTCTTTCACTTTTATTCTAATGACAAACAAACTTTCATTTAGTTTAATCAGAATTGACGCATTTATATATTTTTACAACTTATTAAGTCAGTGGATATAAAAAGCTTCCGTAAGCATTTTGAATTCCCTGCTTCGCTCCGGTCCTTCCTGAAGCACGATTTCCGACTCCTCCAATGCCGCCGGCAAATTTGAGAACTCCCACAAGTAACGCCTTATGGGTTTATTCAGAGTTGTTCTCACTGCAGTGCGGCGCCGAAGCCACAAATTTGCCTCTCCTGCCCAGAACTCTATTGTCTGCCTTACCTCTGCCGGAGCAATCAAGCCAACAAGTCCGTCGTCTGACAGCAACGATTTGCATCTGCCAAAGAACTCAGAGAAAGGCAACGTGTCAGTATGTCTCGCCATAGCTCTGCGTGCATCGGGCGCTCTTTCACCCGAATCGAAGAATGGTGGATTGGACACTATATAATCATACTTTGAGCCACTTTCAAAGCGCAGGAAGTCGCATTCGAATATTTTTATCCGTCCACCCCATGCGCTGTTTTCAGCATTCTGCAAAGCCTCCTCCGCTGCGACGGCGTCTATCTCCACAGCATCCACCATAGCGTCGGCATTGCGCTGAGCCGCCATAAGAGCCAAAATTCCTGTTCCTGCTCCGACGTCCAATATTCGGTTTCTTGCCACAAAATCAGCCCATGCCCCAAGCAGGACAGAGTCTGTCCCGACTTTCATTCCACTCTTTGCATGCCGCACAGAGAATTGCTTAAATTGAAACACATCCAACGTCTTCATTGCGTAAAGATACAAAAAAAGCGCTGAATTCAATGAATCCAACGCTTTTTTGTCTTTTTCTTGTCGATTACCAGATTACCACACGGTCTGCCGGCGCTATATACATCGGATCGCCTTCCTTGATGCCGAATGCCTCATAGAAAGCATCGATATTCTTCAAGGTTGCATTCACTCTCCAACGACCAAGCGAATGAGGGTCGGTAGTCGTGCGACGACGGATTTCCTCTGGACGGATATTGTCTGCCCACACATTGGCATACGACAAGAAGAAACGCTGTGCTGGCGTGAAACCGTCAACAACTTTGTTTTCCTTCGCTTCTTTTGTCTTAAGGTATGCAGTGTAGGCAACTCGCAAACCGCCCTGGTCGGCGATGTTCTCGCCAAGAGTCAACTTGCCGTTGGCATGGAGAGAATCGATGACCACAATCTTGTCAAATTGAGCCTTCAATTTGTTTGCAAGAGAGTCAAACATTTCTGCATCGTCCTTAGTCCACCAGTCTTCCATATTTCCATCTTTGTCAAACTGACGTCCGTTGTCGTCAAATCCATGAGTCATCTCATGTCCGATTACAACACCGATTGCACCATAATTGTCGCAGTCGAGAGCGTCAGGAGAGAAGAACGGAGCTTGAAGGATACCTGCAGGGAAGCAGATTTCATTGGTCGACGGATTGTAATATGCATTTACTGTCTGCGGAGTCATACCCCACTCTGCCTTGTCGACCGGCTTGCCACATTTCTCATTAGAGTCCTTCACATGGAAGATGCTTGCCGACTTCACATTTTCCCAATATGATTTTTTCGGGTCGATGATGATTCCTGAATAATCCTTCCAAGTGTCAGGATAACCTACTTTTACTGTAAATGCCGACAATTTCTCCATTGCTTTCGACTTGGTGGCATCGCTCATCCAAGCCAAGTTCTGGATGTGCTCGCCAAGCGACGTTTTCAGATTTCCGACAAGCTCAAGCATTCTTTGCTTAGACTCCTCAGGGAAATATTTCTTCACATAAATCTGTCCCAATGCCTCGCCAAGCATTCCGTCAGGAACTGACAATGCACGTTTCCAACGCGGTCTGTCCTGCTCCGCACCTGAAATTGTGCTGCTCATCTCAAAGTTCACCTTGCGGAAATTGTCGCCAAGATAATCCGACGCAGAGTTAACCAAATGGAAAATCAGATAGTCCTTGATTTCACGCATACTTTTGTTTGCAATCAATTCGTTCACCTTCTCCAACGACTTCAACTGCATTACGCACATACTGTCGACAATAGGAAGATATTGAGCCGTCAGATACTGCTTCCAATCAATGTTGGGGCAAAGTTTTTCAACTTCTGCGAGAGTGCGGATGTTGTATTGCGCCATGTAGTCTCGCTGCTCCGTACGGGTCATTGCCACCTTTGCAAGCTCCATCTCTATTCCCATAACGTTGTCGCGCATACGTTCAGCGTCGGCCTTTTTATAACCCGACAGCATCAGAAGCTTCACGATAAATTGCTTGTATGCCTCACGGATTTTCAATGTCTGGGCATCATCATTCATATAATAGTCGCGGTCGCCCAAGCCAAGGCCGCCTTGACCCCAATAAAGGATGTTGATGTCAGAATTTTTCAGATCGCTCATAACGCCCACTCCGAAGAATGCCGATGAGAAGCTGTGCATCCATCCGAGAATGCCTGTAATATCTTCGCGTTTTGCCTTTTCAATGCGCTTGATGTCAGCCTTTATTGGTTTTGCGCCTTCTTTGTTCAAGCGCACGCTGTCCATACCCATAGAATACAAATCGCCGATTTTCTGCTCTACAGAGCCATACGTGTGAGAGGTGCCGCACAGACCCTCAACCAAATCATGCAACTGCTTCTTATTATTCTCGCCAAGCATGTCAAAAGAGCCATAGCGCGAGTACTCAGGCTTCAGCGGATTCAATTTTTGCCATCCGCCACATGCATATTGATAAAAATCGGTGCAAGGAGAAACAGACTCATCCAGATTCTCTCTCGACACACCAGTCTTCGGCTCACCGGCATTGGCGCTCATCACGCCAGCCAAAGCCAACAACATAAAACTGTACTTTAGTTTCATAATGTCCTTTTATTTAATTGTTTTTCAAATTTTCCAATTCCATTGTAGCATCTTCCCATTCCGACATAGCCGCATCCAAACTCTTGCTGACTTCGCCATGCCGTTCAAAGAGATCATTGTCGGTTGCACCGGCAGCCAGTTTGTCCTCAACAACTTTCAGTTCCGCCTCGAGTTGCGAAACTTTCGCTTCCGCATCCTTCACGAGCCGCTCCGCTTTTCTTATCTGTTTCTCAAACTCCTTCTTTTCCGCATACGACTGCTTTCCAGAAGAAACTGCCGGCTCCTGAATTTGGTCATTGTCGGTTTTGGAGGGCACCGACTTCTCCAACTCGCGCAACGATTCCATCTGCTTGTGCTGCAGGAAGTCGTAAATTCCGCCCAAATGCTCGCGCACCTTGCCTCCGCCAAACTCATAAACCTTCTCAACCAATCCGTCGAGGAAGTCACGGTCGTGCGACACGACAATCACTGTTCCGTCAAAATCGGCTATTGCCTGCTTCAACACATCCTTTGTCTTCATATCCAGATGGTTGGTAGGCTCGTCAAGGATAAGGAGGTTGACAGGCTCAAGCAACAGACGAATCATTGCCAATCGAGTTTTTTCTCCACCCGAAAGCACTTTCACCTTCTTGTCAGACGCCTCGCCTCCAAACATAAACGCACCGAGGATATCCCTTATTTTCGTGCGGATGTCGCCAACCGCCACTTGATCAATCGTGTCAAACACCGTTATTTCGCCATCAAGCAAAGACGCTTGATTTTGAGCGAAATAGCCGATTTTTACATTATGCCCGATTTTCAGATTTCCATCATACGGAATTTCGTTCATTATGCACTTCACAAGCGTTGACTTTCCCTCACCGTTCTTGCCCACAAAAGCGACTTTCTCGCCGCGTTTGATTGTAAGGTCGACATTGGAAAACACTGTGTGGTCGCCATATTTTTTGGCAACACCTTCGCAGATTACAGGATAGTCGCCCGACCGTGGAGCAGGAGGAAATTTCAGATTCAATCGCGAATTGTCGACCTCGTCAACCTCTATTTCCTCTATTTTCTCCAACTGCTTTATGCGGCTCTGCACCTGCACCGACTTAGTAGCCTTGTAGCGAAAGCGCTCAATGAATCTTTCAGTCTGCTGTATTTGCTTTTGCTGATTCTCATACGCCCGCATCTGCTGCTCTATACGCTCTTGATGCAGAACGACATACTTCGAATAATTAACCTGATAGTCGTAGACCTTGCCACATGAAATCTCCAACGTGCGGTTTGTCACATTGTCAATGAATGCACGGTCGTGCGACACGAGAACCACAACGTTAGCCTTCTGCTTCAAGAACGTTTCAAGCCATTGAATAGACTCAATGTCGAGGTGGTTGGTCGGCTCATCGAGCAACAACACATCCGGACGCATCAGCAACAGTTTTGCCAATTCTATACGCATGCGCCATCCGCCACTGAATTCCGACGTGTTTCTGTCAAAATCAGAGCGGACAAATCCCAGACCAAGCAGCGTCTTCTCAAGTTCCGCCTCCCCGTTCTCGCTCTCCTCCATCTGAACCAAGTCGCTCAGATTAGAGATGCGGTCAATCAGTTCGGCATACGATTCCGACTCATAATCCGTCCGTTCGGCAAGCTCTGTGTTCATCCGGGCAAGAGAAGCCTTCATCTCGTCCAATTTTCCGAACACAGTGCGCACCTCCTCCACAACAGAACGTTCGTCAGTCAGAATCATTTGCTGCGGGAGATAGCCGATTGTAATGTCTTTTTGCGCGGCGACGACACCGCCTGTCGGTTCCTGGAGTCCGGCTATTATCTTCAACATCGTTGACTTGCCGGCTCCATTCTTCCCGACCAGGGCTATTTTGTCACGCTTGTTTATGACAAAATTCACACCGCTGAAAAGGGCTGTACTATTAAATTCTACGCTTAAATTCTGTATAGAAATCATAGAATCTCAATGGCTTACAAACCCATTTTCTTCAAAAGGTCAGACGGCACAGCCTTTTTGTTGACCAATATGCTCATTGTCTTCGACAAGAAATATGCCTCAGAAACATAGAAATAGCCTTGGTAAACTTGGTCTGTGTCCCACGAGTTTTTTACCTTATAATATTTGTTTCCTTTCTGATCCTCAGCCTTTCCAATGATCACCATACCATGGTCATCAGTTGTCTCATAATTGTCGAATCCTTTCTGGCGCGACTCCTGAGTCACCTCAATTTCCTCAACCGGGCCCTTGAAGTCATAAAGTTCTTCTTCCTTTTCCGACGATTTCAGTTTGACCCACTTTGCCAATTCGGTTCCCGTGCGCTCTTTGTTGCGGTCAACCTTCGGCATCAAAGCCACACCGTCGTACCATTTGAAACCCTTTTCACTGACATCAGCCGCCCAAAGCACAGTATATCCTTTTTCAATGGCATCGTCAACGATTTTCTTCAACTCGTCAAGTTTCACATTGTAATACAGACCATTCGACCAATTGTCGGGCACTTCAAGCACAAACGGCTTATAGAAAGGATGATGTGTGAACGATGTCACAGGAATAAAGTCATCCATTTTCAAACCGAGCATATCGGCGAATGAGCGTGGAGTGTACTCCTTGCCCTTGTACATAAATTTCTCAGGCGCTTTTCCAAGGTAAGCGTCCAAAATTCCGATATATCCTTTGAGCCACGCTTCCGATAATTTCGCATTTGGATTTTTCACAATTTCCTTCAGATACGCCTCAAGCACAGCTGCAAGTTCTCCGTGGTTGTGCTTTTCCTCGCCATAATTCAAGCCGGCGTACACCTCTTCCGGAACCATTCCATACGCATTGTAAACATACGGCACATCAAGGATGCTGCCGCCCTGACCAAAATTTGTGGCGCCGCAATACCGCACATAGTGTATTGCCTTATCGATATAGCATTGACGGGCTATATACATTTCCGACAAGTCAAATTCGCCCTTGCCATTTTTAAGGAGTTCGTCCTCCAAAAACGAGACACCCGAAAAACTCCAGCATGTACCCGATTTGTTCTGGTCTTTGACCGATGTGGTCGGATTCACCTTTATATCTTTAAAAACGAATGTAGTGTCGGCAGCTTCCTGAGCCAACATCGCCGGCGTTGATGCAAGAGCCAACGCCATCATCAAAAATATTGCTTTCTTTCTCATTGTTTTTATTTTTTAGTATTCATCCCACGATTTTATCTCAATGTCGTCCATTCCATATTTGCCAATTGCATCGATAAACGCCGATGCCAGACGCGCATTGGTGAGCAACGGCACATTCAAGTCGATTGCCGCACGGCGAATCTTATATCCATTGCTCAGCTCCTTGCTGCTCAAGTTCTTTGGAATGTTCACAACAAGGTCAATCTCCTTATTGTGAAGCATATCCAGGGCCTGTGGCTGCTGGCCTTCTTCACTTGGCCAATACACCCGGATAGCCGGGATATTATTGTCTGTCAAATATTTATATGTCCCGCCTGTGGCATAAAGTTTATAGCCTTTCTCATACAGGATTGAAGCCGCGTCGAGCATGTCGGCCTTCTGTTTTGCAGAACCCGTGCTGAGGAGCACGTTCTTTTTCGGGAATTTATATCCGACAGAAAGCATTGATTTCAAAATCGCCTCCGAGGTGTCGTCGCCAAGGCAACCTACCTCACCCGTTGACGACATATCGACACCAAGCACCGGATCGGCTCCCTGCAAACGTGAGAATGAGAACTGCGAAGCCTTTATGCCGACATAGTCCAAATCAAACGCGTTCTTGTTAGGCTTCTCCACTGGAATTCCAAGCATCACCTTTGTCGCTAAATCAATGAAGTTGAGCTTAAGCACCTTTGATACAAACGGGAAACTGCGGGATGCGCGCAAGTTGCACTCAATCACCTTTATGTCGTTGTTCTTTGCAAGATACTGAATATTGAACGGACCCGAGATGTTAAGAGCTTTTGCTATCTGGCTTGAAATCTTCTTGATGCGGCGCACTGTCTCAACATACAATTTTTGCGGCGGGAACTGAATTGTAGCATCACCGGAATGCACTCCGGCAAACTCGATGTGCTCTGAAATTGCATACACCTTTATCTCGCCATTCTGAGCGACAGCGTCCATCTCAATCTCTTTCGCATGCTCAATAAATTCAGTAACGACAACAGGATGCTGTTTAGACACATTGGCTGCGAGCTTCAAGAAACGCTCCAGCTCCTCATCGTTAGAGCATACATTCATCGCCGCACCTGAAAGCACATACGACGGACGCACCAGAACAGGATAGCCCACCTCGTCGACAAACTCATTGATGTCGCTCATCGACGTCAACTCGCGCCAACGCGGCTGGTCAATGTGCAGCTCATCGAGCATCTGCGAGAACTTATGACGGTCTTCCGCATTGTCGATGCTCTTTGCCGATGTGCCAAGGATGTTGACCCCGTCTTCATCAAGGCGGGTGGCAAGGTTGTTAGGAATCTGACCTCCTGTCGACAGAATCACGCCATGAGGAGTTTCAAGATCAATAATATCCATAACCCTCTCATAGGTCAGCTCGTCAAAGTAAAGACGGTCGCACATATCGTAGTCTGTCGACACCGTTTCCGGGTTATAGTTTATCATCACTGAGCGCCAACCTTCCTTTGACACGGTCATAAGGGCGTTTACACTACACCAGTCAAACTCCACAGAGCTTCCGATTCGATAAGCGCCACTGCCAAGCACCACAACCGACTTTCCGTCGTTTTCATAGTCAATGTCGTGAGCGGAACCGTTGTAGGTAAGATACAGGTAGTTGGTTTTAGCCGGATATTCCGCGCCAAGCGTGTCAATCTGCTTTACAACAGGAAGAATGCCATATGCCTTACGCAATGCACGCACCTTTCTGTTTGCCGCTTCCGACTCTGTCATTCCGTCTTTAAGCACAGCCCTCGCAATCTGGAAATCGGAGAATCCCTGCTCCTTTGCCTGCCGGAGCAACGCCGGAGAAACAGAATCCAAATCAGAGTATGTTTCAAGTTCGACAGCGGTGTCGAGCAAGTTTTTCAACTTGTTCAAGAACCACTTGTCAATCTTTGTAAGTTCGTGGATTTTATCTACAGTATATCCTTTTCTGAAAGCCGATTCAATCACAAAAATTCGCTTGTCGGTCGGTTCTTTCAAAGCGCTGTCGATGTCTGACACTTTTATTTCCTTGTTCTCTATAAAGCCGTGCATGCCCTGGCCAATCATACGCAGACCCTTCTGAATAGACTCCTCAAAAGTTCTGCCTATTGCCATCACCTCACCAACCGACTTCATCGACGAGCCAATCTCTTTCTTCACTCCATGGAATTTACCCAAGTCCCAACGCGGAATCTTGCAGACCACATAGTCAAGAGCCGGCTCAAAGAAAGCGGAAGTCACTTTAGTAACGGTGTTTTTCAAATCAAAGAGACCGTATCCCAAGCCCAATTTTGCCGCAATAAACGCCAACGGATATCCTGTTGCCTTTGACGCCAGCGCCGAGCTACGGCTCAAACGGGCATTGACCTCGATGACACGATAGTCCATCGACATCGGGTCATAGGCATACTGCACGTTGCACTCTCCTACAATTCCTATGTGGCGGATAATCTTTATCGCCAGCTTGCGGAGCAAGTGATAATCATCGTTCGACAGCGTCTGAGAAGGCGCGACAACGATGCTTTCTCCTGTATGGATTCCAAGAGGGTCGAAATTCTCCATGTTGCAGACTGTGATACAGTTGTCAAATTTATCACGGACAACTTCATACTCGACCTCTTTCCAGCCTTTCAATGACTTCTCGACAAGCACCTGCGGAGAGAACGACAAAGCCTTCTCCACCAGCGAAACCAACTGCTCACGGTTGTCGCAGAATCCACTGCCGAGACCGCCAAGCGCATAAGCGGCACGCACAATCACCGGATAGCCCAAAGTTTCCGCCGCCGCAATGGCGTCGTCGGTTGTCGACACAGCCTCGCTCTTAATTGTCTTGACCTCGATTTCGTCAAGTTTCTTGACAAAGAGCTCACGGTCTTCGGTGTCCATAATCGCCTGGACCGGCGTTCCGAGCACCTCCACTCCATATTTTTCAAGCACACCGCTCTGATACAAGTCCACGCCACAGTTGAGCGCGGTCTGTCCGCCGAACGCCAACAATATTCCCTGCGGACGCTCCTTTGCGATAACCTTTTCGACAAAGAATGCCGTCACCGGAAGGAAATATATCTTATCGGCGAATCCCTCCGAGGTCTGTACTGTTGCAATATTCGGGTTTATCAACACGGTTTCAATACCCTCTTCTTTCAACGCCTTCAGCGCCTGAGAACCGGAATAGTCAAACTCACCAGCCTCTCCAATCTTCAAGGCTCCGGAACCGAGCAATAAAACCTTTTTTATATTTTCTTTCTTTGAATCTGCCATTTGTTGAGAAATTTTGGTCATTACAACAGTTTTATAAAATCGTCAAATATGAATTCCGTATCAAGCGGACCGCTGCACGCTTCCGGGTGGAACTGAGCGGAAAAGAACGGTTTGGATTTGTGGCGGATACCCTCGTTGGTTCCATCATTCATATTCACAAACAACGGTTCCCAATCTCCGCCAAGAGTTTCGTTGTCTACAGCAAAGCCATGGTTCTGTGAAGTGATGAAGCAACGGTTGGTGCCCACTTGACGCACTGGCTGATTATGGCTGCGGTGGCCATACTTCAACTTGTAGGTCTTTGCACCAGCCGCCTTCGACAGCAACTGGTTGCCCATGCAGATTCCGCAAATAGGCTTGTCGCCAGAAAGGACTTTCTTTATATTTTCCACTGTCTCTCCAGCCATGTCAGGGTCGCCAGGGCCATTGGAGATAAACAATCCATCATAATCAATCTGAGAAAAATCGTAATTCCAAGGGACACGCACCACTTTCACGCCCCTCTTCACAAGACAACGAATTATATTGTTTTTAGTGCCGCAGTCAACCAGCACAACGGTCTTGTCTCCATCGCCATAAGTTTCAACCTTCTTGCAGCTGACCTTCGCCACCAAGTTTTCCTTGTTCGGGTCATAGAATTCAGGTTTTTCAGCGCCCTCTATAAAAATACGGCCAAGCATTGAGCCTTTTTCTCTCAACAACTTGGTCAGCGCTCTTGTGTCTATTCCATAGACACCAACCACCTGTTCTCTCTTCAGCCAATCCGAAAGGCTTTCTTCGGCCAGCCAATGGCTATACTCCCAAGAATAGTCCTGGCAAACAATCGCCTCGCAATGGATTCTGCTGCTTTCAAAATAGCGGGCAACACCATCCTGCTCTTCTTTTGGAGGCACTCCATAATTGCCGATTAGCGGGAACGTCGTCACCAAAACCTGACCCTCATAAGATGGATCCGTCAAACTCTCTGGATAACCGGTCATCGCGGTGTTGAACACTACTTCTCCAGAACATGCCTTCTCAAAGCCGAACGACTTTCCTTCAAAGACAGTACCGTCTTCCAATTCAAGGATTGCTTTTTTCGTTTCTCTCATATCAATTTTTAGGAATTACTTACCAATTTTACGGTTTGCAAGATTACCATCGAGAAAACCATACAAAGTTACTGATTTTTTCCCATCCGTCAGTCATATATATAGATTTTTTAGGCAATTCCACGCTTTTTAGCAAACTTGCCGACAAAAAAGCGGGGATGCACGATGTGCATCCCCGCCATAAACTCGCGATACGTATACGATTATTCCGCAGCAGGAGCCTCTTCAGCTGTTGCCTCGGCGTTTTCAGCCTCAGCCGCAGCAGCCTCCTCAGCCTTCTTGGCAGCCTCAGCAGCAGCGATTTCTGCTTTCTTCTTTGCCACCAACTCAGCCTTTGCCGCGTTCTTTGCTTTCTCTTCCTCCAAGCGTTTGCTGTCAGCTTGCTTCTTGTCGTTTGACAATTGCTCCTTCTTAGCGTTCAATTGTGCTTCCTTATTCTTCTTCCACTCCTCGAAACGACGATTTGCTTCTTCTTCAGTGAAAGCACCCTTCTTGACGCCACCGAGCAAGTGCTTCTTCAAAAGCACGCCCTCGTTAGAGAGAAGGCGACGAACTGTATCTGTAGGTTGTGCACCTACGCTAACCCAATACAAAGCTCTTTCGAAATTCAAACTTATTGTAGCAGGATTAGTGTTCGGATTATAAGAACCTATCCTTTCAATAAATTTACCATCTCGTGGTGCCCTGCTATCAGCGATAACAATAGGATAGAACGCATAGCGCTTGCGGCCGTGACGTTGTAATCTAATTTTTGTTGCCATTTAAGTTTTGTTTAAATAAAAAGTGTATTAAGTTTATCGGGCGCAAAGGTACTCACTTTTGCGCACTTATGCAATTTTTTCTGATTTTTTTTGATATTGCCGTCAAACGTGCTATCTTTGTAGTTATGGAAGAAGACTTAAAGACAGCCGTCGAGGTCATGCGCAAAGGCGGCGTAATACTTTACCCGACCGACACCATCTGGGGCATTGGATGCGATGCCACCAACGCAGAGGCCGTGGACAAAGTGTACAAAATCAAGAAGCGCGCCAACAACAAGGCTATGCTTGTGCTTGTCGGCAAAATGGAAGATGTGGAGAATTATGTGGAGACAGTTCCCGAGATGGCTTACCAGCTCAACGAGCTGAGCGAGAAACCCATCACGATAATATACGACAATGCCTTGAACCTTGCGCAGGAACTTCTTGGCGACAACTCCAGCGTAGGCATACGGGTGTCGCGCGAGGTGTTTACACAGCGACTGTGCAAGATGCTCCGCAAGCCAATCGTTTCTACTTCCGCCAATATCGCCGGCGAGCCTTCGCCAGCATTCTTCGACGAGATTTCCGACGAAATAAAGTCGGCTGTAGACTACATTGTGAAATACCGGCAAGACGACAAGACCCCGCATGCCCCATCAAGCGTGGTGATGCTGTCAGCCGACAATACAATTAAGATTTTGCGCCCGTGAAAAGTGAGCAAAGATTCAGATTAAGATATATAATTTACGATTACCTTGCCGTCAACATGTCATGGCTGGTTTTCACCTTTGTCAGATACTGCCTGACAAAGGACTTTGGAGCCATGCGCGAAATCGACGCGTTCACAACCTATCTGTCGTTTCACGACATCGTGCTTGGGCAAATATTATTTCCTTTTCTCATTGTTTTCATTTGCCTCCTGTCGGGTTTTTACAACAAGCCTTTTTCAAAGCCCCAGATGCAGGTGTTTCTCAACACTGTCGTCTCGTCGTTCTTCGCGTCAATGGTTGTATACTTCGCGATTCTAATCAACGACAACCTTCCAGAGCGCAACATCAACTATGAGCTGATATGCTCTCTATGGCTCATCATAGGAACCGCCTTATACATTCCGAGAAAAGTCATAGCCAACAACATACTACGCCACATCAAGAACGGCGACATCAGATTCAACACTCTCGTCATCGGCGACAAGCCGACAGTCGCGCAAGTGCTGGAAACCATCACAAAATCAAGAGATGAAAGCGGCGCTCACGTTGTCGGGACTCTCGCTTTCGACGACAATATGGCCGATTTGGACAAGACGTGCAAGGCGCTTGACGTGCAGAGCATCATAATCGCCCCGTCCAACCGCACAAACTCCGAGACCCTGCACTTGATAAACAACCTTTTCCACCTCGCCATCCCCATAAAGATTGCACCGGAAACCTACGACATCATCACGTCCAACATCCGTCACGCCAACATTATAGGCGAGCCGTTTGTAAACATTGCCCAAAGCAATATGCCCGAATGGCAAAAGAATGTGAAACGGATGTTCGACATCTGCATCTCAGCGACCGCCCTTGTAGTCCTTGCTCCGGTTTTTGCCGCCATAGCATTCGCAATAAAGAAAGACTCGAAAGGCAGCATCATATATTCACAGGAAAGGATCGGCAAAAACGGCAAGCCTTTCCACATATACAAATTCCGCACAATGGTCACAAACGCAGAAAGCGGAGGAGTGCCGATGCTGTCGAACGAAGAAGACAAACGCATCACGAAAATCGGGCACACGCTGCGCAAGTACCGCCTTGACGAGACACCGCAGTTCTGGAACGTGCTGAAGGGCGACATGTCGCTCGTCGGGCCAAGACCAGAGCGGAAATTTTTTGCAGAGCAGATAATCGAACGCGCACCATACTACACACTCACCTATCAGATTCGCCCCGGCATAACATCGTGGGGCATGGTGAAATATGGATATGCAAAGAATGTCGACGAGATGATAGAACGGTCAAAATACGACCTCATCTATCTCGACAACATGTCGCTGTTTGTCGATTTTAAAATTATTTTATACACCGTCAGAACCGTACTGACAGGAAAAGGAATGTAGATATGCTGAACACGATGCAATTAAAAGACAACGCAAATGCAGTATTGATGAGAGTGCTGCAATGGCGGGAGGACCACATCAACGAGAAGACCTTTCTTCTCATTCTCGCATTCTTCATCGGCATCTTATCCGGATTCGCCGCCCTGCTGCTGAAATTCCTCATCGCCACCATCTCGTCGCTGCTGACAAATCATTTCAACGTCGACGGAGCCAACTACTTCTATCTTGTCTATCCCGTCCTGGGCATTCTGATTGTCGGGCTATATGTCAGATACATCGTCAAAGACAACATCTCCCACGGTGTGACAAGAGTGCTTTACGCAATTTCACAAAACAAAAGCCGGCTGAAGCTGCACAACACATACTCATCGGTCGTGGCGAGCTCCATCACCATCGGCTTCGGCGGTTCGGTAGGAGCCGAGGGTCCGATTGTCAATACCGGAGCCGCAATCGGGTCGAATCTCGGCAGTCTTTTCCGCCTGTCGCCGCAAATTCTGATGATGCTTGTGGGCAGCGGCGCGGCAGCCGGTGTGGCAGGCATCTTCAAAGCGCCTATCGCCGGAATGCTTTTTGCCGTAGAGGTGCTGATGATCGACCTCACCACAGTGTCGGTCATGCCGCTTCTTGTGTCGTCAATCACGGCAGCCACCGTCTCATACATATTCACCGGCTATAGCCCAGAATTCAGCTTCGACCAAAGCGAGGCTTTCCTTACAAACAACATCCCGTATGTAATAATCCTCGGCATTGTCTGCGGATTCACGTCGCTTTACTTCACAAAGGTAATCGGCGCTGTTGAGAATATGTTTACGAAGCTGCGCAATCCATGGTATAAGTTTGCTATCGGAGCAGTAATCCTCAGCGGTCTGATATTCTGCTTTCCTCCGCTCTACGGAGAAGGCTACGAAGCCATCACCGAATTGCTCAAAGGCGACCCTTCGACATTGCTTGACGGCAGTGTGTTCTACAGCCTAAGAAACAATGTTTGGTTCGTAATTTTGTTTTTGTTCCTGATTATTCTCACCAAAGTGTTTGCCACAAGCGCCACAAACGGCGGAGGCGGCGTCGGTGGAACATTCGCGCCATCATTGTATGTGGGCTGCATGACAGGCTTCCTTTTCGCCTATCTCGCAAACACTCTCGGGTTCTTTCCAGGGGCGGAATTGTCGTGCAAGAACTTTGCTCTGATGGGAATGGCAGGAGTGATGGCGGGCGTAATGCATGCCCCGTTGATGGGCATATTCCTCACCGCCGAGATGACCGGCGGCTACCAGCTGTTTCTTCCGTTGCTGATGGTGTCGACAATATCATACTGCACGATACGCATATTCTTGAAATACAGCATCTATACAATGCGTCTGGCAAAGCGCGGCGAATTGCTCACACACCATAAGGACAAAGCCGTGCTGACGCTTCTGAAAATGGACAGCGTCATTGAAAAAGACTTCATCGAGGTACACCCCGAGATGTCGTTGAGGGAGATGGTGCATAAAATTTCCCAGTCAGACAGAAACTTGTTTCCTGTCACCGACCACAACGGCAACCTGCTCGGCATCGTCCTTCTGAACGACATCCGCAACATCATGTTCCGCCCCGAGTTATACGACCGTATGTTTGTGCGCAAATTTATGTGTATGCCACCTGCAAAAATTGAAATCGGCGACAACATGGAGAATGTGATGAAAACATTTGACAGGACAAACGCTTGGAACCTGCCTGTCGTAGAAAACGGCAAATACATTGGATTTGTGTCCAAATCAAAAATATTCAACTCATACCGTCGGGTGCTGCGCCACTTCTCCGACGACTAAACATTTTTACACATAATGGACAAAAAGGATTTAAAAATAGTTTTTTTCGGCACTCCCGAATTTGCAGTAGCAAGTTTGGACAAGCTTGTTGAAGGCGGCTACAACGTGGCTGCCGTTGTCACTATGCCCGACAAGCAAGCCGGCAGAGGCCACCACATGATTCAGTCGGACGTAAAGAAATACGCCCTTGAGAAGGGACTGCGCATTCTCCAACCGGAGAGACTGAAAGACGAGACGTTTGTCAGCCAACTGAAAGAAATAAATGCCGACCTCTTTATCGTCATTGCTTTCAGAATGCTTCCAGAAGTGGTTTGGGGAATGCCCCGTCTCGGCACATTCAACCTCCACGCCTCGCTACTCCCAAAATACCGTGGCGCAGCTCCTATCAACTGGGCTGTGATCAACGGCGAGAAGGAAACCGGCGTGACAACATTCTTCCTCAAGCACGAAATCGACACCGGCGACATTATCCAGCAAAAAAAAATAGACATAGCCGTCACTGACAACGTAGGCGCCATTCACGACCGACTTATGGAGCTTGGCGCAGGGATGGTCATCGAGACAGTCGACGACATCATCAACGACTCCGTAACCACAATTCCACAGGACGCTTTGATTGACGGCGGGGCAGACACATTGCCGGCTCCGAAAATCTTCAAGGACACATGCCACATCGACTGGAACAAAGGGGCTGAGTCAATCTACAACCTGATTCGAGGCTTGTCGCCCTACCCTGCCGCATGGAGCAGTTTCGAGAAAGACGGCAAAGAATATTCCGTGAAAATTTTCTCCACCTCACTTCCCATGAAATGCAGCGACACCAAGCCGGGCAAAGTGAGCGTCGAGAAGAACCGGATTTTTGTTGACTGCGCCGACGGCAAATTAGAGATTCTCTCTTTACAGCAGTCCGGGAAAAAGAGGATGGACTCAGACGCCTTCACAAGAGGCTTCGACTTGTCGGAAATATATTTCAAATAATGATTTACAAGGGGGTTGCACATTTGCAGCCCCTTTTTATTCCGGCAACATATCTGACGGCAAGGTTTTACTGGTTTTCGCCCCAAGCTTCTTCAGATTCTCCACCTTCGACACGATGCAGCCTCTGCCGGTATGCAATTTAGACATAGCGCTGGCATAAGCCTCGCTTGCCTTGCCAAGGCTTTGCTCTACAGTCTGCATATCGTTCACGAAACCCACGAACTTGTCATACAGCTTGCCTCCTTCTTCGGCTATTTTCAAAGCATTTTTTGTCTGCTTGTCGCGCGTCCATAACTGAGCAATCAACCGCAATGTCGAGATCACATGCGCCGGACTGATTATCACCACCCTCTTCTCATACGCCTCCATCCAAAGGTTATTGTCCAATGTCATCGCCGCCATGTAGGCATGTTCATTGGGAATGAACATCAACACATAATCAATCCTGTCGTCATTGCCCACCCCAACAAAGTCCTGATACCTTTTAGTTTCCAACTCCTTCAAGTGGCTGCGCACAGACAACAGATGCGCCTTTCCGAAACGCTGTCGGTCGTCCTCGTTGTCGGCATTGATATAATTAACGTATGCCGTCAACGACACCTTTGAATCTATCACAATGCATTTCTTGTCGGGCAATGCCACCACAACGTCAGGGCGCAGTCTGCCGTTATCGTCGTTCTTTATCTGCGTTCCATCGTCGTTTTTAGTGCGCTGCACAAAATAATTCTCACCTTCCACAAGCCCTGATTTGACAAGAATGGTCTCAAGAACCATTTCACCCCAATCTCCCTGCACCTTCGTGTTGCCCGACAGAGCCTCCGTCAAATCGCGCGCCTCCTTGCCTATCGACATATTCAGCTCCATCAGTCTTTTCATCTGCTCACCAAGCAGCGTGCGCTCCTTCGAGGAGTTCATATACGTGTCGTCAACCCTGCGTTTGAAATCTTTGATGTCCTCCTTCAGCGGATTCAGAATCTCGCTCAAACGGGTTTCATTCGCCTCCTTAAATTTTTCCGACTGCGAGGAAAAGATATCTGCGGCAAGCGACTTGAATTGAGCCTTCGTCTCTTCTCTGACCGAATTGTTGAATGCCTCTACATTGCCAATTTTTTCTTTCAATCGCGCATTTTCAATCCTCGCCTCCTCCAACTCATTACGCAGCGCCCTGGCCGCTTTGTCCTTAATTGCCACAAGCGCCACAAGCACAATGCACACAACCGCTGTCACACATAAAAATACCAGTTCCATCTTTCTGTTTTATTTTGACTTTACACTCAATATCCGACCATAATTTTGCAGGTTGGCGAATATTGACTAACTTAGATGCAAAATTAAGACACAAATGACAAAATTCAAAATAGGCGACGAGTGGTGGACCACTCCGACAGAAAGTGAAAACGGCAACCGCATAATCGTTACCGGACGCCGTGGCGTGGAAAATGCCATTGCATCAGGCAAATTCAACGACCGTATAGAAATAACGTGGAAATATGATTCCGATAAAAACGGGATGCCCGACTTTAAGACGTCGTCGCTGATGGAGGCTGTCACCGATGCGCTGAACGCCGCCTTCAAAAAAGACCAAGCCGCCATTCTGACAGGCATCTATACCGGTGACGGCGAGCGCAACTGGGTTTTCTACACACGGAATCTGAAGAAATTCCAATACATCCTCAACGATGCGCTCCATGACATGGAAGTGCTGCCACTGACATTCTATGCCGAGAACGACCCCGATTGGGAAGAATATCAGGAAATGAAGGTCAAGACCGAGATTTTGGAAGAAGAATAGTGTTAACATCTCCGATTTAAATATTCAAGCATATATATTATAAATAGTTTACACTTCGACTTCGCCACGCCCAGCTTTGATTAATTAAACTTAAATATTCCGCGCACAAAGAACAAATATGCGGATTTAGATGTAATTTAGGCGCACAGAAAGTTAAAATTAACTATTCAACATATTAATAACGCGAATATTTAACACTTATCATTATGGGAAGATTTAATAAAGTGAATTCAGCGATAGCATTGATGTCGGCATTGATTATGGCAACACCGTCAGCGATGTCGGCTGAAATTGCAACAACGGAGAGCAGTGCTCCACGCACCACAACATCCGCACCAATCGATTTCACAAAAGCTGCCGAAGCGACAATCAACCGCGTTGTCAGCATCAAAAGTTTCGCCACTCCCCGCCAGAGCCGCATGTCGGAATTCAACGACCCATTCTTTGAGTTCTTCTTCGGACCAAACTTCGGCGGACGCCAGCAACAACAACCACAAAAGAAATCAGAGCCACAGCCATTGGGCTTGGGCTCCGGTGTGATCATCAGCGCTGACGGATATATCGTGACCAACAACCACGTGGTTGAAGGCGCAGAGAAACTTGAAGTGACGATGAACGACAACAAGACATACAATGCCACAATCATAGGCACCGATGCCAACACCGACCTCGCCCTGCTTAAAATAGACGCATCCGACTTGAATTTCATCACCTTCGGAGATTCCGACAAGCTGAAAGTCGGAGAATGGGTTCTTGCCGTAGGTAATCCTTTTGGATTTACATCAACCGTAACAGCCGGCATTGTAAGCGCAAAAGCACGCAACATCTCAACTGTCACCCACAGCCGTCAATTCGGCATAGAATCATTTATACAAACAGACGCCGTTGTCAACCAAGGCAACAGTGGCGGAGCTTTGGTAAACACCAAAGGCGAGCTGATGGGCATCAATACATTGATTTATTCCCGCACCGGCGACTACAGCGGATACGCTTTCGCCATTCCTTCATCAATCGTGAAGAAGGTGATTTCCGACCTCAAGCAATACGGCACCGTGCAACGCGCAATGCTCGGAATCACGTTCACCCAACTGACGCCCCAGCTTTGCGAAGAGAAAGACATCAAACTGACAGAGGGCATATATGTGACTGAGGTGCAAGACCAAAGCGCAGCAAAAGAGGCAGGCTTGGAGAAAGAGGACATAATCACAGAAATCGGCAGCACAAAAGTGCGCAACACTGCCGAACTGCAAGAGGCAATCAGCCAATACTCTCCTGGCGACAAAGCCGTCATCAAATTCTACCGCAAAGGCAAACCACGCACCGCGACTGTAACATTCCGCAACTCGCAAGGCAGCACAAAAATCACAAAAGAGACTGACTTTGCAGCGTTGGGATGCACATTCTCAAAACTCCCTCAGAAAACGAAAGACGCGCTCGGCATCAGCTATGGAGTTGTTGTGGGCGGCGTGTCGAAAGGCAAGTTTAAAGACGCAGGCATAGCCAATGGCTTCATTGTCCAAGAGATAAACGAGCAGAAAGTGAATTCGCAGAGCGACGTTGAAAGCATCTACAATGCAATCATGCGCGACTCAAGCGCCGACAAAGTAATGTATATCAAGGGTCTTCTCCCTACTGGCCGACGCACATACCTCGCCATTCCTTTGCTTGACGAAGACAATTAACCACAATCACAACTGAAAAAAAAAACGGAGTCGAACTCGTAGGAGTCGGCTCCGTTCTTTTATTCTTTCAAATTTATCGCTTCATCACCTTGACTGTCTGTCCGGCAACCGACACAAGATAGATTCCGTTTGAATAAGACGACAAGTCGACAGAACCACGTCCCTCCGGCATCAATTCACAGTAAAGACATCTGCCTTTCAAGTCAAACACCTGCGCCAACGCTTCCTCGTAGAGAGTGAACGACACAAAGCCTGATTGGTCGACATACAACCTTAGCCCGCTGTTGTCCAGACTTTCGACGCCACCATAACGCGCCAAAAATTCTGCCAGCACCTTCTCGTCAATCACAATCGACTCATCAACCGACTCCGCATCGCCAGTTCCCACCGAGTGGGTGTTGACAACCCTTACAACTTCTGTGCTGTTTTCACCCAAGATTCCATTCGTCTGGTTGACTCCGGTATAGATTCTGACGAAATCCACGCCGGGCAATTTCACCGCATTGCCATTGGCGTCTACAGCCCAATCAATGTCGATCATCGCGCCCTCATTGCGCACCAGTCCGTCTTTATCAGAGAAATTAGGATAGTTGTCGGCATAGCCATAGTCAAAAGCTTTAAGCACAATGTACGGATCGTCAGCCGTGCCCTCGTTCACACTATTGTCAGGCAAACGACACCCCTGGAACGTAAGTTTCGACCTGCCACTGAGCCACTGCGGCCAATATGGCTGTGTGTGGAACGGTATTCTGTTTACAAATCCGCTGTTTCCCTGATTGTCCATCCACATAATATCGTCATTGTCAGAAGCCGGGCGAATATATGAGACCTCATAATTGTGGATTGATTTCGAATATTCACTTCCGGCAATCTCAAACCACTCATTTCCATCCGGAATCCCGTTGTGGTTGATGTCGTATGCCACCATCACGACTCCCGGCTCACTGTTGCCTCCTTTTGTCGACGACTGCGAAGACTGAAACGCATTGCCTTCGATGTAGATGTCGCGTTTTCCCGGCACATTGACGATAGTCCGTTCAAAGCCCACCGTAACATATCCGCCCCATGCACCAAGAGATATATAATAGCCCTCTTCGGTCATATATTGCAACGCCTTGGCAGCAATAGCCTCAGAGTCGTCGCCGTCTTCCCATTCAGGCAGCACGTTTACAAACTGTCCCGGAGCGGGCACATAATCTATAACTCTATTATGAACCGGACTGACAGCAAAAACCGTCAATGGACACAGCGCTGCGAGCGCAATCATTTGTTTTCTCATATCTTTATTGTTTTATTTTTCCTTTAAAAGCGAAATGTGCGGGAATCTGACCAGCTGTCTGTTTCCACTTCAACACACCATCTTTACTGAAACAGTAGACCGTGCCTGACACCACATAAGACTTGGCGTCGGTCACATATATATCTTTAGTAACAGGATTCACAGCGATGCCGTATGGATGTTTTATGGACGCATCCGTACCATCCTTGATGAAATTTCTGTCGAGCACTTCCATCGTAGCCATGTCTATCTTGGCATACGTCACCCGATTCTCCCCCGTAACGTAACTCCATTCCGTGCTTATAACATATGCCACATTATCGTCAACCCACACGTTGGAAACCGGAATCTTCAAATCCTTCACAATAGTCTTGCTCCGTGGATCGACCACAAAAAAGTCAGAGTTTAAATCGCCATAATAATTTCCGCGCGAGCTCACCCACAAGCGTCCCTTGCTGTCGTGCACAAGACGATGGAAGTTGGCCGTGCCATCGAGCACAATCACGTCACACAACTGAAACGTCGGCAAGTCGATAACAGATATGGTGTTGTCATAATTCGGCTTCCTGTAGCCTCCCGAATTCGCCACATACAGGCGGTCGCCCACCACGGTCATCTCTTCAGGCTGATAGCCCACCTCCACACTGCCGACAATCTGCATCGACAGCGTGTCGACCTTAAAGACAGCACCTTTCGGCGCATTGATATCCTCTTGCACAGGAGCGACATAACTGCTCACATACACATATCCCTTGTCGCCGACGGCATAACGGCAGTTGGGAACGTCTATCTTTGCACACCTGACAGCCGTCGAAGCGTCCATCACCTCCACCTTATGCGAACAATTGATCACCGCATACAGCTTGCTTCCATATATCAGCAAGTCATTTCCCACATCGCCCAATTCTTTAACCACCGACGGGTTTCTCTCAGAATATATATTTTTGTAATACGTTCCCTCTCCGTAGTCAAAATAATCGAGAGTAGACTTGTTGCTGCCCATATTGCCCTCATTGAGCAAGTAAAACCCCTCAACGTCGGTATACTCCGGCTCTGCGACATGAATCTTCTCCATATCGACAAGCACCTCATCCGTGCGGCAGGCGGCAAACAGCACCGCCACAATCGACAACGACAATATGTAAAATCTCCTATTCATAACAATCACATTGAAAAACGCGCCGACAATTTAAAGTTGCGGCCAGGCATTGGGTAATTGTGGATTACCTCATACGCCTGATTGAAAATGTTATTTAACTCGCCCGTCAGTTTCAAACGCGTTTTGCCAAAGACAAACTCACGCGCCAGCGACATGTCGTGGGTATACCACGGTTGCTCATAATTGTAGCGGGAGTTTTCCTGCTCGTTGTAGCGTTCTCCCGTATAGATAAAGCTATAGTTCAGCTGCCATCCATTCCAATCGAGGCGACACGCCACCGAGCCACTGTGGCGCGGCGTGTATGGAATCTGGTCGCCATAGAACGAATCCTCCTTGTCGGTGCAGTCATAGGCTTTCTGAAACGTATATTGCAGATTGAGTCCGACCGCAACCTTACGCACAGCCGCGTCAAGCACCAACGCCGACTCCACACCGCCAATTCTCACCTTTCCAAGATTCAGCATAGTCCAGCGGAACTGCTGCCCTGTCGGGTAGGCTATGATTTTGTCAGTAACCGTATTATAGTAGCCGTCAGCCCTGAATTTAAGACTCTTGAGAAATCCACCGCCAAACTGCAATCCGTAAGCCACACCCAAATCATATTGCCATGTGCGCTCCGGCTTCAAGTTGGCATTGCCTATTTCGGTGTAGTATAAGTCGTTGAACGTAGGCATCCTGAAAATGCGCTTGAAAAATCCCGTTATCACAAAATCGGATTCAGACATTGGCGTATAACTGAAAAAAACAGCCGGCGACAACTCCCTCTTATCGGGCGATGCCGTATACAGTTTGCGCGAACGCGTCGACTCCTGAATGAATGTGCCCAGCAGGCTCGCCTGCACGCTGACCTTCTCGAAATCAACCGATGACGCCACCGAGGCCAGCTCCGTCCAACGTTTAGGATATGCAAAATCCTGCAAATCAGCGTTCATTTTATTCATCTGAACATCCACCGCCACCGACATCCGCCACCAGTCAGTAAGCGTGAACAAGTTAGCCAACGAAAGATATGCCTCTTGCTGATAATAATGATTGTTTATGTAAAGCTCCTTCGGGTCGTCACGCAAGAAATTAGAATAATCCCACGCAAATTTTCCCGTCACCTTCAAGGAGTAGAACGGAGCTATACGCGTCTGCAATGCGCCCTGCCCGAATGCCGACTTGTCGACCTGCCGCTCTCCGTGCCGGAACACATTGTTGACAATCGCCCCGGGAATGCCGCGGTCGGACGTGTAAAAATACCCGTTGACATTCCATTTTCCATTTGGCAGAAATCCATAAAGGCCCAACTCCGTACGCAGCGACTCCACATCGCCGTTGCGACGCACAGCGGTAGTGTCGTAAGCCACCGCCCCGTCAAGATTCATTCTCTTATAGCGGAATTTGTAACGTCCGTTGGCATTCGTATACTCCGCACTTGCCGACAGATATGTGCTGCCGCCAAGCTTTTGTTCCCAAAGAAGCGAAGGGTTTGCCAACCCGAAACTGCCGGTGCGCATCTGCGCAACCACATTGTAGCGTTTTCCGCCGGTAAATCGCGGGCGTCTGGTTGTGACATATATGGCACTTGATGCACTGAAGTCCTTCGCCGTTTGAAAGATGTCGCTTTTCTGCCCGTTGTAAAGAGAAATCGACTCCACATTGTCGAGCGAATAACGACCCAAGTCGACCTGACCGTTCTGAGCGTTGCCAAGTTGAACGCCATTGTAGAACACGCCCACATGGTTTGTGCCCATGCTGCGGATGTTTACGGTCTTTATACCACCTATTCCTCCGTAATCCTTCACCTGGACCCCAGTGAAATAGCGCAGTGCATCAGCTACCGACTGACTGTTGAGGCGCTGCAGCACAGAGTCTGTCAGCACCTGCGGCTTGACAATTGTGCGCTCACGCACCGCGACAACACTCACCGCATGCATTTCCACATGCAATGTGTCTCTTTCTATTTTTTCAGCCAGCACACCACCAAAGCAGCAGGACAAAGCCAGCAATGTAAACAATATTCTTCTCATTTTCCAAATCTTTTCAACCCGAAACTTCCACAATCAAGCAGAAGAAACTCGCAGGTTATTAAAAGCCATCGTTCCTGTCACCGTATTCCGACTTCCCCTCTGGCTTATGCGTTCAAACCTTCCCAGAATCACCATTCCAGTGGCAAGAAACCCAGTTTATCAAATTGGGGTTACGGCAGCGAGCACTGTCCGGGACTTTCACCCGATTCCAAGGCATAAATATAATCATGCCATCTGCCAGGAACAAGACAAAGATAACTATTTTTTTCCGATTAAGCATTATTAACCTATATCACCGCTTTTGACAACTTGTTTTCACACTATTGGGATTAAGTTAATTTAAAAAAATCCATATATTTGCACTATTAGAAACCGAAAAGGACAAACTATGAGCAGCATGTATGAAGTCTTAATGGATTTACCTTTATTTCAAGGTGTTAGCCATACGAAAATTTCAGAATTGATTGAGAAGATACGATTCAACTTCTTGAAATATCTGAATAACGAGAAATTCATATCCGCAAACGACAGTTGCCAGCAACTACGATTTCTCATATCCGGAAAAGCCAGGATTGAGATATTCAACATGAACCGTCGCATCCGTGTGCTCGAGACCATATCCGGGCCAAACGTTATTGGTGCGGAGTACTTATTCGGCAAAACCACAGCCTATCCATACAATGTATATGCAGAGCCGGAAGCCGGAATCCTCCAGATTGAAAAGTCCGACTATCTGAAGATAATAAAGTCAGACTCCGTTTTCCTGTTCAACATGCTCAACTATCTGTCGCGCAACTCGCAGACACCTATGGAAGCCGTTTTGTCGCTGACGTCGGGAAGCATCGCCGAACGTCTGGCATTCTGGATTACGTCGCTCACATACCGCAACGCCACCGACATCGTAATCCACAGCAAGCACAAGGACATGTACACAATGCTCGGCATACAGCGCAGTTCGTTTATAAACACGCTCAGCGAACTCAAGGAAAAAGGCTACCTCGACTTTGACAACTCAGAGATACGCATCACCGACCGCGACAAAATGTTTGAACTGATGAACTCCAACAAATAAACAAGGCGGCTTCTCTCGAAGCCGCCCTTGTATTTTTCAGATATTCTGTTGGTTATAAAGACATAGTATCGTATAAAAACTTACACCTATTTTCAATTCCAATCAATAAAGTTTCTAAATCTTCTTTGTGTGCAAAGAAAGCAACATTATCGCAACAAAATATAACAGCCTTGTAACATTTCCGCAAAAAGATGTCTGCGGCAAGTTCAATTATGCCGCCACACACTATTATATCCAATAATTTTGTTACTTTTGTATACAACTAAATCAAACGATATGGCAACACCAGTTTTAGGCATAGTAGTGCCTTGCTACAACGAACAGGAAATGCTGGAAACCACAATCCGGCAACTATCGGCTGTCATCTCAGGACTTGTCGACAAGAACAAGGTTGCAGATTCAAGCTGCATGATTTTAGTCGACGACGGAAGCCGCGACACCACATGGGACATCATTTCAAAACACGCCGCAGAAACAAGCGTTGTTTGCGGGGTGAAACTCGCCGGCAACGTAGGCCATCAAAATGCCTTGATTGCCGGTCTGACCGCCGCCGTTGAGTTTTGCGATGTGACAATTTCAATTGACGCCGACCTTCAGGACGACATCAACGTCATCGAGCAGATGGTAGACAAATATCTTTCAGGCACCGACATAGTATACGGAGTGCGCGACTCGCGTGCAACCGACACCTTCTTCAAGAAGAACTCCGCCCTGATGTTCTACAAGCTGATGAACGCACTTGGGACAAAGACCATCTACAACCACGCCGACTACCGTCTGATGAGCCGTCGGGCAGCAGAGAAACTGCTTGAGTTTCCAGAGCGCAACCTCTTCATCCGCGGCATCGTGCCTCTCATCGGTTTCACCACCGACACCGTGACCTACGACAGGAAGGCGCGTATGGCTGGAGAATCGAAATATCCGTTGAAAAAGATGTTGAGTTTTGCCGTCAACGGCATCACGTCGTTCTCCATCCGCCCTATCCGGCTGATTTTCTCCGTTGGCATAATAATGCTTCTCGCCACCATCGCAGTGTCGCTCTACACGCTTCTGGCATACACAGCCGGACACACCATCAAAGGCTGGACATCGCTGATGTTGTCGCTTTGGTTCATCGGCTCGCTTATACTCATCTCGCTTGGCATTATCGGTGAATATATCGGCAAGATTTACGTTGAAGTGAAGAAGCGCCCCCGCTTCTTCATTGAGAAAAGCATCATAAACCGCACTGAAAAAATTTCGAAATAACTATGGAATACGGATTTGTCAAAGTTGCCTCCGCCGTTCCCACAGTGAAGGTGGCAGACTGCAGGCACAATGCCGGGCAGATGGCAGAAATGATTGCCGACGCCGCAAATCAGAATGTGGAAATCATCATATTCCCAGAGTTGAGCATCACCGGATATACATGCGGCGACTTGTTCGCACAAAGCGTCATGCTCGAAGAGGCAGAGAAATCGCTTGAATGGCTGGTTGCGGAAACACAGTCGCTTACTGTGATTTCGATCGTTGGAATCCCGCACCCACACAACGGCTCTCTCATAAACGCCGCCGTGGTGTTCCAATCAGGCAAAATTCTTGGAGTCGTCCCTAAGACATTCCTTCCCAACTATAAGGAATTTTATGAAAAACGCTGGTTTGCATCAGCCTTGCAAACCCCAGAATGCGTGACTTCAATCTGCGGACAACGCGTGCCAATGCAGCGCGACATGCTGTTTGCCACCGGCAACACAACATTTGGCGTAGAAATCTGCGAGGACCTTTGGTCAACGATTCCTCCAAGTTCATTCTTATCGCTCGAAGGCGCTGAAATCGTGTTCAACATGTCGGCCGACAACGACTGCGTCGGCAAGCATTCCTATCTGAGGAATCTTGTAAAGCAACAGTCGGCAAGATGCATCGCCGGATACGTATTCTCTTCCTGCGGATTCGGCGAGTCAACTACCGACGTTGTTTTCGCCGGCACTTCAATAATCTGCGACAACGGCTCAATAATCGCCGAAGGAGAGCGCTTCGCCATGGACAGACGGATGACCGTAGGCGAAATCGACGTCGAGAGTATCCGAAACGACCGCCGCGTCAACACCACGTTTGCCGAGAGCCGCGGGCTGCACTCTCGGCAAGCCGTCACGATAAACGCTTTGCCGCAGACTCCGTCGGCACTCAATCTGACAAGAACCGTCAACCCTCTCCCGTTTGTACCGTCAGGCTCCAAACTCGATTCTTGCTGCGAAGAGATTTTCGCCATCCAATCCACCGGATTGGCACAACGGTTTGCCCACACGCATGCGGAAACAGCCGTAATAGGCATCTCCGGAGGTCTTGACTCCACTCTTGCGCTTCTCGTGGCAGTAAACACATTTGACAAGCTCCACAAAGACCGCAAAAACATTATCGGCGTCACAATGCCTGGATTCGGCACCACCGACAGGACTTATACCAATGCCCTGTGCCTTATGAAGTCGCTCGGCGTGACCATCCGCGAGATTTCAATCAAAGATTCCTGCATCCAGCACTTCAATGACATCGGCCACGACATAAACGTGCACGACGTGACTTATGAGAACTCCCAGGCCCGTGAACGCACCCAACTGCTTATGGACATTGCCAACCAACGCAATGGAATGGTAATCGGAACAGGCGACCTGTCGGAGCTTGCTCTCGGATGGGCCACCTACAACGGCGACCACATGTCGATGTACGGAGTCAACGCAAGCGTGCCCAAAACGCTGGTAAAACATCTTGTTGCGTGGATTGCCAACCGCCTTGACGACGAAACGGCAAAAACCACATTGCTCGACATCGTCGACACCCCTATCAGCCCTGAACTGATTCCAGCCGACAAAAATGGCAATATAAAGCAAAAGACTGAAGACATCGTCGGTCCATACGAACTGCACGACTTCTTCCTTTACAATTTGCTCCGTCACGGATTCTCTCCGAAGAAGATTTTTGCGCTCGCGCAAATCGCCTTTGACGGAGAATTTGACAATGCCACCATCAAGAAATGGCTGACAACATTCTGCCGCCGTTTCTTCAACCAGCAATTCAAACGCTCTTGTCTGCCCGACGGCCCGAAAATCGGACTGTCGCTGTCGCCGCGTGGCGACTGGCGGATGCCAAGCGATGCCACATCACGTCTGTGGCTTGACGAATGTGAAAAACTTTAACAAAAAAATGGACAAGAAAATTTCTTTTATAGGCATAATTCCCGCCCGCTACGGCTCATCGCGTTTTCCTGGGAAACCACTGGCTAAGATAGGCGGAATGACAATGATAGAACGCGTGTGGCGGCAAGTGGCCAAAGTGCTCGGAGACGCCGTCGTTGCAACCGACGACAGCAGGATTCTCAAAGAGGTGGAACGCTTCGGCGGACGTGTCGTAATGACAAGCGAAAGCCACCGGAGCGGCACAGACCGTTGCTTCGAAGCCTACCGCAACTGCGGCTCGACTGCCGATGTGATAATAAACATACAAGGCGACGAGCCGTTTATCCACGAGCAGCAGATTGAGGAGATAATGCAATGCTTCAACGACGATGACACTCAAATTGCCACCCTCGCACGTAAGTTTGACAAAGAGAAAGGCTTCGATGCGCTGAGCGACTGGACAAAACCGAAACTGGTCCTCGATAACCGCAACTATGCGCTCTACTTCTCACGTTCGGTCATACCATACATCCGCAACAAAGAAACAGGGGAATGGGCTGAATCGTTCCCGTTTCTTATGCATGTAGGCATGTATGCCTATCGTGCGTCAGTGCTTGAGGAAATCACCCGTCTGCCTCTGTCGTCACTTGAAATCGCAGAGTCGCTTGAACAACTGCGCTGGCTGCAGAACGGATATAAAATCAAAGTCGGACTGACCGAACACGAGACTATAGGAATCGACACGCCTGCCGACCTCGAGCGTGCAAACAAATTTCTTGAAAGCAGCAATTTGCCAAAATGATGCAACGCCCTGAAATAAAAGAACTGTCAAACATACAGATTTTCAAGCCTCAGTCTACAACACTCGACAACGGCATCGATATGAAATCAATAAGCATCGGCGACCAGCCGGTGTCGAGGCTTGACATCATTTTTGAAGGAGGCAGATGCGACGGCAGAAATCAAACCGTAAGCGAAATGCTTTCGGCAATACTCCGCGAAGGCACAACAAGTCTCAACGCGCAGGAGATTGCAGAGGCTCTCGACTACCACGGCGCATGGCTCGGATGCGACGCTTCGTCACACAATGCCACGCTGTCGCTCTATTCGCTGAACCGCAACTTTGAGAAAGTGGTGCCTATTCTTGCCGACATTGTGATGAACCCGTCGTTTCCGGAGCAAGAACTCAGCAACCTGAAATCGCTTGCCGCCAACCGCCTGCGCATCAACCGGCAGAAAGTGGCATTCCTCGCTATGGAGACGTTCGCTCGGCTGCATTTCGGTGAAGGCTCCAACCTCGGAAAGGTCGTCTCAGAAAATGACATCGAAAGCATCACGACTGAAGAGCTATCTAAATTCCACAAGCAATGGTTTGCCCCGCAAAACATGTCTGTCATCCTGTCCGGGAAAGTGGAAGGGCAAATGTTTGACGTAGTCAACAACTGCTTCGGCAAAACGCCCGTCACAGGCGCCCCACAGCAAAGCGCAACCGACAGCCCGTCAATAAAATTCAAACCCGACACCATTGTCGTCGACAAACACGACGCACTGCAGTCTGCCGTAAGGATGGGCATGCCAACCGTGCTTCGCTCCGACGCCGACTACATCCCTCTACGCATTCTGGTCACAGCACTCGGCGGATATTTCGGCAGCCGGCTGATGACCAACATTCGCGAAGACAAAGGATACACCTACGGCATCTCGGCATCACTGCTGGGCTATCGCAACAATTCTTTTATTTCAATCAGCTGCCAATGCGACACTTCCCACACTTGGCAAGTGGCAAAAGAGATAAAGACCGAGATTGAGAAACTGCAGAACGACACAATTCCCGATGATGAATTACGAAGGTTGAAGTCGTTTATGATAAGCGACCTGGCACGCACCCTCGACACGCCATTCTCAATCGCCGACTATTACGCGTCGCTCCACAACAACCACATCAGCACAGACTATTTCGAGCGGCAGCTGGCTACAATCAACTCCATTTCCGCCTCCAGCCTTCTCGACATAGCGCAACGCCGGCTGTCATCGGCAGAGATGCTAACTGTTGTTGCCGGCAATGCCAAAGAATTGTAAAACCACAAGAACTGACAAAGGCAGGACAGACGCCAACCGCTTCTGCCCTGCCTTTGATATTCAACAACTGTAATTACTTCTTCTCCGACTTCACAATCTCGTAGCTTTCAGCATCGATGTGGTAAAACGACAAATATGCCTTGCCTTCCTTCGCCTGACGCTCCGCTATCTTGTTGCGATAGTCCTTCATTCGCGCGGCAAACGTGTTGATTTCCGACTGTCCCTGCGCAGCTTTTTCCGACTCGCAGCCCACTTCCACATTTTCTCCGTGCACTTCCTCAAGTTTGGCATAATCAGCCTCCATTTTCTTCACCGCAGCCTCGTCGATACGGTCTTCAACAAGCACACCTTTCACTCTCAGCACCTTATGAATGGCATCCTTTTCAAATGCCCCGAAAGCTCCGGCAGCCTCCGCACGAAGCATACGGTCGTCCTTCGCGCTCACAAGAAATGCCTTGCGTCCGCCATGCTTGCACAAATGCGAGCACTCCCCTTCCACAACAATTGTGTCGCCAACATATTTTTCCGCGTTGTCGAGCACGTTGTCAACTGTCAGCGCCTCGTCGGCAACCGCCGCCTGACCACTGTCTGCCTTAGATCCGCAACTTGCCAAGAATATACTTGCAGTCGCCATTAATGCCAATAACGTTTTTTTCATCTGTTTGTTTTATTTTGAATTAGTGAATAATAATATCGGAATAAACACATAAATACCGAGAATCAGCGTCACAATGCCGCTCGCCACCGCCTTTCTACGACAACGGCGACAAACCGCAAACGCCACAACCGCCAGTACCGCATTGAATACCAGCGCCATCCAACTTCCGGCAAAAGCTATGCGTGGATACACCAGCTGGTCGTTGCCCGACGTGAACGACAGCGTGAACGGGAAAACATACGCCTCCAGCTTCTCATAACGCGACTTCGCAATCTTCTCGCTGAAATTGCTGAGCAGCGACATCGAATTGTTGTCGACCGCGCAATATTCTATCTTATCGCCATCGTTGACATTGACAACCCAATTGAATACGTTTGCCATCATGACTATCTTCTCCGTTTCCGGATTCCACTTAAACGGCATCCGCCGCATTGCATAAGTCGAAGCCTCAAGCATATACACATTGTGGTCTGCATCAGTGACAACGCCAAGGAAACGATGGTCGACATTCTCCGTGACAAACACATGGCGCACATCAATCTTTTCAGCGTCTGCCACACGATGCACATAAGGTCTGCCCACCTGCATTTTCACATGATAAAGCCGATGGTTGGCATCTGCCATCAGATAGCCCTCATCATACGGCTTACGGGATGTGACATTGGCATTCATCACCGTTGCAGGAAATGCAAAGCCCTCATCTTTAAGCATCTTCGTGAATCGCGCACTGCGCTCAGGCAAGACGGCATTTGTCGCCATATCGACAAACTCCATTCCGTCAGACGTGAATCGGAACACCTCCGTAGCGTCTTCAAGCTCCAGACGCTCCGGCATCGACTCCATCATCATGTCGACCCTGGCATTGACACGGTTCACCTCCCGCGGACTGCTTACAAAAACCCACGAGTTTTCCTTAAATATTTTTATCGACACCTGACGCCCGCAGACAGTGTCGGGCAACTCATCCTTGCCCGACAGCACGGTGTAGAACACCTGCGGAAGCAGGCGGTCGCGCTCGTCGCGTGTCACCTCTTTCGACAAAGAGCCGTCAGCATTCAGCTCAAAATACTTCATCTTGCCGTCATCGTCGTCGCTACGCGACGTGACAAACTTATCCGACACCGGGCTATAATAAACCACCTGCGACTTCGATGCCGACGGCACGGCAAAACCGACAAGCCACGGAAGAAACCATGCCAGAACCAACGTGACTGCCACAATAAGAAATATGTTACTCAATTTTTTCATCATCAATCCTGAAGGCCCTCCTTAAACCGATATACCGAACGATAAACAAGCAACGCACACGACAGCGAGGCTACGACAAACAGCAGCAGCACGCCGTTGTAGGCCTCCGGTGCATCGCCGGCAAAAAGCCATGAAACGACACCGACTCCAAGCAACGACAACGCCACCTTCTGGACTCGGCATCCTTCAATACACACCGCTGCGGTGAAAAAATAGGCAACGACTCCAGCCACAAACCACGGCGACATGGTCAAAACAACCCGCGACACGAGTTCCGGGGCAAGAATACGTATGTCATAAACCACAACAATCACCAACGTCACAACCGAAACCGCCACTATTTCAGCCAAACCGACAGCAAACATGGCAAGCACCATACGGTTTTGCGAATACGGGAGATGCAACGTCAACTTAAACCGTTTCTGCACCATTTCAGGCAGCATCTGGGCAAGCCCCACACCAACACCCACCGCCAGCGGGATAAACGTCAGATGATTCACAAACATATTGTCCTTCATCAGCATAATCTGCCAGATATGCTCTACGCCTTTCACTGTTCCAACCCGGTTCATGCTAAGAATCTCGAATCCAGCCATACACACCGACAAAAGCAGTCCTATCAAAAACACACCGCGTGTTTTCAACCATTCTTTATATATTATTGCCTTCAACATAGTTCTAATATTTACCTGTCAATCCTATGAAAATGTCCTCCAACGACAATTTTTCCTGTCGTAAATCCTTATACTCGATTGCTTTTTCCTCCAATATTTTCCGCACAGCCTCACCGGTCTCGAAACTGAACGTCTCGCAATTCTCACGAATGCGCGAAGTGCTGTAGAGGCGGCTGTCGGACTCCAATGCGCTGCAATCAGCAGCCGTAAACGCATAACGATGGAATGTGTCCATCAATTCCTTCACTGGCTTCTGCACCAATATCCTGCCATAGTCAAGAATTATGCAGTCGTCCACAAGCCGTTCCATATCCTGGATGATGTGCGATGTCATAAACACCGTCTTATTCTCCGCTTTGGCATACTCACGCAAATAGTCGGTAAACAGACGGCGATAACCCGGATCAAGCCCCAAAGAAAAATCATCGAGCACCAAAAGGTCGGCATTCTGCGCAAGAATCAATCCCAACGCCACCTGCGACCGCTGGCCGCACGACATGCTTGACAACTTCTGGTCGGGCGTGACTTTCAGTTTCTCCATCAACTCATAATACGCCGCACGATTCCACTTTTTATAAAATTGAGAATAGAAACGCTCTATCTGTCCGATAGTCATAAAGGCATACTGCACATGCCCCTCCAGCAGCAACGCGATGCGCTCGCGGGTAGCCGCCGACATTTTTGTTATGTCTTCACCAAAGATTTTGCACACACCACTCTGCGGGCGCAGATAGCCCATCAGGATGTTGATTGTCGTAGTTTTTCCTGTTCCGTTCTTTCCGAGGAGTCCCAAGATGCGTCCTTTCGGCACATCAAACGACAGATTGTCATAGATAATCCGCCCTTTACCATAGCGCTGAGACAACCCCTTGACGGAGATTACAATCTCTTCTTCCATTTGTTGACTTTGTTTACTTCTTCAAGGTGCAAATTTAAGGCAATAAAAACCGCCTGCAAATACCTAAAAAAGAGTATTCGCAGGCGGCTTACGTCCTATTCAATACCTAATAATTGTGTTATTCGGTGAAATTCATATTCTCAATCCGTGTAAAACAGATGTTGGCCCAGTTCTTGTTGGCAATCACCGAGGTGAGACACAAGCCCAAAGCGCGCGCCGCATTGACAATCATATCTATGTCGTCGACATAGAAACCGCTTAGAAACATCCGTCCTTTAGGTTTCATTGCCCGGGCGTAGACAGCGATGTCGTCGAGAATGATGTTGCGGTTGATGTTTGCCATGACAAAATCAAACGCTCCAGTCTCTGTCACCGTTTCCGCGCCACCAAGACGCAACTCCACTTCCGGTGTATCGTTGAGTTTTATATTGTCTACCGCATTTTCGTATGCCGCCGGATCAATCTCCACACCGACCACCTTCTCCGCGCCTCTCATAGCCGCAAGGATGGCAAGGATGCCCGTTCCCGTTCCCATGTCGAGCAACGACAGTCCCTCAAGGTTATTGTTGAGCAATCGGCCTATCATCATACTCGTTGTTTCATGATGCCCTGTGCCGAAAGCCATCCTTGGATCTATCACGATGTCGTATTCCGCAGACGGATAGTCGTGATGGAACGAACTGTGGACAACACACCGGTTCTCAAACACAATTGGTTGGAAATAGTTTTTTTCCCACTCGCTGTTCCAATCCTGGCCAGGGATAAGCTCCTCTGAAAATTCAATCTTTCCCTCAAACGGATATGAAGCGACGGCATCTCTCACCGCTGCCGCGTCATACAGCTCTTTTTTCACATATGCCGACAATCCTTCTGCGTCGGGGACAAAACTTTCAAAATTCTTCTCACCCAACAGCGCCGCCAGGATGTCTGTTTCTGACTCCATACACGGTGTCATGTTAAACCGCACCAAATAATAGTCGTTCATTGCTCAATTGTGTTTTTTAATATAAAATAAAAAAAGAGACTACCTTTATCAAGCAGTCTCTTCAGAGGTTCGTGGCGGAATCGAACCGCCGTACACGGTTTTGCAGACCGTTGACTAAGCCACTCATCCAACGAACCATTTCGTCTTTGCGTTTGCAAAGGTAGGCAAAAGATATTTAACGTGCAAATATTTATTGAACATTTTTTCGCAGATTTTCATCCTCGTTTGGCAAAGCGTTATTTATCAGCACTGTTGCCAACAAGTATTTTTCTTCAGAAAATGCGCTTGACGGGATAAAATCGAACGCCATGGCTTTGCCGGCATGAAACAGTTTGATTCCGGCATCCGCGACATCGCTCCTGCAGAAAGCCTCCCATCCTGTCTTTTTTACTGAAATGACGGCATTCTCCCCGTCGACAAACTCGCGTTCGATTCCGCCTTCGCCAATCCTTACACGGCAACGGCGTATCGACGACACGCATTCCTCGCTCAACGCATAATAGAAATATGCAAGTCCGAGCATCATCGGAATCACGAAAAACTCAACCATAAGGGCTGCGTAGAGAAAATTCAGATTCCACAACGCCAAGACCGGGAACGGCAAGGCTACAAGCACAAAGAGCCACCATCTCCGCTTCAAATACAAAGGAAACAACTGCCGCATATAGGCACCAGCTGACAATTTATAGACTTCCGACTCTATCATTTAGACGTGTCGAGGAATGAAAAATACACAGCTCCGACAAGAAGCAGGAATGCCACGATATGATTCCATCGTATCGACTGTCCTTGAAACACGAATGTGGCGACAACCGTAAACACAACCAGCGTTATTGCCTCCTGCATCACCTTCAACTGAACCAACGAGAACGGTCCGCCATTTCCGGCATAGCCGATGCGGTTGGCAGGCACCTGAAACGCATACTCGGCAAGGGCGATTCCCCAAGAAAACAGTATCACGGCATACAGCGGCCAATTCTTAGTTATGCCAAGCTCTCCCAAACGCAAATGTCCATACCATGCCAATGTCATAAACACATTAGACACAACAAGCATCAATATTGTCAATATCGCAGAATTCATCATTTACCAAGTTTTATTCCATACTTTTCATAGACAGCCATACTCTCACGACGGCACTGCTGGCTGATTCCCGTTCCGTCGGGTTTGAACAACGCTTTTAGATTGATATAATTCTTCCCGTTGTCATACGTAAACGAGAACACCTGTTTCTTCAACTCGTTTGCCTTGTCGCAGGCAGGAGCATTACCTGTTGCCGGGTCTGCTCGGAGATCCAAAGGCACACTGTCGACTCTGACCGGCGACACCACTCCGCAAGGAGGATATCCAAGCACTGTCCACATAACCATGTCTTTAATTTTTTCAGGAGTGCCGACACCCTGTATTGCCACCGAGGCAGAAGATATTCGGCGTGGGATGAAATCATTGTCTGTGGCCCATTCCACAGTATCCGTCTCGAAATCTTTTCCTATCAACGAGTGATAATATGAGCGCGACAGCACCTCGGTCATAACCGCAGGAGTCACCGACGCGCTTGCCAGATACGGAGCAAGCAGATGTTCGGCTGTGCGGCGGCGCACATAGCCATATCCTTCCCCCTTCCTTCCCGAGTCTGAATAGTTGGTTCTGATCCGATAATCCCCCACATCAAAACGGGCATATCTCCAATTGTCGGTTTCAAAATACGCGGCATTGCCATAGGCGTCTATCACACCGAAATTGGCTTCCACGCCAAGAGGCTTCGGCAACGTGTCGAGCAGGCATGCGAAATCATCCACCGTGCGGCATTTTCCCAAAGCAATTGCCATAACCGCTCCCTCTTTATCCATTACCGAGACCGTGTCGTTCTTCAGATTGTAGGACGCCGTGTTCATTATGGCAAACCCAGCATCGTTCATTCCCATCCAAGCCTCCTTGCATTCCTTGTCGGAACTGTTGAAAAGCGCCACATAAGGAATTTTTCCGGCGGCATCTATCCGTTCCACCTTATTGTTCAAATCGCTCGTGTCGCGATGCTTCCACAAAATTGGCCTGCCGTCGGCAGTCAGGCTGCCTGATATGATGGCCGAGGTGCATGCCGCTGCGTCCACAACAGCCACACACGCCAACATCACCGATAATATTGTCTTCTTCATCTGCATCTGTAGATTTTTATTCTACAAAGGTAATGCATCTATAAAAAATATGGCAATTCCAGATAAAAAAATCCAAAACTGCCATATCGTAATTTATTTTCAGACTACCCTACTTCACGATAATCTTCTCAGTCGACACCCCGCCGTTGCCAATCATTCTGACAATATACATGCCAGCCTGAACCGACAACGCCAAACGGTTGCAATTGCGAGAATTTGCAACAAGGGCGCCCTCCTCATTATACACAAACACCTCGTCGGCCACTGCGCTTAAACGCAACTCACCATCGGCATAATCAGCTGTCAAACCGCTGTTTCCGCCAATGCACTCAACGCCCGACTGTCCATAATAAACCGGCTCATACTCATTGCCATAACGGTCGAGCACACAGACTGCATAATTATATCCCGACTTCTTGTCGTCGGGCATTGTATATGTGGTTTTATAACTCACTCCGAGCAGATATTCCGCAGGGATGTTTGAATCCAAAGTTTCCACATTCACAGACTCCGGCACTGCATACACCGAATAGCGCACATTGTCCACTCCTGCCCACGACAGCACCGTGGCACGCTTGCTGAGCGCCGACACCTGCACCTTCTCCAAATCGGATTTCTTCCAATCAATTGCAGGCGTAAGCGCTTTGTTCTGGAACTTGTTCACCTGCAGCCATTCGCCAAAACCGGATTGCTTCTTGCCTGTTACATAAGCCGCTGAATAAAACACCGCTCCCGGAGCCTCGTTTTCCGTATAGTCGCGTGAGAACTGCACCTGCTTTCCAATCTCTTCCCAATCGCTGGTTGTGTTTGACGAGTTCAAGAACGAAATTGAATGGCTTGCGTAATGATGGCGTCCAAAATGCTTTGCCACATACGACCACCACTTTGTCATCGGTCCGAACGGATTGGTCTTGTGGTTGGTTTTCCAATACAGCTGCGGCGAGATGTAGTCTATGGTTCCAGCCTCAAGCCATGCCACAGGATCAGAGAAAATTCCATCATATTGCCAGTCGCTTGCCACAGGGCAACGGTCGATGCCGTGTTTTGCCGCAACAGCGGCTGATGTGCACGCCGCGCCGGCAGGGCTTATGCCGAAACGCACATACGGCTTTTGCTGCTGCACCATTTTGTAGACATCTGCAACCATCTGGTTTACGTTGTTTCTACGCCAGTCGCCAAACGTCATCGACGCGCCTGATTTTTGCCACAGATCGTAATCGCCGGCGCTACTGGTCACAGGAATGCCTTCTGGATAAAAATAATCGTCAAACACAAGTCCGTCAACATCATAGTTGCTGATGATTTCCTTGCACACGTCAACGATACGCTTACGCACCGACTCCAATCCAGGATTCAGAATCGTGGTTGTCTTACCATCACTTTTGGTGTATGCCAACAACATACCCGCAGACTTCAAAGCCTGGTCCTGCGCTGTCGACCAATTGCTTCCTGTAGAGAATCGATACGGATTGACCCACGCATGGCACTCCATTCCCCTCTTATGGCATTCCTCAACCACAAACGCCAACGGATCCCATCCCGGATCCTTGCCGCGAGTTCCCGTAAGGTAACTCGACCATGGCTCGTAGCTTGATTTATAGAATGCGTCACTCATTGTGCGCACCTGGAAATAGACGGCGTTGAAATTGTTTTTTTGCAAAACGTCGAGATACTTGACCATCTCGTTTTTTTGCGCTGTGGTTGAGCTGGTGCTGCTTGGCCAGTCGAGAGCCCACACTGTTGCCATCCACACGGATCTCACTTCTCTCTTCACGCCCGACGACATCGGCAATGCCGCTATCGCCAGCAAAACGGCAGCTAAAGCACTGCGCTTCAATAATGAGGAAAAATTCATTTTTTAGGTTTAGTTAGGATTTTGATACAAAATTTTTTATCGCTCGCCAAATTTACGAATTTTTCTTCACGCCAGCGCTGAGCATGCTGGTTTTTCGCTAAATTTGTGACATCAATGCCCATTTTGTTAAAAAAGCAAAATGGGCGGAATATTCGTTCGGCATGACCTCCCAAACGGGAGTAAAGCAAACGTTATACTATTTTATGTTTTAAAAACACGGTGCGTGTGGATTTTATTTGTATCTTCATCCCCGAAAAAGATTTAATTTTAGGAATATGAGAAATTTCACCAACGTAAACGATATCGGCGACTTGAAAGCCGCAGTAAAAGAAGCATTGGAAGTGAAAGCCAACCGCTTCGGGTACAAACACCTTGGAGAGAACAAAACTTTGCTGATGATTTTCTTCAACTCATCGCTGCGCACACGACTCAGCACTCAGAAGGCAGCCATGAACCTCGGCATGAACGTAATCGTTCTCGACGTGAACCAAGGAGCATGGAAACTTGAAACAGAGCGTGGCGTGATTATGGACGGCGACAAGCCCGAACACCTTCTCGAGGCAATTCCGGTGATGGGATGCTACTGCGACGTCATCGGCGTGCGGTCGTTCGCACAATTTCAGAGCAAGGACGACGATTATTCGGAAAAGATTCTGAACCAATTCATCAAATACTCCGGCAGACCGGTGTTCAGCATGGAAGCGGCGACACGCCATCCGCTGCAAAGTTTTGCCGACCTTATCACAATCGAGGAATACAAAAAGAAGGAACGCCCGAAAGTGGTGCTCACATGGGCCCCGCATCCAAAAGCGCTTCCACAGGCCGTGCCCAACTCTTTTGCAGAATGGATGCGCGCTGCCGACTATGACTTTGTCATAACCCACCCACACGGCTACGAACTGTCGGAGGAATTCACCGCCGGAGTACCTATAATCTACGACCAGGACGAGGCTCTCCGCGACGCCGATTTTGTATATGCTAAAAACTGGGCGGCATTTGCCGACCCCAACTACGGAAAAGTGCTGAGCACCGACCGCTCATGGACTGTCACCACAGGAAAGATGGCGCTGACAAACAATGCCTACTTCATGCATTGTCTGCCGGTGAGACGCAACATGATTGTGAGCGACGACGTAATTGAAAGTCCTCAGTCAATTGTCATCCCAGAGGCTGCAAACCGCGAGATTTCAGCCACCGTGGTCTTGAAACGCATTCTTGAATCACTATAAGGCAATGAAACGGTTTGTGTCAATATTGGTGGCAAGTGTTGCCGCACTTGCCGCATTCGCATCGCCGTCGACACGGCAATGGGACGAAGGCCCACTGAAATGGAGCGACTTTAAAGGCAACCCTGCTATAAAGTCGACAACTTCTTATTTCAAAGGTTTTCTGAAAACGGTCACCGACATTGAGCACGAGGGAAAGACGCGGTTCAACTCCGACGTGCGCTTTGCCACTTCGGCGGTTGCGCTGATGGACTGCAATGCGTCTTATGCCGACTCCGCCTACCGCACCGACCAGATGCTGCGCTATCACCAGCTGCAGTTTGACATGCTTGAGATTGTACGCCGCAGGCTTCAAGCCGACCTCAATTCGGGAATGACCGGCATTGAGGCCGACAACAGAGTAGCATACTATCAACGAATATACAATGAGCAGACATCCGATTTGGCGAGAGCGACGGTCAACGGCAGCAACGACCAGCGGCTTCAGCAGTACGAATACATGACCCGCAAACAACTGGAGGAACAACTGCTGCCCAGCGTGCCTGAAGTAAAACCGGGCGACTGGCAAGCCGGTTGGTTTGTAGGCACCGGATGCCTGATTCCGACAGGCGGCATTTCCGATCTGTTCAACTACGCATGGTTGTTCAACATCGGACTCTCCGGCGGATACAAGAACCTGATTCTTAAAGCCGACATTTCATACGGGCAGCCAGACATACACAATTTCACAGACTACAATTTCAACCCGTTCAACAAAACGACCGCCGAAGGCAACCGCTATCAATCGCTGAACAAATACACGAAACTGCTGTCGGGGAGCGTCTCGTTAGGCTATCGCGTCATCGACGTCAAACGTTTTGCCATAACACCGCATATCGGCGGCGGATGGACCAACTACGCTTGGAACAGCGGCGAATTCAAGGAGTTTGAGGAGAATGGGGAAACGGTTTGGAAACTTGTCACCGAATCGCAGAAAGAGTCTTTCCACAGCTTCAATTTCATGGCCGGCATCGACTTCGACTGGCGTTTCCACACCACAGTAAGCGACAAGTCGTCATTCTTGTCGGGACGTCGCGAGCAATACACATCGTCGGTCCGCCTGACGCCATATGTAATCTGCTACAACTACGGATCGCTCAGTCCGGCAATAAAAGGCGTGCACTTTGGAATCAATCTGACATACAGCGGATTCATAAGGGCTCTACGAATCAACTGACAGCACAACAAAAGGCAGGAGTTGTTCCTGCCTTTTGTTTTATTTTTCAGGCAATCGCCTGCTTTCTTTTCTCAGCACTACAGCAAACGCAGTGACGACCATCAGACCGGTAAGCACCCACGATATCGGATAGACCGACATTAGCATCTTGAATCCGTGATAGTTGGGACACACCACATAAACCCACACAATCCTCAGCAGGCACGTGCCGACAACCGTAAACAGCGTTGGCATCAACGACCGTCCCATCCCCCGCAACGACGATCCGGATATCTCATAACTACATGCGAGCCACTGGAATGCCAACACCGTGTGCAAACGTATCGCTCCATACTCATGGACCACCGCGTCGGTCGAGAAGAAATTCAGGAAGAAGTCGTCCTGCCACACAAACAACAGGTTGGCAAATCCACAACCGACGACGCTCATCGCCATGCAGAGCCAGAATATGCGCTTCACACGCTGCATCTGCCCCGCGCCGTAATTCTGCCCGATAAAACTGATTGCAGCGCCATTGAACGCCACGACAATGAAATAGCAGTAGAATTCAAAGTTCAATGCCGCCGACGAGCCTGCCACCGCGCCTGCACCATAGGTGTTGATTGTAGACTGTACTATCACGTTCGACACCGAAAACACCATTCCCTGCAACCCTGCCGGAACTCCTATTTTCAATATCCGCCTCAATTCCTGTCCATAAATTCGGATTCCCTTCAATTGAAGTCTGAGCGGTCCCCGCTCTTTCTGCATCAACACCACAATCATCGCAGCGCTCAATGCGTTGGCGATTCCGGTAGCGATAGCCACTCCTTCAACACCCATTCCGCACCAAAGCACAAAAATCAAATTGAGCACGGTGTTGACAATACCTGCCACAACAAGGATGTAAAGCGGACGGCGCGTGTCACCTTTGCTGCGCAACACTGCTGAACCGAAATTGAAAATCATAAAAAACGGCATTCCCAAGAAATACACCCGCAGATAGAGCACTGCCATGTCGAGCACCTCCTGTGGCGTATCTATCAGTTCAAGAATCGGGCGTGCCACCGCCACGCCAAGCACTGCGAGAAACAATCCGCTGGCGAGCGCCAGCACAGACACCGTCGACACCGACCGGCGCACGCCATCGTCATTGCCGCTTCCTATCTGATTGGAGATTATGGCGTTGGCTCCCATCGAAATGCCGACAAACAAATTGATGAGCAGGCTGATTACCGGAGAATTGGCGCCAACGGCAGCAAGTGCCTCGCGGCCTACGAAACGTCCCACCACCGCCACGTCTATTGAATTGAACAATTGTTGAAGCACACTGCTTGCCGCCAACGGCAGGCTGAAAAGCAATATTTTTTTCAACAACGGTCCGTTGAGCATATCTATCTGATTCTTCTGCGCCATCAATTTCTCTTTTTATAACAGTGTGCAAAGTTAGCCCAAATATGCCACTCTCAATGTACCCGAATTCTTTATTTTGCTTTATTTAAAATTTCATCCGCCGCTTTTCCGCAGAAAGCAAGAAGTCATCACAACTACTTCCGCCCTCCGCCTACCGCCGACGGCAACTGCGATGCAATCCATCGACACACCGGCATCCTGACCTTATCGACAAGAATGCACACGACAAAAATCGCCACATAAAGCGCCACACTGCGCCACACGAATCCAAACGTGTCGTAGTCCTCATAAAGACCGATCAACGAGTTGCGCAGCTTAATCCAAAAATATGGCGTCTTGTGAAGCAGGTAGACCATAAACACAGACACCGAAACCCAATTGACCGCCGGCGAAGAGAATGCCGGGATTTTCACAAAGACCATAAACAATGCCACCGCCGACAACAGCACAAAAGGATTGTTGTAAGCGAAATCAAGAGCCAACCCGATGGCGACTGTCGACAATAGATAGACACACAAATATCCCCACAACGGAAAAGCCTGCAGCAACGGCAAGTTTCTATGCAGACAATGACCTATAACGTACAGAAACACCATCTGCATCACGTTGTAGCCTGTAGAATTTATTCCCCCTTTGTGAAACCAGCCCAGATACACGTTTATGAATATTAACGCAAGCAGCATCAGATGCAGCCTACGCCCGTCAAGACGCTCCAGGCCGGCATTCAGGAGCGGGCTTAAAAGAAACAAAGCAAGATAAGCCGGGACAAACCATAAGTCAGTTTTTGAATAAACAAGCAATGCGCCCACAAAACCGTCTGCCAAACAACCCGCCTCAACGCATCTGCATGCATAGGCAAGCAGCGAGGCAAACAGGCACCACAGCGTGAAGTCAAGCAAACGGCGCCTGGTAACCTTTATCCCGTAATAGCCCGAAATCAGCACAAAGCAGTTGACACCCACTATCGACAGTGATTCAAGAACGTCTTTCCACAAAACGCCAGAATCCAACGCATACAACTGTTCTCTTGTGGGCAAACCGAATGTGGCGCCGACAAAATGAACCATCAGCACCATCATCATACTCAATATGCGCAACATCTCTATTGCCGAATTCCGTTGTTTCATCACAATCTTTTTTAGAACGCCTCTCCTATCGCAAACACGAAGCCACAAGTGTTGCGTCCGAATCCGAAATCAATACGACCATTGACATTATGTTTCAGCTCAACACGCAGTCCGATGCCTCCATTCGCCAGAATGTCCTTGCCTCTGAAATGTCCGGGCGACGTAAACACATTGCCCATTCCTCCCCATAGTGCCACGCCAAAGCGTGAAAACAAATGCTGACGGTATTCCACCTGCAGCGTTGTCAGGTTATTGTCGATATAACGTCCTGAATAATAACCCCTCATACGGATTCCTCCGCTGCCCAAAGCTTCCCGTAGCGGCCACGGCGACTGCTTGCTGTTGAAACTTGCATACGCGTCAAAGGCAAGCATCGCTCCTTTCCACAACGGCTGATAGTAATTACCCGTAAAACTGAGATTGAACAATGTCCTGTCAAACGTGCCAAGCACCTGAGGCCTCACCCCCATGCGCAGCATCAGGTTCACACCTCGCCGCGGCTGAAGAATGAAGTCGCGCGTGTCGTACTGCAGCACCAATCCGAGCCCCGTGAAGAAATGCGATTTGTCTTGTCCCTCAAGATAATCGATATTGTCAATCTTTGTAATCTCGGCATAAACCAAGTCGATCAATGCGCCGATATTGAAATTGCCTGTCATCAGATACATAAGGTCGGACGTATATTTCAACTGATTTCTTGTATAGTCAATCTTCGGATTCAAGCCACAAGCCTCTCGAGAGATTCCCCAGAAATCAAGCGGGGAATACGTATACTCCAACTTATAGGAATAGCGCAGTCTTCCTCCCGGGAAATGAGTATTTCCACTGGCTGTCAGGGCAAAAAATCCATTAAGAGTCACATTGCCTATCAATGTGATGTCAGAAGGCTGCATAATCGAGTCGGTGCGGTCAAGCCGATACAGTCCTGTCGCACCGCCGCCTATTCCGAAACTGCCCTCTCTCGTATACGACGGCATCACAATGAAGTTCACATCAAACTTCTTTTCAAACGAACGGTCCTTGTTTCCCGTTGCCAGACGGTCAAGATAACGGAGAAACTTCGTGTCGCGTTTCAGCATTGACGTGAACGGACCGGAAACCTCCTTCTGCGCCACGACAGTGTCGGCCGGCTGTGGCGACAACAGTTCTTTAGGCACAAGGCCGTCAATCTCCTCCTGCGACAGCGGTATGTAGCGGTATGACACAGTGTCGGTGCGTTCCTGCGCGACCGCCGTCAGACAAGCCACAAACGCCACGACAAATGCCACGGCAACGCTCTTTGCCAATATTATATATTTGTCAATTATGGATTTCATTTTCTCAATTGGTTATGCAAAGATACGTTGCACGCAACAATATTCAAAGGGCTATCGCTCAACGACATTCTTTTCGGACATTTTTAATGCCTAAATCACCAAAATTTAAATTTAGCGCGCATACGCCCGTTGTCATATCATTTTGCAAACACAAAGCGCATTTATAAAACATTTTGACAGCAATATTTGGTAATATCAAATTATAATGTTACTTTTGCGCTAAAATAAGAAAAATATGGAACTTATCATACCTAAACGATACAAACTGAAATTGCTTCCGGAAACAACCGAGATTGCAATCAAGTTTATCAAAGACTCTTTTCAAGAGCGGCTTGCCAAGCGCTTGAACCTACGCCGCGTCACGGCTCCGCTTTTTGTGCTCTCTGGCACCGGTCTTAACGACGACCTCAACGGCGTGGAGCACGCCGTCGGTTTCGACATCAAAGCCATGGGCAACCGCCATGCCGAAGTTGTCCACTCATTGGCAAAATGGAAACGCACAAAACTCGGAGCCTACGGCATTGCGCCCGGCTTCGGACTCTACACCGACATGAACGCCATCCGCACATTTGAGGATTTGGACAACATACACTCATTATATGTGGACCAATGGGATTGGGAAAAGACAATAACAGAAAGCGACCGCACCCTTGACTACCTTATTGATACCGTCAACGACATATATGCCGCGCTGCGCGAGACGGAATGGCTGATTTACGAGCGTTTCCCGCACATCACCCCAGTGCTTCCCGAAAAGATAAAGGTGGTTCACTCACAGCAACTGCTCGACATGTATCCCGACCTTGACTCGAAAGAGCGTGAGCGCGAGATAACGAAACGCTACCGGGCAGTGTTTATCGTCGGCATCGGTGCAGACCTTTCCGACGGCAAGCCTCACGACGGCCGCGCCCCTGACTATGACGATTGGATTACGGAAAACAGCGATGGCTACAACGGTCTGAACGGTGACATAATGCTTTGGAACGACGTGCTCGACATCCCGTTTGAGATTTCATCAATGGGAATACGCGTGAGTCCGGAGTCTCTGCACAAACAACTTGAACTGCGCGGCTGTCTTGAGCGCGAGCAGCTTAAATTCCACCAATCGCTGCTCAACGGCGAGCTGCCCTACTCAATCGGCGGCGGTATCGGTCAAAGCCGATTGTGCATGTTCCTCCTGCAGAAAGCGCATATCGGAGAGGTGCAGGCAAGCATCTGGCCAGAGGAGCACATCGAGGAATGCCGCAAGAACAACATCCTGCTGATGTAGCCTAATCCTCTTTGTTTCGGCTTCTATTTAGCGCTGTATCAAACTGAATTTGCCAATACCATTCCAAAAGTTTACAAAAGCTCGAGACAATAAAGATAAGTGATGTTATGGCCGTTGATCGCAGTTTTATGCGGGCGAGGTTCATCACACAGCCAAGATGCTCTTGCATAATCGGGACGATTTGGTTAACTTTGCCATTATCCCTGGAAGTGGTAGTAACTTTCATGGAAAAAGCGGTCAAACTTTTCTTTAAAGTTACGAATTTTTAGGGACTTATGCAAGCATAATCACCTAATAATCAATATAATAAACGACAAAATTTATTTTTGTCATCTACTAAAAATATAACGAGGTATGAATAACAATTTAGTAATCCAATGTATACTTACAGTTATTGGCTGGATAGTAGTCTATATCCTTGCTCTTCGTCAAAATACCCAAATCAAAAAAAAGAAGTTACAATTAAATTTTTAGTTCAAGCATGGGAAAGGTTAGAAAAAGCATCCAATAGGCAAGACAATAGCTATAATACGGACATAGAAACTGCGATTGCAGATATTCAACTTTTTGGGACAAAACGGCAAATTGAACTAGCACAGCAATTCGCTGAAGAAATTGCAAGAAACAAAGAGAGTTCAACGTTAGAATTATTGATCTTGCTAAGGGAGGATTTGCGAAAAGAATTAAGGTTAGAAAAGGTTCCTAGAAAGTTTAAATTCCTCAGATTTTCTAAATGACTATAGAATTTTGTGCCATCAACAAACCCGAAGATTGGATGGAGATGGTTGCCGAGCAATTCGATACATCAGTAATAAACGATGGATTTTTCGCTAAATTTGCAATCTAATTACTGCATATGAACATATTCGCAAATTTAGCTACTCCTCAAAAATCAAAACGCCAACGAGAAGTTATTCTCTTGTTTGGCGAAGATTTTTGTGACTTTCAACTTGTGCGAGAAACTATTCAACAGTTTAGATATGATTTTGAGGATGTTGTCTTTATCACTCAAACTAAACTCTTGAATAGAGAACAAGAAGAAATGCTTGATTCTTTTCTCAAAAGGGAACTTGGAGAAAAATATACACGTTGTGCATATAGACCAACTGAAAGGTACACAAGAAACGGACAACCTTGTGTCCGTTCTTATCATCGTAACTTGGAATGTTATATCTTTACATCAGATTCATCTGAACAAGATATTGTTGAACTTAATACTGCCGCTAAAAAAATAGTCGGCTTTGCTACAATAGTTCGTAGACCTACTCCACAAGAAACTAAAGACCGTATCAAACGTGAAAGGAAAGCTGCTCTAAAAGAAAAGTTCTCAAATATTGGAACTGCATTATTTGCTGTAATATTTTTCGCAAGTATTATTTTAGGCGGCTTTTATGCCTCAGAACATAAAGAAATTTTTTCGGTTGTAGGTGCTATTATCGGTATCGGTTTTATTCTATTTCTTCTTTTTGCTGTATGGTCTTTCGTATCAGAAAGTACCACAAGCAAATGGAAATCAGCATTAAGGACGATAGGCATAACAATTCTCATTATTGGTGTTTTGTTGCTGATTGGCTATTTAATGCCTGACAGTTGCTCAAACTATGTGAACGATGCTCACCGCCCCGATAGATTTTAACTTCTACTCTTGAAATGATGAACTCTAAGCAAATACCGCCCAAGGCGATTGATGCTCTTGAACGAGCTATCACTCGCACTTCAGCAACGCATTGATGAAGACCCGGACGTTGCCGATGCCTACCTGCGTATCGGCATACACGAAAAGTCCTTCACCGTTCTTACGCTATATCTCGAAGAAAGCAACGCATCGCAGCCCAACCGCGATGTTGCGTTGCTTAACCTCATGCTCGACCTCAAAGACAACGTGGGGAGCGGTACGGAATACTGGGTGCCGGACACCGCCGCAATCCGCAAACTCGCTGAGTCCTATTCCGAACTCATCGAACTTGATTTTTGTCTAAATTAGTCGCTCGCAAACTTGTGTAATTCAGCGTTTTTTATTATTACTGTCCGCTAAACATGACTCGTTTCTCCCAACATGCTGAAAATGGCGTGTTGGGAGATTTTCTTGTTGCGACAAGCCCCTATTGTTGATTTACCCCTTCTGCCGGAGGCGATTCCGCAGCCTCGGCAAGCATGATTTTGAGGTCAGCGTCAGGCTGGTTGAAGAAAGTCTCCAAGTTCAGGTAATACATCATGACGATTCTTACCATAGTAGCCAAGCCGGAGAAGCTCCAAGGTCGCGACAGGGAGCTTTGGAGCAAAGACAACAGCAGATTCGCAATCAAAGTCACCCAAATCTGTATCTTGATTGCGTTTGCACTCTCGCCATAGAAGTAGCGCAACGGAAAGTTCTGTTTAATCTGCTTGAAAAGAGATTCTATCTGCCAACGACGGCGATAGATAGCCACAATAACCTCCGGTCGCATGTCAAAGTCATTAGTCAGCAGCGTAATCAGTTTGGGCTGCTTGCCTTTCTTGATGTCAACGTATGTGATCAAGCGAGCGATATGGTTTATTACGCCTTTTCGAAACACCACGCCCCGGTCGGTCAGTTCCTCAAATTTCTCATAATTGATATAGGCACGGTCAAGAGCCACTATCTCATCACGATTATAGTAAGACGGAGCGAGCATGAAAGAGTCGTTTGTAGCTGCGGATGTAAACTTCACATCGCAAGGCACGCCTTCATTGGCATGGATTACCGAGTGCACCTTTATGCCACCTTTATGCCGCCTTTCTTCTTCCCGGCATTGGGATGTCTGCCGACTCCCTTGAAAATCACGTTGGAAAACAGTGAAATTGTGGTCGAATCGATGATGCGCAGGTCTTTTAACCAGCTTTCCGCACCGTTTCTCCGGCTGTCCGAAGAAAGTTTGCTCTTGTTGGTCTCATAAAACTCGCGGTATACCTCTTCAAAGAACTTTTCAGACCTCCTGGCATTGGTATCCGACAGTGTGCTGCGCTTGGGAACCTTATCTATCCCCAGATGATGCAGTTTACGCACCTCGGCCGTCATGGCCGCCTCTATCTCGCGCAACGAGTCAAAACGCATGATAACAGCGAAGAGCATTGTCAGAAGATGAACATAGCCGTCAAAGCTCTTCACATACCTTTCTCCACCGTTTTTACGACTCATTGCGACTATTTTCTCACGGTCGAGCGATTTTATCAGCTGACCATACACCGGCTGTCCGAAGAAATGTGTACTTTTACCCATGGTTAATCTTTTGTTGTGGTAAACCAAAGGCAACCAAAAGGGGCTGACTTTCCAAAATCGAAAGGCAGCCCTATCTTTATTTGTGCACGCTAACTTTTAGCGGACAGTAATAATTGGAAGTAGTGCTTGTGATTTTCGAGAGCCTCTCGACCTCGTATTAGACTCCCTCCCGTACCCTAAAAGTAGGCCATTAACTGAATATCCCCTAAATTACGATATCTGGAGGAGATTGACCGAGCAAAATGAAAACTCGCCAAATCCACGGTCATGGACTTGGCGAGTTCTTGATTTTTGACCCTGCCAAGGGTAAACTGAAAAGTGCTTACTTTTTCAGTGCCCTCCGTTGTGGCAGGCGTTTTCTTGTTTATGCTGATTTTGTTTACAAACCCAATGCGTTGAGCTCGTTTTCCATATTCAGCTGATAGTAGATGTTGCCGAGCAAACGTTTTGTCTGAGTGTCGGTAGTGTCCAATTCATAAGCCTTCTTCATGTAAGGAAGAGCGGCCTGATACAACGGATCAAGTTTCTCCATCTTGAACTTAGTGAAAGCCGAACCCTGAAGTTTCTCCGCCTCTGTTGCAAGAGCCACAGCCTGCTTCATGTACATCCGGCCAGTGTTGAACTGAGCCTGGACGTTTTCCGGCTCCATCTCAACAGCCTTTTTGTAGAAATCCAATGCCGAATCCTCATCCTTCTTCTGCTCAAGAACGAATCCCTTCAAATTGTAGAGAGCGGCAGTCGGCTTGTTGGCGATAGCTGCGTCAACCATGCTCAATGCCTCGTCAAGGTTGCCCTTGTTGACATTGTCGTTGATGATTACATTCATATACTGAGGATCCTTGTCGCCGAACAAAGGAAGAGCCTCTTTTGCAATGGCAACGATACCCTCGTTGTCCTGCAAGCCGGCGTAGCAGCTGATTGCATAGTCAAACGCCTCCTTCTCCTTGTAGCCCAATTTGCGAGCCTGTGCAAACGACGCAACAGCAGCCTTCATGTCTTCAGCCTGCCAAGCGGCGATACCGCGATAGAATGCGATAAGCGACATTGTAGAGTCAGCCACAGCCACCGGGTTGAACTTATCTTTTTCAGCGATGCCCATGGTAGGCAATTCGAGGTATGCTCCCCATGCGTCATAAGCCTCTTTGTACTTCTTCAAGTTGTACAAATCAGAGCCAACGCGGTTGAAATCAACATGGTGTCCGACAAGGATGCCGGCGATATCCTTAGAATATTCAGTCTTGATTTTTGGAAGACCCGTCTTCTTGTCCAATTTAAATGAGCCATCCTTGTTTGTCTGCTTAACAGAGTCCAAAGGAAGAGCCACCTTGAAGTCGTTAAACGCGGTCATCAACGAAGTTGCCATAAGCTCCTTGTCTGCATCCTTGCCAAGCTGAAGCATAGCCATACACTGGTCGTAGATGCCCATGTTTGCCTTTCCTGCAACAAACCAAGTCTTAGCCTGGTCCTTAGTCTCGGCATTTTCCAACGCCGGTTTAATCTTGCCGGCAGCCTCTTTATATGCGTCGACCGACACATTGAAGCCTCCAATCTGATGCTCTACATCGTCAACAAGACTCTTTTGAGCAAATGCACCGAACGTTGTCAAGGCGCAAAGCAATAGAATTGATTTCTTTTTCATTTTAGTTAGATTTTTATCTTTTTTATTCAATATTATTATCTACATTATTATCTACAACATCTGTCGACGGCTCTTGGTTCTGTCCATCGGCATTATTTTCAGCAATCGCCTCCTCGTCGTCGCATGTGTCGACCACGCAAACCGAAGCAATCTCATCGTTGCGCTTCTCCAAATTGATCAGACGCACGCCCTGGGTTGCACGACCCATCACACGCACATCAGCCACTTTCAGACGGATTGTTATGCCCGACTTGTTTATAATCACCAAGTCTTTGGTGTCGTCAACATCCTTGATGTCGACCAGACGGCCGGTCTTGTCGGTCACGTTGATTGTCTTGACGCCTTTGCCGCCGCGGTTGGTGACACGATAGTCGTCAAGCACCGAGCGTTTGCCATAGCCTTGTTCAGAAACCACCATGACTGTTTTTTCCGTACCGAAAGGCATTGTTATCATTCCTACCACGGCATCGTCGCCGCCATCAAGCGTCATGCCCTTCACGCCAGCCGACATACGACCCATTTCGCGCACTGCCGACTCGTTGAAGCGGATTGCACGACCGTTGCGGTTTGCCAACAGCACTTCCTCGTTGCCGTTTGTCATGCGCACTTGCAGCAGCTCGTCGCCCTCACGTATCACGATTGCGTTGACACCGTTCTGACGAGGACGTGAATAAGCCTCGAGACGCGTCTTCTTGACTACACCATTCTTCGTGCAGAACATCAGATAGTGAGAGTTGACAAAGTCGGCATCGCCCAGACGTTTCACATTGACAAACGCCTTGACCTTGTCGTCCGACCCGATATTGAGAAGGTTCTGGATTGCACGTCCCTTGCTGGTCTTTGTGCCTTCCGGGATGTCGTAAACCTTCATCCAATAGCAACGTCCCTGCTGCGTGAAGAACAGCATATAGTTATGCATCGTAGCCGTATATATATACTCGATGAAGTCCTCTTCGCGTGTCGATCCGCCTTTGGCGCCGACACCGCCACGATTTTGCGCGCGGAACTCTGTCAACGGAGTGCGCTTTATGTATCCAAGATGCGAGATTGTGATAATCACGTCGTCGTCGGCATAGAAATCCTCAGCGTTGAACTCTTCCGACGCGTAAACAATTTCCGTGCGACGCTCGTCACCGTATTTGTCACGAGTCTCGACCAATTCATCCTCAATTACCTTGCGGCAAACATCCGGATCGTTCAAGATTGAATTCAAATACTCAATCTGGTGCAACAAGTCTTCATATTCCTGGTGAAGCTTCTCCTGGTTCATGTTGACCAACGCGCTCAGACGCATGTCGACAATAGCCTTAGTCTGGACATCATCCAAATTGAAGCGCTCGCCCAAACGCTGACGCGCCTCGTCGGTTGTCGCCGAAGAACGGATAATTTTAACCACTTCGTCGATATTGTCAGACGCCACAATCAGACCTTTGACAATATGCGCGCGGTCCTCAGCCTTCTTAATCAAGAAACGTGTGCGGCGGATAACGACATCATGTCTGTGGTCGACAAACGCCTGCAACAGCTCCTTGAGGTTGAGCAACTTCGGACGGCCTTCAACGAGCGCTACATTGTTGACGCTGAACGATGACTGAAGCGGAGTCATCTTATAAAGCTTATTGAGCAGCACGTTGGCGTTGGCATCTTTCTTGACTTCCACAACCACACGCACGTCTTTGCCAGATGACAGGTCCTTGACGTTGTTGATGCCCTCAACCTTCTTCTCTATAGCGAGGTCGGCAATGGATTTCACCAATTCCGACTTGTTGACATTATACGGGATTTCAGAAATGACAATCACCTCATGTTCCTTCTCCGTTTCAATCTCAGCTTTCGCTCTGACCACGATACGGCCGCGGCCTGTCTCGTATGCCTCTTTCACGCCGGCATATCCATAGATAGTGCCGCCCGTTGGGAAATCAGGCGCCTTGATGTGGCGCATCAGTTCCTCTATTGTGATTTCCGGATTGTCAAGAAGAGCAATCGAAGCGTTGATTGCCTCCGTGAGGTTGTGAGGAGGCATATTGGTCGCCATACCCACAGCGATACCCGAGGCTCCGTTTACGAGCAAGTTCGGGAAACGCGTCGGCAACACTGTCGGCTCCTCCAAAGTGTTGTCGAAGTTTGGCATGAAGTCTACAGTATCCTCGTCAATGTCGCGGAGCATTTCCTCGCCAATCTTCGCAAGACGTGCCTCCGTGTAACGCATTGCCGCCGGAGAGTCGCCGTCGAGCGAGCCGAAGTTACCCTGTCCGAACACAAGCGGATAGCGCAACGCCCAGTCTTGTGCCATTCGCGCCAGCGTGAAGTAAATCGACGAGTCGCCGTGTGGGTGAAACTTACCCATAACCTCACCTACGATACGCGCACATTTCTTTGTCGGCTGGTTGGACGTGTTTCCAAGTCGCTCCATTCCAAACAGCACACGCCTGTGCACGGGCTTGAAACCGTCCCTCACATCAGGCAGCGCGCGCGACACTATCACCGACATTGAATAGTCGATGTAAGCGTCCTGCATTTCTTTTTCAATATTGATCCTTCTAATACGATCTTCTATCATAATTGTTCTTTAAAAATTCATTACAGCCAGCCCTGAAAACAGGGCTTGGTTCAATATGGCAAAGATACAAAAAATTAACGACATATACCCGCCATCAACGACAGTTTTTCAATGGTTTTTCATCAATTTTCACAATGCCGTGCGGAGAACGTCAGACACGCCGCAAAAACGCACAAATCCGCAGACGGCAACACAGCTCCGCCTGCGGATTTTTATTTATTTTTCAAGCACTAAAACTCGCTGGTGAAATGCTATATTCTTCATTTATTAAGTTGATATTCTGCAATTTGTGCCGCTGTTCAAGTTGCTTGCGCAACAAAAACGCACCATTTTATGCAAAAATACCGTCCGAAGTGCCGTAAAGGCCACCCCGGACGGCTTCAACGCAATGATGACTGAAATAATCATCATCGGTGCAAAGGTAGTCATTTTTAGTCAGACTGCCAACGTCTTCGCTTTTCAATCGCACGAAAAATGAAAAAAATAATGATTACTGCGATGATTGTGCAACAAACGACACCGAACCAATAGAAGAAACCGTGCTTTGGCTTGTCTTCTGTCTTCGACTTCGTTTGCGTATCTTCCGAAGTCTGTTCTGATATGTTGGTCTGTGTCTGTGTGTCTTCTGTCTTTTCTTCGTTCACGGTTGTCTGCTTCGTCTTGTCATTATCAATCGTGACACGACCTGTTGTTACAGACTTGATATTTCGACCTGCCGGCACGTTGGGAGGTTCTGTCAGTTCACGGTCGCGCTGCTTCGCTGTGTCGCTCTTCACGTCTGCGCCGGTTCTGATGTCTTCAGTGCCGTCACTGTATTCTATCTTCTGAAACTCAATGACCGCTTTTGAGTAGTCTGTTTCTGATGTCGTGACATTCGCAACGACAGACGTGCTTGACTGCTTCTTCGTGTCAGTATTCACAGAAGATGTGATTTGCTGCTGTGACGTTTCGTTTGCGATTTTGCGCGTAGTGCTGCACGCTGCAAACAGAACTGCAAACAGAACTGCAAACAAGATTTTGATTGTTGTTTTCATTATGACTGATTTTTGATGTAGTTGATGATGCCGTCAACGTGAAGTTGCGTAATGAGCCGCTTGCCCTCTTCTGATAGAAGAAATTCCATGTCTGCTTTGTTGTCGTAGAAAAGCGACTCTGTAAGAACTGCCGGACAGGATGTGTGAACGAGAACATAAAAACGCGCTTCATAATCAGGGTCACCGTCAGACCAATCTGCACGCATCGGCTTCTGCCGACTGTCATACGCGCCCTGTCCTTTCAGAACTGCGAAGCGTTCTTTGTATGGCTCAAGCACTGAATTTGCCGAGTTCCACAGCGATGTTGCAAGTGCATCTGCTTTCGTTTGTCCCGGTGATGTATATACACACCAACCACCGGCTGACTTCCACTTGCCGTCACTACCGGCGGCATTACTGTGAATTGACACAAAGATGACATTGCGTGTGCCAAGTTTCTTGCACCATTCGTTTGTTCGTCTGCATCTTTCTTGCAGACTGATGTCGTTTTCTTCCGGCACGACAAGTTCTGCATCGTAGCCTTTTGATTTCAGCGATGCCAGGATGAGCCGAGCGACTTCACGGTTCCACTTATATTCAAGAAGCGACCTGTCAGGACTTTTCTTGCCGTTCGTGTCGTAACCATGACCGTTGTCAATTAGAATTTTCATAAATTATTTGTTTAGTCGATGATAAAAATCTGTCTTGATGTTGTCGTATGCCAACTTTACGTTGGTAAATGCTCGACCATTGTTTTCGCCGTCTTCGTGATAGATTTCGTTTTCAACAACGGCTGCAACCTGTTCAACCCATTCTTTATTGCAGTATGCGGACAGACGCTCGCCGCGATACGTGAATGTATCGAAACGGCTGTTTCTGTCTTCATGCAATACTTTTAAGGACTTGCGAATTTTCTCTGCTGTTGCTGTCTTGTCTGCGATGTGATTTTCTTTGCGTACCTTTTTGATAAGGCGGCACACTTGCTCAACAGACAGGTCAAAAGCGAAACCTGTCAGATTTCTGATGCGCAACTGAGTTTCAGGTCGAAGTCCTTCCGCGAGGTCATTTAACAGTTCATTTTGCTTTCTTGTTTCAGCAAGGACACCTTGAAGATTTTCTTTGTTGTCAACGATTATCTGTGTGATGATTGATTTGAACCACTTGAAAATGGCTATCATCATAGAAGCCGACAGCAACAAATAAATTGCTGCCATAATAGCAAGCGCACCATAATCGCTGATGCCTTTCGCTACTTCTGTCACTTGCGAAACGTCATTCATAGAACTGCACGAATTAAGCGTCCGACAATAACGCCGCCGAGTGTCAGCGACCAATCTACCCAATCAAACTTGCCGCCCCACAGTTTGTCTTTCAGTTCAAGTGATGAAGCGACACCGATGCCGGCAAGTGCGGCACAGTAGTTGTCATCAGACAGCAAACCGATGACTACACCGCCACCGATATGTGTAAGTCTGTGACTTTCTTTTAGCCAAGAAATAATCTTTTTCATACGTTGTTATTTTTGTCTGTTGCAAAGTTACTAAAATAGTGTTTATTAAACACTATCCAAGAGTCAAAATTTGAACTTCAAGCTGATTTATTTGTTGTCGTAAGGCTTGACGTTCAGTGTGAAGTGCCGTTATGTCGTATGGCAGTTCTTGACCGACAAGCGATGCTTCATAACATTTTATAACCTTGTAGTCTGATGAAGTCAGGCTGTCTTTCAATCGCTGAATTTCGTTGCGCTTCTTTTGCACATCATAGACACGTTCATATCTGTATTTGATACATTCACCGTCATCATACGGCACAAGTCTAATTATGTAGCCGTTATCAGTTTTTAGTTTACTGTTGTCAATCGGTTCAACAGGTTTCCACCCGGCTTTTGTCAACGCACTGATTTGTTCTTCTTCTGTCACAATTCGCGTCTTGACAACTTTGCCGTCAAGATACTGTTCTTGATGTTTTTCTATGATGCGGCTATGAAGATAGCCACCTTCATTTATATATCCGTATTCTTTCATGCTGCTTCTGTTTAGAATTTCCAACGGCTGACACTCCACGCTTCAACTCTTTTACCATTAAGATTGAAGACTGTGAATGTGAATTTTGCTTCTTGACCTTCAGATACGTCATAATAATTATTTTCTGTAATATCATCAAAAATTTTCTGACCTGACTTCGGATAAAAACGCATCGCGCCTTGTCCTATCTGTTTCGCAAAAATCACTTTACCCTCATAGCCGTCTGTTGGCAGATACACCGTGCCTATTTTGTCTTTGTTCGTCAGACCGACAGCCTGTGTGTCTGTTGTTCCTAAATTGACGGCAGTTGTCGCGGCACTGTCTGTTATGTATTTCTGCTTCAAGATAAGACCGGCTGCACACAAGTCCATGAAATAACCACCGTATGCAGGAGCGTTTCCTGAATTGTCAGCACGACCATACACTCCTGCGACAAGTGTCGTTTCTTTTTCAAACTCCCATTCGTAGCTGACATTATCGCCGAAGCCAAGACCAACTATTGAGCCATAATGTGTGTAACCACTTGAAGACGGCATTGCATTTGTCTTTGGATTATTGCAAAAGATGCCGCTTGCAGACAGATATGCAACGCCATTGTCATTGCGCGTTTCAACGACACCTCTTTGTGCATCAATATCAATGACCGACGACTTGCTGATGTCAAGTGAATAGTCACCACCTGTGTTTGTTGACACCAACTTTATGTGTCCTGTCTTGCCGTCAAGCAAAAGCGCATATTGATTACCGCTCATCATCGTTGAGCGAATACGTTCATCAGAGAAGTAGAAGCCAGCAATCAATGCTTCACCAAGAACTTTCAGTGCTTCTTTGATTTTTGCATTGTTCAGAATGAGAGTTTCTTTTTCTTCATTGTTAAAGTCAAGCGAACTGCCTAACTTGAAAGAATTTTCAATCAAGTCAAGAAAACTGTTGCCGTCAGACGAAACAATTCTTTCAGTTGTGATGCGTCCAGGCAAGATTTCTGTGAAGCCGTGCATCGCGACAAAACTGCGTTCTCCGTCAATTTCAGCGTTCAGCAAGCCGACAAGGAAGTGATAATGATTTGCCACTTCATCGAGTTTAATTGATGTCTGCGACAGTACAAATACACCCTTTGAATTGGTGTCTTTCGGACACTTTGCATACAGATAGTATTTTGATGAAGCATCAGTCAATACAGGCGATGTGTAACTCGTCATGCTCCACGTAAGATAGCCTTGCGCATCGTTGCGGTCTTTCGTTGTGATAGCGTTATGCCCGATTGTCAAGTGCTGAAGATAGATGTCCAAGCCGCCTGATGTCATAGTACAGATGAGTTGCTTCTTGTCATTATCCCAATACACAGGCGTTTCACGCTGTGACCATGTATCGCCTGACTTGCTGACAAATTGGAACTGAAGACTTTCGTCACCAATCAGCAAAGACATTGCTTGCACTGCGATAGGTGATATTGCATTGGTAAACATATCGAGTTGCGCATCTTCAAGCATTTCGATAGTTTCCTTTGCATCGCGAAAGCGGCGTTTCGTGAACTGCAAGATGTCGCGCTTCGTGTCATCAATCACAACTTCAGTGTTCGTGATTTGCCGTATCTGCGAAGACACAGAAGAACCGCCAGACACGCTGTTTGACAGTTCGATTGTCGGTGAATACGGCGATGTCAGAAAGTCTTTGATGCCGACAATGCGAATGACAACACCGTATTTTGCAAACTGCTCGTCTTGAAACAGAACGTGACCGCCGACAACGAGTTTGCCGCCGACTTCAAGCCAATGCCGTTTTGCCCACAGTGATTGCAGACTGCCGGTGAACGTGAAGCGTTGGTCTTCACACTCATAAAGTGCCTTGACTGCTGCACGCATCATGTCCCATGAGCCGCCCGACTTGTTCGTGTTGTTGCAGATGTATTCATCAGGTAACTGTATGCCGAAGATTGCATACGTCTGTTCTTTGACAGGACACCACGTTTTATCAGGCATTATCACGCCGTCAATTTCTTGCGGCACGATTTCAAACTTTCGCTGTTCGTGCTTATAATGCACATCAAATTCCTTCCCGGCAAGCATACCGTCTTGGAAGATGATTGTCATCGTTTCCCCTGCAATCAGATAGTTATTGTAGTTCAGATTGTCGGGAATAGTGCTGTCAATGATGTTGTAGAAGTTCTTTGCTTCGTTTTCAACTTCGACAGCCGTCACTTCGCCGACACGTGACGGATAGATTTCACTGCAATCAATGCTGTCTTCTTTGACTGCATCAGAAACCTTGTCGATGCGTTCTACACCGTCACCGTCTGCGTTGCTCTTGTATGTGCGTGCAATCGCGCTGTTAAAGCCGTCTTCGTCTTCAAAATGGGTGCCGTCATAGCGTATCGTCTGCGACTTCGGCAATAGAAGTTCAGGCGAACCGTACTTTTCACGGTCGATGTTGCGGTCACTTCCCTGCACAAGCATACGTTTCACAGGCACGCCGTCTGCTTCAGACGTGCGCCCGACACCGGGAATGAAACCGTTGCCGACACCGTAAGACAGTGCGACAGGTTCTGTCTTGAAGTATTCCACGCGGCGAAGATGTATCTTTGCGCGTGTCGTGCCGATGTATTCGACTTCGTATTCAGTCTGAAACACATTGCAGATGTCAGTAAGACCGGCATCTATGAATGTGTGATTAAATTCGACTGTCTTTTCTGATGCTTCGATACATTCGCCACGTTCCCAAGTGACAGAAGTGTCATTTTTGTTCAAGTTGCGAACAATCAGGTCTATAAATTCGTGTGGCTTCGCACACAGCGAGAACTTCAGACGGTTGTCTTTCGGTGCGCCCTCTTTCAGTGGGTCAACCACGTTTCTGATTTTCCACACACCGAAAAAGTCTTCATTTGTGCCGAGCGTCATTGTGTATTCAATCTTGCGTGTGCCTTGCTTCTTCAAGTCCTGCGCACGTGTCAAGATGAAACGCTGATTTTGGAAGATGCACGATGTGCCGACAGGAAATTCAAAGTAAAACGGCAGATTGAACTTCAGCACAAGTTGCGGCTTCTGCATCAGTGCGCGGTATCTGTAACTGCTATCTTCCGGCTGAACTTGAATATCGACACGCCACACAGTGCCGACACCAGGCTGATACACGCTTTGCTGCGTGACGTTTTCACGCCACTGTTCAGCAATCGCGGTACTGATGTCGAGTTTCGTTTTGGAATAGTACGTCAGTGTTATCATCAGTCTTCAGTTTCAAAGATTGAATAATCAAGGTCTTTCTTCTTCCACCCATCGTTGAGTGTTTCGATGACAAATGCCGTGGCTTTCGTTACAAAGTCTGCAAGCGGTTCAAACTTCGTGAACGTGTGATATATCGGGTTCGCATCAGCATCTTCACCGAGTTTGAACTTGACAGGCAGTGTCGCTCCGTTCGTATCTCGTGCGAAGTCGTATGCTGCTTTGAAGTTCTGCTGATTTTCGGTTGACAGATAGACCGGCTTGCCGTTCCAAGTGAAGCCTGTCAGTATCTTCGCGTCTGTTTCAGCGTTAATCAGGTCGCTGATGTCTTGCTTGATTTCGCGCACCGTAGGCTTGTGGTCGTAGTATTTGCGCCATGTGTATTTGTTGCCGTCTGCATCGGTTTCAAGACCGAAGATAAGCAAGTAGTTCGATGATGACAGACACACAAGTTTGTCTGCGCGTTCTGTTGCGCCATTGCATCGGAAAAATTCTGTTTTTGCCATGATGTTGATATTTGAGAGTGAATGAATTTCTTAATCATCGAAGTAGTAGCGCGTGCCGCCACCGCCCTGAAACGGTTCGCTGCGTATCGTGACAGCGATTGAAGCCGTGTCGAGTGTTCCGCGCATTGCATCAAGCATCGTCTTCATTTCATCGCTGTTCGTGAAGAACTTCGACATTTGACCGTTGCTCAATTTTCTGAATGAAACAAGATAACGACCGTCACCTTGCTTTGTCTTTACGTCACGCTCGAAGTCTATCAGTTCAATCGGCACGTTTACGATTGAACTGATGCGCACACACTCGCCGTTGAAGCGTTTCTTGCCGTCTTTCGGCGTATATGTCAGATTTAAGTCACTGAATTTAATCATTTCTTGTTTTGTTAAAATTTTCTTTAATAGATGTTTGCAGTCTGCGTGTTTCGCCATGCCGTACAGTGAGCCGACAATTTCAACCCTGCGCTTTCTGCTTTTCACTTTCGCGAGTTTACGACAGAAGTTCTTCTTGACACGCTTGCGCAAAAGCGTATGTGTCGTGAATATCTGATAACCGAGAAAGTCAAGACCTGTTTCGATAGGGAAAACACGCTCATTCTTCTTGATTGTCTGACCGATGCTTTCGATATGTTCATGCACTTCGTCACGCACAAGCCACAGAAAGCGTTTGTCTGATGCGCCCACGACAATATCGTCCATATAGCGATAGAAGTGCCTCACACCGTATCTGTCTTTCATAAAGTGGTCAAGATGAACCGACAGAAGAAGATTGACAAGACCTTGTGAAGACCGCATACCCATACTCATGCGCTCGCCGTCCGGCATCGTTGCAAGAAAGTCGGCAAGTATCGCGATAAGTCGCTTGTCTTTTAATACACGGTTGAGCGCATACAACACAAATTCATGCTTCACTGTGTCGTAGCACTTCTTTATGTCACATTTATACCAATAAAGTATTGATGTGTCTTGCATCATGTCACGTCTGATGTACTGCATCAGGTCGTGCATTCCGCGCTTTTTGATTGATGCTGAAGTCGTGCGTATATAACGAGGGCGAAGATGCTTGTCAACAGGTCGCATTACTGCATTGATTTTGATGCGTGCTGCCATGCAATACACCTGAAGAAGACGATTTTTACCTGCTTCACAGATTTCTTTTTCGTGATAGCCGCCTGTGCGCAATTCTTCTTCGGTCGGTGCGCGATGTACCGGCATCAGTGAAATTTTCCCTGACACGATTTCTTCGCGTACTGACTTCAGAAATTCTTCGCGATGTTCAAGAAGCCATTTACCTTCAGGCAAACTTTTTCGGAGCGTTCCTCTGACTACATCGTCAAACGACTCTTCAAGATTTGTCTGTTCAATGATTTCTTCTATTATGTAACCGTCACGTTTCATGTGCTGTTGTTATATATGCCTTCAGTTCTCCGGGTCTATGATGTTCGAGAATTAACCTACCAATCACTACCCAACCAACAACGTAATTTTTCAGTTTTCCACGACTTATGTGTCATGCTGTTACTGAGGCTCGGTTTCCTCGTTCACGGCTATGCGTCAGCGCGTGACGCTATGCCGGAGGAACGATTGATAATTGTTGTTGTATTCTGTTCTGTTTGCGAGCCGAGAGCCGTTATTCGTATTCGAGTTCGAGGATGCGTTGTTCGCGTTCGCATAGACGAGACCGCCATTCGCGTTGGCGTTGTTATTCGAGCGACCAACGACACGGCACGTTGGAAACCTCTACCTTTTTATTTCGTTCATTCAATTTCAAGTTTTCATTTCTGTCTTCATTTTGATTGATTTGAAAAACGTGCGCGGTCGCTGACCGCAACGGGGGCGCGTCTGCGCCGCGCACGCTTTCCGATTATTCGCTTATTTCGATGTCACCCCTGAAGGCGAGCCGAGAGCCGAGATACGTAACCGAGTGCGAGGATGCGTAGCTCGCGTACGCACAGACGAGACCGCCATTCGCGTAGGCGTTGTTACTCGAGCGACCAACGACACGGCACCTATCACGTGAATGCCAATAGCCGTCTGTGTAGTTAGCTGCATACTGCGATGTGTCAGTTGTGCATTTAGACGCTATCACGTCACAGAAACGACCGTGCTTTGTTCGTGCGATACACTGACCACCAAAAGAAAGACCTTTCTGACCTTGAACTGTGCGTTCTGTCTTCGTGATTGGGTCATAGATGTGCCAAACATCGTCAATCGGGTCAGACGATGACACACCGACACCGTGCTGCTTCAGATAGTCAGCGAATGATGCTGCGTTGACAGTCACGTTATCCATGACCTCCCACGTGCAGCCGATGAAGTTTTCAAAACCGAGTATCTTGTTGCCGTTTGATGCAGTAGCACGTGCTGTGTCGTGATTGCCAATTGCGTCTTGTGTGCCGGTCTGACCGCCAGAACTGCGACCGTAGCCGCATTTCAACTGTGCGTCACGTGTGCCGTTCAGAGAATACCACAGTATCGCCATGAGCTTACTCATTTCGTAGTCGATAAGCTGATAACCGTCACCACGACGCATTGCGAGGTTCTGCAAGTCCTTGTATGTATAGTTCAGCGTGCCGACAGGTGTATTCTTGACACGACCGTTTTCGTCATACGTCCATTCAGTTGAAGTCTGCGCTGTGCCTGTGCCGACACGCACATTCGCTCCACTGATACTGCGCATCTGCATCAGCGCGTCAATCGAAGCGTGATACACGCCGCACAGCCACGGTTTGTTCTCAACCCAATCGGGTTCAATCGCTTCGATTTCGTTGCTGTCAACAGCGATGACTTCTTGTTCGTTGTTCGTTGCTTTCGATGCAAAGTATATGAACTTCGCACCGTCAGGCACGTTACAGAAGACATAATCTTCGCCCTCGCTGAAGTCAAACATCGAGTTAGACACAGCAAGATTGAACTTGCCGACAATCACGCCCGAAGCGTCTGTGAAGACTGCGCCAATGATTGAATGATTAAGACCTGGCCAACGCACCTGCTTCATGCCTGATACATCGTGACGATATACATTGTAATTTGGTGTATCTGCCTGTACGCCGTCAGTGTTTATCGTTGTAGAGCCGACCACAACATCAGTAGTTTGAATGACTTTATTTGTTGCGAAGATGCAAGTGCCGAGCTTCTGCCGCGACACGTTTCGCGCTGTGCTGATTGGCACAGTATCGAGCGACGACCAAAAGATATACTTCTTCTGTGTCTTGAAGTCATTCACGCCCTTATACCACAGATGCGGACAGCGCATCATTACATCGAAGCCGGTGCCAAGTTCGTCTTTGTAGTCAAATTCAGTGCCGTCAGGCATTTGACGATAGTTGTCATCAGAAATGCGGTCGCCAAGCCATTTCTTCTTGTCGTTGTCCCACTTTCCCTTGACAGGTATCAGTTGTTCGCGTATGCGCACCATGTGACCGCTTGCTTCGTATCTGTCACCGGTCGTTCCGTTGTCAAGATTGGTGATGTTCTGCGGGTCGTTAATCGTGTCATCGAAGACAACGCTTGTAAACTGCGCATTGTGTACAGTCAAACCGATGTCAGACGGCTTGAAGTATGCCTGAATTTGCGCAAGTTCGCTGTCATCAATCAACTTCGTCAATATCCACGAGCCTGTGATGCCGTCACAACCGTTGTCTGCATCGCTTCCGATGCCCTTTGTGCCGTCAGCCATAAGACGTTTCAGAATTGTCGCGTCTTCGTTGACTTCAAGACCGCTGATGCCGATGTCTGTCAGATGCGCATTGCCGTTGATGACAGCCTGAAGCATCGCGAAAGCATCAATGTTGCTGCACGCTTCAATCTGAAGACGCTTCAAGTTGCTGAAACCGGCTATTGACAAACCGCCGTTCGGATATACCAAATTAGGCAGATTTTGGAATGTCAGTGAAGTCATCGTGTTAGGCAGTTGCAGAACTTCAAGCGGCGAAGTCTGTGCCGGTGTGAACGACTGCAACTGTGAACCTGTGCCGCGCACAGTCTTCAGACGAGGACAGAATGTTGCGTCCAACGATTTCAGAGGGAAGTTTCTGAAGTCTATTTCTTCGAGGAATGGCAACTGACCGAGTGCAAGCGTTGCAAGTTCGTCACCTGAAGACGTTGCAGGGGTGTAGTTCGCACCGCCGATGATAAGTTTCTTCAGAAGCGTCAGATTGCTGATGTCCCAACCTTGCTGTTTCGGTGTCGCGTTTCTGATGTCAAGTTCTTCAATGCGGTCTGCGCCGAAGATGTAAATCATAACACCACCGCCAAGGTTCGTGTTGTTCGTGTAGAACGTATGTGTTTCGCCTGCTTCAAGGAAACAAGAACCGCCGTTCGCTTCGTTTGCGCGGTCAACACCGACACCGAAGTAACCCGATTTCGCCGCCTTGATAGTGATACTCATATTCGTACCTGTGCATCGCATTGAAATTGCTGTTGAATACGTGTCACCACACTTATAGAAGCCGTCACGGAACAAGAAGCGTTTCTTGACATATTCGCGAAGTCGCTGAATTGACAGACCGTGAAGCGCGAAGAAGTAGTTTGCAGATGCCTTGCTGTTCTCGATGTATTTGCGGTTGCCGTCATACGATGACACAAGTTTCGGCCACTTCTGCAAGCGGTCAGTTATCCAATACTTTTCAATGCCCTGAGGAGAGAACGGACGCAAGCCTGATGCAAGCTGCTGTGAACGCATCAATGCTGCGATGCGTGCGACAGTAGTTGTGCGTGTCGCGTCTTCTGTGTCGCTTTCTGCGCGATAAGGCTGAAGCCAAATGTGTTCTGCCTTTGCGAGTTGAACGAAAAGTACGCTGTCATGTCCCTGATAGTAGCCGTTCGGGTCGTTGTTCGGGTCAAGTTCTGCCGGTATCGTCAGACCACAGTCGTTGTCACTGCCAAGAATTGTGTCACCGTCATACAGGTGATTAAGATACATTCTGACATTGCCGTCTGTTTCAAGATAGAAAGCAACCATCATGTTCTTGCTTCGCTGGTCAACTGCTGCAACATAGTCTGTGAAGACGTGATACATGATTGCACTGTACGGATTGGCTTCCTTGTGAAGTTCGTGCGCAAACTTCTTAAGACGATTTTCGGGTGTACCTGATACACTGCTTCCGTCAATCGTGATGTTTCCGTCTGCTGCTGTCTTGTGCTGATTACATTCGTTGCACCAACACAACCACTTATAAAGACGATACGGCAACTTTCGACCGTCTTCATACGCTGTGTTCAGGTCATCATTGTCGGGATAGCGACTTTCAAACTGCTGAAGCCATACAAGTTCACCGTCATCAGAACGGCGCAACATATCATCAATGCTTGACACGTTCTGAAACCAATCCATATCATTGTACGCTTTCAGTTCGTAGCACTCCACAGGGTTAACAACATCGCCTGTGATACGCCAACGACCGCCGGTGTATGTCATCGTGCCTGTTGTTTCAGTCCAAGAACCGTTCTGATAACGGAATACCTTGTGTTCGGGTCCGCAAAATTCAGAAAGAACGATGATGTCATTCGTATTCCATTCTGACCTATCAACAGAAGTGGCGAAGTCATCAAGCGACTGATTGCGTGCTGCAATGTATTCAGTGAAGTCACCGTAATTCAGACAGTCTTTGTTGTAGCCGTCAACCGCTTCAAAGCCAAAGACTGCTGCATCGCCCTTGTCGTGATTGAAATTTCCCTTTGCATGGAAGTAGCCGTAAGACGGTGAAGTCGGGTCAGGCGAATTTGCGTCTGTGCGATATAGTGCCATAGGAATGGAACTGATGCAAGGGTTCAGTTCATATTCGCCGGTGTAGAAGTTCTGCGCCGGTGTCATGTATGCCGAACCAAGTGCGCGTGACAGTTCGTTGTACAACTGCGTAGATGCACCGTTATTCGCGCCGCCACTTTCTGAATAGTCAACTTTGATACAGAAGATGTTTGTCGGCATAGTGCCGCGCACGATTTGGAACTTGTTATTTGCCGCGAGTGATGCGATGAAGTCGTATTCTGCGAGTTGCTGCGCGTCAGTGAACTGACTGCGGTCGTACATCATACGAATGAGCTTTGCTTTCTTCGACTTGCCTTTCTTGTTCTTGATAGGTCTGCGCGAAGATGTCGTACCCTGATTTGTAGTCGGAATGTCTTCGATGACAAAGTTTCTCCAAGGACTATCAGGGAAGTAGAAGTACCAACACAGAACAACAGGTGTCTTCTTGTCACCGTCAAGACCTTCAATGTATTCAGGATAATTTTCAGGCGTGTCTTCAGTGTTCGGTGATTTGCACATAACGGCATACGTGATGTTTCTTTCACCGAGTGATGCCATTTGCGGAATGTTTCGTGCCGGTCTGCCCTCTGCCGTCTGTGATGCCATTACCTGATTGAAGTTGTATTCAACAATCATCGCATCGGTGTCAGCGAGTTTCAGCAAGTAGTTGTTGAACGATTGTTCAAAGTTGTAGTACGTTTCCCATGCACGCATATTGTACAGATACAGGTCTGCTTCAGAACCGTCAAACGTGATAGGCGTTGCGTGACGTGACAGTGAACCTGCGTCATAGAAACAAGCACCTGAAAATTCGCCGTCAAGATACAATGCGACAGTTCCGATGCCGGCATACGGTGCCTGGCTTGTAGGCATGATGACGATTGCAACGTCTGTGATTGCATCTTCTTCAAGTGCCGCGTCAATCGTATGCGCAACAGTTTCTTCGTTGTCAGTAGTGAAGACAACTCGCTTGCCTGTGACAAAGAAGCCGAAGCCGTTAGATATGCACGATATAAGACGTGCATTTTCGTCAGCGATGTGCCGTGTGCGCACGCGAAACTGAATTGCAAGACCGTTCGTTTCGATAGAAGACACGTTGAACGGCGCATAATCAAGCGTTGCTTTCACGTTCTCTGCGATACGCAATGCCATGATGCCGTTGTCGTTTGGCTGTTCGTACACGTCACTGCCGTAACTGTCTTTGACAAAGCCGTTGGTCGTGTAGTTCGAGTCGATGACTGTCATCGTGTAGCCGTTGCTTGTGATAGACTTGTCTGTGTCCTTGTTGCTTCGGCTGCTGAAGTCAATATCAATCATCTGCTGCGCTGTCACGCTTTCGATGTTCAGAAGTGTGCCGACAATCTTGAAGTTCGCTGTTTCAGATACAGATGTGCCGACACGCGCGAACAAGCCTATTGTCACACTGCCGTCAATCGCGTGACCTTGCACGCGCTGAATGTACGCTGAAGTCACACCACGTCTGACAAGCGATGTGCGCTTGATAGTTGTCTGTGTGCCTACCTTTTCAAAGATTTCGACAGACACTTCAGAAGACTGCGAAGAATACGCTGCGAAGTCGATGCTGATTGTTTCGTACTGCTTGACTTCACCGTCTTGCTTTTCGCTGTACCAACGTGTCACGACAATAGGTGTCGTGTTCGACGGGTCAACGACCATGACTGCCGTATGAAGATAGTTTCCGACAACGCCTGAAGACACGTCTTCGCCATGTATGCGAAGCGGATATGCGCCATGCTGAAGCGCAACACCGCAACAGTTCTTCGGGTCTATTGTGATACTGTGCGCGTAGGTGTCGCTCACGGTTGCTGTGCCGAGCGTTTTCCACTGACCGTTGATTAAGATTTCAGTGATGCAAGTAATGCCCTTGTCAGATGCGTTGTTCGCGAAACGATACATCGGAAGCTGCTTCACTGCACCGCCGACATTGATGACAGTTGATGCCGTGTAATTCAGCGTCTGTTCTGATGTGATAGTCACATCTACTGCTGTCACGTTGATGTTACGCTTCGCTGTGCGGTCGCTGTCATCATACGCAACGAAACGGAACTTGCGCTGACCGGCTATGCTGAAGTAGCGCGACAGGTCAAATTCAAAGTCGAATGTTTCCTTGTCTGCCGATGTTGCTTTGTTAAGTCTGAATGTTTCAAGCAACTGTTCTGTGTCACGGTCATACAGTTCGACTTTCTCGATGATGCCGCTTTCGTAGTCTGTGCCGTTCTTCAGCGTGATTGCTGCTTTCACGACAAGCGTACCGCCTGACTGTCCGTAAAGCGGTGATGTTTCGGGCGTAAATTCAAGAATAAGACCTGTCTGACCGCCACCACCTGTGCCTACTGCAAACTGCTTTTCGTCACCGACTGCTTCACCGGCTGCGTTGACAAGTTGCATCTTCACGACACCTTCTGTTTCAGTGTCGATATTGATGTTTGCAGGAATGTGCGTGAAAGCACCGCCTGTGCTGAAAGCGTCTTTGCCGTCTTCTTTAGGTTCGTCTTTCGTTTCAACAGTAGAACCACCGCCACCGTTTCCGAAGTCGTGCCACAGTCCTGCTTCGCCAAAGTTTCCGACAGATGATGTGAACTGCTTGGCTTCCCAAGTGTTTTCACTTGTCTTATAGGTGATGACAAGACCGCTCTTGCGATAGTCGATGCCTGTTGCGTTCGACTTTGCGACAAGTGCGTTGATTGCATATTCGAGCGTGTAATATGCTGCTGCCGTACACGGACCACAAAGCGCATCAATGATGATAAAACTTTCGTCACCTGCTGACATTCCTGCGTTGTCAAGCCAATTACCCACGTTCTTGAAGTTCGCTTCGCTGCTGTCAGCACCGATATACTGATATGTCTTCCAAGACTTGTCTGCGATAGCGAAAGTTATCTGCATACCGACATTGCGGAAGCCTTTGTCATAAGCAACCGCAATCGCTGCTTCAAGGTCGTAGTAACCCATTGACAGCGGCACATCGTTCGTCACGTTGAAACAGTTTCCGACTGCTGCTGAACCTCCGAACTTGCGCCAATACGATGTTTTGATGAATGGGTCATACTGCGGTGGCACCATTCCGTTACTCATATAGAACGTGTATTGCCACGACTCCCAACCTTGTTCGCCTGGGAATGTCACGACAAGTCCTGCTTTCTTGAACAAAGCACTGTCTTTGTGCGATGAAAGCGCACCTATGACTGTTGCAAGTGTTGTGCTTTGCGTCAAAGACAGCATTTCTTTCGCGTTGATAAACAGACGCGGCGCGATGATGTTGTCAAGTTCAGTTCTGTTTGTTTCAACTGCTGCCTTCGCTTCACCGGCTGTATTTTCTGCTTCTGATGCCGTTTCTCTTGCAGTATCGGCATTTCTGTTTGCCTGTTCTGCAACGCTGTTCGCTGTTTCTGCTTTACTGATTGCAGAATTTGCAGTCGTTGTTGCTTCGGTAGCCGCTTGCTGCGCCGATGATGCAAGTGTCTTCGCTTCACCGGCTGTTTTGTTGGCTGCTTGCGAGGTCTTCAGCGCGTCTTGTGTCGGCTGTATAAGACCGTTTAGCAAGTCACCGATTGGAATTTTTACGCCCTCATTCTGCGCATTGACACCGAGCGTGTAAAGTCCAGCGGTCGATGTCGAGGTAGGTAATTCCGTTATTCTTTTTCTGAGGTCTGCCATGTGCTAAAATTTAGTCGTTAATGAATATCTTTGATTGGTCATTGCCGCTGTCAACGATGACAAATTCACCACTCTGATGAATGAGAAGTGAAATGCCGCGTTTGGGTCTGATGCGCAACAATGTCGGTTCGCCGTTCTGAAGCACTTCGACAAGTGCGAAGTCTTCATGTGCAAGAAGCATATATTGACCGACAGGACGATAATTCACGAAAGTCAAGACGATGCTAAATTCACACCATACTTTGCCGCTTCGCAAAATATCGAATTTCGTCACGTTCATTGACTTGTAGAAGCAATCATATTCGTTGCCGAGTGCCGCATAATAGAAGTTTCGCGTTTCCGGCTGAAGCACGACAGCAAACAAGCCATTGTATCGTTCCCAAAATTCATCAATATCAGGAGCATCAATCAGCAACTTCAGCGTCACGTCTTTAGACTTGAAGTTCACTGCCGATGCGTCATAAAAGATACCTGAAACATCTTTCGTTGATATTTTCAGGTTGTCTTTCGTGTTCGCCGCTTTTCGTATGCTGTCTTCGGAACCGTTCAATACGTATGTGCCGAACTGACTGATGTCGATGCCGTCAACTTCAAAACCGATTTGTCTGATGCCTGTCTTGTCAAGCGGTTTGTGTGTGCCGCTTGGAATTACAGGGAAGTCATCAGAAAAGGTAAGTGTCATCTTACCGAGTTTGACGAAAGACGAAAATGCGCCGTTCTGTGTCATTCGCAAACGGTACGTCTTCTTGATTTCGCGAAACTCAAACGTGTGGTAAGCACCAATCGAAAGCTCGTCAAACAAGTCTTCAGCATATCGCGTGTTCGTGATACAGAACTGTATCTGAAGCGTGCGCGTGTCAAGTTTCGGTTCTATCAGGTCAACTTCAACGCCGTCTTCTTCCGGCCAATCAGTTGTATCGACTTTTTTGAAAGCGGCCAACTGAATGAGTTGCTTGAAACCGTGCTGCTCAACAAATACGCCGTATTCGATGAAAGCATCATGACCGTCTATGAATAACTTGTTTTTCATCATATCACAATAGCATGGTCTTTGATTGTTTCATTCGACTTTGAATGTTTGTCTTTCTCTATATGCACGACACTGAAACCTGATGCTTCAACCTGTGCCGATGCACCATGAAGCACACAGACAAGATTTCGCTTCGTCTGACTGTATTTCAATATCGCGTGCGTATTGCCGACCAATAACACACGGTGTTCTTCTTCAAGTGTGATGTTCCCTGCGTCAATATACAAGCCATATTTCTGCGTGTCGTACTTCTTGAACTGTCTGAAGATTGAAAGCGTAGGGAAGTCGAAACTTGTGATAAATTCAACTCCACGCGGCGAAAACAGAAGCGCAATGAGTTCTTCAAGCGTTTCATCGCCGTGAAACATCGTGCAAGCGTGTAATTTCTGCGCAACGTCTTCACGTCCGGCTCTGATGCACAACTGCGCTGCGCGTGCCTTTGCTTTTCGCCATTCTGTGCGTATCGGTGTAAGATTTTCCATATTGCGGTGATATTATTTCAGTTTAATGCCCTTTGTCGTAATGTCTTCGACTGCATCTTTCACACGTTTGACTTCATATTTCATTTCGTCAAGCGTTTCGGCAGTCTTCTCCGTATTGCTGTCTATGTTCGCCAACTTGTCAAGTATCTGATTGCCGGTTGCGTTCAGTTCTGCAACACCCTGCACAATCGTATATGTATGCGACTGTATAGTTGTCAGACGTGCGTTGTTTTCGTCAACACTGTCTTGCGATGCGGTTGCGATGCCTCGTTCTGATGCCTGTCGTTCTTCGTCACCAAGAAACCATTCTTTAAGTTCATCAGGAAGTTCGTCCATGATTGCTTTGAACGATGAACCGACTGCGTTCAAGTCGTTGCTGAACTCATCCATTGAACCGATAACGCTGTCAATACCTTTGAAGCGTCCGTCAGTTCCGAACCAACGCTGCTTATACTTGTCGAAGATTTGTCCGATAGGTTCTTCAAGCAATTTCTGTATCATCATTCTGCGCAAGATGTCAGACACAATTTCATTGACTTTGTCGCGCCATGCTTCCATTGCGTCTTCACCTGACTTCACTGCTTCAAAGAAAGCGTCACCGAGCTGCTTTGCGATGTCTTCGGCAGATGCGCCGATGATGTCTTCAAGCATATCGTTGATGAGCGTTGCCATTTCTTCGGCAAGTTCAGCAAGTTTGTTCTTGTAGTCTTGAACTTTGCCGCTGTCAGTCTTCTTCTTGCTTTCTTCTGCGTTCAACTGCTTCTGCACAAGCAACTGTTGTTCTGCAAGATTTTCAAGCTGCTTTCTGCTTTCATCGTAACGCTTTGAGCCAAGTGCCTTGTCTGCTGTGTACGATGCTTTCGCCCAATAATCAGCAATCTTCTCAACCGTCTTTGCATAGATTTCTGACTGATATACACAACCTGCAATCCACTTCTGCCAAGCGGTTGCGTTCTGCATAACGCCATGAAGTTTCAGAACCTCTTGTCGTGCTTCTGAATATAGTTTTTTTACTTGTTCAAGAGCGTTTCCGACATTCTTCTGAAGACGCACCGCGTCTTGGTTATCAAGTTCCCATTGAAGTTGGTCGATACGTTCCTGAAGACGTTCAATCTCTTTTTGTTTTTGTTCATCGTTGTTGAAAAGGTTAGCCATAGCGGTTGCAATCTGTAACGCTGCGCTGATGACAGTCAGAATGATAGATGCTTTTTCGACAGTGCTGATTGATGTCGCTGTTGCCTGTGCCGTTGACTCTGTTGCCTGACCCATTGCATCAACTGTTTCAGTCATGCCGGTAGCGACAGACTTGCCAACGTCACCGATTGCAGAAATAACGTCTGTCGTTGCGTCAAGCACTTCATCAATACAGTCGAGTGCTTTATCCATGCCGTCTGCGATGTCATCGCTGAAGACACGCGCGAGGTTACTTGCTTTTTTGCCTACATCAGTAGCGACTTTCCCGGCAGAATTGAGGTTTGTCGCGAATGTCTTGTATGACTTCGTGACTTTGTTTCGTGCTGTCAACGTGCGCTGTTCTGCTTTAGAGTTCTTTTCCTGGGCGTTCGCAAGTGTAGTTGTCGTTCTTGCAAGATGTTCATTTGCATTGCTTAATTCAACACAGTCTTCTGCAAGTTCACCATTGTCTATGCGTTCAAGAACTGCGTTTTTTGCTTCAATTGCATCGCGATAGTCTCTTTCCGCTGAAGTCAAGTCAAGTTGCGCTTTTGCAAGTTCGCCGAGCGCATTTACAAGTTCTGTCTTTGCGTCACTTATGTCTGTGAAAGACTTGTGCATCGCCGTGAATGGGTTTCGCGATGCAATTTCATCTTCCATTTTATCAATGGCTTCTTGGAAAATCTTGATTTGTTCAACAGACATATTCTTTCCCTCTTGATTGAAGTACGTGCGGACCTTGTCAAGTGTAAACTGAAGCGACTGCAACGACTGTTCACCGAGGTTGCCGAACACAACGTCCCAGTTGATTGTCTTCTGAAAGTCTTCTGTTTTCAGATTTGAAAAATCTTCTTCCATTTTCTTCAACGCTTCAGGCAAGAAGTCAGGAAACGCCTGACCGATAAAGCCGATTTTCTTCTGCCAATCAATCGAAAGTTGGTCAAACTTCTGATTGTATGTGCCGAAGTCGTTGACAAGTTGCTTGAAGTATTTTTCGCGAATGCCTGCCAAACCTTTCTGAAGCGCGTTGTCTATATCCAACAGACCCTGCGAATAGTTGTCTGAAATTTTCGGGTCTTTCAGCAACTCGTTCGCCCAATCTGTAAGACTGCGCTTTCCTTGTTCAGAAGCGTTCCAACTTTCTTCAGTAGCACCTTTCTGTGCCAGGTAGTATGCTTTTGTTGTGTCGCGCAATGTTTCTGCAAGTTGCATCAACTGCTGCTGCCAAGCCGTCTTTCTGTCATTCATCTGCTTGTACATAGCATTGCGCTCTTTATAATATCCGTCTTCCATGCTGTCAATCGCTGCTTGCGATATGGCTGCATTGGTACTTCTTACATATTGCGTGACTGCTTTCTGATATTCGTCAAGTGCTTTCTTCTGTTCTGTTGCCGCTTTCTTCGGGTCAAAAAATGAACCACTGCCGCTGCTGCCTGAAACTTTCTTTGATTTCGGGTCTATGTGAACAACATCGAAGTGATTTTGCTTCTGATATGCTTCGAGGTCAGCACGCTGCGCGTCCATTGCTTCTTTCCAATAGTCTGCTTCTTTTTGTGCTTCGGCTTTCATGTTTGCACGGCGTTCTTCATTGCTGTCACCGAACCAACGTGCCGGGTTATACCAACCACGGTCAAATTCGCCGTTTTCTGCTTTGTGAGCGACTTCAAGTGCTTCGACATACGCTTCAACATATTTGTTCAGCAAACCTTGCTGTACCGCTTTCATTCGTAGCATTTCACAGTATGCCGGACCACGTTCTTCAAGAACACGTTCCCACTGTTCAAGACTGTCATAATAACCGAGTGCTTCCCCATACTTCGCGTTCAGTTCATCGACTTTCTTGCGTTCCTGTTCCTTGCTGCCGTGAAAGTTCTTGCACGCTCTGATGTTGTCTTCAAGAGCGATTTTTTCCTTGATGTATGTTTCTGCCGCTTCTTCATTGACTTTCTGCAAGTCCTGTGTGTGCTTCGTTGCTTCGTCTTCTGCTGAAAACAGACTGACAACCATTGCGACAAGTTCACCGACAAGCACGACAAGTGCGCCTATACCTGTTGATATAAGCGCAATCTTCAGCAACTTTGTTGCTGCTGTCAGTGTCTTTGTTGCGACTGTGGCACCGACCATTGAACCGGTGTGCGCGTTGGTAGATGCTGTTGCAGCCTTTTCAGATGTCGCTTTCAGTGTCTGCGCTGCTGCATTGCCTTTCGTTGCACCTGTGTTCGCAATCGTTGCGTCTGTGTCTGCAATCTCTGCGCTTTCAGATGCTTCTTTCTGTACGGTGTCTTCTTGCGTCTTCTGAATGTTTTCTGCGATTTTCTTGTTCTCGTCAGAAATGACTTCAGCCGCTTCTTCAGTATGCTTGTTGAAAAGTTTCTTGACTGCGTTAAGCGTGACAAGTGAAAACGTACTGTCTTTGTTCAATACTTGCTGAACCTGTTGCAGACCCATAGTGATAGCCATGAGCGACTGCACTTTCAGCATGATTTCGTTCAGTTTTTCGTTTTCAGCACCGAAAAGACCGACTGCGCCCTGTGCGACACTGAAAGCGCCAGACAGACCTGACAGACCTTGAATGACACCGGCAATCTGATTTTCATCGTTCGCGAATACATTACCTGCTTGTGATATATCACCTCGAATGTCACGCAAGCGACCGAGTTCTTCAATGATTTCGCGATAGCGACCTTTCGTTTGGTCGAGCGTGCGACCTTCGTCTTGCGCTGTCTTCACCAATAAAGCCGCTTCTGCTTCAAGTTCTCTGATTTGCTGTTTCAGTGACTGTGCTGCGCTTCCGTTCTGCTGCTTCGCTTTTGCAGAAGCAATCAGAGACTTCGTTTCTTTGTCAAGTGCTTTTTCTGCATCCCTTGCAGATGTGATTGCTTTCTTGCGTGCTGCGATGACTTCTCTGATAGCCGTCTTCTGCTGCTTCAGTTCATTGTAATGTTCGCGCATAGACGGCACGTTCGCAAACTTGTTCGCTTCAGATGATGTTTCGTTATACATCTGCGCCAACTCTGCAAGTGCTTCTTCGTTTTGACGAATTACACCATGTATCTGCGCAAAAGCCTGACCGATGCCCTCTCTCATTTCTTCGACATTGTTGATGCTCTGAAGAAAATCAATGTTGACTTCTGGAATGTTCGTAAGCAAGTCGTTTATCTTCGCGCTTTCACTTTCGATTTGTGAAGACGCATCTGATGCGCTTGAAACCATGTGGTCAAGCGCACTGTCATAGGCTGATGTGTCAATCGCCGCAATATACTGTAAATCGCCGTTTTCGCTCATTGTTAAATTTCAGTTACATCAATTTCATCTTCAAAATCTTCAAAATTGGCTGGGTTGTTCGCGTCAAGACTGTCATCATACAGTGGTGCGTCTGACTTTTCTTCAGTATCGCCAGGCATTGGTACTGAGCGTGAATAAAGAAGCGCGTTTGTGAAGCTGATTTCGTGAAGTGCGTAGTCAGGTGTCACGCCGAATGTCTTTGCAATGCCGAGAACAGTTGCCCAAATGCTGTCATTTAATCGTTCACCACTTCCGCTTTTGTCGGTTTCAGAATGTTTGCGGCGTTTAGGGAAGTGGTAATGGCGAAAAAAGTCATTATCTCATTGTCGCGAAGTCGTTTGACAATAACTTCAAACAACACGGACGGTCGCACGTTATCAAGTATCTTCTTCGCGAGTTCCGCACGTAGGTCAACAGTCTGCTTCACGCGATGCTTGCGCTTGATAAGACCGAAAAGGTGACGTTTTTCAACAGTCACTTCACGTTCTTCAGTCAGACGCTTTGAACCGAGTATCAAGACGGCTGCAAGGTCTGAAAGCATCTTGAAGTCTTTCGCTTTGAACAATGCCATGAAGATGCGCTGCTTGTCATCAACTGTATCTATCTGTGGAAAGAAAGACACTATTTCTGAAGCAAGAATGAGCGTTCCAATCGTAGGCGGTGCGATGTTGTACGTCACGCCCTCAATTTCAAGCGTGCTGACAGTGCGTTCCAATATGGTTGCTGCAACGCGACTTTCTATTGTTGTATATTCTGCTGCCATTGCGATGTATGTTTAATAATTGGTGCGTCATTCAGAATTGAACTGAAGTCCCGACAAACACGCTTCACCGCTTGCGTGCGTATCGTGCATGACCAACTATGCTGTGACGCAAATGCGAGTTTCACCTGCCAACTCGAAAGGGTGTCTTACCACACGTCAGCCGACTTTAAGTGCCGGCAGGAATGTCCTTGACAAACTTCGGGTCATTCCAGTCTTCTTTCTTCACCTTGAACTTCTTGTAGAATGTTCCACTTTCAGTTTCAAGAATGGTGAAAGTCAAGTCAACATACTGACCTTCATCTTCAGAAGAACCTGGTCTGAATTTCACGTGACAACGTGCTGCCTTGATACCGGTTGCACCGATGTTCTTCGGGGTGACCTTTACAGAAAACTCACCCTGCACGATGTTCGTCTTCACGTCAAGTTCGTTGCCGTCTGATGACTTTTCAGCACCGGTGAAGAAGCCTTCTGTGTCAAAGTCCATTTCTTTGACACGTGTCGTGATAGTTGCGACAGGCTCACCTTCTTCCATTGCGACAGTCTTGCCACCTGATGCTTTCGCTTCAAGGCTTTCGCCGTCAGCGGTTGCAAGCGAGGTCGATTTGTCGTTGATAGTTCCAACACTGTACAGGTCGGTTGCCATAGCATCGCCCTCGCCAGTCTTGCCAACTTCGACACGACATTCAGACCACGACATGATAATCTTCAATCGTTTTGCCATAATTTTAGTGTATTAAGAAATTCTTTGAAATTTAATTCTCGCAACAATCAGATGCTGTTCGATGTCAGGGTTCATCGTTGAATACGGTGTGCCGTCAGACGCAATCAAGTAGTCTGTATCGTCACACGTTTCAATGAAGTCAAGTATCATCGCCTGAAGCACTCCGATACGCTTCTTGTCTGCTACCTTTCGACCGTCTTTGAAGTTGATGTCAGGAACGTACAGGTTGAGAATGACCGTGCCGCGCTGTATCTGTTCATCAGTACCTGCGAGGAACTTGACAATCAAGTCTTCGCCAGTAGCATCAGCTGGGCGCATTTCACTGCGATAGACGGTGCCGCGAATTTCCGCGCCAAGCCGACTGTTCTTGATGAGCTGATAGAAGTCGCGCTCAATCTGTATTTCTGTTTTCTTCATACGCTTTTAAGCATTTTGCCAAGAAGTTTGTCAATCAATCTTTGTGCTTCAAGTTCTGCGTCAATCAGAACGTGTTTGCCACGCACGTTTTCAACGAAAGCCGCGTATTCCATTCCGGCGCAAAGTATCAGTACCACGCCGTAGGGATATTCAGTCTTCAACTTTTCAAGAAGTTCATTGCCTGCTGCAACTCCGGCACTGCCGTCACCGACTTTTCCGCTTTTCTGCACAGGTGCGCCGTACTGCTTCACTGTACCGTTTGACAGCACGATGTAACCGATAGAACTGCGAAGATTTCCTGTGATGTCATTGTAGTCACCCATTTCACGCGCAATCTTGATGCACTGTTCGCCGATGTAGCACATATTCTTGACAAGCAAGTCTATGAGTTTGCCGCGCCCAAGTTCCAACTTGTCCCGCAACTTCTTCACATCGGTGCGTGATACGATTACACCTTTGTATTTGCCGTGAAACTTCGTTGACTGTGCCATATTGCTTCAGACCATGATTTGAAATCGTCCTTGCGTAACAAGCGGCTCACTGCATATCACACGGTATTCGCCAAGCGTTTCAGCACCGCGCATCAAACTGATGCGCTTGATGCTTTCATAGTTCATCTTCGCATCGGCTTCAAGAAGAATGATGAATGAAGCAATTCTAAACTCACCGTCTTCATACGCGCCTTTGCGATTATCAGAATTTGTCTTGATGCTGCAAGCAATCGCATCGCTCCACGTTTCAGTGGGCGCGATAGGTTCGCCGTTTTCATCAATGTCACCAGGCGAAAGTATCTGATATTGTAGTATGCCGTTCGTTCTCATTTACCACAGATTTGTTGCATCTGAAATTGTTCTTTTGTCTTCACTGAGTAATTCATCAGCATCGAGACCGTAGATGTCACACCAATAATTGAGCGACTTTTCAACCGCGTCTTGCATTACAGATGTAGAAACAGACCCTTCAGACCTTGATGCTTCCACATAGCCACGCACAAGCGCGACAGCACAGCGAAAGATTGTTACGTCTTTCGGCTGTGCTTCTGCGTCTGCGTCAGCACCTTCATTGAATAGCGTCAGTTTCAGAACTTCGCTATCAGGATAGAACGTGTTGGCAATAGCGGTGCAAAGTTTGCTCAATGCTTCGATGTTCGTCACGACTTCTTCGTTTTAAGAGTATAGATGCCGTTGATTTCGGTGATGACAGGAAGTGATATGCTTTCCGCTTTGGTGAACTCAACACCGTTGCTTCCCTGTGTTTCACCAACGCCCCACTGCGATACGCGAATACGACCCTGATTGCTGTATGCAACACCGCTTTCAGGCTTGATTTCGTTGTTCGAGTAGGCTGTCTTGATGACACCAAGTTTGCCGGCTGGTACGAATACCATGTTTTCTTTCACCCAAGGTTCATATACACTTGCCTGTGTGCCGTTCAGAATACGCACCTGTCTGCGGATAGGCTCGAAGACTGGGAAGCCGTTAGACTGCATCCATTCGTTCAAGTCACGCGCAAGCAAGATGCTTGAAGACTTGTCGCTGCCAAAAATCATCTTCTTCATCTGCTTGCTGCGGCAGATGTAACTGATGATAGACGGTGAACACAGAACCTTATCAAGAACAACCTTGTCCTGTGCTGCGTCAAGAATTGCCTGAATGTCTTCAAAGCAATCGACAGTATCAAGGTTCTTCTGTGTCCAATCGGTTGTGACAGTTGCGATGTTCTCACCCGGTTGCTTGTAGTCGATTGTACCACGCACACCACCTTCGGGGTTCGTAGTTTCGTCAAACTCAAATACACCGCCGTTAGACAGCGCACGCAAGAAAATCATGTCGAGCTTTCCGTGAACTGCACCGACAACGGTCATAACGTCACCCCACATGAGTTTGATAAGTTGTTGCTTCTTCGCTTCGTCACTAATTGACTTGCTGTCAAGAAGCGCGAGTATTTTACGATACGTCTGAATAGTCATCGGCAGTGTCAGTGCATGATTTACCATGCGCTCACGCATTGTCTGAAGACCGTCAGACCCGATGATGCTTTCTTTCGCATCTTCACCGATAGTCGGTGCGGCAATCGTGATGTTGTACTTGCCGATAATCTCCTCAAAGTCAAGGCTGATAGTAGGCAAGTCCCAATCAAGGAAGCGGTCATAAAGCACTGTGTCAAACAGTCGCTTGTGTGCTTCTGAAGCCGCGTCAAAGCGAATTTGCACGTTGCGTGTCAGTTCGCCATAGATAGAGCTGAAGAATACTTCGTCCATTGTTGTGATGCTTTACTGTTTGATGAAAATTATGTTTGGATTGTTTTTCAGCGCAACGCCCTGAAGCCATTCTTTGAGAATAGGGAACTGAAGCGATGGATAAAGCACTACTGCTTCAAAGGCAGCGTCAAGCGTAGGAAGACCCTTGCCGTCAAACTGCTTGTCTGCACCGACAACCATGTTCGGTTCGCAAACTGCTTTAACAGTCTGGGTTTCACCCTCGACAGACTTGCCTTCAACAAGCACGTCATCTTTTGCGATGTCTGTGATAGCCTTTGAAAGCGTAAGAACGTCATACGCGCTGTTTGTTCTGTCAACCTCGTTGACTGTGACAAGTGCCGGTGCCTCAGCGCCATACTTGAATACGTTGTCACCCTTTGTGAAGTAGTGACCTTTGGGAACGCGCACTTTCGTGGTCGTTCCACCGTCAAGCACTGAAGCAACTTTGCACACGGTCGCACTCATTTCATCGAAGTTGACAAAGACCGGTGTCGCACGGCGAACGACTGTGCCAGGTGCAAATTCCTGTGTAGGTTTGAAACCACCGGGAAGCATCTTACATTCGCCACGCCAAATTTCAGGGAAGCGACCCCCGAAAGACTGCTTTTCAAATGTGATAGCCATGTGTCTGAAATTTGAAATTTGTGAAACTTCGGGTCTGTCTGTTAGTCGGGAAGTCCTGCCGCCCACGACTTCGCATCTTCTTTTGCTTGCGTGAGGTCAATTTTACCGGCTTCATGCGCCTGACCCTTGGGCATGAGAGAATTGTTGACAAGTTCTTGCTTGAAGTTCGCAAGTTCAGCGTCAACGTCTGCATCTTCAGCGATGCTTCCGATGATACGCTTCACCATAAATTCCGGAATACCGAGCTTCTTTGCCTTGTCGGCGATTGTTGTTGCCCTTTCGGTCGCTGCTTTTTCGGCTTTCAGGTCGTTGTTCTCTTTTTCGAGAGCCGCGATGCGCTGGTCGTTGCTTTGCTGATACTGCTTGAACCAAGCGGGCATTTCAGTGTCGCTTTCGTCCTCTCCGTCACCCTCGTCTTCAGATTGTTTCTTGGTAGATGACTTGCGCGTCTTTCTTGTGATTTCTCCCTGCATCGCCTTTGCATAGGGAACAAGCAAATCCGCTTTTGCGGCAATTTCTTCGTCAGTTGACTCGTCTGTGAGTTCTGAAGAACCGAGTTCTGTCAGTTCTTCAAGTGCTTTCTTCGTTAAACCAAAAGACTTGCACTTCGTCTTTAAGACTTCAAAAAGTTTAGTGTTCATTGCAATGAATTTGTTTTATGTACAGATGTCTATGCGCAAAGGTACTTATAATTTCTGAAAAAGTGGCTATTAAACACCGAAAATATGAAATTTTTTATTATGACGTAAATCATTAAGGTACAGACATTATCATATCTATGAAGTAAACTTGTTGGATTTTTCTGCCATTTTTCCTGTCAAAAAGTTGCCTATTCGGGAAATAGGTTATATCTTTGCATCGTAAATCAGATGTTTAATAAACACTAACAATAAAAATTCAGCGCAATGAAGACAAGAACATTCAAACAGATAATCGACCACCTGATTGAAAAAGGTGTTGAAACTATCAAAATCATGAGAAGTGATAGTTACTGCGGTTGCATAAATCCAAACGACATCATCGCTATCGAAGTAATAAAGAACAACATGGTTTACTTCGCTTCTGTATCACACGTTTTCGACAACCCGATAATAGACGTTGACCGCATCATCAGAAATGAAAATGGTCGTTGCATCAGTCGCTTCACAATCGGTCAATTCAAATACACAAAATAAATATAAATCACGTGGCGGCCATAGCGCCGCCACACAATATCATCAACGCAATGAAACCTGAATACATCGCTGAAGCAATAAGCATCATCAGCAAAAGCAATTCAATCAAAGTGTCGTTCAACGTGCCTGTCAAAGACAACTACTCGCACATATACGCGATACTTATTCACGAGAGCAACGCATCAGTCATTAACCACCTTATCAACGCCGGCTTTTCGCTATCAATGACAACGAAAGGTCTGTCAGTAGATAAATTCTAAATCATCATCACTATGTTCTCAGAAAACATCACAGCACTTCTTTCAGAAGACGGTTTCGAGTTCATCAAACAGAATGGTGTAAATGAATACATCAGTTATTTCAAAAGTGTTGTAAGTCGCAAACTTGAAGCAAAGACGATAACTGAAACCGCTGCAAAAGTTGCAATAAGTCGCGCTGAAGCAATCGCGTTATACTGCTTCAACAACTAAATTATTAACCCTGAAGACTGACATATATCAGTCAGTCTTCCACAAAAATATCAACGCAATGATTACAGAAACAACTCTCGACAACAAACTTTTTGACTTCGACAAGGCAAAAGTTCAGACGCTCACACTCGAACAACTTGAGCGCACGCACAAAGAAAATGATGTGTACGGAAATCCGCTTCGTGGCATCTATCACTTTCAACTTCTTCAGACACTCATCAACGAGTGCAACACACTTGGCTACAATGTCGAAGTGTACGACCTGTTCGCTGCACAGAACAAAGACCGCAACACGCCCGGTGTCGTGCTGCTTCCGCAAGTAGAAGCACAGTACGGTCAGCGTGCTGTTGAAGCGCACATATTGCGCCGTGTATTCGCAAACATTCGCATCACAGACTTCGATGATGACGAGAAGACCACCAATCTTGCAGTCGCTTTTCACCAGAAAGGCATACAGGTAGGTTTCGGAAACATGGTCAAGATATGTCACAATCAGACCATGCTGTGCGCTGATAAGTACATCGCTACATACAGCGAACGCGGCAACGGTCGCGGTGAACCTATCACAATTCCGCAAGTCATAGATGTAGTGAAGTCTTGGCTTGTAGATGCGCGTCACATCATCGTCACAGAGCGCGAAAAGATTGAGCGCATGAAGTCAATCGAAGTCGGTATGCAACAGATGTTGCTTATCATCGGAATGCTTACCGCTATTCGCGTGAAGTGTGACACAAGCATTTCATCAATCAAAGAAAACCGCGTCTATCCGCTTAATCAGGCACAGATTTCACGCTTCACTGAAAGCCTGATGGTGAAGTCGCAAGAACTTGGTGGAAGCATCAGCGCATGGGACTTGTATAACAGTGCGACAGACCTCTACAAAGCCGACAGCATGGATATACCGGCACTGCTTCCACAGAACCGTGCAATGGTACGCTTCCTTGACGAGCAATTCAACATGAATATATAAATTATCACTGCACGCCTGCCATTGCGGTAGGCGTGCTTAAAACCTGCAAAACAATGACAGCATCAGAAAGATTGCGCCAAGAAATGTTACAAAGCGCACCGTTCACGAAAGAAGAATTTATCAGTTCAATCAGCGAACGAATAAAACAAAGTGGCAGAGCATCGTTCATCTGCGACCGCCACATCAGAGAAACAAATCTTGACAACTGGCCAACAATTCGCATGAACCACGAGCAGGCAGCGATAGACTTTGCTCGTTCTGAGGGTTTCAGAGTGTCATACGACCACAACAGTTACGGAGTTCGTTACATTGTATTCACCCTGTAAACAAGCATAGAAATATGAAAGAAAACTTTATAGTGAAGACAGACGGCTCAAAGCACGTCATCACGCCTAAGAACGGAAAGAAGTTTGAACTTGAAGAACTGCAAGAATATGTAGGCGGTTACATTCAGGTCATCAGGCTTAACAACAAGCACAATCAGTGCATCGTGGTTAACGAAAACGGTAAACTATACAATTTGCAACACAATGCAGAAGCGTCTATCATTGCGCACAGCGAGAAAGCAATTTTTGATACAGACTTCATCGTTGGTGATGCAGTAATAGTCAATTACGAACAATTAGACTGATATGATATGAAGAAAGCAATCATACTGAACACCGGCGAAGTCATTTCAATATACGACAGAAAGTTTGAAGTCGTTGACTACGGACACATATATGTCGCCATTGATGCGATAAACAACGTATTTGACGAAACAGAACTGCACGTCATTGATGACACACAAGCGTTCATCGAAGAAAATCTTCCTGACTACAACACGAACACCAATGTAACGCTGTCAGATGACATACAGTGCTGTCTTGACGGTGAAGGTACTCCTCATAAGTTTGAAAACGTGATAAATAACTGCGGAAGACACATTGAAGATTGGGAGTGCGCACAGATACGCATCGAGCGCGAACTGCTTGAAGAAGCTGCAAGCAATTTCATAGCACAGAAAACAAATAGGTGACGTTCCTCGCGATTTGACGTGTTCGGTTGATAAATTGCTCATTTATTGACAGAAAACGCGCCAAATCGCGGGAATTTCCGTAACTTTGCATCATTAAATTCAACGCAATATGGCTACACAGAAAATCGTTCATCTACATCTGAAGATACCAATTGACAACAAGACAGATTTCTACTTCGGTAGTATCAAAGCAATCTTTGACTTCGTAACTGAAGCAACAATCGGCATCAGGTACAAGTCACTGACAAATGCGCTTCGCGGTCGTGACTTCTATAACAACAAGAACTGCACCGTGCGCATTAGTTCACTTATTACAAAACAACAGACTAAAAACAGAACTTTATGATTGGTGCAATTATCGGTGACATTGTTGGTTCTCGCTTCGAGTTCAACAACACCGACAAGAAAGATTTTAAGTTGTTCACAAAAGACTGTGACTTCACCGATGACACAATCTGCACGGTTGCTGTTGCAGATGCTATTCTTCGCAATGTGTCATTCAAAGACAGTCTGCTTCATTGGTGCGCAAAGTACCCTAACCCTATGGGCGCATACGGCGGTTCATTCAGTGCGTGGCTTCGTTCTCCGATACATGAACCGTACAATAGTTTCGGTAACGGTTCTGCTATGCGCGTATCACCGTGTGCGCTTGCTGCGCGTTCTGATGATGAAGCGATACGTCTTGCGTATGACAGTGCTGCTTGCACGCACAATCACGCTGAAGGTGTCATCGGAGCCGTTGCGACTGCGCTTGTCATTCGTGCGTTTCAAGCGTCAGCCGGTCGTGAACTGACTGCACGCATAGACGCTGAAAGCATCATTTCAACCTATTACGGCGAAGATTGGAAAAATCGTCTGCCTGTGCGCGGTTACTTCGATGTGACGTGTCAAGGTTGTGTGCCTCTTGCATACTACATCATCGACAACAGTCACAGTTTTGAAGATGCGATACGAAACGCTGTATCATACGGCGGTGACAGCGACACACTTGCAGCGATTGTCGGGTCTATGGCAGAAGCGTTGTGGGGAGTTCCAGAAGAACTGAAAGGACAAGCGTTCACATACTTACCTGAAGAAATGAAACAAGTCATAAATCAGTTCTATTCAACTGTGATATAGTGAGCAAATAAAAACAAACTGAATTTTATTTATTTACGACAAAATGTGATTTACAATGAAAATAAAAATACATATATGAAGAAAGAAGATTTGCTGAAGTTCTGCCGGTACTATCACGGCGAAAAGACTTGCAAAAGCACTGACAAAGACGTTCAGATGCTGTTCAACATTGAACGAATATGGATTGATAGAATGACTTCTGAAGAAAGCAATTTTGAAGAACTACTCGATGAATATGTCACGTTTGGTCTGACTGAGTTTTGCGAAACAGATGATGTGCCGGTGACGTTGAAAGCACTTCTGTTCAACCGCTTTTCACAGTACAACGACCGCATTGATGTTGATGCTTTCAAGACGTGGTACAAGAAGCATTACGATTGACAAACTGATTTCACAATCAATTCTTTCACAAAGAAAGCTGCACCGTTTATCACGATACAGCTTTCTTTTTTTACTTGAATTTGCAGTAAAAACCGCCTGACCCAATTTCAAAACTTTCAATCGGTCGCGGATATTGCGACAGAACTTCACAGTCGATATACCACTGACCTGATTTATATTCCGCTTTAGTGATACGGAACTTTGTTCCACGTTGCAGAATAATTTCGTTTTCATGCGTTGTCAATGGCTTCGATGAACCGTCCCAAGACTTACCAGGTTTAGATATTCCGTTGTCGTGCTTTCCTCCAAATTCAGAAAACGGTTCTGCGTATATCAATCGCGTCTGCTTCGGACAATATATGTTCAGAATTACAGGCTTTGAACCGAAGTATGTGCTTTTGTTGTTTCCACAAGACATGAAACTTTCATCTACACCAATGCGTCCGACAAGTGCTGACGGGTTGCTTTCATAGACTGATAAATCAGGGATGCCCCAACGATATTCAGCGCACCATGCACCTTCATCGCGCTTTATCCAAATGTCATGCGTACAATAGCATCGTGATATGATATTTGTCATTTGTTCAACATCTCTTTCACTTTCGTCTTTTCGCGATGTATAGGAATGATAATATCCTTTAATAGCTCGAAGTGGTTCTGTTATGTAAGAACTTCCAGCGGTGTACTGATGCAATGCTTTCTTTTCTTCTGCTGAAGCGGCAAGCCATTGTGCTTTGGTGTTCGTTTCTTCAAAGTAGAAGTCATTCGCATCTGTGTCGTTCTTGAACCATTTTGCCGCATCTTTTCGTTCTTGTGTTCGTGTATCATCATCGAAGTCTATCTGATTGAGGTTTGTAACACCTTTGCCTTTCTTTGCATCGCGACGTGCCTGTGCTGCTTCGAGTGCTGCCTTTTTCTTCTCTGCTTCACTTACATACATTTCTGCTTCAAACAAATTGTCACTTGTCAGATTTGTTTCTGCCTGTGCAATTAGTGATGCAAGTGTTGTCGCTTTTGTGTGCGCTGAAAGATACGTCTTCAGTATGTTGAGTTTCGCTGTCAACTCATTTACTTTCTGCTGATGCTTAACCTTTGCCAATTCTTGCATATATGCCGACTGCGAAACTTTCCATGTCGAGTAAATGCTGTGCGGTTTCAGATATGTCGGGTCACATACATACTTGATTTCATTTTCAAGTTTCTTGATTTGCTTGTCAATAGGCAAAGATGCAATCTGTGCAAGTTTGTTCTGCACTGCATCGTGTGCTGCTTGAAGTTCTGACACTGTGAATTGGTCTGACCACTGCTTTGCGTTAGGGATAACTGAAGACATTGACTGAAGTTGCTTCTTGATTGCCACAATCTGCTGTGCAAGTGCGCGTGTCTGCGTGTTGATTGCAGACAAGTTGCCTGTCTTCAGCGCGTCATTCAAAGAAGTGACTGCATCAGTGTCAACAGTGAAGTCTTTGTACTTCGATGTGACAGCGATGACATTGCTTGCCGTCTTCTTGATTTGCTGCTGCTTCTTCGCCATGACCTGTGCAAGCACACGTGTTTCGGCATTGATGATTGCCGTGTCACCTGACTGCACCGCCGCTTCGAGTGCAACAGTATCAATACCGAAGTCTGCAAAGCGCGTGGTCGCTGTTTTAAGCACGTTCTGCGCTGTCTTTTTGATGCGTTCGATGCGAATACGTTCCGCTTCCGCTGCTTTCTTTTCAGCCGCGATGCGTTCTTGACGCTCCTGCCACTTCAGACGTATCGCTTCTTCCTGTTCAGGCGTGCGGTTCGCGTGACGCTGTTCTGCGATTTCAAGCGGCGTCAGTTGCTCCTTCGGGTTCAATATGTCCTGTACTGCGTTGAAGTTGTTCCGCACAAAATATGGGTCAGTACCGATGTCGTGCGATGCAAGTATCTTGTCTTCGTTGTCGCGCACCCATTCTTTGAAGTTTTCAGGATATTGCGTGATGCGCTTTCCGCGTGGCTTGTATTCTTTGCCCTCAAGCATCGCTTCGTTCATCTTCTGTATTTCTTCTTCGTCCATAAGAATTGGCGTGACGAAACAGAAGCATTGAGGATGCCAGCCGTCAAAGACAAAATCGGGTGGATAGTCACCGGCTAACTTGTCACAGATGTCTTTCTTCGGGTGATTGCGCGACAACTGCACGCGCTGACCGAGAACAAAGTCCATTTGCTGCCAACGTGTGTTATCTGCACGCCTGTACGCGATATTCGTTTCTGTGCGTGCTACACGCATAGCGTTCTGCGCTGAAGACTTGTAATAACCGGGACCCGTCCATTCGTCCTGATAACTGTCTTTGTCGTAGTCTATGAAATGCACTTTGCCGTCTTCACCGATGACACGCTTCTTCCACTTGCGCTTCCATTCGCCGGTTTCAGGGTCTTTGTATCTGAAACGGCGAAACATCAGGTCAGGGTCGTTCAGATACTTGCGCACGCTGCGCGACATTGTTGCTGCTGAAGTACCGTCACCGACCGCTACTGTGATAGCGACTTCCATTTCATCGCGTAGTTGTCTGCACGACTTCCATACGCGCTGCGATAGGTTCAGACCATTTTCGCTGCGTGCTATGAAAGCCGCCATTGCTGCTTCATTGCGCTGCGTCCAGGCAGAAAATTCAGGCGTTTCAAGTGCTTTCTTGCCAAAACAAGACTGAACAAGTTTGTCACATTCCGCGTTTGCTTGCGCCCATTCAAGTTTGACACCTGACTGTATCGCCATAGTCGCAACGCTGTGAAGTTGTCGAAGAAGACGCTCGACTTCGTGCTGTTTCTTAATACCGGCAGTATCGAACGAGAACATTTCACCGTCCTCAAGTGTAGGCAGCGACTTGTTCAGCGCAAGAATTTCGTTCACGGTAGCCGCGAACAACGTGCGCACACGTTCTGCATACGCTTCTGTGCGTCTGATACGCGCAAGCGTGTTCTGCTTCGGGTCATTGTCACTTTTCTTTGCCATAGGGTAGGATTATGAATTGTTCGTCTTCTTCATCATCATCGTCTTCCTCTGCTTCCTCACAGTCTTCAGACGGTGCATCAGATGCGTATGCTGTGAAGCCGCACGCGCGACGTGCCTTGTCTTCAGCACCGACATAAATGCTTCTGAAGACAGGCACACCGAAAATGTAGAGTGTCGTTACTTCACCCGATTTTGTTTCTTTGGTATATTTGCAGATGACTGGCTTCATCATTCTTCAGACTTCTTTTTCTTCTTGTTATCTTCTTTCTTCTTGCTTTCATCGCCGTCTTCTTCGTCTTCTTCATCTTCGCTTCCGTCACCATAAGACTGCGCACCGGCACCGGCTGCATCGCCGAAGATAGACATTTGCTGCTGCTGTCTTTCTTCCTGTTCTGCTTTCAGACGTTCAAGTTCGCGTGTCACGTCTTTCACAAGTGGGTTCTGTTCAACAGACGTTTCGCGTGACTGAATGCCGCCGTCATACGCTTTCAAGATGTTATCAATGTCATCAGACACATCTTCGCCGAACGGTTCTTGAAATTCATGACCGATGCTTGCTTGTTCGCACTGTCCGTGAAGCGACACATCAAGCACGTTACCTATAATTGCCAGGATAAGTGATGCTGTGCGGTCAAGAAGTTCATCGTGCTTTTCTTTTCGCTTCGCTGCTTTAATGTCTGCAAGCATCATTACCGTGCGAAGTGCTTTTGCAGACAGCGTTGAAAGCGACTTCAGCGTGTCAAGCGTGATGTGCGGTGTGAAACTGTTAGTCAGTATCTGATTTTGCAGCCATTCGATTTCGTCTTTCTTCGACTCCGGCGCACTGTCCCAAGTGACATAGTGCATCGCGTCTGTTGTCTTCTGTCCTGACTTCACATAAAGCGATTTGCCGACTGCATCTTTTTCAGGCAAGTTCTTGATTGCATCTGCATCGAAGACTGCAATCGGTTCTGCGAAGTAGTCGTTTGTGTCTGCTGTGCGTGAAGCAATCATTTCTTCGCGCTCGATAAGCGGTTCAACGCCGTGCCATTCTTTTTCTTGCTGAAACAGAATGATTGGTATCTTGCCTATCAGGTTCGGTTCTTCTTCAACGTCCCAACCGAGCATACCATGATTGCAGCGGTATATGATTTCTGGCGTGAATATGTCGAAGTGTTCAACGACCTTGTTTTCTTTCTCGCGCACGCGATAGCCCCAAGCAACACTGATAAGGTTTTCATATTGGTCAAAACGTGTGTATATGTCATCACCCTTGCTTTTGGCAAGCACGCGAATTTGCACATCTGGTTCTCCTGTCTTGTCATCCTTGAAGACGCGGAACAACATCGCGCTTTCTGTTTCTGCTCCAGCAATACGCTTGCACTCGCGTATCTTGCTGTCAAATCGCGTGCGCTTTATCACATCTTGGAATTTGTCGAAGACTGCATCTGTGCCGTCTGACAGTTGCGACCACTTGACAGGTCTGCCATACAGGAACACAAGCGCGATTTCGTTGATGTACTGCTGATATGGAATTGGCAACTTCGCGACTGACACTTTCTTTCGCATTTTGCCTTTCTTGTCAGTCAGGATTTTGTCTTCACGCAACATTACGCTGTGAGTGCGTATGTTGTATTCTTTCATCGCTGCAAGTGCCTGTGCGCCGTTAGTTGTCATCTGACTGCGTACTGCGTCAATGTCACCAAGTGCAAGCAACTCGTCAAATTCTTGCTTTCTGCCAAGAATTGAGTTCATCGAATTTCGTAGAATGTCGAATAATACCATTTTGATTTGATTTTTGAATGTTAGACGATATTGATGTTGTCATAATCTATGTCATCATCGTCTTCGTAAAGGTCATTGATTGCATAGCCGAGTATATCGACAAATTCATCATGCGGTGCTGCCGGAAAGGCGCACACCTGGTCAAGAAAGTCTTCGTTCCAAGACCCTTCAACGATGAAGACACGCCCACACTCAATGCGCGGTGACACAACACGCAATCTGACTTCTTTGTCATCAACAGGCACAGGCGTTTCAGTGACGTTCAGCGTTGACACTTCGCGAAGCATCTGAACGACACTGATGCCGTTTGCCTTTGGCTCAATATGCAAGACAGACTCTTTGTTGCCACAATGAGCGGCGATGTATTCAGGTAAGAAGCGCAACAGGTCGGGCATTTCTTTCCACACACTCTGCGCGTCATACAAGTATATGTTCTGACCGATGCGACACGCTGCAAGAACTCCTGACGGGTCGTTGTCGCTTTTCTGCTGCTTCTTCTTGTACGCTGTATCAAGATAGAAGTGCATCGGTTCACGGAAGCGAAGCGCGGTAAAGTCTGCGTAACTGATTTTGCGGAACCAATCACGCTTCACGGTGTTACCGCCCTCAATGGTCGGTCGCTGCTGATACAGCGCACTAAATTCACGCGGCGCACGCTTCTTCTGCTTCTGAAGTTTCTGAAGTGAGTGCTTTTGAGGCCATAGCGCATCACCGATATGTCTTTCAGACTGAAGTTCGCCGTCATGCTCCTTTTCACAGATAGCCGGAATGACAACGACTGTCCATTCTTCGGGTTCTGCTTTCAGCAAGCGACCTGCAAGGTCATCTTCATGCCAGCGCGTCATTATGAACAACTGCTTGCTGTCATTGTGAAGACGTGTTGAAAGAACGGTGTTGTACCAATTCCACACACGCTGACGATAAGTGACGCTGTATGCTTCAGTGGCATCTTTCACAGGGTCATCAATTATTGCGATGTCAACCGGTGTACCTGTCAGACCGCCGCCGACACCTACTGCCTTGTAGAAGCCGCGATGTCCTACGGTTTCAAAGTAGTCAACATTGCGAAGATAGCCGCGTAAAGATTTGTCGTTGCGCTGCGTCATGCTTCCCGACAGGTATGTGTCCGGGAATATAGTCTGATATTCTTCGCTGTCAATCGTTCGTTGTATCGAACGGCTGAACTGTTCTGCGAGGTCTGAAGAATATGAAGAACCGACAATCTTCAAGTCAGGGTCACGCCCCAACGCCCACGCCGGAAAGTTTCGCGATATGATTTCAGACTTGCCGTGCTGCGGCGGCATGAAAAGCATCAACTTCTTGATTTTGCCTTCAAACAACTTCTGACAGTAGTCTGCGATAAGAATGTGAAACCATTCAGCCTGATACTTCGGGTTCGCATATCCAAGAAAGCACGCAAAACGCTTCGGTGCTTCAAGCCGTAACTTGGTGCGCCGAAGTGTCATCAATCGTCTTTTTCTTTCTTGTTCTGTCATCATCGCTGTGAAATGCTTTACTTCATGTCGAGTTTTTCAAGACGCTTGATTTCTGCGTCAATATCTTCTTCGCTCATGTGTTCGTCTGCGTCACGCTTCGACACTGCGATATTTTCTTTCAGACCGAGGTCACGCGCAATGATGTTCGCGTTGTACAGACCCACGACCGCGCCGTCAAACTTCGTGTCGTAACAGTATTGCGTGATGCGTTCGATTACCGCTTCATAGTCTGCGCCACGCTTTCCGTTCGGAAGCGAATACCACCACTGATGCGTCATGCCAAGCCACCGCGTAACAAAGTCAAGTATCTTCGGCGGTCTTGCATACCGCTGTGTTCTGCGCTGCTGTCTGCGTTCGTCATTGCTTGTCTGATAGCGGTAGTTCGTTTCGACTTCGATTTGATTTTCTTCGAGGTCTGCGATGTACTTCTTGAACTCTTCGGCAAGGTCTTCAGGCGAATATCGTGCTTTGCGACCGCGAAGATTTTCAAAAAGTCGCTTTGTGTCAGGATAGAAATGTGCCATATCTTGTTACTTTTTAGGTTTTGCGACTTCTGTTTTTCCGATATATTCAAAAGACACGGTCAGTCTGTTGCGTGAAAAAGACCCTTTCAACTTCGCTGTTCGTACACCGCCGGAAACGCGACCGATGCGCGTTGTCTTCCACTTCGGGTTGTTTGCACGGCTGTTTATCATTGCAGGGTTCGATGTCGTACTGATGAACGTCTTTCCCTCTTCGCGAAACATTTCTGCTATTTCGTCACTGAATACGGTGCCGATGCCAACGCCCTGAAAGTCTGGAAATACGACTGTGCGATGTTCTTTCCATGTGTTCTTCTTAATCGGGTGGGGAAATGGCAGAGCTGCACAGAAAGCACACAAGTCACCGTTGCACGTTGCGATGAAGACACGAGCTGCGTGATTGAAGTTGTAACTTAAATAGTGATGCTTCTTAAAGACGTTCCAAAAGTATTCCTTTCGCTTTGTTTCGTAGATTTCGATGTTAAGTCCTGGTCGATTTTTTTTTGCGCTTCAGCGTCAAGCAACTGAAACGTCATATCGTCTGTGTTGAATACCCAGTCCGGCATCAGCCAGTCTTGCACATCATAGTGACACGTCACTGCGATGAACTTCTTGTTCTGTCTTCTGATTGCTTTCTGAATGGCAAGTGAGGAAACACGTGCCACGTTGCGGTCAACGACTGAAGTAAATTCATCGAAGACAAACATATCACGCTTTTCAAGAATGGCGCGTGCGATGTCACAGCGCATCTTCTCACCGTTTGACAGAACTGCATACGGTTTCAGCCAAGACGGTGGACTACTGAAGCCGACAGCGGTCAGTGTTGCAGCGATTTCTTTTGTTGACGCGCCTTTTGGCATATCGTCAAGAATGTTGTCGTGCGACCAATCGAAGCCGTTGATGATGTCTGCATCAAACAATTCGTGCGCAATAGTAGATTTACCGCTACCACTGCGCCCGACAATAAGACCGATATTCCACTTCACAGGCAATTCGATGTTGCCTGTGAAGTGTTCTGTGACGTGCTGCTGTTGTAGGTCGTAAGTTCCGATGATAGATTGCACGCGAAAACTGTCAGTCGGCTGTGATGTCCTTACAATGTCAAAACTCGGCATGAATAACCTTGGTCTTTAAGTGAATTATACAGTTCTTCTTGTTCTGCTTCATCAGCACAGTCGATTTCTATCTTGTACGACTGACCGATTTTGTCAGACAAGTCGGGTTTGTCTTGACCACCTTTCGTTGGAACGTCAAGACCAAAATCGTCAAGCATATCGTCAGGCCATTCGTTCGCAAGCAAGTCCCAGTCCCAATCACCGAAGCCGTTGTTGTCTATGATTGTGTATGCTTGCAGCCGTTCGACAGGTGTGTCAACAGGTATGATGACAGCCGGTGCTTCAGTATGCCCAAGTTCCTGCATCGCCTTGTACCGCATATTGTCACCGATGATGATGTACTTGTTGTTTCCAATCGGATAGACAAGCAAACTGCGCCAAGCAAGCATTTCAGGGTACGCTTCGATGTTTGCTTTCAACTTTTCAAACTTCTTCTTCTTGATTGTGCGCGGATTCTGTGGCAGTCCGTCAAGTTGCCCTGTGTTCGGCTCAATCTGCGAAAGCGGAAGCATCGTCAGTTCTTTGTTGATGAAGTCTTCTTTGCTCATTGCGTTCTGCTTTTGATGATGATATTTTTTAATGACTGCAAAAAATTAAAGCCGTAAAGTCGTAAACTTCTGATGCCTACTTCTTTTGCATACTGCAAAGGTAATAAAAAAGTAGTGTTTATTAGACACTACTTTGAGGAAAAATAAAAAAATGACAGAATTTTCAAGTTTTTCGGGTCACAAAGATGTATTTCTTCACTTCTTCGATGAAGTCTTCAATGCTTCGAACGATTACATACTTGTAACCATGTGCTTCGACTGCTTGCTGAAAACACTTCTGACTTTTCTGCTGTCTGCCTGTCTTTGTCTTGAACTCGATGCACAAGCCGTGATACTGTTCATTCGGGTACAGGAACAACACGTCTGCGACACCAGCCGTCACACCTTCTGCTTTCATTATTGCTGCTTCGATGCGTCTGCGACTTCCGCCGTTCGGTACTGCAAACATCAGCATTGACAGGTCGGGGAACTGAAGCCTGAACCACTTGAAGCATGATTGCTGTATCTGACTTTCTATGTGTTTCATTGTCACGCTGATTTAGAACGGTAAGTCGTCATCTTTAGAGTTGCCTTGCTGTGGTGCTTGATAGCCATTTGCGCCGTATGCCGGTGTCACGCTGTTGTTCGGTTGCACGTCAGATGTTTGTTTTTTATCAAGAAGTTGAAAGTTTTCACCGATTATTTCTGTGACATAACGCTTGATGCCGTCTTTGTCATCATAACTTCTTGTGCGCATCTTGCCTTGAACGAAAAGCGATGAACCTTTATGAACATAGCGACCGATGACTTCAGCCGGTTTGCCGAAGAAAACTATGTTGTGCCATTCCGTGCGGTCTTCGACTTGTGTGCCATCTTGCCGCTGATAGCCACGTTCTGTTGTCGCGATTGCGAAACTTGCCATTGCTGTATTGCTTTGCGTCTGAATGATGCGCGGTTCATCGCCGACAAAGCCAATGACTGTTGCTTGATTGAAAGTTGCCATATTAACTGCTGTTATTCAATATGTCGTTGTATATATTATCTCTGTTATTATATTATATATTAACTTGAATATATCGTGCGTGCGCGTGAAGACACGTCTTCAGACGTTATTCAGCGTTGCGGAACGGTTCGCGTATCTGAACGGCGTGAAGTGAACGATGACACCGTTGAAAGTCGCGTCTTCCTTGTTGCGCTGCTTCCAAAAGAACCAATCTTTGAAGTCATCGACAGTCGTGCCGTCATTCTTCGCAAGTAGTTCAATTTCGTCTGCTGACAGATACCTGTCTTCGATGCACACGGAAAGACCGTCATCTTCTGCTGAATAGTTCATCGCTATGTGTTCGACACCGATTTCTTCGTCTGTGTTATAGACTTCGCGCTGCTTTGAACGGCGCGGCACGCCTGACCATTGACGCACTGACAGAATGTAATTGCCGGTGCGCATCTTTTCTGCGTTCACCGCCCACTGGTCATAATTCGCGCGTATCGTGTGAAGTTTCTCACCGTTGATGAGCTTCGATGCGAAGTGCGTCTGTTCTCCGTGCCTTTTATGCACTTTCGGGTATGCTTTAGATACCACGATATTTATCTTCCTTTTCATAAAACGTCATATTTTTGATTTACCACTGTTTTACTTGTTGGGATAGTCAAACATATTCTGCTGCTTCTGAATTGCGTCAGGCAGCGCGACAATCGCTTCCACGCGCTTTATTTCTTCGTCCACCTTGCTTTCAAGTATCTTGCTTTGCTGTAAGTCTGATTTCCGGCGGTTCTTGAAGTATTCGCGCTGATAGGCTCGCATACGTCTGACAAGTTCAAAGAATTGTCTTGCGTCCATATTCATTTAGCGATTATCACCACTTCCTGACAGTTTTCCGCGCCGTTGACGTGATGCAAGTTTGTCGATGTTCATCTGCGCCACTTCTTCAAGACTGAAGCCGATGTCGTGCGACAGGGTAGCACAGTACCAAAGAACGTCACCGATTTCTTTTGCGATTTCGCGTTTTCTGTCATTTGTGAAGTCCTGATTGTTGTCGCGAATGACTTTCTTGACCTTGTCTGCGACTTCTCCTGCTTCGCCGCACATACCAAGTGTCGGATAAATGATACGCTTGTCTTCGGGATAGACAGCCGTTGTCAGTGCTGCTTTCTGATATTCGTTGATTTCCATTGCTGTTTGATTATTTATTGTTGTTGATTGTGACCGAGTGCGAAGTCATCGGTACGGTTCAACAACTTCATACACCGGTCTGTTTTTGTCATTCTGCAAGTTTCGCTTTGAACACGTCCATGATTGCGGTTTCTGTTATGCCGATAATCTCGAAGTCAGCCATTGTGCCTTTCATACCCTGCATGAAGTTGTCGTATGCGCCTTTGAAGTCGCTTGCTTGTACCAGAAAGACGGTCTTGCTGCGCTTTTCTGCGCCGGTCTTTTCGTTGATAGTGATGAAAGCTGCTTTGACCTGATACCAACGGTCACCGCTTGCGTCCCAAAAGATTTCAGACACTTTCGACTTGTTGACAGCCGACACGGTGAACTCGCCGCTGATGTACGGCGTTACTTCTTCGATGATACGTGCTTCTGCTTCTGTGAATGAAAGCGCATCAACAAGATACGGTTCTGTTACTTTCTTGATTGCTCCGTTCTCCATTGTCTTGTCAAATCGAACGGAAGTTTTAATCCATTGTTCCATTGTTTTTTTGATTTTAGAAGTTATTAAATGATTTTGCTTTTATGCTGGTTGCTTGATTTTACGCTTGTATAGTTCTGCACATAACGCTTCGCACCACTTTCGAGCGATAGTCACTTCAACTGCGTTGCCGATAAACTTCTTCTGGTCTGCCTGTGTGCCGATTAGTTCATAATCTTCAGGGAAGCCCATTATCAGTTTCAGTTCTTCAATCTTCAACATACGCATAGTGATGTCTATGATGTTGTACATCGCCATAAATTCTTTGATTTTGACCGTCATCGGACTGTCAGTTTCATAGATTTCAATAGCGACTTCACCTGTTTCAGTTGTAACGAGATACGGCGGCATCTTATCCATGCGTGCGATGAGCGTGAAACACGGCGCATCAATAGACCCACCATGCGAAGCAAATTGTGGGTTCATCAGATAGTGATGTTTGCGATTTGCTGTGATGACACGCGATGGTTCATCAATCGAACTGCCGACATTTCTGAAATTCGTGTCCATTATCCACGGCTTCACTGTGATAAGTTTTTGCTTCGGGTTCGTCAGTACAGCCGGGTTCGGCTGTTCGATGCTTGACAGTTGACCGCCGCCTGAATACTCATTCGCGATGAAACGCTTGACTTGCACAAGTGCCATTCTGTCTTTTGTCGTAAGCGTTGCCGCCGGTGCTGCGCACGATGTATTGAAGCCATTTCCGTAGTGAACTGATACAAAAGCGTGATGGTCTATTGTCGTGATAGTTCCTGCCGGTTCTTCAACAGATATGTTCTTGTCATCAGGTGAACCGCTGAATTGCTTTGACAGAAACGACACTGATGCAAGTGCAAGTCGTCCTTGTGTCGCAACAGTAGGGCAAGGTTCATCGAGTGACGGCGGCACATACTTACCGCGTTGGTTCATTGAATTGTACTTTACCATAAAAGCATCTTTGCCCCCTGCAACAAACTTTATCAGTCCGGCATATATGCGTTCAAGCGTCTTTTCTGCAAGCGGCTTCTTGCGGTCGAAGATTGATTTGCCTTCATCTTCAAAGTCTAAGACTTCGCGCACAGGCTTCCACGGCTTCAGTGTGCCGAACAAAGTGCGTTCACCTTTCTTGCTGTGCGTCTGCTTCGGGAATACGATAGGAAGACCATGTTTCGCAAATATGCCGAAGAAGCGTTTGCGCGATGTGTACGCGCCATAATCAGCCGCGTTCAGTATTCTGAAGTCAAAATCGTAGCCGTATCGCTTCACCTGATTGCGCCAACGCACATAACAACGTCCACGGTCTTTTGACAGCGGTTTTCCATTTTCATCGAGCGACCCCCACGACATAAATTCTTCTACATTTTCGATTTGAATATAATCGGGGTCTATTGCTTCGATGTATCTAAAAAGATGTTCAGCAAGCGTTCGACTGTCTGCGTCACGGGGCTGACCTCCTTTTGCTTTGCTGAAGTTCGTACATTCAAGTGATGCCCACAGAACGACAAGCGCGTCATGGTTCTGCATACGGCACTTCTGAAGATGTGCCACAAGCGGTGACAGTTCAAGCGTTCTGATGTCTTCTGTGAAGTGAAGCGCGTTCGGGTGATTTGCTGCGTGTGATGCTATTGCCTTTGCATCGTGATTGACACACGCGATGACTTCTGCGCATTGTTCATTATGAAGACGTGCTGTGTTCACGCCGGTAGATGTACCACCGGCACCACAAAACAGGTCTATGTATAGAAGTTGTTTCATTGTCTAATAATTTTCATTGTCGTATTCGTAGTTCACACATTCATTCGTTGCGTCAGGCATAGGTCTGTCACATCTGTTCTTGATTTGCTGTGCCTTATCAGATGACAGTCTGTGTATTTTGTTTGAATACATTTTACATCCGTCTATGTCGCAAATGAAGTCTATATACTTCTGACTGCCGTCACACACATCTTTGTCAAACAGGTCACATTCTGCTGCGGCTATCTGTTCGCCGTATTCATTTCGTTCAATATACATTCTGTTGCAGTGTTTGCATCTTACACCGACTTCACTGCGGTGTTCTTCCTTTCTGCAATGCTTGCACGATGAACACAACGACTGATTGTGTGGGTTCTTCTTGCAACTTAATTCGTGTCTTAATATACCCGCTGCGCTTTTTGAAATTCTGCTGCAATACGAGCATTTGAATATCGTTTGATTTATGAGCTTTTCCATTGTTTACTTAAATATCATTCTGAAAAATCTGCTTGCTTCTATTTCTGCCGGTGTAGCAAATTCTTCAGGTTTCAGAACTTTCAACAGCTTCGCCGTCCTGTTAGAGTATGATGTCAGGCAATACTCATGCTTCAGGCAAGTTCCGATGCTGTCACCAACAGAATAATCAGCATATTTGCCGGTCGTGCGCTTCAACAACGCTTTGTCAATGTCAAGCACAACACACACTTCAAAGTCAACACAGCCTTTGAGGTATCGCCATGCTTTCTTCGGCTCGTCTGTTGTAAAGCAAAAGCCAACAGATGTTGAACCGCCTTTACCACCGCGATAATGGTCTGTGGTGTTCGTCAGTGTTTCGCCCGACATGAATTTGTCAAACTCACTTTTTGAACAAAATCTTGTAAGTTTCATCGTTCTTCGTAGTTTTTACACGGCTTCTTGCGTGCGGTTATTCGTTTCTGCAACTTGTTACAGTACATAGTTGCATTTGATAAGCACTCATAGTGTCTGCACTGCGAACAGTGCGGTGTCAGAACTTGTGGTATGTTGTCATAATCGTCTTGTGTAGCGGTTCTGACTTCAACCCAACCGATACCGACATACTGATGAACCGTACCGTCTTTGATTACGCAATAATCAGCGTCAACAACAGACTGCGGCGGTTTGACGCTCATCTTTAACATTGATATTTCTGAAAGTCTGATAATCATTTTGCCGCGATATTATAGTTGTCATTGATTACGATGTACGGCATACCACCGGGCAACGCTTTCCACAAGTCACGCGGCATCAGGAACTCGACAGCACCTATTGAACGACCAAGACAGACAAGTTTGTCCTGCGTCTGATGAAAGTCAGTCCACTGATTGCCGTTCTTGTCGATGCACATATTCAGAAAAGACCAACCACATCCACCGGGTCTGTGAAATTCTTTCGGCAGTTGCATAAGCATCTGCATGATGTCTTGTTCGTGTTCGGCTATCTTCACACGATTGAAAGCAACTTCGATAAGCACACCTTTCAGCGTGTGTTCTGCTGTGTCTGCCAAACAGTCTTTGAAGACATCTTCGACATTCTGATGCGTCAGGCGCATCGGTTCTTTGATTGAAATTTCGTCAGTCATATTGCGTTGATATTTATTGATTAACCTTTTATTCTGTCATTGAAAGCAAGTCTGAATACATTGTACTGTCTTCCTACGATAACAAATTCAAGCATTGCGTCTTTGTCTGCAACATCGTTGATTTGAAGTACCTGGTATTCTTTGCCGTTGATAGTCTGATATTCCAATGCTTCTTCGATTTCTTCTTCTGAAGCATCTGCAAAGTATTTATACAGACTTGCGATGATATGCTGCTGCAAATAGTCTGTGCTGTATGCTGCTGCAATCTTTTCTTGATTTCGTAGTGCGTATCTCATTATCAGAATAAACTTAATTGTACACCGTTCTTCTTTTGTTTCTCTACTGTTCGTGCGTAGATAGTGCATTGTGATGTATAGTGACATTGACCGGCTGCTGCTTCTAAATGTGCGCCGTGCCAATCTTCCCATTCTTTCACGCCGTCTTCTGTCAAAAAACGTATCAACTGCATACAGTTGAAGCCACGTTCTTTGCGCTTCGCATCGTGTAGTTCTACAAGTCCATTACTTTGTGGCTTCATCATTTCTTCAGATATTTCACCCACGCATAATGCTTACGGTCATCGAGATAAAGAAGGTCGCGCTGCATATTGTAGGCTTCACATTCAAAAATTATGTTTCGGTATGCCTTGTGTGCGTGTCGATATAGGCAAAGTCTTATCGCCCATTCAATGACATACCACAAGTAAAAGAACACATAAAGCATTTCACGCTGCTGTGCCGTGTGTATCTGCTCATGTCTGATGTCGATGTCTGTCATATTCATTCCTTTGCGGACAAATAGCATCCCGAATAGGTTTATCGCTTTGAAACCTTTGAATGGTATGATGTCGTTATATATTATCTTCATTTTGTTCTTCCTTTAGTCTGTTGATAAGTGCATCTGCCGACTTGATTGCTTCATTGAAGCGAAGTTCAAGAACTGCATCATTCTTGAAGTCTTCTATACCTGTCCATTTCAGATAGAAGTCGCGTATCAACTCATATCTGCGCTGTTCCCAATCAATCTCTTTTTTATGTTCAAGCGCAAACATCGGGAACATTCGACCTTCAGGCGTTTCGTACATTGCAGTTCTTAAAGTAAGCGGTTCACAGCACATTCTGACTAATACTGTTTCACCGGTGTCTTTCACAACTGCTTTATTGAAAGGTCTATCATTCTGTGAAATTACATATCTTTTGTTTTGTTTCGCATCTGCTCTTACTTGTCGCGTGTGTTCAGCGACACATTCCTTGCAGCGGTGTGGATATGACTTCGACATTTCAGACCGTGTTTTCTGTTTGCCGCACACTTCACAAGTTATCAGGTCATTTTCCATCGTTGCCTCCTTTCTGTTCTTTGCGTACTTCTGCGATTGCAGATGCGACAGCGTTGATTTTGTCACGCTCTTTTGCTTCGATGTGCTTGTGTGCATATACACAGGCTGCTGCATAGATGTCGTGACCAAACTCTTTGTCTTCGTTCATCAAAGAATTGACAAGATGACCCATGTCACGTGATGTTCCTGCGAAGTGCATATACACTTCGTTCTGTGTTTTGTCAGCCATGATTACTGCTGCTGCGCGGTTCTTACGGTCTTTTTTCGACCACGCTTCACACTGATTGATGATTTTTTCTGCTTCTTTCATTGCGTTATAATTTGTCATTTTTGCTGTCTGCCGCTTCGCCTGCCGCGTTTCAGCGTTTCAGATGATAGTTTGCTTGGCTGCAACTGTCAAAGTGCGGCAAACAGCGACATTTTCGTTTTATCTGCGGCTTTCGCCTTTCAATACTATGATGTTGTATGTCTTGAAGCGGTCTATCAGGCGACCGAAGTCATCGCTGAATGTTTCTTTCAATCGCTTCATGTCGAGGTTCGTTGTCAGATGCGCAAACTTGCGTCCGTCAATGGCTGTCTGTGTCCAGATTTCATTTCTTGCGTGCAAGAAGTCTTCGACTATTGTGCGCGTGTCAATACCGTAGAACGGTCTGTTTTCAACACCGATGTCATTCAGACAGATGTTTACAGGCTGCGGTCTGAAACCTACGCTGCTTTCTTCGTTGTACGTGTATCTGTCAATGTTGTTGTGCATCGTGAAGTAATTCGTCATCTGCGTCACTGATACGTTCTCGAAGAAGTTCGGGTTTTTCGTTTCTCGTAGATACTCGCTGAATATCTGCATGAGCATCGTCTTGCCTGTGCCAACATCGCCCATGATAAGCAAGTTGTTGTGCAGTTTGTAGTGCTTGTTCGGGAATACTTCTTCAGCAAGCGGGCAGTTGTTGAAGTAGTACAACAGAAATTGAAGTACCTTTCTGTTGTTGTCATCAATTTCAAATTTTCTGTGCTGCGGTGCAAGACAGATGTTATTCGCGATGTATATCAACAGATTGCAATGTTGCAAATAGATGTCGTGGTTTGTCAAGTCAGGGAACTGCTTCTGAGCCCTGCGTGACTTTGCAAGCACCGTGTTCGCGATTTGCTGTATTGTCTGCCAACTTTCTTGTGCATCGCGCTTGCGCTTCGCTTCGACTTCAGCAATCTGTTCTTCTGTTAGTACTTTCTTTTCTTCAGTCATATTGCGTTGAATTTATTTGTTCTTGGAAATGAAGTCTGCATCATCGTTGTCATCGTAGTTTACAACTGACTTCTGTTGCTGTTCTTCTGTCTGCTTCGGCTTCGCTACAACTATGTCAGGCAGTTCTTCTTCCCAACGTGCCTGATACAGCCATGTAGATAGATTTGCGTAGTTCGGCTTCCACTGACCGGCTGCTTCTGCTGCTTTGTTGTATTCAATCAGACGTTGAAGTGCCGGCATCAGCAAAGGCACAATCTTCGTCCAATTCTTATGCTTACGCTTGAAAGCGTCAAATTCTGTATCGTGACCGCGCTTGCGACCTGGGTACGCTTTTCTGAAGACTTCAAACGCTTCTTCAAGTTTTGAAAAATGCTCGTTTTCACAGTTTTCTTTTTCTTCTATATCTATATCTTTATCTTTATTATTTATATTATTAAATATAAACTGTGAATTTTCGTCAGAACAACCAAAACAACCATTTGCTTGATTTGCTTGTTTTTTCGTTCTTTTTGTCTGCGCATCATCTTGTGTTTCAGCAAATTCAGTAAAACAACCATTTGCTTGATTTAATTGTTTTTTAGACGTGCTTTCGCTGTCAAAATCAACCAAATCAACCATTTGGTCGTTTTGCTTGTTTTTGCTTGTTTTTGCTTGTTTTCTTGCGTTCTGATTGCCTTTCGGCGCACCGCCCTTGCGAGCCGCCGCGATACGCTTTTGACGTATCGCTTCTGTCTTCGCTTTTTCTTCGTCAATCTGTGACTGCATCAGCGAAGTCACGGCTGCAATGGTAGCGTTAGTTGGTCGTACACCCTCAAATGCGTAAGCGCAAACCGAATTAAATGCTTCAGCCTGCATTTCGACCGGCAGACACTTGATTGCGTCCCACCAATCTTTGTGAAAAATGAGGGTATCTTTCATAGTTCAATCAGAATACAAAATCACACCAAAGTTCAACAAACTGCTTTCCGGCGTACAACGCTAATTCGCGTGTCTTGAAGGCGAGCCGAGAGCCGTAATACGAATTCGAGTACGAGGATGCGAAGAACGCGTACGCATAGACGAGACCGCCATACGCGTTGGCGTTGCTATTCGAGCGACCAACGACACGGCAGCATCTTTCTTTGTCATCTGCGTCAAGGTCGTTGTATTCGTCTTCTGTGTATAGGCAGAACCACGGATAATACTTCCATTCGTCACTGTTCGTCCAATCGGGTGCCCAGCCTTGATTGAGTGCTGCTGTGATGATGCGCAACTTCAAGAAAGCCGTCAGGTCGCGCATATCTTTTTCGTTGCCGTTCATCTGCTGTTCATACAGATGATATTGACGTACAAGCGTGTGGTCTTCGCCGAGGACTGCGATAGCATCTTCAAGCGTCTTCACACGTTCTGTGATTGGTCGGTTGTCAACGGCAGCTTCGATGTGTTCTGCTTCGATTACATACTTCTTTCCTGTTGAGTCGAATTTGACTTCGTACAGATGCGGTTCACGTTTGATGTCTATGACTTCAGTGATGATGCCCTCTTGGTCGAAGACATTTACTTTTTGATTTAATTCAAATTGATTTTTCATTGTTGATTTTCTTTAATTTTGGTAATACTTCATGTTTTATTATTCTCTTTGCGTTTGTCGCACGCAAACTCTTTCTGATAGCATCTTCATCAATGTAGTCGAGAAGAAGCGGCAGGCAGCGCACCAAAGTCGCTACAACATTGTTAGGCACTTGCTTCATCAGTATGGTTCTTTTGAAACATCGACACAGACACCGCGCCTTGCTATGATGACAGACTTGCCAGTCTTCTGCATGATGCGCTGTTTGAATTGTTCTGCATCGCTGTTGTTGTGTGACAGATGTATCAGAATTATGTCGTTCACGTTGTCAAGATTTGATGACAGCAAGATGTTTTCAGTTGTCTTGATTTCCATGTGCGACTGAAGCAAGCGCGGACGCATTGATGCCGGTGTGATGCCGTTTTCAATGTTGTAGTCAAGAATTTCGTCTGAATAGTTCGCTTCTATCATCATGTGTGACAGGTTTGGTATGCGATATTCAAACATCATCGTGTCTGTGACAAACAGCATCTTTCCCATTTCTGCGTGTTCGATGACGAAACCGACACACGGCACATCGTGTTCCACAGGCACCACAAAGACATTGAACGTGCCTATGCGATAGCCGTGCATCGGTTCGATTTCCTTGCAGAAGATGCGCTGCTTCAATGCGTGTGCGTCAAACACTTCTTTCAACGCACACACACGAATTGCACTTTTCAGATATTCAGCGATGAATTTTGAATGGTCACCGTGCTGATGTGTCACGATTGCGCCGGCAATGCGACCAATCTTGAAGTCAAGTGATTTCTTCACTTCAAGAAGTGGCATACCGCACTCGATGACAAGTGCGCCGTCAGATGCTTCAAGAATGTAGCAGTTGCCGCTTGATGATGAGCCGAGAACTTTCAATTTCATCGTGAACTTCTGTTTTATGGGTTAGTAACCTGGTGCTTCTTCTGCTTCGTTCTGCTGTGACGCTTCTGATGCTGTTTTGGGCTGCTTTGTGACTTCGCCGGTGCTTTCATCGACTACTTCTTCATACTCGACTGTTGAAGCGTCAAGGTCAAGCGGTTTCGCGTCTGCGATTTGCAGTGCTTCTTCACGCGCCACAATTGCGTGCTGTGAAGCGTTGTCATCTGCTGTGATAGCGTTCTGCATCTTGATAGACAGATAGCCATACTTCGACAGAACACGGCGAATGACAGTCTTCAGTGCCATGTCGTTGAAATTGCCCTCCCAACCGACAGACTTTGACACAACACCGTTGTTCGCTTTCTCGATGAGCTGCGCGATAGTGGTGTCTTGCTTGATACCGGGAGCGTATCGCTTCGCATACTTCGCCATGTCTTCGACTGACATGAAAAGTGTCTTGCTGTAACCGTTCAGCAACTCGAAGTAACAGAAGTAACCGACAATCTTGTCAGAAGTCTTCTTGCCGTCAAGTGCGACTTCACCTGACAGACGGTTCACTGTGCGAAGTTCGCCCTCATAAACAAAGTCCGCGTTAATGGTGCGATACTGACCTGTGCGCATAGCGAGTTGAATGTAACCCTTGTAACCGGGAATGAATGTCGGTGTCGGCACTTTTATCCATTCATCGCGGCCGGTCTGTTCGTTGCGCACTTTCTTCTTGTTGTTGTACACAACGATGTAGGCGAAACCGAGTGCGCGATTGATAGGCAAGTCAAGCACTGCTGCTTTCAGTGCTTCAGACACGATTTGCGCCGGTTGGCAAGTCTGAAGCGACTTGTCACCGTTGTAAAGGTCGATGATGCTTGCGACAAACAGGTCTTTGTTTTCTGCAAGCGCGTTTTGGAACTGTTCCTGAACACTGGGCGCGTTCAGAATGGTCTTCAGTTTTGCAAGACCGCCGGTTGTCTGCGGCTGTGCTGCGATTTGATTTTTTTCAGCCATTTTACTGCGTTGTTAATTGGTGAATGATTATTGATTGTTTGCTTCAACGCGAAGTTGTGCATCGCGTGAAACTATAAGATTTATTGTTTGTGACTGCATCGGCATGATGTCGTTGATACTTTCTGCGTTATCCACGAATATAGGTGCGTAGATGTCTTCAGACTTGCAGATTGCGTTGATGATGTCAAGACCGATGTTGATACGTTCTGCGTTGCTGCAAGTGCTGTATGGCTTGCCGTTCAGCGTTGCTTCGCACGTTTCGCTTTCTGAGCCGTTGATTGCTACTGCTATCCAACGGAAGCGCACGATGCGGAAAAGTCCGTTGATGCGTGCTTCAATAGCTGCGCTGCGTGCTTTGCTAAACTCAGCGATGACAAATTCTATGCGTTCAAGTTCTGCAAGTTCGATATTCAGTTCCTGCATCTTCTTTTCAAGTTCGCTCACGCGGCGTTTGTCTGCTTCTGCGTCTGTGCGCTTTGCAAGTTTAGCGACAAGCGTTTCAATCGCTTGTGTCAGTGTCGTGCGACCGTTACGCAATTCTTCACGATTTTCGTTCTGATTGCCGTCAGACTGCTGCTTTGTATCTTTTTCTTTCGTCAGTCGGTCAATGTCTTCTTGAAGTGACTTGTTGCGGCTGTCTGCTGCGATTGCTGCATCAGCATCAGGTCTGACAAGTTCGGCAGTGTATTCAGAAGATGCTTCGATTGATGTGATGCGCTTCTTGTATTCTTCAATAGACGCTTCAGCAAGTTCGATGTTCTTCTTATATTCTTCTTTGCGCGTGTTGTTTGCGATGCCATTACGCTTGTTGCGTGCGATGTCATCAGCGACTTCACCAAGACGCTTTTCACGTTCTTTCTCGAAGTTCTGAAGCATCTGTGCTTCTTTTGCTTCTATGTCAGCCATGTCAAGCGGTCTGTGACAAGTAGGGCAAACAAACTGTGCTTCGTCAATCTGAAGTGTTTCTGCCTTGATAGACTTCAGCTTTGCGTTGAGCTTCTGCCATTCTGCAAGGAGCGTGTTACGGCGTTCTTCGCACTGTGCGATTTCTTTCTTGTAGGTGTCGATGTCGCGTTCACACGATGCGATTTTCTGCTTCAACAGTTCAACTTCGTGCTTCAGTTCGTTCTTCTTTACCTGTGCTGCGTAGAAGTCGCGCATAACTTCCTCTGTGATTTCATTTTGACGCTTCATGCGTTCTGTGCGAAGACTTTCAATTTCGCGCATCAGTTTACGCACGGCTTCATTTGATGCGCTTTCTGCTGCATTGATGTCTTCAAGTTGCTTTTCGATGTCTGCGCGTGCTTCGCGCTTCTGCTTCAGTTCTGCTTCAAGCGAAGACAAATCTTCTTCTTCAGACTTCGCGATGTCACGCTTCTTTTCGTCAATGCGACCAGGCAGGTCAACGAGTTCTGCATTGATGCGCTGCTTCTTCGCGCTGATTTCTTTCTTGAAGTCTGCAAGCGTCTTGCCTGTCAGTTCTGCAAGTAACTTCTGAAAGTCTTCGTTGTCTGCTGCGACTTCTTCGTCTGTAATGTTTCCGGCCATACGGTGCAACATCGCTTTCTGCACTTCTGCTTTCTGACTTGTGAAGTATGTCGGCGATGTAATGAACTTAAAGACTGCTTCATCGCAAATGTCGGCGATGTGTTCTTCATAGTCTTTCTTGCTGCACGGCACGTCATTGAAGAAGCGTTCTTCTTTGTTGCCGTCAAACTCTTTGTCAACCTTACCTGCACGCTTCACCCATTTTTCAGTGAAGCGGCGTGACAGAGTGATTTCCTGACCGTTCACTTCGATGACTGCACTGACTTCATGCGGAAGTTGTGCGATGATGTTTCCGTCTTCGTCAAGTGTCTTCAGGTCAAATGCCTTGCGGTCTTGGCTGTCTTTGCCAAACAGTAGCCAAGTGAAAGCATCGAAGACTGTTGTCTTTCCGGCACCGTTGCGACCGTAGATGTTTGTGACTGTCTGATTGAAGTCAATCGTCAGGTCGCGCACACCCTTGAAATTTACAAGGTGCATCTGTTTGATGATGATACTTTTCATTGCGTTTGTTATTTAATTCTGCGCGTTGCGCAAATAGTTGATGCTTGTGAGTTGATTTCGTCTTTTGACGCTGTGCGGTTGCGTGTCTGCCACGCTTCGATTTCTTCACGCTTGAAGTACAGTGAACCGTTCTGCTTGTATGTCGGTATGACTTGTTCTGATGCCATGTGTCGGACGCGACTTTCACTGATTTCAAGCACAAGCGCGAGGTCTTTGACACTCCACACGTTCTTCATCAGCGCAATCATGCTGCGCTTGATGTCGCTTAATGACTGCTTCAGTTCTTCATTCATGTGCGTCTTGCTTTTTTGCTTCGCGAAGTTCTTCAAGTGAAGCGCGTAGCATGAGTTTCTGACCTGCCAAACCGATAATACAGAAGCAAACAGTGTAGAATATGTTGTCTGCAATACGGTCGTAATGCGTGAATAATGCGCGTAGTGCGTAACCATAGCCAAACAGAATGATGAACCATGAAAACACTACCTGTGCATACAAGAAGACGCGCTCGGTCTTTCGTATGATTTTGTCTGCTGCCTGTTCTTTCATTGTTATTCTTCGTTAGCGTTGTCAAAATGATGTTCTGAGAATAGTTCATCTTCCTGCATCTTATAGTGTTCAGCAAGAAGTGTCATGCGTGTACTGTTTGGTTTCTGCTTTCCCGAAACCCAAGCGCGTACTGTTGCAAGTGGTGCGCGTGCTACTGCTGCCATTTCTGCAAGTTGAGCCTGTGCCGGTGTCAATGCTTCAAGCGCATCAGAATAGCGCACGTCAAGCGGTTTCTTTTTGTTCTTTATCATACTGCTGATTTAGATGTTAGTTTAACGACCATGTCGTGCGCACATCGCAATGGTCAATTTCGTTATGCTTCACTGCTTCGCCGTTCTTGATAAGCGTCTTCAAAAATTCTTTATCTACATAAATGCTTGACTTGCCACCCCATGAATTTGTGCCAGTAAACAAAACACTTTGTGATGTCAATTCGGCGTTTTCGATGTGTATCGACATTGATGAACCATTCCATGTGTCGTAAGTGCTTAATCTTCGGCCTACGGTCTTTCTGATTACCATTTCGATGTCGATTTCTTTGATTATTTTCTTTGATGTCATCATATTACGTTGATTTTTTATTGCGTGTTAGACACTAATTTTATAACTTTGCACACTTACTTTCGTCAGTGTTGCATTCACTTTCGTGATTGCTGATGCAAAGATAAACATAAATGTTGGTCTGTGCAAACAAAAACGATGATTTCCCAACAAAAAAATTTGGCGATAATCATAAATCATTAAAATTCAACGCAATATGAAAGGACAAAAAATTAAAGAAATTTTGCGTGCTGAGGGCATAACGCTCTCGGAAGTAGCCTCTTTACTTGGTTTTGATAACGACCAAAGACTACACAGCGCACTAAAATCAGACGATGTGAAAAGCGGTCTTATTGAAGACATCGCAAGGGTTACAAACAAAAGTGTTGGCTTCTTCTATGGTCTGCCGGTTGTAAATGACCACGGCATACTTGCAAGCGACAACGCAACCTACAATGAAACTGAAATATCAGTGAGGTTCATTGGTCTTCTTGAAAAGAAAGATGAACAAATTGACCGACTGTTGACAATGCTTGAAAGGAAATAAGATGAAAATTTGCCTTGAAGAACTATTTGCATATTGCGAGCGCAACGGCATCAGTGTTGGCAACATACCAGAAGACGTGATGTGTGCTTCAACTGAAGCGATGATGAAAGGTGAAGATAAATTTGAAGTGTCTGATAACACCTTTGCACAGATTGATGAAGCGCATCGTAAAGATGTAGAACGTCAAAAACTGTATGATGACATTTCTGCGTGTCGGCTTGCCGGAATGAAAGACGAAGATGAAAACAACATTGATGAAGCGATAGTACAGTATGCTGAAGCAATACGCATCGGTGAAGCATCAGAATTTGACCTGTTGCACGCATACAGACACGCATACGACCGTATCATCATATTATTATCGCGCACGCACGCATACGCACGAGAAGCCGAATACATTGAACAATTACTGAAATGGCACAAACTTCAAGACATCGACAGAACACGTCTTGAAGAACGTCTGCGAAAAACATACATGAAAATCAACAAATGACAGATATGAAGAAATTACTGATATTGGTATTTGCTGCATTATGCTTCACAGCGTGCGGCAATGATGATGAGTCGGAAGCAACACCGACTATCACAAAGGAAATTCGCGAAGTGTGGTCTTCGCTGTCAGGCACGTATTCAACCACGTTCTATGTTCTGAATACTGATAATGTGTGGTACACCGAAACAATCACATTCAAGCCATATTCTGCGCCGGAGAAGTTCGTGCCAATGATGACAGACAAACGCGGTGACATATACGCATACGGCACTGCCGACATTCAAGACACGCGCTTCACTTCAATCACAGGCACATCGCACTGTTATTATTGCCTGGGGTATTCTTCAACCGGCAAACTGACAATCACTTTCTATCAGTACGCAAATGACAGCGGTGAAAGTTGGGGGCGTGAAGACGAAAGAAGCATCAGACTGTTGTCTGCATCTGAATTTGAAATGTGGTCTTATGGCACAAGTGAAGCGGAAAATGTTCATAAATACGTCAGACAATGAGCCGAACACGAAACTACAGCCAAGACACGCTCAATGTCATGGAACGGTTTTACGTTGCGCTTGAAGCGTGCAAATACAGCAAGGTCATCAATAGCGTATCGGAATACTGCGAGAAGAACAACATTGAAAGTGCCGCATTATACAGACAGCGAAAGCATCGTGAACGAGGTCTGTTTGAAATAGGTTGGGCGGTGCCGCTCATTCGCGACTGCGGCGTGTCCGCACGTTGGCTGATGACAGGTGTCGGCTCAATGTTCGCACAATAAACGAAAACAGCGTGACGTTCATCGCCACGCTGTTTTGTTATTCTGCATCATCATCAAATAAGTTCGGTATTCGTTCAACTGCCGCTTTTTTGTTCTTGTCCAATATCTTTGCATACACTTGTGTCGTTTCGATGCTTTTGTGTCCTAATAACTTAGAAACAGTATAAATGTCAACTCCTAAGTCGAGCATCATAACAGCGAATGTATGTCGCCAGCTGTGAAACGTGATGTGCTTGTTTATACCGGCACTTTTCACCCATGCCGCTATGCTGATGCGTACCGCCTGTATTGGACCAAGTTTCGGGAAGACGCGGTCTTCAGGGTTGCCACGTTCACCAAGCATCGAAGCTGCTTGCGTGTTCAGGTCAAGATATTCAAGTCCGCCGGTCTTCTTCTGCGTGAACACGATGCGCGTGCCTGTGTGCCATTCTTGCACTTCACTCCACTTCAGTTTAACAATGTCGCTCCAGCGCAACCCGGTCAGGCAAGAAAAGAAAAACGCTTGTGCAAGGTCTTCATTCGGTGGCGGTGTCTTGCGTAGTTTCTTGATTTCTTCAATCGTCAGAAATTCGCGGTCAGACTCAGGTTCTTTGAAGCGTTCAACACCGGCGGTCGGGTTGATGCGTATGATACCCTCGCGCATCGCGATATTGAAGACGCTGCAAAACTTCTGAAACATAAGTGCCTTTGTTCCCTGCGATATTGGCTTTGGCTCAACATCGCGCTTTCGTGTGTCAATCGCCCACTGCATCGCTTCTGAGTCAAGATAGTCACGGAAGCCACGCACCCACTGCGGCGTGATTTCACCGAACGTGATGCGTTCGTTCGGTTCATACTTCAGAATGTGTGCAAGGCAGTTCTGCCAACTTGTCTTTGTCGTGCCGTCCTTTCGGTCGATAATCTTGCGCATGACCTCAATAAACATCGCGTCTTCGTGCGTCTGTACGTCAATGCCGAAGTCTTTTGACTGAATTTCGACCACGCGCTTTGCACGCATCGCTTCAGCAAGTTTCAGCGTTTCTTTGTTCTTCTGCTTGTCTTCGCGTGTCTTTTCCGGCACAAGATACATTTTCAGATATTCATTCGTGCGCTTGCCGTCACGACAAATATCAAGATACAGCGCAATCGTACCGTTTCTTCGCGGTCGCTTGCGTAGATAGACGATTTCTTTTTTTTCTGTGTCATATTGCGGTGAATTTTGTTGCGCATGATGCGCGATTTTGACCGCGCAACAAAAACGCACCGCAAAGGTAGCATATATTTAGCACATTAGCGCACACTTTTGGAAAATAAAGAAACCGCAACATAAATGTTTCAGTCTGTTATACTGTGCATTTATGTTGCGGTCGTATGTCGTGTGAGTGCGTTACCTGAAAACTTCGTCTTTCGCCTTAAAATTCGCTGGTGAAATGGAATTTAATTTTCGGGAAGTCAGACTGCGCCATCTGCAGCACATAATTGGAATCGGCAAGAAACACGTCGCGCCCGTCACGGTCCAACGCCATAAACTGATGCTTGCGCTTTTTAAACGCTGCCAAGGCATCGGCATCGTCGCTCTCAATCCAGCATGCCTTGTAGAGATGTATCGGCTCCCATCGGCATTGCGCGCCGTATTCGTGGAGCAAACGATACTGTATAACCTCAAACTGCAGCTGTCCGACAGTGCCGATAAGCTTGCGACCATTAAACTGGTTAACAAACAATTGCGCCACGCCCTCGTCCATCAGCTGCTCGATGCCCTTGTTCAGCTGCTTGGTCTTCATCGGGTCTGTGTTCTCGATATATTTGAACATCTCCGGAGAGAAGCTCGGCAAGCCTTTGAAATGCAAATCCTCGCCGGCGGTCAGCGTGTCGCCGATTTTAAAGTTGCCGGTGTCGGGGATACCCACAATGTCGCCCGGATAAGCTTCGTCGACCACGTCTTTCTTCTGCGCCATAAACGCGGTAGGCGCCGCGAAACGCATCGTCTTGCCTGTGCGCATCTGCTTGTAGTTGACATTTCGCTCGAACTTTCCCGAACAAATCTTCACGAAAGCGATACAGCTGCGGTGGTTGGGGTCCATGTTGGCGTGAATCTTGAACACGAAGCCAGTGAAATTGGGCTCCTCCGGCCTCACCTCTCTCTCCACTGCCATAATAGGCTTTGGCGACGGCGCTATCTTAACAAAGCAGTCAAGCAGCTCCTTCACGCCGAACGTATTGAGCGCCGAACCGAAGAACACCGGTGCGACAGCACCCTTCAGATACTCCGACTCGTCAAATTCCGGATACACTCCGTCGATAAGCTCCAGGTCGTCGCGCAAGCGCTTTGCATCTGTCTCTCCGACACTTGCGTCGACAGCCGGGTCGTTGACGTCGAAAATCTCCACTCGTTCGGTGACATGCTGCTTGTTTGGCGTGAACAAGTCGAGCGAATGCTCATATATATTGTAGACACCTTTGAAATGCGCGCCGATGTTGATAGGCCAGCTGAGCGGACGCACACTGATTTTCAGCTCGCTCTCCAACTCGTCGAGGATGTCGAACGGATCGCGGCCCTCGCGGTCGAGCTTGTTGACAAAGATAATAACGGGAGTGTTGCGCATACGGCACACCTCCATAAGCTTCCGCGTCTGTTGCTCCACGCCTTTCGCCACGTCGACCACAATGATTACACTGTCGACAGCCGTAAGTGTGCGATACGTATCCTCCGCGAAATCCTGGTGTCCGGGAGTGTCGAGAATGTTGATTTTGTAATCGCCATAATTGAAGCCCATCACGGATGTCGCCACCGAGATGCCGCGTTGTTTCTCTATCTCCATCCAGTCGGACGTGGCTGTCTTTTTGATTTTATTGGACTTCACAGCCCCTGCCACATGGATAGCGCCTCCAAAGAGGAGAAGTTTTTCGGTCAATGTTGTTTTACCGGCATCAGGGTGACTGATGATTGCGAATGTGCGACGTCTTTTTATTTCTTCTTCTAATGTTGCCACAAGAATTGCGTTGTTTTTTTATTTGTTTACTGATAATCCTCCTTGTCAAAAAGGGGCTTGATTTTGTCTTTATGAAAATATGTTGCCAAAAGCGAGACGAATTTCGAGATTTGAGCCATCGCCACCTGCGTGGATTCCGAGAGCTGCCGTCCCTGCAGATGCATCATCATCATGCCGTAGAGCGCGTTGAAGCACGTTTCGATCTCACCGGATTTCTCATCACCGGATTTCGAGCGAAGCTCAACAATTATCGGCAGCGTCTTGTAGAATTCCGACGCATACTCCGGATATTTCACACTCTTAAGCAGCATCTGGTGCAAATCGGTCAGCTGTATCACGACGTTCTTGTTGATTTGGATATGCCCTTTCTCTTTCACCCCCTCGATGCGCATCATATCCATCAGGTCGCCATACCACTGCAGCATCGCCGCCTTTGTATCCTCATCTGTGGGATAGTTGTCAACAATGCGCTGACGCACGGTTTCAATGTCGAAACGGCATGCGCGGAATATGTCTTCAAGCTGCCACATATACAGCAGATATTCCGCTATATTCTCTTCTCTAAGTTGCTTTGCCGTGAACATTAGCCTAACCGAATTTGCTGATTTTACGAAGGATTGGCTCGTTGAGCACCTTGATTCGACGTCCGTCGACCACGATTACATGCTCATTGACAAACGACGACAGCGTGCGGATGGCGTTGGAAGTTGTCATGTTCGACAGATTGGCCAAGTCCTCGCGCGACATGTATATGTTAAGCGTCTCTCCGTCTTCCTCAAAGCCATAATTGTCGATAAGCACGACAAGTGCCTCTGCCAAACGTCCTCTGATATGTTTCTGCGTAAGATTGACTATCTTCGTGTCGGAACGGCCGAGATTGTGCGACAGCTCATGGATGAAGAACCACGCCAGCTGACGGTTGCCGTCAATCAGCTCCTCGACAATCCTCATTGGAATCGTGCCTACAACAGAAGGCTCCATTGCAATCGCTCCCGAAACATACGGCTCGTTGGCGAAATATGCCCGATGCCCGAAATATTGAATCGGACGGATCAAGCGGATAATCTGCTGACGACCGCCTATCCCTTCCTTGTATTTTTTCACCTTTCCCTTCAACAGGCACCACAAATATTCCGGAGTTTCCTTTTCCGCGTAAATGATTTGGTTACGCTTGTAGTTGTGAATGGTAAAATTATCAATCACAACCCTCTTCTCCTCAGACGTAAGGACGTTCCAAATCCCCGCCATGTCTTCCTTGACTACTTTTTCTAACGCGTCTCTTGATACCATCATCCGCTTATTTGCTACATAATTATGTTTTAGAGCACAAATATACAGCATTATATGTTCATTTCCAAAAATTATCCACAAAATTTAAACGAGTCGGTAACAATTGCCCGGCATTACGGAAACGGCGCCCTTGAATTCCAGTTCAAACAAGACGCTCAGCAACTTATGCACAGGCATTTTCAGCAATGCGCTCAGCTCATTTATCTGCACCAAATCCCTTCCTTGCAGACAGTCGACAACCGCCTGCTCCTCTTTTGTATATTCTATAAACAACGACTTCTCCACCGGCTTCGCACTGCGTTCCCAACGCATCATGTCAACGACATCCGACGCCGATGTCGCAAGCGCAGCCACATTTTTGCGTATCAATGTGTTGCATCCTTCGGAATACACATCGCCCACCCTTCCCGGAAAAGCGAACACATCCCTGCCGTAGTTCTGCGCCACTTTGGCAGTCACCAACGCGCCGCCCTTAAACGCCGACTCCACCACCACAGTGCAGTCGCTGAGCGCGGCTATTATGCGGTTTCTCGCCAGGAAATTCGACCGATGCACGCGCGTACGGCAGCCGTATTCCGTTGCCACAGCTCCGCGGCGGCGCACAATGTCGGCAGCCACAGAGCGATGCTGCGCCGGATATATCATATCCAGCCCGTGCGCCATCACAGCCACCGTAGGCATCCCGCACTCCAACGCCGCCAAATGCGCCGCGACATCGACGCCATACGCCAGCCCGCTGACAACAACCACATCCTTCCCCACCAGCTCGCCAAGCCCAGCCACCAAATCGCGCGTGAGCTTCTGCCCGTAAACGGTGGCATGGCGCGTTCCGACTATCCCAACCGCGCACCTTGCGTTGAAGTCCGTGTCGCCTTTTGCATATATCAGCAACGGAGCGTCGGGCACATTCTGAAATCTTGCCGGATAGTCCTGATTGCGGAAATAAAGGCATCTGATTCCGTTTCTCGCCACAAAGTCGAGCTCTTTCTCTGCCTCGCAAAGCAGCCCTTCACGATAAGACGCAGCAAAAATATGGCTGCCGGCGCTTGCCAACTCAGCCAATTCCCGCTCCGACATTCTGAAAAACTCAGCCTCGCTGCCCACCGCCGCCAATATGGCTCCGGCGGTCTCCGGCGTGATTCCTTTGATTTTTGAGAACGCAACCTGTTCTATCCCCGGCAACGACATGTCAACGCAAATGTTTTTTAAACACCTCGGCAAGCATATCCCCTCTGTCGAGCTTGCCGTCAGAAAGACAGACGCAGCTCACCACAGCCGACACCACCGACTCTCCCGTGTCTGTCTTGAACAAATCCTGATGAAACACAAACCTGGCGCCTTTCCGCTCCACCCACAACTTGCTGACAAAGCGGTCGCCGCTGCGGAGCGGCGTCTTGTAATCGATTTCCACCCGGTTAAGCACCGGAATCACACCCTTCTCCTGCATCTGCGCAAACGAAATGCCGTTTGCCACGCAAAAGCCATGGCGGGTATGCTCCAAATAGTGCAAGTAATTGGCATTGTTGACGATGCCCTCTGCGTCAAGTTCGTAATCGCGCACTTCCATCTCGCGCTCATATACATATTTTGTGTCTGTCATCTGCTAATTTTTGCACAAAGATAATGGTTTCTCCAACAATTATAACTACCTTTGCAGACATATTTGAACGATGAACATTCGCAGTGTAATTAACGCGATTGAGGATTTTGCCCCTCGCGCTTTGCAGGAGAGCTACGACAACGCCGGACTGCAGGCAGGCGATGCGACAAATATCTGTACGGGAGTACTTCTTACGCTTGACGTGAACGAAAACACAGTCACAGAGGCAAAGGAGTACGGCTTGAACTGTATCATTTCGCACCATCCCCTTCTCTTCAAAGGAATAAAATCCATCTCTCCCGACACTCCTACGGGACGCATCCTGATTGATGCGATAAGCAACGGAATAACAATCTACTCAGCGCACACCAATCTCGACAATGCCAGATTCGGTGTTTCAAACCGTATGGCCCAAATGCTCGGGCTTTCCGGGATACGCACTTTGCAGCCACAGTCGGCGACATTGGTAAAGCTGGCGGTCTTCGTGCCGGAGGCACACGCCGACAAGGTGCGCGACGCAATGGCTGATGCCGGAGCCGGAGCAATCGGCGACTACGACCGCTGCAGCTATTCGCTGGAAGGGACAGGCCGATTCCGCGCCGCAACGGGTGCTAATCCTTTTGTCGGAGAGATTGGCGAGATTCACCAAGAGGCTGAAACGAAGATTGAAGTCATCGCACCGCGACGACTTTCAGGCAGAATCATCAGAGCGATGCTCGACGCCCACCCCTATGAGGAGCCGGCATACGACATCATTCCGCTCGACAACGCCGACAACTATTCAGGAAGCGGCGCTGTGGGCAACATCAAGCCGACAACGATGGGCGGGTTTATCGACCTGCTGAAAGCAACGTTCAACTGCAAGGCAATACGCTACTGCGGCGACAAGCGGAAGACAATAACCAGAGTGGCACTATGCGGAGGCAGCGGGGCTTTTCTGACATCAGACGCCATCGCTTCCGGAGCCGACATCTACGTCACCGGCGATGTGAAATACCACGATTTCACTTCGTTTGCCGACAAAATCGCGATTGCCGACATCGGACACTACGAAAGTGAGCAGTGCTCAAAAAGCATATTCCGGGAAATTCTGGAAAAGAAGTTCCCCGGCTTGACAATCAAAGACGCAGAAACAGATATCAATACAATAAAATACATATAATATGGCAACTGAAAAGAAAACAGCAGCAACAGAAGGATTGTCGGTAGAAGAACGCTTGAAAACGCTCTACCAACTCCAAACACTCTTATCTCAAATCGATCGCATCAAGAACCTCCGCGGCGAACTTCCTTTGGAGGTCAAGGACATGGACGACGAGGTTGAACGCTTGAAAACCCGTATCCAGAAATTCAAAAACGAGGCGGAAGAATTGCGCAAGGGTGTGGCTGCAAAGAAGGTGGAAATCCAAAACGCACAAGACGCCATCGCAAAATACACAGAGCAGCAGAACAACGTGCGCAACAACAAGGAGTTTGACTTCCTTGCAAAGGAAATCGGATTCAAGCAGCTTGAAATCGAGCTGGCCGAGAAACGCATCCGCGAATACACCGAGATGGCGAACCGCAAAGCCGACGACATCAAGAGCACACAGGAGACAATGGAGGACAACGTGCACATCCTCGCCGAGAAGAAATCAGAATTGAGCGAAATCATCTCCGAGACAAAGCAGGACGAGGAGAAGCTCCGCGAGCAGGCGAAAGCCCTCGAGGAGAAAATCGAGCCACGTCTGCTCAAGGCTTTCAAGCGCATCCGCGAGAATGCCCGCAACGGTCTTGGAATCGTCTACGTGCAGCGCAATGCCTGCGGCGGATGCTTCAACCGCATCCCGGCACAGCGCCAGGTAGAGGTGAAGCTTCACAAGAAGGTGGTTGTCTGCGAATATTGCGGCAGAATCCTTATCGACCCGCAGCTTGCCGGCGTAAACGAGGAAGCATAAATCAGCAACCGCATAAATACAACAAGTCCCGGAGGAATATGACATGGATTCCTTCGGGACTTGCTTTTTCATGACACCAAAGCGTCAAGCTTTCACACAGCCGCCATCCTACTTATTGCCGTTCTGTTCCAGATAGATGGCAGCCTGTTTCACTTTTTTGAACAGGTCGGTTGCAAACACAAAATCATTCAGCGTCTCGCTGTCTGCATGGAAGATTGAATGCTTGTCGCCCACCCAATCGACATTGCCCTTGTTTATAAACACGATATGCTCTCCTATGCCGAGCACCGAGTTCATGTCGTGGGTGTTGATTATGGTCGTTATGTCGTACTCGTGGGTAATGTCCCACAACAACTCATCTATCAGAATCGATGTCTGTGGGTCGAGGCCGGAGTTTGGCTCGTCGCAGAACAGATATTTCGGATTCAACGCTATCGCCCGCGCAATCGCCACACGCTTCTGCATACCGCCGCTGATTTCCGACGGATACTTCGACTCGGCGCCATTAAGATTGACACGGTTGAGGCAGAATCTGGCGCGGTCGAGCATTTGCGCACGTGTCATGTCGGAAAACATTTTCAGCGGAAACATCACGTTCCCGAGCACCGTCTCGTTGTCAAACAACGCCGAGCCCTGAAACAGCATTCCTATTTCAGTACGCAAAGCCTTGCGCTGCGCCAACGACATCTTCACAATGTCGCGGCCGTCATATAGAATTTGTCCCGAATCAGGCGTCAACAGTCCGATGATGCTCTTCATCAGCACGGTCTTTCCCGAGCCGCTTTGTCCGATAATCAGATTAGTCTTTCCATTATGAAACGTCGCGTCGATGCCATTAATCACCGTCTTGTCGGGAAACGACTTTTTTACGTTTTTTACTTCAATCATTACTGCAACAATAATTTGGTCAACAACACGTCGAGCAACAGAATCAAAATGCTGCTTGCCACAACTGAATTCGTACTTGCCTTGCCCACATCGAGCGCGCCTCCCTTGACGTTATAGCCATAGAACGATGCCACGCTGGTTATCACCACCGAGAAGAACAATGACTTGATTATCGCATACCACACATACCATTCAACAAACATTGTCTGGATGCCGTAGATATACTGCGGGACGGAAATCATATCCGTGAACTGCGCTATCATGAATCCGCCGACCAAGCCCGACGCCATGCTGAACACGGCAAGCACCGGAATAAACGTCAGCAACGCAAGTATTTTGGGCAACACGATGAAGTTGCACGAGTTGACACCCATAATCTCAAGCGCGTCAATCTGCTCGGTCACACGCATTGTTCCTATCTCCGAGGCAATGTTGGACCCCACTTTGCCGGCGAGGATCAAGCACAAAATCGACGACGAGAATTCCAGTAGAAGCACGTCGCGGGTTGCAAGACCCACGGTGTAGGACGGCAGAAGCGGATTGGAAAAATTAATCTGCATCTGAATTGCGATAACCGCACCGATAAACAGGGATATGACAATCACCAACGGAATGGAGTCCACTCCAAGTTTTGAGATTTCGACGACATAACGTTTCAGAGACTCTTTCAGGCGGTCGGGACGCGTAAACACCCTACGCATAAACAACGCATATTCTCCAAACGTATGTAGACAAGATGTTATAAACAACATATATTATTTTCTTTATTTCTCGCAAAATTACTCATTTTTCCGCCACTCGGCAACCAGAAGCAAACCATTTTCTCAATTTTGCGGTGTTTTTGACTACTCCCGACACAAAAAGTCAGCGCCGCATCCATCGACACGGCGCTGACTGCTTTTTCAGGAGTTGCTGTTATTTCTTGTTCTGCTCAATCCACTTGCGTGCATTGACAAACGCCTCTATCCAAGGTGTAACCTCGTCGGTAAGACGGCGGTTTTCAGGATAGAATCCGCACTGCCATGGGAAGATGGCACGCTCAAGGTGAGGCATCATCGCCAAATGGCGGCCGTCGGCCGACGCTATACCCGCAACAGCCTTAGGCGATCCGTTAGGGTTGGCTGGATATGACGCATACGCATATTCCGCAACCACGTTGTAGTTTTCAACGCCTTCAGGCAAATTGAACTTACCTTCGCCGTGAGCCACCCAGATGCCAAGTTTGGAACCTGAAAGCGACCTGAACATCACCGAGTTGTTTTCCGGAATGCGGAGGCCAAGGAACTGCGACTCGAATTTATGCGAGTCGTTGTGCTCCATCGTAGCCTTGTGCTTGAATTCCGGATTGATGAGGTTCAGCTCTATCATCAGCTGGCAACCGTTGCAGATGCCAAGGCTCAGAGTGTCCTTACGGGCGAAGAAGCGCTGCAGGGCAGCCTTTGCGTTCTCGTTCCAGACAAAGCCGCCAGCCCATCCTTTCGCCGAGCCCAGCACGTCGGAATTGGAGAATCCTCCACAGAACACAATCATATTGACGTCGTCAAGAGTTTCGCGACCCGACATAAGGTCGGTCATGTGAACGTCTTTCACATCAAAGCCGGCGAGATAAAGCGAATATGCCATCTCGCGGTCGCCGTTCACGCCCTTCTCGCGGATAATGGCAGCCTTGATGCCTGTCGGAGTGCGGCGGTTGCCGGTAAGTCCGTAAGAGGCAAGCGTGCCTTTGAAATCCTTCGGCAATTTATAGCGTATAGGCTGCTTCTTATAGTTCTCAAAACGCTTTTTCGCACATGCCGCGCCGCTCTGACGGCGGTCGAGCAGATACGATGACTTGAACCACAAGTCGCGCAGATAATCAATGTCGAGCAGATACTCGCAACCGAGATTTGACACGAGAACCACACGCTCGTCCTGAACCGTGCCGATTGCCACGGCATGCAGACCGTCGACAGCCGCTTCCACAGCCTTCAAGTTCTTGTTCTCAACTTGCATCACGACAGCGCTGTTTTCAGCAAACAACAGCTTCACGACATCCTTGTCGTCAAATCCGTCGAGGTTGATGTTCAAACCGCCCTTCGTGTTGGCGAATGTCATCTCAAGCAACGTGGTTACAAGACCGCCCGCCGAGACATCGTGCATTGCAAGCACCTTGCCTTCGTCGACAAGCGACTGAACAGCGGCAAATGCCTTTGCGAAATATTCAGCGGAGTCGATGCGCGGCACGTCGCTGCCCACACTGCCGAGCATCTGCGCGAACGCAGAGCCACCGAGCGCAAGCGGAGAATTGCTGAAATCAACGTAGACAAGAGTGGTGTTCTTCTTGTTTTGAACCACCGGCGACACAACCTTGCGCACGTCAGACACCTCAGCGGCAGCCGAGATAATCACCGTGCCTGGAGCCATCACCTTTTTCTTGCCGTATTTCTGCGTCATCGAGAGGCTGTCCTTGCCAGTAGGGATGTTGATGCCAAGACGGCAGGCAAAGTCGCTGCATGCCTCCACTGCCTTGTAGAGAGCGGCATCCTCGCCGGCGTTGCGGCAAGGCCACATCCAGTTGGCGCTGAGCGAAACGCCCTTCAATCCGTCGCTGAGAGGCGCGCCCACAATGTTTGTCAAAGCTTCCGCTATCGACGCCACAGAGCCTTGTGCCGAATCAGCCAAAGCCAATTGCGGAGCGTGGCCGATTGATGTTGCGATGCCTTTCGTTCCTGTATAGTCAAGTGCCACAACGCCGCAGTCGCTGAGAGGCAACTGTATCTCGCCCTGACATTGCTGGCGTGCCACCTTGCCTGTCACCGAACGGTCAACCTTGTTTGTCAACCAGTCCTTGCAGGCAACCGCCTCGAGCTGAAGCACATTTTCTATATATGTGTTGACGTCTGATTTCTTGTATTTAACCGACTTCAGACGGCGTTCTACCGTAGAGTCGGTCATATAAGTCTTTGGCGAGCTGCCGAACATGTCGCTCATAGCCAAGTCGATCGGGCACACACCGTCGGTCTGCTCAAAGACAAAACGATGGTCGCCGGTGGTTTCTCCAACCACATAGAACGGAGCGCGTTCGCGCTCGGCAATTGTGCGCACCCACTCAATGTCTTTTTGCTCAATCACCATGCCCATACGCTCCTGCGACTCATTGCCGATGATTTCTTTCGACGACAGTGTAGGGTCGCCCACCGGGAGAGCTCCGATTTCAATTTTTCCGCCTGTCGACTCAACGAGTTCCGACAAAGCGTTCAAGTGTCCGCCGGCACCGTGGTCGTGGATTGACACAATCGGATTGTTGTCAGACTCAGCAAGCGCACGGATTACGTTTGACACACGCTTCTGCATCTCCGGATTGGCGCGCTGCACGGCGTTGAGCTCGATAGAGTTGTCGTATTGTCCGGTGTTGACCGACGACACGGCGCCGCCGCCCATACCGATACGATAGTTGTCGCCGCCCATCAGCACCACACTTTCGTGAGGCTTAGGCTCGCCCTTCAGGGCATCGCGCTTTGCTGCGAATCCCACGCCACCGGCAAGCATAATCACTTTGTCGTAGGCAAATTCCTCTCCGTTTTCCTTATGCTCGAACGTGAGCACAGAGCCGCAAATCAGCGGCTGTCCGAATTTGTTTCCGAAGTCGGACGCACCGTTTGATGCCTTGATAAGGATTTCCTCAGGCGTTTGGTAAAGCCATTTGCGCGGCGCCATCGCCGAAGCCTCCCACACACGGTTTTCCTCCGTGCGCGGATACGAGGTCATATAGACCGCCGTTCCGGCTATCGGCAGACTCGCCTTTCCTCCTCCGAGGCGGTCACGGATTTCACCTCCCGTTCCTGTAGCCGCACCGTTGAACGGCTCTACGGTCGTCGGGAAGTTGTGGGTTTCCGCCTTCAACGAGATTACTGTTTCAACGTCCTTGATTTGGAAGAAGTCGGGGCCTTGCGGATTTTTCGGAGCAAACTGCTCTATCACCGGACCTTCTACAAAAGCCACGTTGTCTTTATATGCTGACACAAGCTTATTCGGATTTTCCTGCGATGTCTTTTTAATTAGCTTAAAAAGAGAAGACGGTTTCTCCTCGCCGTCGATTACAAACACACCGTTGAAGATTTTATGACGGCAGTGCTCAGAGTTGACCTGAGAGAAACCAAACACCTCGCTGTCGGTCAGCGGACGGTTGAGCTTTGCGCTCAACGACTTCAGGTAATCCACCTCTTCCGGATTTAGCGCCAAGCCTTCTTGCTCGTTGTATGCCTCGATGTCGGAGATGTAAACAATCTCATCCGGTTTTTTGAGAATTTCAAAGATGTCGGCGCCGAGATTCTCATAAAGGCGCTGAAGCATCTTGTCGTAGGTTGGATTTTTTGCTGTTGTCGGGAAAAACTCTTCAATGCGTTTAACTCCGGAAAGACCCATGTTCTGGGTTATTTCCACCGCGTTCGTACTCCAAGGGGTTATCATCTCCCGGCGCGGTCCCACAAACTTGCCTTCCACCGTAGAGGCGTCAAGCAGCTGGGCGTCGTTGAACAACCATTTTAATTTTTCAATTTCGCTGTTTTCCAGCTTGTGGTCGGTATCAACTGCGATAATCGAACCCGACACATTTTTGAAGAAACTAATCATATTTATTGAGTAGGGAATTGGTTTAATTCTTCTGCAAAATTAATTAAAATCGCTTACATATACGGACTAATCTCCCCGAATATGTCGAAAAATTATTCTTTTTCGCATAAAAGATAGTAACTTTGCAATGCTTTTAGCAAAAAACAAGAATCCAAATGGCAACGATATTAAATATTGAGACGTCTACCGACGTTTGCTCCGTCTGCCTGTCGCACGACGGTGAGATGAAATTTCACGACGCTGACTACAAAGGACGCAACCATGCCACCGTGCTTGGCGGCTTCGTAAAAAACGCCCTCGACTACGCAAAGATGTGCGAGATGAAACTTGACGCCGTCGCCGTGAGCATAGGCCCTGGTTCCTACACGGGTCTGCGCATCGGCTTGTCGGAAGCGAAAGGCCTGTGCTTCGGTCTCGACATTCCGCTGATTGGCGTAAACACCCTGAAACTGCTGAGCGTGGCTGTAATGTTCTCAAAAAACATCGGTCCCGACGACTATTTCGTGCCGATGATCGACGCGCGGCGCATGGAGGTGTTCACAGCGGTCTACGACCTTGCCCTCAACGAGGTTATGCCAAACCAGGCGATGATTCTCGACGAGAATTCGTTTGCCGACCTGCTGGAGTCGCACAAGCTGCACTTCATGGGCAACGGCGCCGACAAGGCTTCCGACTTGATAAAGAGCCAGAACGCGGAGTTCACTCTCGGCATACGTCCCAATGCAGCCGACATGATCGCCCTCTCGGAAAAGGCATTCCGCGAGAATGATTTTCTCGACCTTGCATACTCTACGCCAAACTACATCAAGAAGTTCCACACCACAACGCCAAAGAAAAACGTTCTTGGCTGTCAACCAACGAAATAATTATGTTAGAATACAACACACAGAAAGAGAAACTGGTGCTGCCAGAATATGGCCGCAACGTACAGCAGATGGTCGACTATTGCCTCACCATCGAGAACCGTGACGAGCGCAACCGGTGCGCGTCTGCCATCGTGGCGATAATGAGCAATCTGTTTGCTGCCCAAGCGGGCGTTGACGACTTCAACAAGATGCTGTGGAACCAACTCGCCATAATGTCAGACTTCCGTCTCGACATCGACTATCCATGCGAGGTGATCAAGCCCGAGAATCTGCACTCCAAGCCGGAGAGGATTCCTTACAAACTGACGCCGATACGCTTCCGCCACTATGGCAAAATCGTCGAGAATCTGATTGACATCGCCCAGGACATGCCCGAGGGCGAGGAGCGCACACAGCTGGCTCTGCTCATTGCAAACCAGATGAAGAAGCTCATGGTGCAGTCAAACATCGACGGTGTCGACGATGAAAAGATATTCAAAGACCTCGCCCTCTATTCGCGCGGAAAGATTGTGCTGAACCCAGAGGAACACAAACTGCGCGACTTCAAGGATATGGTGCCTGAAAAACCAGTCTCAAACAATAAAAAATCGAAAAAGCGCAAATAAACGATGATCACCGCCGACCAACTTATCGAAATCGGACGCTACAACAAGGCGCACGGCATCAACGGCGAGATTTCCGCCACTTTCGACTGCGACACGATGGCCGTCGGCGAGCTGTCGGCTCTGGTGTCGCCGATGGACGGCATTTTCGTGCCGTTCTTTGTCAACGGCATACGCCCGAAGAACAACGACACTCTGCTGCTGAAAATCGACGGCATCCGCAACGAGACGCAGGCTAAACGCCTCGTCAACTGCCCCATCTACGCTCTCGCCGAAGAAATGCCGGAGCAGGATGAGGTGTACTGCGACTTTTTCATCGGCTTCACAATCACAGACACCGACGGAAACACTATCGGCACAATAACCGACGTGGACGACTCCACGGAAAACGCATTGTTTGTGGTGGAAAACGAGGGCAAAACTGTCTATATCCCCATTTCGGAGGATTTCATCACGGAAATCGACGAGCAAGGAAAAACAATCGAGATGGATTTGCCCGAGGGCATCCTCGATTTATGACCCCGCGCAGCGGAATGCCTTCTAAATTTTGCTAATTAATCAAATATACTGTTTATCTTTTTTGATTTAACAGAGAGATTCTGTATCTTAGCGAGAAATATATAAAAAAACAGAATCTCAATGTCCGATAAAAATGACTTTCAAGAGTTCTCGGAAGACGCCGCTGTAAGGTTTATCAGAGAGCGGCTGTCGGAAGACGTGGCTTCACGGCTGTCAGACGACGACATCCTCGACATTGTCGATGCCGCCTACGACTACTATGACGACAACGGCCTGCTCGACTTGTCAGACTTCGACTCAGACGTAGACGAGCGCAAAATGGCCAGCGCCATAATCGAAAGCACCGGCTGCGGCCTGACAGAAAGCGAAGTGTTGGAAATCATTGGATTGGAAAACCTTTACGAAGATTCGCTTAACGATTTCTAAGACATTTATGCGTGCAAAAAACATATTATATTCTCTTGCGGCTGGCTTTGTCGCAATCTCGATTTCAATAGCGCCGGCTTATGCCAAGGACAATTTCTTCAAACGCTCGGCGAATGCTGTGAAGGAATTCTTCAGCGACGACAAAAAGAAAGACGACAGCACTCCCGACAAGGAAAAGAAAGAAGAAAAAGCCAATCCAGAAAAGAGCGGCACAACAACAACAACAACAACAACAACAACAACACAGTCTGAAAGCGAAAAAATCGACGACAAATCGGTCACTGAGCTCTACGACCTGTCGTTTGAGGAAAACAAAGCTCTTCCGAAACTGGGCAACCAACGCGCTAAAATACGCGAATACCAGCAGATACAGGCAAAAAAACTATTGTCGTCAGGGCAAAACATCGAGACGACACGCAACGGAGAGGTGATTATAGCCACTGTCGCCGCCAACGACCTGTTTCTGCCAAACGACACCACACTGCGCCCAACGGCGGCAAAAGTGCTGCGCCCATATATGGAATACCTTAAAGAGCCCGACATGTACAGGATGCTACTGCTGATGCACAGCGACAACACCGGCTCAGAGGCATACACCAACCACCTCACCACGGTGCGCGTGTCGGCCGTGTTCGACTGGATAAAGGACAATGCCGCATGCAGCGACTATGTGATTCCCTACGCAATGGGCGCCGACGACCCGCTGCCAAACACTCCCAACAATTCTGTCGACAACCGCGAGAAGAACCGCCGGTTGGAGATTTATCTTGTCCCGGGCAAGTCTATGATACGCAAATCTTCACGCGGGCAGCTGAGATAAGTCACACCACCATCTACAATACAAAAAAATCCATCAGAATTTCTTCCGATGGATTTTTTTTGTGATCCGGCTGCGATTCGAACGCAGGACCCACAGCTTAGAAGGCTGTTGCTCTATCCAGCTGAGCTACCGGACCATCTTTTTCAAAAGTGTTGCAAAGGTACGGCAATTCATTGAAAATAGCAATAATCTTCCGAAGTTTTTTATCAGAAAATTACGATAGAATCTGCCGAATAGCTTAAAATGAGCTATTTATGAGTATCTCACCTCAATAGAGGTAATGATTTGGCAACAGTCACAATTTCTGCAATATGCATATGTTTGCTGTCAAACAACTCTTCTCCGCTGTAAAGGTACAATAACCGCACGAAATAACAATCGCTATATTAGAATAATTTACACAAATAGCTTATTTTATAATGATTATCGCAAAATTTAATGTATATTTACAGCCGAATTCGGTGAATTTATGAAACTAAACAAGATATAAAGATATCTTAGACAGCACGGGTATTTCACAAACTTGGCTGGCAAAACAGTTGGGTAAGAGCATTAGCACGGTCAATTGCTATGCCCGGAATAGAATGTAATTATGGAGAATATACTTGATATTATAAAAAACGAAATTTCGCACGATTATTATCAACAGAACTTTCCTAATGATGGGCAAAGATTTGTTGCATGGTATATGCGCAATATACATTTGTTGGACCAATGCCAAACAAAAGATGCAATAACAGATGGTGCTAATGATAAACAGATAGATGCAGTTTACATTGATGAGGATGAGCAAAAAATATATATTGTTCAAGGTAAATATTATCTTGGCGATACAGTTAATGCAGAACCTGTAAGAGAAGTTATTTCCTCTTGGAGTCATTTTAGCAATCTTGCTAAGTTACAAGAAAATGCGAATGAGAAACTAAAAAAGAAAATAGCCGAGATTTCCGAGGCATTAAATGACGATTCATATTGTCTATGTTTTGAATTGATAACAACTTCTACTTTTTCCGTTGATGCGGAGAAAGATATTGAGGCTTTTCAAATCAAACTGACAGAAGACGATAACTCTGATATAAACGCCCAGTTTGCCGTTATTGATAGACAGGGATTATTGGATGCTTACAACAGGGTATTAGAGCAAACAAATCCAACACTTAACCACACTGTATCTTTAGAAGAGGGTAAATATCTCATGACAGAACTTAGTTCCACAAAAGTTCTTGTGGCTGCTATGCCGTTAAAGGAATGTATCAAAATCCCAGGCATTAAAGATGGTTCTCTATTTCAAAAAAATGTAAGACAAAGTTTAGGCATCAACAATACTGTAAACAAGAAAATTAAGAGAACGATCAATGACCCAAACAAGTGTCGAGATTTCTTCTTTTTCCATAATGGTATAACTGCCATTTGTAATAAAATGGAAGATTTAAAAAATGGTCAGTTCAAGTTTTACGGATTGAATGTCGTTAATGGCTGTCAGTCATTAAACACCATATTGAGTTGCAGTGAAAATGTAAAAAAACGTGATGATGCCTATGTATTGTTTCGCTTTTACGAAATTCCACAACGTGACCGTGCTGATTCTATAAGTATTAATACGAATACACAGAGTGCTGTTAAGGCAAGAGATTTGCGAAGCAATAGTAAACAAGTGCTGAAGTTGAAGAAGGTATATGAGCAAACATATCCTAACGGATTCTTCGCAACCAAGAGAGGTGAACAAGTGCCAGCCAACAAGGACAAGGCTTATACTGTGGAACTGTCTAATTTGGGTAAGGGACTTATGGCGTGGTATATGCAACGCCCAAATTTGTCATATGGTGAGACGAAGATTTTTGACAAATATTTCTCCACTTTATTCAAAAACGAATATCATCCAGAAGACATTTATGCGTTGAATTTTTGGATGAATAAAATTATGGACTCATGGACTATTGACAATCCTTTGGCACTTGATGAAATACTTCTTACGATGAAGGCTTATGCTCCATATCATTTGTTGTTTGCTATTTCTGCGGTCTTTGCAAAATGCAACAATCAAATGGGTGTACCTTCTCCTGCGGAGTCATTGCGACTTGCTCAGGCAAATAACCTTATAGATACGATTATTGCAATATCTGTCAATTGTCTAAACAACGCAATCGCATCAGAGTCCCAAAATTGCATACAAGCCAACAAGACTTTCATACCACAAAACTGGGTAAAAAACAAAGCCTGCATTCAAGGTATTCAGTCCGCAATAATCAATTATTTCTCTTTTTTGCCTACTATGAACAAACAGATGGCAAACAAACTAAAGAAGGAATTGAAAATGGAACCTCAATACTTTTCATATAGAGTACAAGCAGATGATTAAATAATGAACGTGTGTGGATATAGCAATGGGACAGAATGATTTGACAAACATAAATGATGTTGTCTATCAGAAATTGATAGACAACATAACCACGCTATGGGGTGAGGCGAAATCAAAAGCCATTACTGCGGTCAATACCGAATTGCTTGATGCCAACTGGCAGACAGGCAAATATATCGTAGAATATGAGCTTAAAGGTAAGGATAGAGCTGAGTATGGCAAGCAATTACTTGTGAACCTTGCCAAAGACCTAACGGCAAGAAATGGGAAAGGCTTCAGTCGTTCTAATCTTGTCTATATGCGTAAGTTTTATCTTGCTTTTCCAATTTGTGAGACAGTGTCTCACAAATTGACATGGAGTCACTATTTTGAGCTATTGAAGTGCGATAATACACTTGAAATGCAGTTTTATTATACGGAGTCCATCAAAGAATGTTGGAAAGTCAGGGAACTGAAAAGACAGATGAAAAGTTGCCTGTTTCAGCGACTTGCCCTAAGCACAGACAAGGCAGGAGTTCTAGCTTTGGCTAACGAGGGACATCAAGTACAAACTCCACAAGACATTATTCGCGACCCATTCGTACTTGAATTTGCTGGACTTCCCAAACAGAAACGCTATAAGGAAAGTGACTTAGAAAAGGCTCTTAAAGACCACATGGAGCAGTTCCTTTTGGAAATGGGGCGTGGCTTTGCTTTTGTCGGCAGACAATACTCCATGCAGATAGGCAGCCGACAGTTTAAGGTGGATTTGGTGTTCTACCACTGTATTTTGAAATGCTATGTGCTGATTGACTTGAAGCGAGCAGAGATAAAACATGGTGACATTGGGCAGATGAACCTCTACCTTAACTATTTCAAAACAGAAGTGTGTCAACCAGACGATAATCCACCCATCGGCATAGTTTTGGGAGCAAGAAAAGACGAGCTTCTGATGGAGTATGCCTTGGAAGGCATTACAAACCAGTTGTTTGTGGCACGTTACCAACTCTATTTGCCAAAGCGTGAAGAACTGCAAGTACAACTCGACAAATTGTTAGACGAAGCAGAGCAACAACAATAAAGTAAGGACATTCCGACGTTTTTTCGTAGAAAATCTATTTTGCCACGCCTCAGCCAATACGCTGCAGAGTTTGAAACGGGAATGTGGCCACATAGACATCGGTGCCTGAGGGCAGGTTCATTCCGGCAATGGCACGGCTGATTTCAGCCAACGGCACACCCTGCCCTTCCATCTCTCTTATTCTCTCCGAGATGAGCGCGGTGTCGATGCCAGCCGCCGCCACAACAGCGATGCCCTGCACATATAGAGTGTAGGCGGTCTCCTCCTCGACAGCACGGTGGCTGACGCTGCCGTCGGAGCTTATGTCAAAAAGGTGCAGCCGACAGACCGCACCTTCATAGACCGTATATGGCGCAAGGAAACGCATCTTGTCAGTTGCGCAGCCCACGCTGATATGGATGGGCGTTGTAGATGTCCTGACGCAGGCGCGAGCGCGAAAGCGAGATTTTGTCGACAAAGACAGCGTTCTCCATCACCATTTTGTAGTTCATATATCCATATACACGCTTTGTGGTGCGCGTGGAGTCGGTCTGCAGCACAATCGATGCCGTTTCTTCCGGCATCAGACTCTGCGACTGAAATTCAGAAGAGCCGTCGGCATAGTCCACTCCTACAAACAGCGTTGCGGCGTTTTTCGCATTGACCATCTGCATCCGCCATTCGTAGCGGTCGCCTGTGCGCATCTCGCTGTCGGCGGGATAAGAGAAAGCCAGCTGCACCAGACCGCCGCACTGACGCCTGTCGAAGAGCAAAGAGTGCGACTGCTGCCACACGTCAACGCTGTCGCCAGCCGCCACAAGCTTCTCTCCAACCTTCTTTGCCTCGTTGCGTGCGTCCCGCTGTCGGTCTTCAAGGATAGACACCACATCGTCGTAGACGTCGCCATAGACGTCAAGATTGTGTCCGTACCACATCAGCGACTTGTCGAAGTCGGCTTGCGTGTAGCCGTTTTTAATCAGGATTGACTGCTTCAAAGCCTTGCGCGACTCATCGCTTCCATAGTCAGACCTGTTCAGCTCCACCACGGCGTCGCCTTCAGCCATGTCGGCAAGCAGTACTGCCATATCTTTCTCCGGAATCACCCCTTTGGGAGTCTTGGAGCAAGACGACAGCAGCGCCGCTGCAGCCACACACAATATGCACAGACAGGTTCTCATCTTATTGTTTTGCATCCTGATCTCCGTCATGTTGTCCGGCTTCGCTTTTCTCGATTCCGGAGAACGACAAATACTTTGAATTGAAGAGTATCAGCCACACGATACCCACAGATATCGCCGCGTCGGCAAGATTGAACACCGGACGGAAGAACTCGAAATCGGTGCCACCCACCCACGGCATCCAGTCGGGCCATGTGCCCTGCACAAGGGGGAAGTGGAACATGTCGACCACCAAACCGTGAAGAAACGTTCCGTAGCCGCCGCCTTCGGGGAAAAGCGTTGCAACGGAATACCACGTCGACTCACTGAAAATCAATCCATAAAACATTCCGTCGATAACGTTGCCTATGGCTCCGGCGGTGACCATCGACAGGCAGACCACGAAACTTTTCGGGTATGCCTCGTTCTTGCGTATCTTGAACAGGAAATACACGAGAGCCACAGACGCAAGGATTCTGAATATCGACAGGAACAGCTTTCCGCCCAATTCTATTCCAAACGCCATACCCGGGTTCTCGATGAAATACAGTTCAGCCCAGTTGGTGAAAGGCATCGACTCGCCGAGGCGGAACGACGTTTTCACCCAAATTTTAATAACTTGGTCGGCAATTATAATCGCAAGGACTATAATTGCCGCCAAGGTTCCATTAGAAATTTTCTTTTTCTGCATCAATGAAGTTTACTTCTTTTTTAAACTTTCCTGCTGTTTGCCCTCGATGCTCAGAGTGGCGTGAGGCACAGCCTTCAAGCGCTCCTTGGGAATCAGTTTTCCCGTCTCGCGGCAAATACCGTAGGTTTTGTTCTCTATTCTGACAAGAGCCGCTTTCAGATGCTGGATAAACTTCATCTGGCGCTGAGCCAGGCGTCCCGACTCCTCTTTGTTGAGAGTGTTTGCGCCTTCCTCCAGCACTTTGAATGTAGGCGACGTGTCGGCGGTGTCGTTACCGTCAGAGTTTGTCACCTCATTCTTAAGCTGCTCATAGTCTTTATATGCCTTGTCGAGTTTGGCAAGGATAATCTCCTTGAATTCCTGCAACTCGGCGTCTGAATATCTCGTTTTTTCTGCCATAGTTATAAAAGTTATATTATTTCCCTATTTGTGAATCTTTACAGATGCCGACAAATCAGGATACTCGTCCATGTCGAGCGGAGTGCGGTCGGCGTCGGCGATTTCGGCGATGGTGACGCTCTCTGCGAGCACCTGACGGCCGATATAGTCGGCATATTCGCGCACAGCCTCATCAGTGGCGGCATTCGGGGTGACCACAACATCGATTTTGTCAGTTATCTCAAATCCCTGACTCTTGCGGATGTTCTGGATGCGGTTCACGAGTTCGCGGGCGATGCCCTCGCGGCGCAGCTCGTCGCTGACAGTGATGTCGAGCGCCACAGTGAGCGAGCCCTCGTTGGCAACAAGCCAGCCCGGGATGTCCTCCGAAATCACTTCCACGTCGGAGAGCTCAACCACAGCCTCTTCACCGTTAACGGTAAACGCAAACTTGCCCTGCTTCTCGAATTCGATAATGTCGTGCTGCGACATTGCCGTAATCTGCGCGGCAAGGAGTTTCATTATCTTGCCAAACTTCGGACCGAGCTTCTTGAAGTCGGGTTTCACCTTCTTCACGAGCACGCCCTCGTCGTTGCCCACAAACTTGATTTCCTTCACGTTGACCTCGTTCTTGATAAGCGCGCTCATTGCCTCTACGCTGTTTTTCTGCGCCTCGCTCATCACCGGCACCATGATCATTGCCAGCGGCTGACGCACTTTCAGGTTGGCCTTGCGGCGCAAAGCGAGCACCATCGACGTGATGTCCTGAGCCATCTTCATCTCCTCCTCAAGCGCCTTGTTAATTACGCTTTCGTCGGCAACAGGGAAGTCGGCCAAGTGAACCGATGTCGACTTGCCGGTAGTAGCGGCGGTCATGTCGGTGTACAGACGGTCGGCAAAGAACGGCGATACGGGAGCAATCAGCAGAGCCACCGTCTTCAGACATGTGAACAGAGTCTGATAAGCCGACAGTTTGTCGTCGTTCATCTCGCCGCCCCAGAAACGCTTGCGGTTGAGGCGCACATACCAGTTGCTCAGGTTGTCGCCCACGAAATCCGAGATGGCGCGTGCAGCCTTTGTAGGCTCATAGTCGTCAAGGTCGGCCGACACTTCCTTAACCAGCGTGTTGAGCAGAGATATGATCCAGCGGTCGATTTCCGGGCGTTTCTCCACAGGAATCTGTTCCGCGGAATTGTCAAATCCGTCGACGTTGGCATAAAGAGCGAAGAATGAATATGTGTTGTAGAGCGTGCCGAAGAATTTGCGGCTCACCTCCTCTACTCCAGCCGTATCGAATTTCAGGTTGTCCCATGGCGACGAGTTTGAAATCATGTACCAACGCAGCGGGTCGGTGCCATATTTTTCAATCGCGCCAAACGGATCTACGGCATTTCCAAGACGCTTGCTCATCTTGTTGCCGTTCTTGTCGAGGACAAGTCCGTTAGAGATTACCGATTTGTATGCTTTCGTGTCAAACACCATTCCGGCGATGGCGTGCAGGGTGAAGAACCAGCCACGAGTCTGGTCCACTCCCTCGGCGATGAAATCGGCTGGATACACCTCACGTTTGTCAAACGCCTCTTTGTTTTCAAACGGATAGTGAATCTGAGCGTAAGGCATCGAGCCCGAGTCAAACCACACGTCGATCAAGTCGAGCTCGCGACGCATTGGCTTTCCGCTGTCGGAAACCAGCTTGATGTCGTCGACATACGGACGGTGCAGGTCGATTTTATTATAGTTCTCAGCCGTGTATACACCAGGGACGAAGCCTTTGTCCTTGTAAGGATTGCTCTTCATCACGCCGGCAGCCACAGCCTTTTCAATTTCGTTATAGAGCTCCTCAACGCTGCCGATACACTTCTCCTCGTCGCCGTCTTCGGTGCGCCAGATAGGCAGCGGAGTGCCCCAATAGCGGCTGCGCGAGAGGTTCCAGTCGTTAAGGTTTTCAAGCCATTTGCCGAAACGTCCGGAGCCTGTCGACTGCGGCTTCCAGTTTATAGTGTTGTTGAGTTCAATCAGACGGTCGCGCGACGCCGTTGTGCGGATAAACCAGCTGTCGAGCGGATAGTAGAGCACAGGTTTGTCGGTGCGCCAGCAGTGAGGATAGTTGTGCACATGCTTCTCAATCTTGAACACCTTGTTCTCCTGCTTCATCTCCATACACAAGCGGATGTCGAGACTTTCAGCGGCAGCGGCTGCTTTGTCGTCATATTTTCCGTCGACGTTGAACTGCGGGTCGTAGGCATTCTTCACCCAAGCCCCCTGATAGTTCTTATACACGTCGACATCGACACACTTCGCCACGAAACGCTCGTCGAGCTCGTCGAGCATATAGAATTTGCCCGTAAGGTCGACCATCGGACGCGTCTCGCCCTTCTTGTTGATCATGAACAGCGACGGGATGCCTGCCGCACGTGCCACAAAGGCGTCGTCGGCACCGAATGTCGGTGCGATATGCACGATGCCCGTACCGTCGTCGGTGGTCACGTAGTCGCCAGCGATTACGCGGAAAGCCTTGTCGGCTGCATTCTTGAAATTGCCGTCGGCGTCCATCTCCACAGGCTTCACCCATGGGAACAGCTGCTCATAGTGCATGCCCACCAAGTCGGGCCCCTTATATTCAGCCACCACCTTGAACGGCACCAGCTTGTCGCCCGGCTTATAGTCTTCGAGCGCCAGCCCCTCGGCCTTCTGGTTGAAGTGGTGGTAAAGCAGCGGTTTTGCCACGATTGCCGTGATTTTCTCGCCGTTATATCCATTGTATGACTGCACAGCGAGATAGTCGATTTTCGGGCCCACGCAGAGCGCCGTGTTTGAAGGCAATGTCCACGGAGTAGTGGTCCATGCGAGGAAATACGGCGTACCCCATTCAGCCATTTCCGGACGCGGATTCTTGATGCGGAACTGAGCCACGCAAGTTGTGTCCTTCACGTCGCGGTAGCATCCCGGCTGGTTAAGCTCGTGCGAGCTCAATCCTGTTCCGGCAGCCGGCGAATAAGGCTGGATTGTGTAGCCTTTGTAGAGGTATCCTTTTTTATAGAGTTGCTGGAGCAGCCACCAGACCGACTCCATATAGCGGTTGTCGTAAGTGATATACGGATCTTTTGTGTCGACCCAGTATCCCATCTTGTGGGTAAGGTCTTCCCATTCCTTGGTGTATTTCATCACCTCGCGTCGGCAAGCCATGTTGTAGTCGTCGACAGAGATTTTCTTGCCGATGTCCTCCTTGGTGATGCCGAGCGACTTCTCCACTCCGAGCTCCACAGGCAGACCGTGAGTGTCCCATCCAGCCTTGCGCTTCACATGGAAACCCTTCATCGTCTTGTAGCGGCAGAACAAATCCTTTATGGTGCGTGCCATCACGTGGTGGATGCCCGGCATACCGTTTGCCGAAGGCGGACCCTCATAAAACACAAACGAAGGATGTCCCTCGCGGATTTTCATACTTTCCGCAAAAACCTGTTCTGCGTCCCATTTTTCCAGAACCTCCTTATTGACGTCGGAGAGGTTGAATCCATTATATTCCTTAAATTTATTCTTCATTAGAATAACTGTTTATCAATTTTTGTGCAAAGATAGTGCAAGGCGAGCGAAATGCAAAACAAACTTGTTTGATTTTGCTTTTCCTTGGCAACCTTCTGAACTTCGCAGACCTCAAAATCTCAGAAATAAATTAGCGACATTAGGCAGAATCTGACTACTTTTGCAAAAACTTTTTTTCAGCACATGTTATGAGACAACAACTTTGGGACAAAACCGCCATAATCTTCGCCGTCGGAATCTTTCTGACGTTTGTGGCTTTCGACGTGATCTGGTGTATGGACACCACCTTTGCATCGTTCTCTTTCTTTGAGACATACGCAACTAAAATCATCGCAACGCTGGCGCTGGCAGGCGTCTATGCCCTGACACGCTGCCGATGGGCGCAGATTGTGGTCATGGCTCTGCTCGACGTGCTGCTGGTTGCCAACTTGATGTATTTCCGCACCTACTACTCCGCCATCCCGGCAAGCTCATATCTCGAGGCGGGCAATCTTGCCGACTTCAAGGCAAGTGTGACCGACTCGCTGCGGTGGGCAGACATCGTCCTGCCGCTCATCACCATAGCGACAGCCGTCATGGCATTTCGTTACAAAACCACCAAGCGTCAGCCGCTGACAGCCGTGCTGAAATGGTGGGCAGCGCCGCTTGCAGGCTTCGCCCTGCTGCTCACGGGCGTCAATCTGTGCAAAGGAGGCTTCCACAAGTCGTTGCGCTCCGTGCGCCAATCGGCTTATCTCTGCTCTGCCGACGCGCCTATCTTCTCGGTCTTCGGATGCATCTGGTATGACATCACCGACGCCGCCGAGCCAATCACGCCCGAGAAGCAGGCGGAGATTGAGCGATGGCTGGCGTCGCAACCGAAACACCAGCCTGCCGACAGCGTCACGGAAAAACGCAGCAACCTGCTGATTGTCTTCGCCGAGTCGCTTGAAAGCTGGGTGCTTGAGAAGAAAGTCGACGGCAAGGAAATCACGCCTTGCCTGAACAGACTGCTGAAAGAGAAGTCGACGCTCTATGCGCCCAATGTGCTGACACAGGTGAAGGGCGGACGTTCAATCGACGCGCAGCTGATGATTTGCAGCGGACTGCTGCCGCTGATGAGCGGCACGTACAGCAGCCTCTACTACGACAACACATTCTACACGCTTCAGAAAGCGATGCGCGGGCTGAAGCACTCCCGGAGCTACCTGCTGACCATCGACAAGGTGTCGACATGGAATCAGGGCGCGGTGGCACGCAGCTTCGGAACCGACACCATAATCTCCTACCACGACTTCAAGATGACCGAGGCATTCGGCACCCACAAGCGCATCGGCGACGCCTCGTTTTTCCAGCAATGCCGGGAGAAGATTGAGCGCGGCGAGGTGTGGAAGCCGGGCGAGTCGGTCTACATGCAGTTTGTCACATACTCCGGCCATGCGCCGTTCAAGCTGCCCGACCATCTGCGCACCATCACGTTTCCAGCGTCTATCCCTGAGAAGGCCGCCGACTATATGACCACCGCCCACTACACCGACAAGGCCATCGGCGACTTCGTGGCTTATCTGAAGACGCTGCCGCAATACAAAGAAACCATCGTGGTGATTGTCGGCGACCATGAGGGACTGGCGTCCTACCGTCAGGAACTCGTCGGCAACCCAGCCTGCCGCGGACTGGTGTCAGACAAGCAGCTCACGCCGTTTATCGTGCTCAACTCGCCCGTTGGGATGCGCTACGACAAGTTTATGGGACAGATTGACATCTACCCCACACTACTCAATCTCATGCAGCTCGACGCCTACCGCTGGCACGGTCTGGGACAAAGCATCCTCGACCCGCGCAAGCAGGGCGTTGCCGTAGGCTCGGTGATGAATGTGGAAGGCACGGGAAGCGACAAGGAGGTGGAGCGTCTGAAGGAGGCTCACACCGTGTCGGACTACATGCTTCGCTACGATTGGCTGAAACGCCTCGACTAAAGCCGTCCCTCGTCGCTGTAGCTGTAGAATCCCCTTGACGAGAAGATGATATGGTCCACCACGCAGACGTCGATCAGCTTGGCGGCATTCTTGAGTTTGTCGGTCAGAGCGTCGTCGTGCGCGCTTGGGCGCAACGAGCCTGACGGATGGTTGTGCACAAGAATTATTGCAGAGGCAAGATTGTCGATGGCGTGGCGCAACACAATCTTCACGTCGACCACCGTCGCCGCCACCCCTCCCTGGCTTATCCTGGCACGCGTGATGACGCGTTTGGCAATGTTCAGATAGATTACCCAGAACTCCTCATGGTCGAGTCCCGTCAGCTTGTCGAGCATCAAGTCGTATGCCTTCGACGGCATATTGATCACCGGTTTCTCCACCGGACCCTCCTGCGCATATCGCTTGCCCAGCTCGATGGCGGCAAGCAGCGTCACCGCCTTTGCGTCGCCCACGCCCTTGAACGAGCGCACGAGGTTGCGTATGGTGCGCCTCGACAACTCCTGAAGGCTGTTGCCCGAATCGGCAAGAATGCGTTGCGACAGGTTTATCACCGACTCGCCGGGAGTGCCGCTTCCGAGCAGCAGCGCGACAAGTTCGGTGGTGGTCAGTGCCTCCACACCAATAGCCAACGCCTTCTCCCTCGGACGGTCCTCCGCCGATAGGTCGGCAATCCGGCTTGACCTGTAAGGTGTTTCCATCGCAGTGATGTCTGTGTGTTTATTTTCCTTTTCTGATGGCTATCTCTTCCTCGATGTTGCGTCCGCGGCGGAGAATGATTTTCGTGAAGAACGCTTTGAGGAAACCGCAACCGTAGCCGCCGAGCTGCACCACGCTCGCCACAATCGACAGGGCGGCGATTTTAAGGCTCTTGGTCATCGCAAGGGCACAGCCGAACACGGCAAGCAGATATGCCACCAGCGGCAGCAGCCACATCCACGACACAACCGCCGCCAGCACAGCCATAGCCGCCACTCCCGCCACGAACACAGCCGGAAGCCAATGCACGAGTTTCAGCGAGTCGGGATAGAGCAGATAAAGCGTGATGCGCGACATGCCGAACACATAGACCTGACGGCAGAACAGCCGCATGTTTACGCGCCGCTTGTGATAGACGTAGGCCTCGCGAATCAGCGATATCGCGAATCCAGCCTGGCGTATGCGCGTGCTCATGTCGATGTCTTCGGAAAACATCTCGCGGAATCCGCCCACCTTCTCCCACACCCGGCGTGAGAAGCCCATGTTGAACGTGCGCGGCACGAATTTCTCCAGCTGCACCTTGCCGCCGCGGATTCCTCCGGTGGTAAGGAATGACGTCATCGAATAGTTGATTGCCTTCTGCGTGTCGCTGAACGACGAATGGGCGGCATCTGGACCGCCGAAGCAGTCTGTAGGCCTCTCCTCCAACGCCTTGCGCAGCGTTGCGATGTAGTGTTCCGGAATCACGCAGTCGGAATCAAAAAAGAGGAAATACTCGCCCGATGCACGCTCCATTCCGTAGTTGCGCGCAATGCTCCGTCCCTCGTTCTCCTTGTAGAAGTACTTCACGTCGACCCTGTCTTCAAACTCCTTCACCGCAGCGTCGCACCGCAGCGTCGAGCCGTCTTCGACAAGCACCACCTCAAAGTCCTTGTCGGTTTGTTTCGACAGGCTGTCGAGCAGGTCGCGCACCTCGTCAAGACGGTTGTAGACGGGTATTATTATAGAGAAATAAGCCATCGTCTTATAGTGTTATTTTGCAAGCAGTTCGTCGACCTTTGCAGCCAAGTCGTTGCCGCGCAAGTCGCGAGCCAGGATTGTTCCGTCGGGAGCGAACACGATGATATGCGGGATTCCGCTCACGCCATAGATTTCTGTAGCCTCCGACTGAGCGTTGTCGATGATTGTCCATGGCAAAGCCAGCTCCTTGACACACTTTTTGGTGTCGGCAGGCTCGTCCCACACGGCAAGGCCTACCACTTTCAGCCCCTTGCCGTTATATTTTTCGTAGATTCCCTTCAGCGTAGGCATTTCACGGCGGCACGGACCGCACCAGCTTGCAAAGAAGTCGAGCACCACATAGTCGCCCTTGCCGACGTAGTCAGACAGTTTCACCGTCTTGCCGTTGCTCATTTTCACGCTGAAGTCGGTAAACATCTGTCCGGGAGCGGTCTTCTCCATGCTTAGAGCCTTTTGCTTGTATGACGCCACCGCATTCGATTCCTTTATCCATTGCACGGCGCCGTCGAGCAGCTCGTCCATCTCAGCCACCGTCATTCCGTCGGCAATCTGCAGGAACATCATGTATCCCGCGGCGTTTGTCTTGTTTGCCTTATATGTTTCCACAAGGATGTCGCCGCTCTTCTGCGCCACATCGTTGTAAAGCGTCTCGGCGGCCTTCATTTTCTCGTCGTTGCTCATCTGCGACTGCATGATTTGCTTCTGGCGGGCTTTGTAGTCCACCGTAAGGCTGTCGAGCATATCGCCTACACCCTCCACGATGTTGTTCAGCCGTGTGCCTTTCACCTGACCGCGGTCATTTATTGTCGCAGTGCCCGGCTCAAGGATGAAGCTCAGCCGTCTTTTGCTTCCTTCGGCAATAGCAGCAGGGACAGCCTCCCCGGCACCAACCTCCGTTGCAAACACCAGCTTGCCGTTTTTCACCACCGCGCTGTCGATGCGTTCACGCGTGTCGAGATTTATTATATACATTTTTTTGCCGTTCAGCTCCGCGGGCACCGAGCCCGACAGATTCATCGTGGCGACCTGCGCCGTTGCGGCAGCCACACCGATGGCAAACATTGCCATTGCCGTATTTATCCGTTTCATAAGTCTTGTTTTTATTTGTAAAGGAAACGGCGTATTGACCGTTTCGGTGTTTTCTCGAATTCTTCCTCGTGGATTTCCACAGCGGCCACCTGCGAGTAGGCAGGAATCTCCTTGTTGAGCGCCGCGATGTTGTCGTCCATCTGCTTTTTGATGTCGTCGTCGTTCAATCCCTGCGACTGTGCCAAGTCGTAGTCGGGATGCACCAGAGCGATGATTTTTCCGTCGCGTTCAATCACAATCGACTCGTTGACGTATGGCAGGTTGTTGAGTTTCTGCTCGATTTCCTCTGGATATATGTTCTGCCCCGACGGGCCGAGAATCATGTTTTTGTTGCGTCCGCGGATATATATGAATCCGTCGCTGTCCACGTTGCAGATGTCGCCGGTATGCAGCCAGCCGTCGCGCAGCGCCATTTCAGTCTCCTCAGGGTTCTTATAGTATCCGAGCATCACGTTCGCGCCTCTCACGAGCAGCTCTCCAGCCACATTCTCAGGGTCGGGAGAGTCGACCATTATCTCCACGTTGTCGGTAGGACGTCCGCAGGAGCCTGGACGGTTTTCCTCGTGTCCGGCATACGAAATCAGCGGCGCGCATTCCGTCATTCCGTAGCCCACGGTGTAAGGGAAGTTGATGCGGCGCAGGAATTTCTCCACGTCGGCGTTGAGAGCCGCACCGCCCACGATGATTTCAAACAGCTCTCCGCCGAACGCCTCGTTGAGTTTGGCTTTGATTTTGCCGAGCAGACGGTCGTTGACAAAGGGCACAGTCATCAGCAGCTTCATCACCGGCTTGTCGAGCAGCGGGAACACTTTTGTCTTGATGATTTTCTCCAGCACCAACGGCACTGTGACAATCAGTCGCGGATGCGTCTTGGCGAAAGCGTCCATGATGATTTTAGGCGACGGCACACGCGTGAGGAAATGCAGATGGCATCCTTTCGACAGCGGGTGCAGCATCTCGATCGAGAGGCCGAACATGTGTGCCAGCGGGAGCATGCAGATTGTGTCATGTCCCGGGCCGAGCCACGACAGTTTGGTTAGGGCGAAGGCTATGTTTGACGAGATGGCGCGGTAAGGCACCATCACGCCTTTCGAGAAGCCAGTTGAGCCCGACGTGTAGTTGATTATTGCCAGACGGTCCATGTCGGGGGTCTTGTAGACCACGTCGTCGGCAGTGAAGCGTTCAGGATAGCGCTGACCGAAAATCTCGTTCAAGTGTGCGCGCGCATATATTATCTTTTCGTTGTTTGACTCAAAGAGGCTGTAGTCGGCGATGTTGAACGCCGCCTCCACCTTCGGAGCGTTGGCGATGTCGATCTGCCCCCACACGGTTGTGTCGCAAAACAGGATGCGCGCATCCGAATGGTTGAGGATGTGATGGATTGAGTCGGCCTTGAATTCGTGCAGGATAGGCACCGGCACCGCGCCGTAGGTCATTCCTGCGATAAACGCCACCGCCCATTGGGTGCAGTTTTTTCCGCAGAGGGCAATCTTGTCGCCCTCCGCTATGCCCGCATGTTCAAAAAGAAGATGCAGTTTAGCCACTTTCCGCGCCACGTCGCGATATTGCAACGACATGCCGCCAAAATCGGTGAACGCCAGTTCTTCCCAATTCTTTTTTATTGAATTTTGGAGTATTTCATTAATATGTTGCATAATGATTTTTTTCTTTATCATTTCTGCAAAAATAACTATAAAAACCGAATGTACAAACGATTCCTGACCATTTGTCGGGTTTTTCTGCCTTGCAGGCTATGGATTGGTAAATTTAAGTTAACGCCAGAGCGCGTTTTCAGTGTTCATCTATCAAAATCTATGAAGCGTACCCCGATGCAGCCGCTTTAATCTATTGTGTTTTTTCTTGCCGTTGTGCGACAGTAATTTTGCATTGGATTAATACATAGTTTTATGCAATTACACGTGAAAATTTTTGTTTTTGGTTTGTTGGTCTGTCCGTCTGCGTTGATGCAGGCGGCAGAGTCCGACAACTCAGCTGCGGTATGGACGTTCAGCCAATGTCTGGACTATGCCTACAGCAACAATATCAGTCTGCAGAGGCTTGTTCTTGACAACCAAAGCGACGACGCCACGCTTGAGCAGTCGAAAGCGCAGTGGCAGCCAACGCTCGGCTTCTCCACCACGCAGGGCTACATCAACTACGCCTCGCCGTCGGAAAACCAGACAGCCAATGTCTATTCAGGCTCCTACGGACTCAACGCCTCGTGGACAGTGTTTAACGGCAATATCCGCCGCAATCAGATAAAATATGACGAAATGCAGCAGCGCATCTCCGCTCTCGGCATCGACGAGCAGCGCTACACGCTTCAGACCGAGATTCTGTCGAAATATCTCAACATCCTGTATGCAAAGGAGGCTATCACCATAGCACGCAAGAATGTGGAGGTGAGCAAGTATCAGATGGAGCGCGCCGAGGCACTGATGAATTCGGGTAAGCTGTCGCGGGTGGACTATTCGCAGATTGAGTCGCAATGGCACACCGACCGCTATTCGCTCACTGCCGCCGAGACCAATCTGGCTTCTGCGAAAATGGCTCTGAAATCGCTTCTTGAACTCAACATAACAACCGACTTCGACGTTGCCGGCATCGACTTCAACGATGCGGAAATCGCAGCCGAGCTGCCGCGCAAGACCACAGTGTTTGAGACGGCTTGCTCATGGATGCCGGCGCTGCAGCGCTACAAACTGGCAGGCGAGGCAGAGCAGTACAGCATCGACATTGCCCGTGGCGGCTACTACCCCTCCGTTGTGCTCAACGCCGGCGTCGGCACGTCAAACACATCGGGCAGCGGGAATCTCGGCACGCAGCTGAAAGACCGCCTCAACGAGCAGATTTCGGTGACGGTGAGTGTGCCTATCCTTGACCAGAAAAAGAACAAGACGGCGGTTGCGAAAGCACGGATTGCCCAACTCAATGCCGACCTCGACTATCAAGAGGCCGTGACATCGCTGTCGCAGACAATCGAGAGTGTATACATCGATGCAGAGAACGCCCAGGCAAAGTATGAGAGCTGCGCTGAGAAACTTACGAGCGCGTCGCTGACCGACGAGCTGGTCAACGAGCAGTTTGCGCTCGGGCTGGTCAACACGCTCGACCTTCTCAACGCCCACTCGTCGCTGCTGACGGCGCAGCAGGAACTGCTTCAGGCAAAATATCTCACAATCCTCAACAAGCGATTGCTCAACTTCTATCAGACACAACAAATATCACTTTAGCAATAATATGAATCTCAACAAGTTATCAACACTGATTCTGTCTACCGCACTGACATTGGCCTCGTGTGCCGACAAAGACAAAATACAACTCGAGACGGCAACGGTGTCTGCCGGCGCCATCAGCGAAACCGTAACCGCCACCGGAACGCTTGAAAGCGTGACGCAGGTGGATGTGGGCACGCAGGTTACCGGCAAAATCACCAAACTGTTTGCCGACTACAACTCAGTGGTCAAGAAAGGCGAGCTGATAGCCGAAATCGACAAGACCTTGCTCGAGAGCGAGGTGGAGGCTGCCAACGCCAACCTTGAGAGCGCGCGCTCCACCTACGAATACCGCAAGACAAACTATGAGCGCGACCGCAAGCTGCACGACAAGAAACTGATAAGCGACTACGACTATGAGACGTCGCGAAACGAATACGACGTGGCGCGCCTCGCCTATCAGAAGAGCAAAGCCGACCGCGTGAAAGCCACGGAGAATCTCGGCTATGCCGAAATCTATGCGCCAATCGACGGTATCGTAATCTCGCGCGAGGTGGAAATCGGGCAGACCGTCGTTGCCAACATGACGGTTGCCAACATCTTCACCATCGCCGACCTTGACAATATGCAGGTGATAGCCGACGTCGACGAGGCCGACATTGGTCAGGTGAAAGTTGGGCAACGGGTTACGTTCTCTGTCGACGCCTACCCCGACGATGTGTTCAACGGCAAGGTGACGCAGGTGCGCCTGAACCCTACGGAGGAGTCGAACGTGATTACCTATGAGGTGGTGGTTTCAGCCGACAACGCCGACCACAAACTGATTCCCGGACTGACCGCCAACATCACCATCTATACCGCCGAGTCGCAGAATGCGCTCATAGTGCCCGCCTCGGCACTGAAATTCTCACCTAAAGACATTGACGACGAGTCGCTTCCACAGAAGGCTCAGGACGCGCCTGCAGACGCAAAAGCGGTGGTGTGGGCCGTGCGCGGCGGCAAGCTCTATCCCGTGGCTGTGACCACCGGCACAAACAACGGTGTCAACGTGGAGATAGTGTCGGGACTCAAGAAGGGCGACGTGGTGGCTGTCGACTACTCAGCCGACATGGCGGCGCAGCAAGCCGGCGGCAGCGAGGAAAGCAGTCCGTTCGCGCCCAAACACCCAGGACAGAAAAAGAAGGAGGGACAAAAATGAAAGAGATAATCCGTCTCGACGGCATCCACCGTAATTTCGTTGTGGGCGGAGAAACAGTCCACGCGCTGCGCGGAGTGTCGTTCACAATCAACGAGGGCGAGTTTGTCACAATCATGGGCACGTCGGGTTCAGGAAAGTCGACGTTGCTCAACATTCTCGGATGCCTCGACACCCCTACCTCCGGAAGCTACTTCATCGACGGAGCGGAGGTGCAGAAAATGAGCCGCAACGAGCGTGCCTACATACGCAACCGCAAAATCGGATTCGTGTTTCAGAACTACAACCTGCTGCCGAAAACCACTTCAGTGGAGAACGTCGAGCTGCCGCTTTTCTACAACTCCGCAATCGGAGTCAAGGAGCGCCGACGCCGCGCCGAGGAAGCCCTCGACGCCGTGGGGCTGCACGACCGCATGATGCACAAGTCGAACCAGATGTCGGGCGGACAGCAGCAGCGTGTGGCAATCGCCCGCGCGCTTGTCAACGACCCGGTGCTGATTCTTGCCGACGAGGCTACCGGCAACCTCGACACGCGCACGTCGTTCAGCATTCTGACGCTGTTTCAGCAACTGCACAGCATGGGTCGCACCATCATTTTCGTGACCCACAACCCGGAGCTTTCCGACTACAGCAGCCGCAACATCGTGCTTCGCGATGGCAAGATCATCTCCGACGAGCGCAATCCCAACCCCAAATCGGCTGAAGAGGTCTATAAATCACTACCCGTAATCAACGACTGACAAGATGAAGATTGGAAATCTATTCAAAATAGCGCTCAAAGCGTTAAACAACAACAAGATGCGGTGCTTTCTGACGATGCTCGGCATCATCATCGGAGTGGCTTCGGTAATCACGATGCTCGCCATCGGCCAAGGCTCCAAAGACAGCATCAAGAAGCAGATTTCAGAGATGGGAAGCAACATGATAATGATTTTTCCCGGCAACATGGAGCGCGGCGGCGTGCAGCAGAGCAGCGACGACATGCAGTCGATGAAGCCCGTCGACTTCGAGAACATCCGCGACGAGGCAAAATTCGTTGCCGCGGTGTCGCCGATGGTAAGCAGCCAGGGACAGTTTATCTGCGGCGCCAACAACTACCCGTCGAAGGTAGAGGGCGTCAATGCCGACTATCTTGAAATCCGCAAGCTGAAGGTGAAGGACGGTATGGCGTTTTCCGACCTCGACATCAAGCGCGCCTCCAAGGTGTGCGTGGTGGGCAAGACGGTGGTCGACAAGCTGTTTCCCAACGGAGGCAACCCCATGGGCCGTGTAATCAGGTTCAACTCCATACCGCTGACAATCATCGGTGTGCTGGAGTCGAAAGGCTACAACAGCATGGGTCAGGACCAGGACGACATTGTGCTTGCGCCCTACACCACCGTGATGAAGCGCATCCTCGCCATCGACTACATACAAGGCATCTTTGCCTCCGCCCTTACCGAGGCAGCCACCGACCAGGCTACCGACGAGATAGAGAAAATTCTCAACCGCAACCACAAAATCAAGAGCGAGGACGAAGAGGACTACGACATCCGCTCACAGCAGGAATTGAGCGAGATGCTCAACTCCACCGGCGACATGATGACGCTGCTGCTCGCCTGCGTGGCAGGCATCTCGCTTCTCGTGGGCGGCATCGGCATTATGAACATCATGCTCGTGTCGGTGACCGAACGCACGCGCGAGATTGGCCTGCGCATGAGCATCGGCGCGCGCGGACGCGACATCATGACGCAGTTTCTCATCGAGTCGATAATCATCAGCGTAGCCGGAGGCGTCATCGGCGTGGTGCTTGGCGCGGCAGCGTCGCTGTCGGTGAAATTTTTATTGAACTGGCCTGTGACAATTCAAATTTATTCTGTAGTTTTGTCATTCCTTGTGTGCACGGTCACCGGAGTGTTTTTCGGGTGGTATCCGGCGCGCAAGGCGGCGAATCTTGACCCTATAGAAGCATTGAGATATGAATAGCATACCCACCACAAAGCGCAGCACGATGCTCGGCCTGATGACACACGTCATCGTGCTGACCATCGTGTTTATCCTTCCGGAGGTGATTTTCACCGCCGCCATGGGACAACGGGCTAAATTCGGGCCGCGCCGTTTCGACATCTACATCCACACGGTGATGTACATCATCACGTTCTACGTCAACTACTTCATCCTCATTGACCGTCTGCTGTTCAAGAAGCGCACGTGGCTCTATCTTGCCGTGGCGGCGCTGTTTGCGGCGCTGATGGTTGTGGCGAGCAGCTACTCCCACATAGTCATTGACAAGCTGCTGGGAGTTACGCCGCCGCCACACCGTCGCGGACACCACGGCGGAGGGCTGTTTATCGTCAGCATGATGACGCGCGACTACGTGATGCTTATTCTCACCATCGGCTTGAGCGTGGCGTTGAAGATGGGCTTGCGCTGGACAAGGATAGAGAAGCTCAACGAGCGGATAATCACCGAGCGCAAGGACATGGAGCTGCGCAACCTCAAAAACCAGCTCAACCCCCACTTCCTGTTCAACACGCTCAACAACATCTATGCGCTGACGGCGTTTGACACGGAGAAGGCGCAGAACGCCATACACCAGCTGAGCAAGCTGCTGCGCTACACGCTCTACGAAAGCGACGGCACGCAGGTGACGCTCGACAAGGAGCTGCAGTTCATCAGAAGCTACATCAACCTGATGGCGTTGCGTCTCAGCGACAACACCCGCCTGACGGTAAGCATCCACGACGGCGGCACAAACGGCTTGGAAATCGCCCCGATGATGTTCATCTCACTGGTGGAAAACGCCTTCAAGCACGGAGTGAGCGCCGGCTCGGAGTCGTTTATCGACATCCGCATCACGCTTGACGGCAACCGCATCTGCTGCCACGTTGAAAACAGCCTGTTTCCGAAGCAAAAGTCAGACAAAAGCGGCTCGGGCATCGGACTTGCCAACCTGCAGCGCCAACTGGAGCTGCTCTACCCCGAAAGCCACGACTACAGCGCCGCCGCCATCGGCGACCGCTACGTGGCAGAGCTATCGATAACACTTAATGCAACAAAAGACTAATAGACAAACGCTTATGGACATTACTTTGAAATGCTGCGTCGTCGACGACGAACCGCTCGCACGCGGGCTGATATGCTCGTTTGTTGAAAAGACACCGTTTCTGTCGCTTGAGGCATCGTTCGCATCCGCCTCGGAGGCAATAAAATGCGTACTGGAGAAGAAGGTAGACCTGCTTTTTCTCGACATTCAGATGCCGGAGCTCAACGGCATAGAGTTTGCGAAAATCATTCCTCCGGAATGCCGCATCATCTTTGTCACCGCCTTCGAGAAATATGCTCTCGACGGATTCCGCAACAACGCCATCGACTATCTGCTGAAGCCCGTAAGCTATCCGGAGTTTCTCACCGCCGCCAACCGCGCGCTGCAGTGGGCGGAGCTGAAAGCCCGTGCGGAAGCTGCGTCGCAGCCACAGCCCGTTGCCGACAGCCAGCACATCATCGTCAAGAGCGAATACAAGCTCATACAGATTGACGTGTCTAAGATTCTCTACATCGAGGGACTCAAAGACTACGTGAAAATCTACACCGAGGACTCCCCCACCTGCATCCTGTCGCTGATGAACATGAAGACCATCGAGCAGCATCTGCCTGCCGACCGCTTCATCCGCGTGCACCGCTCGTTTATCGTGCAGATGTCGAAAATCAACGTCATCGAGCGCAACCGCATAGTGTTCGGCAAGAAGTATATCCCGATTTCCGACACCTACAAGAAGGCGTTTTCCGACTATCTGGCGCGCCACACCGTCACCGCCGACCGCAACACTACTCCTACGGAAGAATAAATGCCGTCGGGGCGGCGCCGTAATCTGTTTTACAGCGCCGCCCCGTTTTTTTTTATGATGCCGGCATTACCGCCGCGTTTTCCTACAGGTTTTTCAGCGTTGATATTCGCTCGAGCGGATTTTCCGCGCCGAAGACGTAGTTGCCCGCCACGAGGATGTCGGCGCCGGCGTCTTTCAGCAGCCGTCCGGTTTCCTCGTTCACCCCGCCGTCGACCTCAATCAGCGCCTTTGAGCCGCGCAGCGAAATCAGGTCGCGCAGCTCGTGCACTTTCTTCACCGAGTTCTGGATGAATTTCTGGCCTCCGAAGCCAGGGTTAACCGACATGATCAGAGCCAGGTCGATGTCGTCGATAATGTCGGCGAGCATCGACACCGGAGTGGCAGGATTGATGGTCACACCGGCTTTCATTCCAGCCTCCTTTATTTGCTGCACCACGCGCGACAGATGCGTGCAAGCCTCGAGATGCACGTTCATATAGGTTGCGCCGAGGTCCTTCACTTCCTTGATAAACTTCTGCGGCTCCACAATCATCAGATGCACGTCGAGCGGCTTGTCGCAGATGTTTTTGAGGTTTTTCAACACAGGGAATCCGAAAGAGATGTTGGGCACGAAAACGCCGTCCATAATGTCGAGGTGGAGCAATTCCGCCTCACTTCGGTTGATCATCTCCACGTCTTTCTGCAAGTTGCAGAAGTCGGCAGAGAGCAGTGATGGTGATACTATCATATCTGTTTCTATTTTTTCTTTTTCAACAAGTTATGGGCAATAAACACAACGATTACCGCAAGCAGCGCATAGCCGCCGTATGAGAGGTAGGAATTGTAGTGCTCAATCTGCGCCAGCAGGTCGGCAGGCGCAACAAACGTAGAGAGCCATGCTCCGAGAGCTGCAAGCACCGCGTTCCACGCCCCCGCTCCGAGGGCTGTGAACACAACGAATTTTCCGATGTTCATCCCCGCCAGACCGGCAGGAATCGAGATGAGCTGGCGCACAGCAGGAATCAGTCGTCCAACGAACGTCGACACCGCCCCGTGCTTGTCGAAATAGGCTTCGGCATTCGCCACTTTAGCCTCGTCGATCAGGCAGATGTGGCCGAAACGGCTGTTTGCGAACCGGTAGACGATTGGCCTTCCGAGCCACACCGCCAGATAGTAGTTGACCAATGCGCCGATGAGCGCGCCCATCGTTGCCAATGCCACAACCACGTAGATGTTTATATGCCCTTGCGCCACGGCGAAGTAGGCAGCCGGAGGCACAACGATTTCAGAAGGAAAAGGGATAAACGAGCTTTCAACCGCCATAAGCGCCACAATGAGCAGATAAGCCGTAAACGGGTCGCTTATCATCGCTACAAACCAATTGTATATTTCTACAACCATAAATCAATATTTTCTGTTAATTATTCCGCAAAATTAATACTCTAATTTCATTCCACTCCTATCTCGCGGAACATTTCAGCATATTTCTCCGCTTTTTTCTCCACGGCGAGCGGATAAGCGCGCGACGACGACACCATGCGGTAGTGCCGGCAGAGGTTGCCACGATGTGTGAATTCAACATATTCGCCCGTCTTCGGCACCGCCGTGCCGTTGATTGCGGCTATTATCACCGACGACTTCTCGCCAGCCGTCACCACCGTGCGGCAGTCAGGCAGACGGTCGAGAAACCCGTCAAGGTCGATTGGCTCCACCACTTCAAGGAATTTGTCGGAAGCGTTGTCTTTCTGACGCACCACACGCACCGCCGCGTCAAACATCGCGATTCCCCTCTCGGCGGCAAAACGGCGTATCGCCTGCTCGTCGTAGCCCCCGGGACGCACAAAATGGTTCTTGTCGCCGAAAAACACTATGCCCATTATGCGCCACATGTCGTTGGTGCGGTTTGGGTAATAGAAGCGCATCGACCACCGCCGTTCGGGCGGCGGGAACGAGCCGAGCATCAGCACTTTGGCGTTGCCGGGCATAAACGGTTCGAACGGATGGTTCTCAATGCGTCTTTTTTCCATTCGCCAATATTTTTTTGTAAGCAACCATCATCGCCACGGTGACCACCGCACTGACAATAGCCACAACTGCCGACTGGCTTCCAGCCTCGCCCATTGCGGCTGCGTCGATTGAGTTGTTACCCATCCACATAAACGCCACGACAGCGGAATTGTTGAGCGCATGGCCTATGACAGGCACCCACAGCGAACCGCTCCACAGATAGGCGTAGCCGAAGAAGGCACCCAGCACAAGACGTGGCACAAAGCCGAAAAACTGGAAGTGGAGCGTGCTGAACACGAAAGCGGCAGTCCACACCGCCAAGTGTCGGCGCCGCATGCCGTCGCAGCAGATGCGCTGCAGCGCGCCTCGGAAAAACATCTCCTCGCCAAGTCCGGTCAGCAGTCCGACGCACACCACCGAAGCAATCAAATCCCACACCGACGAGCCGCTGAGCAGCGTGTCGGTGGCCTCCTGCGCGGCGTTCTCCTGCGCGCGCATCCATTGCTCCACCGGCTTCATCGCCTCGGGCAGCGACAGCGACGCGTTCCACGCCACAAGCCAGTTCATCGCCGGCGTCATCGCCAACGAAATCAGCACAATGCCTGCCACCGCCATTGCCGACGGCGCCTTGTCGAGCCGCAGGAAACGCAGCGGGGTTCCGCCACCGCAGAGAATGCCCACCGCCACGGCGGGGAGCATGAACATAATCAGATTCTGCAACGTTGTGGCAAGCCGCATCTGCGTCAGCGCGTCGAGCGCGTCGATGCGAGCGAGCATCTGCGACAGCAATGCCACCAGAAACAGTCCGACCAGCAGACCAGAAGCGAGCACCACTACAGCCCTAGAGGCAGAGAAACGATTGTTTGTATCGCCAAGCATCATATTCTTATTCTATCATCTTTAAAAATTCATCCTCGCCGATAATCGGAATGCCGAGCGAGCGCGCTTTCTCCAGCTTCGCCGGACCCATATTCGCGCCGGCAAACACGAAGTCGGTCTTCTTTGAAATCGAGCCGGAGTTTTTGCCCCCGTTGCGCTCAATCATCGCCTTGTACTCGTCGCGCGAGTGATGCTCGAACACACCGCTTATCACGATTGTCTTTCCGGCGAGCTTGTCGGTTTTCTCCATCGCCTCCTTCGCCACGCCCATCTGCAGCCCGGCAGCGCGCAGACGCTCCACAATTGCAGCATTCTGCGGGTTCTTGAAGAAAGCCACCACTCTCTCGGCAATCACCTGCCCCACGTCGTCGATAGCCACAAGGTCGTCGACCGTGGCGAGCATCAGCGCGTCGATAGAGCCGAAAGCGAACGCCAGTTTCTTAGCCATTGTCTCGCCCACATTCGGAATCGAGAGCGCAAACACCACCCGTTCGAACGGCACTTGCTTCGACGCCTCGATGCCGCGGAGTATGCGCCGCGCCGTGAGCTCGCCGCAACGCCCCACGATTGTCAGTTTGTCGTCGGTAAGGTCGTAGATGTCAGCCACATTCTTCACCAGTCCCACCGCAAACAGCTGTTCGGCAGTTTCCTCTCCGATTCCGTCGATGTTCATCATCCGCCGTCCCACGAAATGCTCTATGCGCCCCGTGATCTGTGGACGGCATCCGTCGCGGTTCGGACACACCCATGCCGCCTCGCCCTCGTTGCGCACCAGCGGCGTGCCGCAGACCGGGCAATTCTTCACGAACTGCAGCGGCAGGCTTCCGGGTTGGCGTCGCGAGAGTTCGACACCCACGATTTTCGGTATGATTTCGCCGCCCTTCTCCACATATACGTAGTCGCCGTCGTGGATGTCGAGCTGGCGTATGATGTCCTCGTTGTGGAGCGAGGCGCGCTTCACGATTGTGCCTGACAGTAGCACCGGCTCAAGGTTGGCGACAGGCGTTATCGTGCCGAGGCGTCCGGTTTCGAACGACACCGACTTAAGCCGAGTCAACTCCCTCTCCGCCTGGAATTTATAGGCGATAGCCCACCGTGGCGACTTCGCCGTGCTTCCGAGCAAACGCTGCTGCTGAAGGTTGTTGACCTTGAACACCAGCCCGTCGGTAGCCACCTCGAGCTGCTTGCGCGCCTCCGCCCAATGGTCGATAAACCGTTTCGCTTCGGTGACGTCGCGCAGCAGCTCTGTAGCGTCCGACACCTTGAAGCCCCACTTTCTCAAAGCCTGAAGCGACTCATAGTGAGTGGTGTATGGTAGGTTGTCGCCCAACAGGAAGTAGAAATAAGCATCCAGTCCGCGGCGCGCCACCTCCGCCGGGTTAAGCGTCTTCAGCGTACCCGCGGCAGCGTTGCGCGGATTTGCGAGCAGCGGTTCCTCATTGAAAGCTCTCTCCTTGTTGAGCGCGTCGAACGATTTCCACGGCATCACAATCTCGCCCCTCACCTCAAACTTGTCGGGCCAACCGCTGCCGGCAAGCGTCAGCGGCACGCTGCGTATCGTCTTCACATTGACCGTCACGTCGTCGCCATGCACTCCGTCGCCGCGCGTCACGGCACGCACCAGCCGGCCGTGCTCATACGTTATTGAAATCGACGTACCGTCAAACTTCATCTCCCCTACAATCTCGAGCGAGCCACCGCCCAGCTGCTGCTTTGCGCGCCGCAGGAAGTCTTCAACCTCCTCGATTGAGTAAGTGTTTGAGAGCGACAGCATCGGCCTCTCGTGCGCCACCTGCTTGAAGCCTGGCGTCAGGTCGCTTCCCACGCGTTGCGACGGCGACAGCGGGTCGAAAAGTTCCTTATGCTCCGCCTCCAGATCCTGCAGCCGGCGCATCATGTCGTCATATTCTTTGTCGCTGACAGTAGGCTTGTTAAGCACGTAGTAGTTGTAGTTGTGCTTGTTGAGTTCCTCCCTCAGCCAGTTTATTTCCGATTCAAACAAATCCATATTTCCAATTATTTTGCCACGAATTTAGTGAAATTTATCAGAACACAAGCTGATTTACCTCTCTTTTTTGACTATTCAAAAAAAATAAATGTTACCTTTGTGATTGAGACAAAACAAACAACGGTATGGCAACAAGACTCTATCCCATAGGCATACAAACTTTTGAAAAAATCATAGAAGGCGGTTTTGTCTACGTAGACAAGACTGAATATGTGCACCAATTGGCAAACACCAGCGGCAGTTCTTTTTTTCTCAGCCGTCCGCGCAGGTTTGGCAAGTCATTGCTTTTGTCCACGATGAAAAGTTATTTCGAAGGCAAACGCCAACTTTTTAAAGGTTTGGCCATTGAACGTCTTGAAACTGAATGGGCAGAATATCCTGTGCTTCTCTTCAGCATGGCTTCTGCCAAACATGCCGACAAAAACCAGCTTGAGCGCTATCTTGACAATATGCTCCGAAGAACCGAGCAGAAATTCGGCTTCACAAAAGAATCAGAAGACCCCAATGACCGACTTTCCGACTTGATTCACAAATGTTATGAGAAATACGGCAGAAAGGTCGTGGTTCTCATCGATGAGTACGACGCGCCCTTGCTCGACGTGGTCCACGAGGAGGAGCAGCTGCCAGAGCTCCGCAATGTGATGCGCAATTTCTACAGCCCATTGAAGGATTGCGACCCTTACCTGCGGTTTGTATTCATCACAGGAATCACGAAATTCTCCCAACTGAGCATTTTCAGTGAACTAAACAACATAAAAGACATCAGCATGGATTCCGCCTACGACGGAATCTGCGGCATTACGAGCAATGAGCTGACCACCCAACTAATTGACGATGTCAGTAAACTGGCATCAAGCCAGACACAAACTGCAGAGCGCACCATTGCCAATCTGAAAGATTATTACGATGGCTATCACTTCTCATGGCCGTCGGCCGACATCTACAACCCCTACAGTCTGCTCAACTGTTTTGCCGACAGGACGTTTGACACGTATTGGTTCTCATCCGGAACCCCGACATATCTCATCGAGATGATGCGTAAATTTGATGTGCAGCCATCAGACATAGGGAACGGAGTGGACGCTATACGCTCAGGATTCGACGCGCCGACAGAAACTATGGACTCGCTCACCCCATTGCTCTATCAAAGCGGCTACCTGACAATCAAAAGCTACAACACCGACGACAAAGTCTATCATCTTGAGATACCCAACAAGGAGATACGCTCCAGCCTGTATCAGTCGCTTCTTCCCTATTATTTCGGGAAAGACACGCAAAGCGGCAACACGCAAATAGCCAAAATGTCGGCTCTTATAAACAAAGGCAATATGGATGGCGCGCTGCGGCTGCTGCGCGACTTTCTGTCGACAGTGCCGTATTGCGACAACACGGCATACGAGGGTCATTACCAACAGATGCTGTATGTAATATTCACGATTCTGACAAATTACCGAATGCAGGTAGAAGTGCGCACTCACAAAGGGCGGATTGACGTCGCACTCGAAACCGAGAGCCGCATATATGTGATGGAGATAAAATTCAACGGCTCGGCAGATGATGCCCTTCGCCAAATCGACTTGAAAGGCTATGCCGACGCATATAAAAATTCGCTTAAACAAATCGTCAAAGTCGGCATCAATTTCTGCGTAAAAGGCGATGCCAACTTTACGGATTGGATAATCAAGCAGTAAATCCGCAAGAAGATTGTCGACTTTATTACCTGCCGGAAATCCGAGCATACGAAAAAGTACACACACCCACCAATCATCAAAAATATGCTGAAAAACATTTTTTGGGAAAATAATGTTGATTTTTAGGAGTGTATGTTGATTGATTTGCGTATCTTTGCAAATCGAATGCCAGGAAGGCGTTCGACAGGTTTGTTTAATTATATTGACAAAACATTAATGGCTGACAACAAGAGAATTAAAACGGCTCTCGTCTCCGTATTCCACAAAGACGGGTTGGATGAACTTTTAAGTTTGTTACACAATCACGGAGTGAAATTTCTTTCCACGGGAGGGACAAAATCATTTATCGACGGTCTGGGATACGAATGCGAAGCGGTTGAAGACCTTACCGGCTACCCTTCGATTCTCGGCGGACGCGTCAAGACACTCCACCCCAAGGTGTTTGGCGGCATTCTCAACCGCCGCGACAACGCCGGCGACCAAGAGCAAATCAAGCAATACGAAATACCGGAGATCGACCTTGTGATTGTCGACCTCTATCCTTTTGAAGAGACAGTGGCATCTGGAGCGTCAGAAGCCGACATCATAGAGAAAATCGACATAGGCGGCATCTCTCTTATCCGCGCCGCCGCCAAGAACTACAACGACGTTGTGATTGTGGCGTCGAAGCATCAGTACGCGCCGCTCTGCGAGATTCTGAAGCAGAACGGCGACGCAGTGACCACGCTCGCCGACCGCCGCTTCTTCGCGAAGGAGGCCTTCGGCGTTTCGAGCGCATACGACAGCGCAATCTTCAACTATTTCGACGCCGAGAGCGACAGCGACTTCCGCGTTGCCATCAACGGCTCGCGCCATCTGCGCTACGGCGAGAATCCGCATCAGGCGGGCAAGTTCTTCGGCGACTTCGACAAGATGTTTGAGCAGCTTCACGGCAAGGAGATTTCCTACAACAACCTTCTCGACATCGACGCTGCCGTGAACCTTATCGGCGACTTCGACGAGACCACGTTTGCCATCCTGAAGCACAACAATGCCTGCGGCATCGCTTCTCGCCCAACCATCCTCGAGGCGTGGAAAGACGCTCTTGCTGGCGACCCCGTGTCAGCGTTCGGCGGAGTGCTCATCGCCAACCGCGAGATTGACGCCGCTACAGCCGAGGATATGCACAAAATCTTCTTCGAGGTTTGCATCGCACCGTCGTACACCAAAGAGGCTCTCGCCATTCTCGAGCAGAAGAAGAACCGCATCATCCTGCTTCAAAAGTCTACCGAGCTTCCGACACAGCAGTTCCGCTCCATTCTCAACGGCGTGCTCCGTCAGGACAAAGACCTCCGCAAAGAGACTACAGCCGACCTCAAGCAGGCCACGGAGAAAGCCATCACCGCCGAGCAGGCAGAAGATTTGCTCTTCGCCAACAAGGTGGTGAAGCACAGCAAGAGCAACGCCATCGTACTCGCCAAAGGCAAGCAGCTATTTGCGAGCGGCATCGGTCAGACATCGCGTGTCGACGCCCTTCGCCAAGCCATCGAGAAGGCCAAGTCGTTCAACTTCGACCTTCACGGCGCGGTTATGGCATCCGACGCCTTCTTCCCGTTTGCCGACTGCGTTGAAATCGCCCACAACGAAGGCATCACAGCCGTGATTCAGCCCGGCGGCTCAATCCGCGACAACGAGACCGTTGACTTCTGCAACAAGAACGGCATCGCCATGGTTATGACAGGCATCCGTCACTTCAAGCATTAAAACAACCGACAATAATAACAGCAAAATGGGAATATTCTCACTGACACAAGAAATAGCCGTTGACCTTGGAACGGCAAACACGATCATCATCCACAATGACAAGATCGTGGTCGACGAGCCTTCGTATGTGGCTCTCGACTCCAAAGGCAAGCTTGTTGCCGTAGGAGAAAAGGCTAAGATGATGCAGGGAAAGGAGCACCCGGGCATCCGCACCATCCGCCCGCTGCGCGACGGCGTTATCGCCGACTTCAACGCCGCCGAGCTGATGATCCGCGGACTTATCAAGATGGTAAGCTCGAAGCACCATTGGTTCTCTCCGTCGCTGCGCATCGTGGTGTGTATCCCTTCGGGCAGCACCGAGGTTGAAATCCGTGCAGTCCGCGACTCGAGCGAGCATGCCGGCGGCCGCGACGTTTATATGATTTACGAGCCGATGGCAGCAGCCCTCGGTATCGGTCTCGACGTCGAGGCACCTGAAGGCAATATGATTGTCGACATAGGTGGCGGCACAACTGAGATTGCGGTAATCTCTCTTGGCGGCATCGTCACCAACAAGAGCATCCGTGTGGCAGGCGACGTGCTTACCGAGGACATCCAGGAGCACATGCGCCGCGCGCACAGCATGAAGGTTGGCGAGCGCATGGCCGAGCTGATAAAAATCAACGTTGGCTCGACGCTCACCGAGATGGACAACCCGCCGGAAGACTACATCGTGCACGGTCCGAACCAGATGACCGCCCTTCCGATGGAAGTGCCGGTGTCGTATCAGGAAATCTCCCACTGCATCGAGAAATCGATACTCAAAATCGAGGCAGCTATTCTGAGCGCATTGGAGAGCACACCTCCCGAACTTTATGCCGACATTGTCAGAAACGGCATCTATATCTCGGGCGGCGGCGCGCTTCTCCGAGGTCTCGACAAGCGTCTGTCGGAGAAAATCGGCATCAAATTCATTGTAGCCGACGATCCTCTGCACGCAGTGGCGAAGGGCACAGGCATCGCGTTGAAGAACCGCGACAAGTTCTCGTTTCTCATCCGATAGCGTTCACCCATCGGCATAAAAATTCACCAAGAAGGCGTCAACCATTTTGTTTGCGCCTTCTTGTATGTATAAACAAGGTATATTGACCGCAAACTGGTGAATTCACCGCAACCGACTGACTGTGAATAATATTATTAGTTTTTTTGTGCGACATTCGTCGTGGATTGTGTTTGTGCTGCTTGTTGTGGCAAGCTGCTGGATGCTGTTTCAGAAGAACCCATACCAGCAGCATGTGTTTCTGACATCCGCCAACCGGGCGTCGGCCGTAGTCTACAAGGGCGCCGGCGAGGTCACATCATACTTCAACCTGCGTTCAATCAACTCCGACCTTCAGGAGCGCAACGCCACGCTTGAGATGGAGGTGATCAACCTGAAACGCCAAATCGGCGAATACAAGACGCTGCTGCAGCCCAGCGGCATCGCCCTACCCGACTCCGTGGCACAAAACTACGAATATCACTTTGCCAACGTGATCAACAACAGCGTCACCCACCCGAAGAATTTCATCACCATCGACAAGGGCCGCCTCGACGGCATCGCCCCCGAGATGGGCGTCGTTGACCAGAACGGAGTGGTTGGCATCGTGAGCAACGTCAGCGACCATGCCTCGCGCGTGCTGTCGCTTCTCAACTCCGACATGCGTCTGTCGTGCAAGGTGAAGAACACCGACTATTTCGGCAGTCTGGTGTGGCACGGCACCGACCCCTACCACGCCACGCTCGAGGAGATGCCGAAGCACGTGAAGTTCCACCGCGGCGACACCATCGTCACGAGCGGCTACTCGGCGGTGTTTCCGCCGGGTCTTATCGTCGGCGTGATAGAGAGCAACCAGCAGGCCACCGACAACAATTTCTTCTCTTTGAAGATACGTCTCACCACCGACTTCACCCGCCTCGGCACCGTGCGCGCCATCAAGAGCAAGATGGCAGGCGAACTGAAGCGACTTGAACAGGAAGGAGGAACCGGCAATGAATAAAAGCATCTTCCAGACACTGGCGTTGTTTGTGCTGCTTGCCATCGTGCAGGTGCTCGTGTGCAACAACATCAGCATCCTCAATTTCGCCACTCCATTTGTGTTTATCTACGTCATCGTGCGCCTTCCGCTCACGCTCCACCGCAACTGGGTGATGATTATCGGCTTCCTTGCCGGTCTGATTATCGACATCTTCGGCGACACCGCCGGCATGAATGCCCTTGCATGCACCATTCTCGGCGCAGTCCGCGAGACGGTTGTGAAGCTCTACGTGACCCACGACGACGAGATTGCCGACCCCGTGCCTTCGGCGAAGACCCTCGGACCTGGCGCCTACATCAAGTATCTGCTGACGATGACGTTTGTCTACTGCCTTTCGGTGACCTTCATCGAGGCTTTCACGCTTCATGATTTTCTGCTATCTTTGTACCGCGTTGTAGGATGCACCGCACTGACATTCGTCATTCTGCTCGGCATCGACGCGCTTGTCAACGCCAAGAAATGAGAGAGTACGAACTGGAGAAACGCCGATTTGTCATCGCCGGACTGATAATTGTCATTTCGGTGCTTTACATTGTGCGCCTGTTCAATCTTCAGGTGGCCGACGAGACATTCAAGAAAAACGCCGACTCCAACGCCTTTCTGCGCAAGACCATCTATCCCTCGCGCGGTATGATCTACGACCGCAAGGGGCGTCTCATCGTGTTCAACCAACCGGCATACGACGTCATGGTCATCCCCAAGGAGATACACGACCTCGACTCGCTCGACCTGTGCAGCACGCTGCAAATCACGCTTCCCGAGCTTCGCAATAAGTTTGAGGAGATGCGCGACACTCGGCGCAACCCCGGCTACTCCTCGTTTACCCAGCAGGTGCTTATCCGCCATCTGTCGCTCGAGGACTATGGCCGCCTTCAGGAGAAGCTCTACCGCTTCCCCGGATTCTTCATTCAGAAAAAGACACTCCGCAAATACAACAGCACCAGCGGCGCCAACATCCTCGGCAACATCCGCGAGGTGAACCAGAACGATATCGACAACGACCCCTACTACCGCGCCGGCGACTACACCGGCGACCTCGGCATCGAGAAGAGCTACGAGACGTATCTGCGCGGCAAGAAGGGGCAGGAAATACTTATCCGCGACGCCCACGGACGCATCCAGGGACGCTTTGAGAACGGAGCGAGGGACGTGGCTCCCGTGTCGGGCAAAGACCTGACACTCAGCATCGACTACAACCTTCAGGAGTATGGCGAGAAGCTGATGCAGGGCAAAATCGGTGCAATCGTTGCCATCGAGCCGGCAACGGGCGAGATTCTCGCCCTCGTGTCGAGTCCCGGCTACGACCCCTCACTGCTCATCGGGCGCGACCGCGGCAAGAACTACCGCGAGCTTGTCAACAACCGCTACAAGCCGCTGTTTGACCGCGCCATAATGGCAGCCTACCCTCCCGGCTCCCAGTTTAAGCCCACCCAGGGACTTATATTCCTGCAGGAAGGCATGGTTGGTCTCGGCACGATGTTTCCCTGCCACCGCGGCTACATCAACGGGCGTCTGAAAGTGGGCTGCCACGGCCACGAGTCGCCCATCTCGCTGAAGCCCGCCATCCGCACGTCGTGCAACGCATATTTCTGCTGGGGCTTCAAGACAATGATCGACAAGCGTTCGAAATACGGCACCCCCGCCAAGGCGTTCGAGATTTGGAAGAATTACCTTGTGGAAATGGGATTCGGCTACAAACTCGGCGTCGACCTTCCGGGCGAGAGCCGCGGATTCATCCCCAACAGCAAGTTCTACAACAAAGTGTACGGAGAGAACCGCTGGAGCGCCAACACGGTCATCTCGGTGGCAATCGGACAGGGCGAGATACTCGCCACTCCGCTTCAGATAGCCAACCTGTCGGCAACGATAGCCAACCGCGGCTGGTACTACACGCCCCACGTTGTGAGACGCATCAGCGGCACCAAGCTGCCCGCGCAGTACACCACACGCCACACTCCACACATCAACAAGAACTACTATCAGGACATTGCTGAGGGCATGCGCATGGCAGTGGTGGGCGGCACGTGCCGCCAGGCGCAGTTCGGCGACATCGAGGTGTGTGGCAAGACGGGCACGGCGCAGAACCCCCACGGACGCGACCACTCGGCATTTATGGGCTTCGCCCCGATGAACAATCCCAAGATAGCCATCTGCGTCTATGTGGAGAATGCCGGCTTCGGCGCCACCTTCGGAGTGCCTATCGGCGGACTGATGATGGAGAAATACCTGACGGGGAAGATTTCGCCCCACCGGCAGTATATCGAAGACCGCATGCTGGAGTCGAACACGATTATCTACAGCGGCGTTAAGAAACATTGACATAAAAAAAAGGACACAACAATATGCTGAAAACAGACATTAACGAAAGGAAATGGGAACTTGTGAGCAGCGAATATCTGTTCCGTCGTCCGTGGCTGACGGCACGCCGCGACGTGGTGCGTCTGCCCAACGGCACCGAGATACCCGAATTTTATGTGCTTGAATATCCCGACTGGGTCAACATCATCGCGGTGACCGCCGACGGGGAGTTTGTGATGATACGCCAGTACCGCCACGGCATCGACCAGACACGCTATGAGCTTGTGGCAGGCTGCGTAGACCCCGGCGAGGACCCTCTGACGGCAGCCAAGCGCGAGCTTTATGAGGAGACGGGATTCGGCGGCGGCGAATGGCGCAAGATCTCGGTGATTTCGGGCAATCCCAGCACCACCACCAACTGGACCCACTGCTACGTGGCAGAAGGCGTGGAGCGCGTAGGCAGCCAGCATCTTGAGACGTCGGAGGACATCAGCGTGCATCTTCTAAGCGCCGACGAGGTGCGCTGGCTTCTCGACCACGACGAAATCAAGCAGGCGATGATGGTGGCTCCCCTGTGGAAATATTTCATTGAAAAAAAATTGGTATAGTCTGCCGTTTTTTGACTACCTTTACAGAATTCAATCGACAACAGAGAACTATGACAAACAAGACAGTCTTAAGCGATTTATACAAGCAAGTGGCAGGCGTAGAGCCAGCCGGAATCACCGAACTTCCGTCGTCGGGCTCCAACCGCCGCTATTTTCGCCTCACGGGCGAACGCACGATGATAGGCGTGATAGGCACATGCATCGAAGAGAACGAGGCGTTTCTCTACATGGCGAAGCATTTCGCGTCGAAGAATCTGCCCGTTCCGGAGGTTTATGCCCACAGCGACGACCGAATGGCATACGTGCAGCAGGACCTTGGCGACACGCTGCTTTTCAACGCCATCGAGAAAGGGCGCAAGACCACGGTGTTCAGCGAGGAGGAGAAGGCCCTACTGTCGAAGACTATCCGCCAGCTTCCCGACATTCAGTTTGCCGGCGCCGACGGTCTTGACTTCTCGAAATGCTACCCTTCGTCGGAGTTCAACGCCCGCTCGATAATGTGGGACTTGAACTATTTCAAATACTGCTTCCTCAAAGCCACCGGCATGGAGTTTCAGGAAGACCTTCTTGAAGACGACTTCCAACGCCTTGCCGATGTGTTGCTGCGCAGCTCCTCGGCAACGTTCATGTATCGCGACTTCCAGTCGCGCAACGTGATGATCAATGACGGCGAGCCGTGGTTTATCGACTTTCAGGGCGGCCGCAAGGGACCGGTGTTCTACGATGTGGCATCATTTCTATGGCAGGCCAAGGCCAACCTTCCCGACAGCCTCCGCGGCGAGCTGCTGGAGGAATATATCGACGCCCTGCGCAAATACACTCCCGTAGACCGCGACTATTTCTACGCCCAGCTGCGCCACTTCGTGCTGTTCCGCACGCTTCAGGTGCTCGGCGCCTACGGCTTCCGCGGCTACTTCGAGAAGAAGCCCCACTTCATCCAGAGCGTTCCGTTTGCCATCGCTAATCTCCGGCATCTTCTTGCCAACCCCTATCCGGAGTATCCCTACCTCTGCAAGGTGCTCAAAGAGCTTGTTGGCCTGAAGCAGTTTACCGACGACCTGCAGAAGCACACGCTCACGGTGCGCGTGATGAGTTTCGCCTACAAGAAAGGCATTCCCAACGACCCGTCGGGCAACGGCGGCGGCTACGTGTTTGACTGCCGCGCCGTCAACAACCCCGGCAAGTATGAGCGCTACAAGCCGTTTACGGGCCTCGACGACCAGGTGATAAAGTTTCTTGAGGACGACGGCGAGATACTCGAGTTTCTCGACCACGCCTATGCCCTTGTCGACGCCACGGTGAAACGCTACAAGGAGCGCGGATTCACGAATCTGATGGTTTGCTTCGGATGCACCGGCGGACAGCACCGTTCGGTCTACAGCGCGCAGCACATGGCAGAGCATATCAACAAGAAATTCAACGTCAAGGTGGAGCTCGTGCACCGCGAGCAGAACATCGAGCAGACGTTCAACGCAAAAATTTTCTAAGGATAAGAGGATGAAAGCACTGATTTTCGCAGCCGGCCTCGGCACGCGTCTGCGCCCGCTGACCGACAACCGCCCGAAGGCACTTGTCGAGGTGGCAGGACGGCCGATGCTCGAGCACGTGATACGCCATCTGATTTCATACGGCTTCACCGACATTGTGGTCAACATCCATCACTTCGGGCAGCAGATTGTCGACTTTCTGCGCGACAACGGCAACTTCGGGGTCAACATCAAGGTGAGCGACGAGCGCGGCGAGCTGCTCGACACCGGCGGAGGCATCCTGAAGGCGCGGCCTCTGCTCGACGACGGCGAGCCTTTCCTCGTGCATAACGCCGACATCATGACCGACCTCAATCTTGCCGACTTCTACAACTATCACCTCCACCATTCCGCCGACGCCTCGGTGCTTGTAGCCGAGCGCACCACGTCGCGCTACTTCGTGTTTGACTCCAGCCGGCGTCTGCAGGGCTGGGAGAACGTCACCACCGGCGAGACGCGTCCGGAAGGGTTTGTGCCCTCTGCCTGTCAGCTCCAACTGGCTTTCGGAGGAGTGCATGTGATTTCGCCGACGGTGTTTGACGCCCTTGCCGGCTACACCGACGCGCATAAATTCTCGATTACGCCGTTCTATGTCGACATGTGCCGCCGTCTGAAAATAATGGGCTACATCCCCGACACGGCATACCGCTGGTTTGACATCGGCTCGCCCGAGAAGCTGGCGCAAGCCGAGGCGGCAATCACCGGCTCACGACAATAAACGCGGGGATGTGTCAAAAATAGGCGCATCCCCTTTTTCTTGACTTCGTCACTCAAAAGTAAGCAGTTTTTTCTCATTCTGATGGAAGTACTCAGCTATTTTTATAACCTGTTCACGCTTTGCTCGCCTATCTCCACGTTCAATCTTGCTGAACATCGGGGGTGTCTATTCCCAATAATGCAGCCAATTGGCGTTGAAACACACCATGCTCATTTCTTAGTTCCCTAATCTTTTTTCTCCTTTAGCAAATTACCGGCAAATTAAATTTGTTTTCAATCACCATTGATTACCAATGTGTTATCGAAATACATTTCCGTTTTTTATTCGTTTCGGCAAGTTCCAGCAAATTACCGGCAAATTAAACTAAGCCCATATTGGTATATATCTCATGTATCGTTTCGCCGTATCAGGATCAAGTGCTTTAATCTTTCCCTGAGATATCGTCTCCTTTATCAGCCTTGAAATACTTCCTGCTGATGTTTCACTGACATTGAACCTTTCTCTTAACGACTTATTCGTCAGAGCATCACCCTGTATATACATTAGGCAAGCATGGAGATAGCATGACCAAAGTTTGTCCTCCATAGAGATATTGCTAAAACTTATTTCAGAAAATAATGTCACTTTCGTATTCTCTTGAAACACTTCAATACGCGGAGCTGGGAGGTGTTGAGCTTCACACGCCAGCACCATTCTGTCCCAGCCACGACCTAATTCCTCACACATCTTCAACCGTCGCATGAGAGACGCAAGTTTCTCGTTTCTCGACTTTGGTGGATTATCGATAATACGAAGCACATCCACCAATGGCGTGCCAGGATTCGTTACTTCAATCCGATTGTCAAAAATTTCCACGACTGGAGCAGCCCCCGTTATATATAGGTCTTGGTGGATAAGACTATTCGCAATGGCTTCTCTTACAGATGGCAAAGGGAACTTGCTTGTTGGGCATCAAGTTCCATATAGTGCCATCCACGACCATAAATGTCAGGAATGACACCTTGCAATTCGTTATTGAAACACATGGTAGCAAATAGATAACGGGCATCGTTATTTCCAAAATTAAGACTTTGCTCCAAATAAGACCATGCTTTCTTTATGTCCTTTTCTACTCCAAGACCTTGATAATACATAACTGCTAAACAATAGCATGCACCCTCGAACCCAAGTGAAGCCGATTCCTCAAAGAGGACAGTAGTGATGTTAAGTCAAGACTTTAAAAGCCTAAAAAAATATTGAAATCCCATAGTATGAAAAGAGGCTGCGCCGTAAACCTTAATTACGACACAGCCTTTTTTTGTCAATCTTCCGTCACACGCATCCGAGGATGCGCTGCAGGGTTTCAATCTGATAGTTCCAAAGGTCCTTCGCCTCCTCCACATCGTCGGGCTCGGCGAAGTCGGTCACCGTGAGCATCGTCCCGTCGGTCAGCTCCGACTGCGAGATTCTCAGCTCGAAGTATGATTTGTCGTTCTCCTCCGTCCAATGGTAGCGCACGAATTTGTCAGTGCGTATGGCAACAATCTGCACCGTCTGCTCCACACCGTTCCAATCCAGCACCACTTCCTTTCCCGTCTGCCTTGCGTTGTCGGCAAACCATTCCTTAAGTCCGTAGGCAGTAGATATATACGACCACAGCATCGCCACTGGAGTGTTGCGCATGTCATACTCAATATGAAATTTCTCTTTGGTCATTGTCTGCGAGTTTAGTTTACGGGTGCTAAATAAGCACAAAGTTTACAATCTGCCAAAAGTTTATATAAAAATTTTATTGTCCGCATGCATTATATAGGGTGACAAATTGTCAGCGTTGTCGGATTGGCACGGGATATGCAAGGAAACTGATGTCGCAAAGGCGCAGACCAAAGCGGCGCAAAAAAGGAACAAAAAATAAAAAGATATTGATTATGGCAATTAAACCTTTGGCTGACAGAGTTCTCATCGAGCCGGCAGCCGCAGAAGAAAAGACAATCGGCGGAATCATCATCCCCGACACAGCAAAAGAAAAACCGTTGCAGGGCAAAGTAGTAGCTACAGGCAATGGCACAAAGGATGAAGAAATGGTTGTAAAAGAAGGCGACACGGTGCTTTACGGCAAGTATGCCGGCACTGAGCTGGAATACGACGGCAAGAAGTATCTGGTGATGCGCCAGAGTGACATTTTGGCAATCCTCGGATAATCAATTTATCAACAATCAAAAAAAACGAAAAAATTATGGCTAAAGAAATCAAATTCGATATCAAGGCTCGCGAAGAGCTGAAGAAAGGCGTTGACGAATTGGCAAACGCCGTAAAGGTTACACTCGGCCCGAAAGGCCGCAACGTGATTGTCGACAAGAAGTTTGGCGCACCCCACATCACAAAGGACGGTGTGACCGTTGCAAAGGCAGTGGAGCTTGAGGATGAGTTCCAGAACATGGGCGCACAGCTTGTAAAGGAGGTTGCATCGAAGACCGGCGACGACGCAGGCGACGGCACAACAACCGCTACCGTGCTCGCACAGGCAATCATCAACGTTGGCTTGAAGAACGTTGCCGCAGGCGCAAACCCAATCGACCTCAAGCGCGGCATCGACAAGGCTGTAGCCAAGGTTGTTGAAGGCATCAAGGCTCAGGCTCAGGAAGTTGACGACGATTTGGCGAAGATTGAGAATGTGGCTCGCGTTTCAGCCAACAACGACGCTGAAATCGGCAAGCTCATCGCCGACGCTATGGGCAAGGTGAAGAAAGAGGGCGTGATCACCATCGAGGAGGCTAAAGGCACCGACACAACAGTGAAGGTTGTTGAAGGCATGCAGTTCGACCGCGGTTATATCTCTCCTTACTTCGTGACCAACACCGAGAAGATGGAGTGTGAGATGGACAACCCATACATCCTGCTCTACGACAAGAAAATCAGCGCGTTGAAAGATATGCTCCCAGTGCTCGAGGCAGTGGCACAGAGCGGACGTCCGCTGCTCATCATCGCAGAGGACGTAGACAGCGAGGCATTGGCAACATTGGTTGTCAACCGTCTGCGCGGCTCTCTGAAGATTTGCGCAGTGAAGGCTCCGGGCTTCGGCGACCGCCGCAAAGAGATGCTCGAAGACATCGCAATCCTTACCCACGGCGTTGTAATCTCTGAGGACAAGGGCTTGAAGCTCGACATGGCTACCGTAGACGAGCTCGGCTCGGCTGAGAAGGTGACTGTCGACAAGGAGAACACCACTATCGTCAACGGCAACGGCGACAAGGAGCTTATCGCCGAGCGTGTGGCACAGATCAAGGCTCAGATTGAGAAGACCACAAGCGACTACGACCGCGAGAAACTTCAGGAGCGTCTTGCCAAGTTGGCAGGCGGTGTGGCAGTGCTCTATGTCGGCGCGCCATCAGAGGTTGAGATGAAGGAGAAGAAAGACCGCGTAGACGACGCGTTGAGCGCAACACGCGCGGCTGTGGCTGAAGGCATCGTTCCTGGCGGTGGCGTGGCATATATGCGCTGCGTTGCCACTCTCGACAACTTCCACGGCGACAACGACGATGAGAACACCGGTATCCAAATTGTGAAACGTGCCATCGAGGAGCCGTTGCGCCAGATTGTTGCCAACGCAGGTCTGGAAGGCGCCATCATCGTTCAAAACGTCAAGGACGGCAAGGGCGACTATGGCTACAACGCACGCACCGGCAAATATGAGAACTTCTTCGAGAGCGGTGTCATCGACCCGGCTAAGGTGACGCGTGTGGCTCTTGAGAACGCAGCGTCGATTGCAGGTATGTTCCTGACAACAGAATGCGTAATCGCCGAGAAGAAAGAAGAAAATCCGGCTCCGGCAATGCCTGCCGGCGGCATGGGTGGAATGGGCGGCATGATGTAAGCCTTTTCCCCTTATAAATAAGAAAGCATCCTGACCGATTTGGTCAGGATGCTTTTTTGTGCGCTTGACGCTTGTGTCAGTCGAAAATTTTGTCCCAGTCTTTCCACACGGGCTCGTAGCCGAGGGCGCGGATTTCGCTGGTGACGGCTTTCGGCGAGCGCTCGTCGCTGACGTGGAACTGCTCGAGCGAGTCGGGCTCTGCGGCATAGCCTCCCGGGTCGGTCTTGCTTCCGGCACTCATCGATGTGACACCGAGCTTCATCATGTTTGCGCGGAACTGCGGGTTCTCGCGCGTAGAGTATGAGATGTCGACGTCGTGGTCGAAGATTCGGAATGCAAACGTGAGCTGCGCCAGCTCCTTGTCGGTCATCGTCACGTTTGGCTGGAATCCGCTTTCCGACGGGCGCATCCGCGGGAAGTTGACGGAGTAGCGCGTCTGCCAGTAGTGCTTCTGCAGGTAGCGCAGGTGGTGGGCCATCATTGTCACGTCGGTGCGCCAGTCCTCAAGGCCTATGAGCACACCCATTCCGATTTTATGCACACCCGCCTGTCCCATACGGTCGTAGCCGTTGAGCCTCCATTCGAAGATAGACTTCATGCCCTTTGGATGGTACACGTTGTAGCGCGCCTTGTGGTAGGTTTCCTGGAAGCATACCACACCGTTGAGTCCCGACTTCGTGAGCCGATAGTAGTCGTCGGCCTTCAGCGGCTGCACTTCGATTGAGAGGTTGTTGAAGAACGGGCGGGCTATGTGGAGAGCGTTCTCCAGATAGTCGACTCCGGCAACCGCCGGCGCCTCCCCTGTCACGATGAGCAGGTTTTCAAACGGGCCGAGCTTTCGTATCGCCTTGCATTCCTCGAGAATCTGCGCGTCGTTGAGAGTGGTGCGCGTGAACGGGTTGTTGTGGTTGAAACCGCAGTATACGCAGAAGTTAGTGCAAGCGTTGCTCAGGTAGAGCGGGATGTACATGCTGATGGTTTTTCCGAATCGTTCCTGCGTGTATTTCTGCGACAGGCGCGCCATTTCCTCGAGATGCGGCACGGCAGCCGGCGAGATGAGCGCCATGAAGTCGTCGACGTCGAGGCGCTCCTTCGCGAGCGCCCTCACCACGTCGGCGTCTGTCTTAGAGGCAATTTTTTGGGTTGTCTCGTCCCAACTTATTTTCTCTAATACGTCTGAAAACATTTATCAATCTTTACAAATTTCGTCTGATATTTTTTGCGTTATGCGCATTGCGCAGAAGTTAGGTCCGCACATGGTGCAGAATTTGTCGTCCGTGCCGCGGCTCTCCACGTAGTACTGCTTTGCGCGAGCGGGGTCGAGCGACAGGTTGAACTGGTCTTTCCATCTGAATTCGAAGCGCGCCTTGCTCATGGCGTTGTCGCGCACGTCGGCACCCGGCAGCCCTTTTGCCAAGTCGGCGGCGTGGGCAGCGATTTTGTAGGCAATCACTCCGTTGCGCACGTCTTCCCTGTCGGGGAGTGCGAGGTGTTCCTTCGGTGTGACGTAGCAAATCATCGCCGTTCCGAGCCATGCAATCTGAGCGGCACCGATTGCCGATGTTATGTGGTCGTAGGCAGGCGCGATGTCGGTTGTGAGCGGGCCGAGGGTGTAGAACGGCGCGCCGTGGCAAGCCTCCACCTGTTTGTCCATATTCTCCTTGATTTTCTGCATCGGCACGTGTCCCGGGCCTTCGATTATCACCTGCACGTTGTGTTTCCACGCCTTTTCTGTCAGTTCGCCGAGCACGTCAAGCTCGAGAAACTGCGCGCGGTCGTTGGCGTCGTGGATAGAGCCAGGGCGCATACCGTCGCCGAGCGACAGCGCCACGTCGTATTTCGCCACGAGGTCGCAGATTTTGTCGAAGTGGGTGTAGAGGAAGCTCTCCTCGTTGTGGATTACGCACCATTCCGTCATGATGCTTCCACCGCGCGACACGCATCCCGTCAGACGGCTGCCCACGAGTTTGGCATGCTCGCGCAGCACACCGGCATGGATTGTGAAGTAGTCCACTCCCTGCTCGCATTGCTCCACGAGCGTGTCGCGGTAGATTTCCCACGTCAGCTTCGCCACGTTTCCGTTCACCTTCTCAAGCGCCTGATAGATGGGCACCGTTCCCATCGGCACGGGGCAGTTGCGCACAATCCATTCACGCGTTTCGTGGATGTGTCTTCCTGTCGAGAGGTCCATCAGCGTGTCGCCGCCCCAATAGCAGCTCCATATCGCCTTGTCGACCTCCTCCTTGATTCCCGAAGAGAGCGCGGAGTTGCCGATGTTTGTGTTCAGCTTCACGCTGAACGCCTTTCCGATGATCATCGGTTCAGCCTCCGGGTGGTTGATGTTGGCAGGGATAATAGCCCGTCCCGCCGCCACTTCCTGACGCACGAACTCCGGAGTGATGTAGGTTTCGATTCCCAATTGCTTGTTGTTAAGGTTCTCGCGTATAGCCACATACTCCATCTCGGCAGTCACCACACCGGCTTTTGCGTAAGCCATCTGCGTGATTTGCTTGCCCGGCAACGCCATGCGCGGGTTGTGGCGCACGGGGAATCGGATATCGTCGAGCGAGGCATCGGCGAGCCGCTGGCGTCCGTATTCGGAAGAGATGCCGTCCTGCAGAGCCGTGTCGGCGCGCTGCTCAATCCATTTCTCTCTCAGCCGTGGGATGCCCTTGTTGATGTCCACCTCCACGTTGGGGTCGGTGTAGACGCCGCTTGTGTCGTTGACCACGACAGGGGCGTTTTCGGTCATCACCTTCTCGCCGTTGACGATTTTCACCGTCGGAGTCAGCTTGATGCGGCGCATACCCACCTTAATCGGGTAAATCGAGCCGTCGACATAGATTTTTTCGGAATTCGGATAAGAATTTACGTTGATATCTGTAAGTTCCATATTAATAAGTTTTTTGTTGATTATTATTCATCAAGAAATGCAGTCAGAGGGCTGCTTGCCTCGGCGTGGTCCGACTGGTTTCCGAGTCCGGCAAGGTAGGCAGTGCGTCCAGCCTCCGTGGCGAGGCGGAATGCGCGCGCCATAGCCACCGGGTCGCCAGCCACCGCGATAGCCGTGTTGACGAGCACCGCGTCGGCACCCATCTCCATCGCCTCGGCTGCATGCGACGGCGCTCCGAGTCCGGCGTCGACCACCACCGGCACGTTTGTCTGGTCGATTATTATTCGGAGCATCTCGCGCGTTGTCAGTCCCTTGTTGGTGCCGATAGGCGCTCCGAGAGGCATCACTGCCGCCGTGCCCACGTCTTCCAGCCGTTTGCAGAGCACGGGGTCGGCTTGGATGTAAGGCAGCACCACGAAGCCGAGTTTGGCGAGTTTTTCGGTGGCCTTCAGCGTTTCTACCGGGTCGGGGAGCAGATATTTAGGGTCGGGGTGGATTTCGAGCTTTATGAAGTTTGTGCCGAAGCAGTCGCGCGACAGCTGAGCTGCCAGCACCGCCTCGTCGGCGTTGCGCACACCCGATGTGTTGGGCAGGAACTGCACGTGCTCGCGGTTTATGTGTTTGAGCATGTCGTCAGAAGCGGCGTCGCTCGTGTCGAGGCGTTTCATCGCCACGGTAATCATTTCAGAGCCCGACTCCAGGATAGCGTCGAGCATAGCATCGTTTGAGGAGAACTTACCAGTTCCGACAAACAGACGGGAAGAAAACTCTCTTCCACCGATAGTCAATTTGTCCATTTTTTTTATTCGTTATATTGTCGTTCTACAATTTTTTCAAGTATGCTGATCATGTCGGCGGTGTGCTTCGCCATGTTGTCGGCGTTTATCAGCTCGCCCGACACGGCAATGCCTCTCACACCGGTTGCCATCACGTCCTCGATGTCGGCGATCGTGATGCCGCCTATTGCCACCACCGGCAGGTTGATGCTCGCGTCCTTCATCCGCGCAATGATGTCGCGGTAGCCGTCAAGTCCGAGCACGGGGCTCAGTTTCTGCTTCGTGGCGGTGAAGCGCAGGGGTCCGAGTCCGATGTAGTCGATGTCGAGATGGCGCAGCGCCTGCACGTCGTCAAACGTGTTTGCGGTTGCACCGATAATGAAGTCGCCTCCGAGAATTTCGCGCGCCTCGTCGGGGTGCATGTCGTTTTTTCCAAGATGCACGCCGTCGAGCTGCAGCTCCTTGGCGATGTCGACGTGGTCGTCGACCACGAGGATGCAGTCGTCGACGTCGGCGCAGATTTCCTTTGCGCGCTTTGCCGTGGCAACAATCTCATCGCGAGTGGCGTCCTTCATGCGCAGTTGCACCCACCGGCATCCGCCGTCGACGGCTTGCCTTATCTCCTCCTCTATTGTCATCCGGGAGGATGGATGTGTTATGAATTGCAGCATATTCTTATATTATTTTGTTACGTTGTTCTACAATAAGCTCCACGCGGCGGCAGAACTCCTCTGCGCCTACGCCAAACAGGTATCCCAGGAAGGCGCATCCTCCGAAACCCACGTCGGCGAGCCACGGGATTTTGCCGGCGGTCACGCCTCCGAGCGCCATCACCCTCGCATCGACGTGTCCGCGCAGCTGCTCCTCGCTGAAATGCGAGGCGTAACCCTGCTTGCTGATGCTGTCGAACACGGGGCTAAGAAACACGTAGTCGAGCTCTCTGCTTTCAGCCACCTCCTCCAGCGAGTGGCAGCTGCGGCTCACGGCGCCCTTCCATCCTTCCGGCATCCTCGGCGACCTCTTGTTGAGATGCTCCCCTCCGATGCCCTTTTCGGCAGCCACGTCGGGGAAATAGTGCATCGCCAGCCGGTCGGCGATGCCCGCCGGCAAAGTGTCGACATAGCCACGCATCTCCTCCTCTCCGCAGTGGGGCTTGCGCAGATGCACGGCGTCGAAACCGGCGTCTAACAGGTGTGTTATGCGCCAAGCCTCGTCGGGCAGCGTCAGCTCGGGCGTTATGGCAATGAGTTTGAACGCCATGGGTCTACCCTCCGTAGAAAGCCTTGATGACGAGCACCGTGTCGCCGTCGTGGAGCGCAGTGGCGTCATATTCGGTCTTCGGCACCATCTGTCCGTTGACCGCCACGGCGATGTTGACCGCCGAGATGTTTTTTTTGCCGAGCATACAGCTCACGGTGGCACCGTCGTCGAGAAGCAGGCTCTCATCGTTGAATTTTACAGTAATCATATCGTTTTCAGTTTGTTAGGGTTAAACAGATGGTTCACCGGACCGTGTCCGCCGCCCACAACGACACCGGCACCGGCGACGAGCGCGCTGTGCAGATAGTTTTTGGCGCAGCCCACGGCCTCGGCCAGCGGTAATCCCAGAGCGAGGAAAGAAGCGACAGCCGACGACAGGGTGCATCCCGTGCCGTGGGTGTTGACCGACACGACGCGCCGGCTGCTGTATTCGCGGAACTCCCCGTCGGCAAACAGCACGTCGACAGCCACATCGCCGTCAAGATGTCCGCCTTTGACGAGAGCCGCGCGGCATCCCTTCTCCACGATGCACCGCGCCGCCTCGCGCGCCGGCGCGATGCCGTCGATGGCGATGCCCGTCAGATGCTCCGCCTCCATGAGGTTTGGCGTCAGCAGCGACGCGAACGGGAACAGTTTCTCCTTTATGGCTTCGACGGCGTCCTCCTCGATGAGCCGGCTTCCGCTTGTGGAAATCATCACAGGGTCGAGCACCACGTTTTGCGGACGCCAATGGCAGAACCTGTCGGCAACCGCCTCCACGATGCCGCGCGAGTAGAGCATCCCAATTTTCACCGCGTCGGGGCGCAAGTCGGAGAACACGGCGTCAATCTGCCGCGCCACCATGTCGGGGTCGATGCCCTGCACGCCGTCGACGCCGAGCGTGTTTTGCGCCGTCACCGCCGTGACAGCCGAAGCCGCATAAACGCCGATAGCCGACATTGTCTTTATGTCGGCCTGTATGCCCGCTCCGCCCGAAGAGTCGGAGCCTGCGATTGTCAGAACTATTGGATATTTAGCCATACGCACTCTTTTTTTGCTTGACGAACAAAAGTGCCTATGAAAAAGGAGAATATTATGTCACACAATCCCTGCGCCGGCATTATCCATATCAGGTTCGGAGGGTATAATCTCAGCCCTAAGGCACCCCTTTGTTCTTCCGATGCAAAGATAGTGCAAGGTGAGCGAAAAAGCAAGCCGAAGCAATGCTTTTTCTTTTCTAAGGTCCTTAAGGTCTTTAAGGTCCTTAATAAAGAAAAAAGCGCACCGGTTAGGTGCGCTTTTAGCTGGTGTATGAGGGAATTTGTTATTTGGTCACTCTTTCAAGCCATTTCACCATGCCGAGCATCACGCCCATAGAGACGGCACACACGACGAGGAACACACCCCAGCATTCCCAGATAGGCCATTTGTTGTACATCAACGGGCCAATCCAAAGGAACAGGTTTCCGAGGGCAGTAGCACCGAGCCACAGACCCTGGCAGAGACCCTGCAGGTTTTTCGGCGCCACCTTCGACACGAACGAGAGTCCGAGCGGCGAGATGAAGAGTTCGGCAACGGTGAGGAAGAAATAGACCACGATGAGCACCCATGGTCCAGCCTTCATGCCCGCTTTTGCCACAGTGTCCATTTCCTTGAACGTCTCAGCCGACGGGTATCCCTGCTGCCAAGAGAAGATGGTGAGGAAGAGGAATGCGAGTCCGGCGATGCCCATACCGAATGCGATTTTCTTCGGTGTCGAGATTTCGCGTCCGCGGCGGGTGAAGTATCCGAAGAAGAGCATGATGAGCGGCGTGAGCACGATCACGAAGAACGGGTTGATTGCCTGCCATATCTCCGGCGCTATCTTGTCGGTCTGCACGAAGTCGCGTGCGAAGTAGGCGAGCGACTGTCCGTTCTGGTGGAACGAGAACCAGAAGAAGATAACTATTCCGAGCACTGCGAAGAGAGCATACATACGCTGCTTGATTTCCTTTGCCATCGCTGCTTTCTCGTCGGCAGAGTAGTTCTCAGTTTCTTTCTTCTCCTTCTTGCCTGGTGTCGGGAACACTTGACGGCAAGCGATGAAGATGACGAGCGAGATGAGCATTGCAGCCACCGACGCGATAAACGAGTAGTGGATACCGGTGTTGAACACGTCGAGATACTGCGTGCAGAAAGCCGACATGTCGGTGACGGTCTCGCCCATGTTGGCGTCTTTGGCGAGGGTTGCGAGGTTTGCCGTCTCGTTGGCCTTCATAGCCGCTCCGTCGATGAATTTATGGCAGAGCGCGGGGAGGTCGGCGTTGTAGAGCATGTGGTTTGCCTTGAGCCACCACTCGCGGAGCAGCGGAGCCACAAACGGAGCTACGAGTCCGCCGATGTTGATGAAGACGTAGAAGATTTGGAAGCCCGAGTCGCGGCGGCTTTTCGCCTCGCGCAGGGCATCCTCGCCCTTGAGAGCTGCCTCAGCCTCGAAGTTGTCGTACATCTGACCGACGATAGCCTGCAGGTTGCCCTTGAACAAGCCGTTGCCGAAGGCAATGAGGAACAGCGCCACGCAGGTTACCGGCAGCAGCCATCCTATGTTGTCGGGAGTGGAGAGCACCGGCACGGAGAGAATCACGTAGCCGAGCGCCATCACGATGAGTCCCGCCATGATTGTCATTTTGTATTTCTGCGACTTGTCGCCGATGATGCCTCCCACGAGGCTGAGCACGTAGATGCCGCAGTAGAACACGGAGTAGATGATTGCGCTCACTTCGTCAGACAAGCCGAACTTTGAGCATAGGAACAGCACCAGCACGGCGTTCATGATGTAGTAGCCGAACCGTTCGCCCATGTTTGAGAGGGCGGCTGCGAGTAGTCCTTTTGGATGGTTTTTAAACATAAATGGAAGTTTTTTACGGTTTGTATATTTATTTGTTTTTGTTTTCTTTATATACATTAGCCACCGCCACCGCGAAAGCCGCCAGCGACAATGCCAGACACGCCCACACCGACCAGCTCAAGGTGGAGAGGATTGAGATTTTCTCCATTCCGGCGCCGAGGATGTCGCCCTGCGGATAGCTCGCAATCATGTAGACGAAGTAGCCGAAAAACATCAGCGGCAGCGCGGCAAACGAGATTGAGAGCACGTGCGCCCCGCGGCTTTTCGTGACGAGGGTCGCGGCTGTGCCCGCCAAGCCGATAAACGGCATCAGAAAGGGCACCATCTCCAAGTATTTTCCGATTTTGAAGAATGTTGCCACATACTCCCATCCGTAACCGAATCCGAACAGCGGGATGGAGAAGAGCGGCACGGCGGCATAGACCACCGCCACGGCGAGGGTCGCGCCTATGGCTGTCAGCACAAGCGGTTGTTTCAGTTGACTGTTCATTGCTGTTGTTGTTCTTTTGTTTTATAGGCGAGCGCATACATCTTTATCTGCTTCACCATGGCGAGAAGCCCGTTGCTGCGCGTCGGCGACAGGTGCTCGGTCAGCCCGATGCTGTCGATGAAGTAGAGGTTTGCGTCGAGGATGTCGGCAGGCGTCTGGTCGGAGAGCACGCGCACGAGCATCGATATTATGCCCTTCACGATAATCGCGTCGCTGTCGGCCTCGAAGTGGATTTTGCCGTCACGGTACTCGGCGTTGAGCCACACGCGGCTCTGGCATCCTTCGATAATGTTGTCGGGCGTCTTGTGGCGCTCGTCGATAGGCGGAAGCGCGTTGCCCATCTCGATGATGTATGAATACTTGTCCATCCAGTCGCTGAAGCCACTGAACTCATCGATGATTTCGTCTTGAATTTCGTTTATCTGGTTATTCATAATCGCAAAAATACGCATTTTTTGAATAAACAATGCCGTTGCGCAAGGAAAAATGCACCTTTGCAATCAAAAAAATATGTGCGGTTGTCTCTTTTTTCCGAAAAGCGGCACTCCTACACATGTAACTTTGCAGCAGAAAACAAAAAAACACACATCCACCATGACTTACATCGAAATCATAAACCGATTCTGGAAGATTCATCAGTTCGACCATTTCTCGTCGGCTGAGATTGCCGTCTACTTCTATCTCCTCAACATGGCGAACCGCAACATGTGGGAAGACGAGATTGCCGTTGCCACCGCCGAGATGTGCGCATCCATCGGCATGCGCCGCTCCACGATTATCCGCGCGCGTCAGAGCCTCAGGGAAAAAGGGCTGATCGAATGCCGCGAGGGTGTGCGCAACTCCCGCACGCCGGTCTACCGCATTGTCACATCCGCAACCACTAAGGCAACCACTAAGACAACCACTAAGCCTACCACTAAACCTACCACTAAGCCAACCACTAAGGAGACCTTATATAAAGATAAAGATAAAGACATAGACAAAGAAAATATTTCTCTCTCTACGGAGGAAAAACCGATTGATGAAATCGAAAAAATTCTTGTTGCCGACCACAGATGGCAAACAGACGTGGTGAAGCTGACAGAAAAACACCGCGGCCCGGCGCAGACAGCGGAGTTGCTGCCTTTCATCCATGAGTTTTTCGGATACCTGCGCTCCTGCGGTGTCAGAACCAAGACGGTTGACGACTGCCGCGCCCACTTCGTCAACAAGATGAACCGCGAATACATCAAGACTTTCAATAAACATAAGTGCAAAACCTTTAAACAAGACTTCTATGAGAATCAACGACCAATTGAAGCTCCAGCTGATGGGACGGATGCCTATGATGCCCCGTTTTAGGCTTCCCGTGAGCCAGGAGTATGCCGAGAGCTGCCTCGCAATGGCGGTTGCGGCGGAGGTGGAAAGCCGCGGACACAGCATCTCGCCCGACGGCGACTTCGAGCAGTGTGTGAGGCAGACGGCGGCATGGACGGTCAACGCCTCGCCGCGCCACAGCCTGCTGCTGGCGGGCAGATACGGCAACGGCAAGACCACGTTTCTGAGAGCCCTACAGAGCCTCGTCAACGCCTTCGACCTCAGAGACCCCATGACGGGAAAGCGCATGAGGATGCCGCTCTACAACGCTGTGGCACTCACCGAGATGCACCGCACGTCGGTCGCCGAATGGCACAACGTGGCGCGCGCACCGCTGCTCGCCATCGACGACCTGGGCACGGAGCCGCGCGAGGTGATGGAGTTCGGCAACATGACCGCCCCCATGCGCGACCTGCTCGAAATACGCTACGACCGCTCGCTGCCCACGCTCATCTCCACCAACATGACTCCAGCCGACATCACCAAGAGATACGGCGACCGCATCGGCGACCGCATGCGCGAGGTGATGGAGGTGGTGAGGTTCCGCAACGGCTCCTACCGCCGATAGCCCCATCCCCGCGCGCCGCCACGCCTGTGAAAATGGTTTTTGTCGGATTTTTTCTTCAGATTATAACCAAATAATTGTAACTTTGCATAAATTAGGATTGATATAACTGAAAGAAACATGAAGATAAGAAATATTTTCACGGCGGCGGCGCTTGCCGTTGTCATCGCGGCAGGCTCCGCCAGGGCTGCAGAGCCGGCGGCTCCTGCCACACTGTTTGAATACCCGTCGGTGCCCGACAAGCTCACCAAGCCGGCTATGCGCGCCAACTTCATGGTGGAGCATCTCTGGGACAAGTGCGACCTTGAGAAGACCGCCGTCACCGACCTCGCCGCGTTCCACAACACGTTTACCGACTATCTGTCGTTTTTCGCGCTCGCCGACAAGGCTGTGGTCGAGAAATCGATAAAGAAATACGTTGAGCGCGTGGCGAAAAACCCCACCAACCTCAACCTCACCGTAGGCATGCTCCACTCCGACGTGCTCAACCTCCGCAGCCAGTACTGCTCCGACGAGATCTACACGATGTTTGCCGACAACATAGCCGCCGCCAAGAAGGTCGACAAGGCTCTGAAGGCAAAGCTGCAGGCACAGGCGGCGGTGCTCGCCAACTCGGCGGTGGGCGCCACCGTGGCCGACTTCCCGCTGCGCCAGTCGCCAGCCGGAGCGGCATCGCTCTACGGGCTCACAGCAGGCACCACAATCCTCTTTTTCAACTCCGACGGATGCATTGACTGCTCAATCTACAAAGTGCGCCTGAGCGCAAGCATAGCCGCCTCGTCGCTCATCAAGGAGGGGCATCTGCGCATTGTCTCCGTCTATGGCGGCGACCCCGCGGCAGTAGAGAGCAAGCTTGCCACCGAGCCCGCCGACTGGGAAGTGGCATGCATCGACACCGCAGCCTACGACCAGCGCCTGCGTCCGGCGGTCTACGTGCTCGACAGCGACAAGAAGATAACCACCAAATTTGTCGACATCGACAGCCTGCTGCGCGCCATTGAGAGCGTGGCGCAGGCAAACGACAAATAAAAACAACTGAGATATGAGAAGACATCGCAAACTCCTACGGCGCATATTCGTCGCCGAGGCATACCGCACCTACGGCAACCTGTCGCGCTTCTTCATCCGCGTGTTTGCCGGCGTGATGTTCATGCAGTTCGGCATCCGCCAGATTGCAAACTACGACTTCTTTGTGAAATATTTCCCCGACCTCCTCGGCATGGGCTCCGCCACCACGCTCGACATGATGATAGCCATCGAGGTGGTCTGCTCGGCATTCCTGATCTTCGGATTCCTCACCCGCCTCTCCGTGGTGCTGCCCACGCTCTCCATGGCGGTGGCTGAATGGTATATCCTCGACAACGGACTGATGGCGGGCATCGCCAACATGCCTATGGGCGAGGTGGCGCTGATGTCGAGCCTGCAGCTGGGCTACGTGCCGCTGCTCTTTGTCGGCATGTTTGTGTTTATAATGCTGGCAGGTCCGGGAAAGGTGTCGGTCGACTATCTGCTGTCGCTCTACTTCACCAACAAGGACAGCCTTAACGAACTTAAAAACTTTTAGGAGGAAAAGAATAAATATACAATGAGAACAGCCGTATTGATTTCGGGAGGCGTCGACAGCGCCGTCGTGGTGCACAAACTCAAGGAGGAGGGCCACGACCTGACGCTATTCTACATCCGCATCGGAATGGACAACGGCGAGGGCGACTGCTCCGCCGAGGAAGACATCGAGATGTGTACCGCCATAGCCCACCGCTACGGGCTGCCGCTCGAGGTGGTGTCGCTACACCAGGAATACTGGGACAACGTGATGGAATATGCGCTGCGCACCGTCAGAAGCGGGCTGACGCCAAACCCCGACATGATGTGCAACAAGATGATAAAGTTCGGCTACTTCGAGCAGCGTTGGGGCAAGGACTTCGACATAACAGCCACCGGACACTACGCCACGACCACCGTTGTCGACGGGCGCAAATATCTCGCCACGGCGGTCGACCCGGTGAAGGACCAGACCGACTTCCTCGCGCAGATTTCCTACGAGCAGCTGATGCACCTGACGTTCCCCATCGGCTCGATGCCGAAGGAGGAGGTGAGGCGCATAGCGCAGCAGGCGAAACTGCCCAACGCCTACCGCAAGGACAGCCAGGGAATATGCTTCCTCGGAAAGATTAACTACAACGACTTCATACGCCGCCATTTGGGCGAGAAGAAGGGCAACATCATCGAGCTGGAGACAGGCAAGAAAATCGGCGAGCACCGCGGATTCTGGTTCCACACCATCGGACAGCGCAAGGGCTTGGGGCTGAGCGGAGGCCCGTGGTATGTGGTGAAGAAGAACGTGGCTGACAACACTATCTACGTCAGCCGCGGATACGACACCGACAAGCAGTATGGCAAGACGCTCCACCTCGACGAGATGCACTTCATCAGCGGAAACCCATGGGAGGGACAGACCGAGCCGGTCGACATCATGTTCAAGAACCGCCACACGCCGGTGTTTATGAAGGCGCGCTTCGTGCCTCTCGGCGGAAGGGAATACGTCATCGAATCGGAAGAGAAGGTGCAGGGCATCGCCCCCGGACAGTTTGCCGTGGTCTACGACGCCACCGGCCACCTCTGCTACGGCAGCGGAATCATCACCGGACAGAAAGTGGTAATCTAACAACAAAAAAACAGCCGCGACATGACCGACAGAGTGAAAATCAGCGTGATGGGCATCACCCACAGCCAGATACAGAAAGGCGCCTACGCCGTGCTCCTCACCGAGGACGGCGGACCTCACCGCATCCCCGTGGTGGTGGGCATCGCCGAAGCACAGTCGATAGTGGCATGGATGGAGCGCGTCAACCTGCCGCGCCCGCTCACCCACGACTTGTTCCGCTCGGTGACGCGCGCCTTCGGCATCAGAGTGAAAGAGGTGTTTGTCAGCAAGTTTGAGAAAGGAATATTCTACTCCGAAATCACGTTTGCCGACGGCGACCGCGAAGTGGTGGTCGACGCGCGCACATCCGACGCGCTCGCCATCGCCCTGCGCTCGCACGCCCCTATCTACACCACCCGCGAGGTGATCGACGAGACGGGATTCATCGCCGAGGGGTTTGACGACGCGCCGGCTGCCGACCGCGACACCACCACCGTCGACGACGCAAGCCTGCTGCCGCTCAACCGCCTTGCCGAGGAGGAGCTGCAACGCATGCTCGCAAAGTGCATCAGCACGGAGGAGTATGAGCGCGCGGCGGAGATAAAGGCTGCCATCGACGAGAAACGCAGGCAGCAGAAACAAGAAAAAATCTAACAAAAAAATACAGAAAAACTTATGAGAAATCTACGTACAAGGTTTGCGATAATGAACTTCATGCAGTTCGCTGTGTGGGGTTCTTACCTTACCTCAATGGGAACCTACCTGTTCAGCATCGGAATGGGTGAACACATCGGAATGTTTTACGCAATGCAGGGCATCGTGTCGCTCTTCATGCCGGCGCTGATGGGAATCCTCGCCGACCGCTACGTCCCGGCACAGAAGCTGCTGAGCGCGTGCCACATCATCGCCGCCGCATTCATGATTGCCGCGGGCTACTACGGCATGACCACCGGCAGCGAGGCGCAGTTTGCAACGCTGTTCACGCTCTACTCCTGCAGCGTGGCGTTCTACATGCCTACCCTCTCGCTCTCCAACTCCGTTGCCTACAGCGGACTCGAGGGTGCCGGACTCGACCCCGTGAAGGTGTTTCCGCCGATACGCACTCTCGGCACCGTCGGTTTCATCTGCATGATGTGGTTTGTCGACCTGATGGGATTCCAGCAGAACTACAACCAGTTCTTCGCCTGCGGCGCCGTGGGTCTGCTCTTCGGTGCCTACGCGCTGACGCTCCCACCATGCCCAGTGAGCAACGACGGCGGAAGCTCGGTGGCTCAAGCCCTCGGACTCGACGCCTTCAAGCTGTTCAAGCAGAAACGCATGGCGATATTCTTCATCTTCTCGATGCTCCTCGGCGTGTCGCTGCAGATTACCAACGGATTCGCCAACACCTATATCACAAGCTTCGGCTCGATAGCCGAATATCAGGGCACGTTCGGCGTTGAGCACGCCAACATGCTGATTTCGCTGTCGCAAGTATCTGAGACGCTCTGCATCCTGCTCATCCCGTTTGTAATGAGCCGTTTCGGCATCAAGCGCGTGATGATCATCGCGATGCTGGCATGGGTGTTCCGCTTCGGGCTCTTCGGCTTCGGCAACCCGGGCAGCGGAGTCTGGATGTTTGTCCTCTCGATGATTGTCTACGGCGTGGCGTTCGACTTCTTCAACGTCTCCGGCTCGCTCTTCGTCAATCAGGAAGTGAGCGGCAAGCTGCGCTCGAGCGCGCAGGGACTCTTCGTGCTGATGACAAACGGCGTGGGTGCCACGGTGGGCACTCTCGGCGCGCAGGCGGTGATCAACAACTTCGTCGACATGACGTCGATGGCGCCGCAGGTGGAAGGATGGCAGACGTCATGGCTCATCTTCGCCGGCTACGCTCTCGCGGTGGCTCTGCTGTTTATGGTGGTGTTCGACTCCGGAAAGAAACGTCAGCCTACAGAAAAACTGACAAGATAAAGAAAAAACAACGTAAAAAATCAATATGCATCGATTTTATGCTCCCGACATTACCACGACAATGCTGCTTCCCGACGAGGAGGCGCAGCATTGCGTGCGCGTGTTGCGGCTGAAAGAGGGCGAAGAGGTGGAGGTGGTCGACGGAAAAGGGCATCTCCATCTGTGCCGCATCCTGAACGCCAACGCCAAAAACTGCGCCGTGGAGATTGTCGGCACCACCGACGTGAAGCCCCACTGGGGATGCCGCATCACGGTGGCTATCGCTCCGACAAAAAACATGGACCGCATGGAATGGATGGCGGAGAAGGTGACGGAGATGGGCGTTGACCGCATCGTGCCGCTCCTGTGCCGATACTCGGAGAGGAAGGTGCTGAAGACGGAACGCCTGCGCAAAATCCTCGTGGCGGCGATGAAGCAGTCGCTGAAAGCTACGCTGCCGCAGCTCGACGACCTCACGCCGTTTGACGATTTCATGAAGGCTCTCCCCGACGGACAGCGGTTCATTGCCTACTGCGACCCCGCAATCCCGAGGCGCGACTTCGTGAAGGAATGCCTTCCGGAGAGCGACGTGACGATTCTGGTGGGGCCCGAAGGCGACTTCAGCCAGCCCGAGATACGCGCGGCTCTCGATGCCGGATTCATCCCCGTGAGCCTCGGCGACAGCCGTCTGCGCACAGAAACGGCGGGCGTGTTTGCCTGCGCCGCAATCCACACGATAAACCAATTGAAAAAATGATAGAACAACTCAAAAACTCTGCCTCAGGCAACTTCTTCCTGCTCGCAGGCCCTTGCGTGATAGAGGGCGAACAGATGGCTATGGACATCGCCGGACAAATAGTGGAAACCACCCGTCGGCTGGGCATCCCTTACGTGTTCAAAGGAAGCTACCGAAAGGCGAACCGCTCGCGGATAGACTCGTTTACGGGCATCGGCGACATAAAGGCGCTCGAAGTGCTGAAAAAGGTGGGACAAACCTACAACATCCCCGTGGTGACCGACATCCACGCCGCCGAAGAGGCGGCGATGGCTGCAGAATATGTCGACGTGCTGCAAATTCCGGCGTTCCTATGCCGACAGACCGACCTGCTCGTGGCGGCGGCGCGAACCGGAAAGACGGTCAACATCAAGAAGGGACAGTTTCTGTCGCCGGAGGCTATGGAATTCGCAGTGCAGAAGGTGAAGGACTCGGGCAACAACGACGTGGCGATAACCGAGCGCGGAACGACGTTCGGCTACCAGGACCTGATTGTGGACTACCGCGGAATCCCTACGATGCGCCGGTTCGCACCAGTGATTCTCGACGTGACACACTCGCTGCAGCAGCCAAACCAGACGTGCGGCGTGACGGGCGGACTGCCCCACCTCATCGAGACAATGGCGCGATGCGGAATCGCTGCCGGTGTCGACGGTCTGTTTATGGAGACGCATCAGAACCCGGCGGTGGCGAAGTCGGACGGGGCAAACATGCTGCCGCTCGACCGCATGGAGGGACTGCTCGAACGGCTGTCGGCGCTGCGCATGGCTGTAAACGAAATAAACCGCTGATGGGACGCATTCTTGCTATCGACTACGGACGGAAGCGCACGGGAATAGCCGTGACCGACACGCTGCAGATTGTGGCAAACGGTCTCACCACCGTGCCCACCCACCAGCTGCTCACGTTTCTGAAGCAATATGTGGCGAAAGAGCCCGTGGAACGGATTGTCGTGGGGCTGCCGAAGCAGATGAACAACGAGCCGTCGGAGAGCATGCGCTACATCAAGCCGTTTCTCGCCCAGCTGGCTAAGGAAATGCCGCAGATGCCGGTGGAAATGTACGACGAGCGGTTCACATCGGTGATTGCCCACCGCGCCATGCTCGACGGAGGAATGAAGAAGACGGCGCGCCGCGACAAGGCGATTGTCGACGAAATCTCTGCCACAATCATCCTCAACGATTTCCTCGAAAGCCGGCGATGACGCAAAAAAACAAAAAAACACGAAATAAGATATGATACTACCTATTTATTTATACGGTCAGCCCGTGCTCAGACAGGAGGCCGACGATGTGGATGAAAACTATCCCGACCTGAAAAAGCTGGTCGAAAATATGTATGAAACGATGTACGAATCGGACGGCGTAGGACTCGCCGCACCGCAAATCGGTCTGCCGATACGGCTGATCGTAATCGACGCCGACGTGCTCAAAGACACGTTCCCTGAACTTGAGGGTGTGAAAATGACTCTCGTCAACCCGGAACTCGACATCCTGACCGACTCTCCGACAGTGAGCCGCTCGGAGGGATGCCTCAGCCTCCCCGGACTCAGCGAAAACGTGGTGCGCCACGAGAAGGTGCGCCTCAACTGGCTCGACACCGACTTCGTGGAGCACGAGCAGGTGTTTGAGGGATTCCTCGCGCGAATCATCCAGCACGAATACGACCACCTCGACGGAATCCTCTACGTTGACCGCATCTCGCCGATACGCAAACAGCTGATAAAGACAAAACTGAACAACATCGCCCGCGGACGAGTGCGCTGCGACTACAAAATCAAAGAAACAAGAAAACACTAAGAAACATCAACCAAAATCAGAAAAAATTATGGCTGACGACAAGAAAGTGATATTCTCAATGGTGGGAGTGAGCAAAATCTACCCTCCACAGAAACAAGTGCTCAAAGACATATACCTGTCGTTCTTCTACGGCGCGAAAATCGGAATCATCGGTCTGAACGGTGCCGGAAAGTCGACGCTGCTGAAGATTATCGCGGGTATCGACAAGCAGTATCAGGGCGAAGTGGTATTCTCCCCGGGATACAGCGTAGGATACCTGGAGCAGGACCCGAAACTCGACCCTTCGAAAACCGTCAAGGAAATCGTGCAGGAGGGCGTGCAGCCGGTGCTCGACCTGCTGAAGGAATTCGACCAGGTGAACGAGAGCTTCGCCGACCCCGACGTGCTTGAGGACCCCGACAAGATGGACAAGCTGATAAACCGGCAGGCGGAGCTGCAGGACAAGCTCGACGCAGCCGACGCATGGAACATCGACAACAAGCTGGAACGCGCAATGGACGCGCTGCGCTGTCCGCCGGAAGACCAGAACGTGGCAACACTGTCGGGTGGCGAACGCCGACGCGTGGCGCTGTGCCGACTGCTGCTGCAAAACCCCGACATCCTGCTGCTCGACGAGCCTACCAACCACCTCGACGCTGAATCGATCGACTGGTTGGAGCAACACCTGCAACAATATCCGGGCACGGTGATATGCATCACCCACGACCGATACTTCCTCGACCACGTGGCGGGATGGATTCTCGAACTCGACCGAGGCGAGGGAATCCCATGGAAGGGAAACTACAGCTCTTGGCTCGACCAGAAGACAAAACGGATGGCGCAGGAGGAGAAGCAGGCAAGCAAACGGCGCAAGACGCTCGAACGCGAGCTGGAATGGATTCGCATGGCGCCGAAAGCGCGTCAGGCAAAAGGAAAGGCGCGCCTGTCAAGCTACGACCGACTGCTCAACGAGGACCAGAAGGAGCGCGAGGAGAAACTCGAAATCTTCATCCCCAACGGTCCGCGCCTCGGGAACAAGGTTATCGAGGCTCAACACGTGGCGAAGGCTTTCGGCGACAAGGTGCTGTTTGACGACCTCAACTTCATGCTGCCGCCTAACGGCATTGTCGGCGTGATCGGTCCGAACGGTGCCGGAAAAACTACGCTCTTCAAACTCATCATGGGGATGGAACACGCCGACAAGGGTACCTTTGAAGTGGGCGAGACGGTGAAAATTGCCTACGTCGACCAAAACCACAAGGACCTCGACCCCGAAAAGACAGTCTACCAGGTGGTGTCGGGCGGCACCGAACTCTTCCGCATGGGCGGACGCGACGTGAACGCACGCGCATACCTCTCGAAATTCAACTTCGCCGGTGCCGACCAGGAGAAAAAAATCGGTATGCTCTCCGGCGGTGAGCGCAACCGCCTGCACCTGGCAATGGCGCTGAAGGAGGAAGGCAACGTGCTGCTCCTCGACGAGCCGACCAACGACATCGACGTGAACACGCTGCGCGCGCTGGAGGAAGGCTTGGAAAACTTTGCCGGATGCGCAGTAGTCGTGAGCCACGACCGATGGTTCCTCGACCGAATCTGCACCCACATCCTCGCCTTCGAGGGCGACAGCCAGGTGTTCTTCTTCGAGGGCACCTACACGGAGTATGAGGAGGACAAGCGCCGACGCATGGGCGACGTGGAGCCGCACCGCATACGCTACCGCAAGCTGATGGAATAATCACACACAAACGCGCGCACCGACGCGCTGAAAAAAGAAATGTCGCAGACCCACCCCACCGGTGCGCCTGCGACATTTCTGCATATTTATGCCTTTAACTCAAACCTTCGATAAGACCGTCCTTGATTCTGATGTTGAGAGCCATAGGCTTTTTCGGCAGTCCGGGCATACGGAGAATGTCGCCTGCCACGACAACAATCATCTCCGCGCCGCTGTTGACAATCACATCGTTGACCTGAAGCTCGAAGCCATCGGCAGCTCCCATGCGCTTGGGGTCGGTGGAGAATGAATACTGGGTCTTGGCGATGCACACCGGGAAATGACCCATGCCGTTGCGCTCAAGGGTCTGCATCATGCGGCGCGCCGACGTGCTGAACACAACCGACGTGGCGCCGTAAATCTCGGTGGCTACCTTCACTACCTTCTCCTCGATGCTGTCGCTGTCGGCATACGCAAAGCGGAGTGGCGCCGACGGCTCCCGCTCGATGGTGTCGACCACAAGACGCGCCAACTCCTCCGCGCCGGCACCGCCCTCGGAAAACGCCCGGTTGACGACAAACCCTACGCCGAGACGGCGGCAGTGCGTCTCGATGGCGGCAACCTCGGCATCGGTGTCGCTCGGAAAGCGGTTGATGGCAACAATCACAGTCTGCCCGAACTTGCGGATGTTGCGCAGATGCTTGTCGAGATTCTCAAACCCCGCCTCGACGGCCGCCACATTCTCTTCCTTGACAACGGCATAGTCGACGCCGCCCTGCACCTTCAGTCCCTGCACCGTGGCTACAAGAATCGTGAGGCTCGGCTGCAGTCCCGACTTGCGGCACTTGATGTCGTAAAACTTCTCCGCTCCGAGGTCGGCGCTGAACCCTGCCTCGGTGACCACATAGTCGCTGCACGACATCGCTGCCTTCGTCGCCACGATGGAGTTGCAGCCGTGGGCTATGTTGGCAAACGGCCCGCCGTGGATAAACGCCGGCGTATGCTCGATGGTCTGCACAAGATTAGGCTTCATCGCTGCCTTCAGAAGCACCGTGATGGCGCCCTCAACACCCATATCCTTGACCGTAAACGGCTTGTCGTCGTAGGTGAAACCCAGCAGTATGTTGCCGATGCGGCGCTCAAGGTCGGCGAGGTCGGACGCCAGGCAGACAATAGCCATCAGCTCTGACGCGGCAGTGATGTCGAATCCCGTCTGACGGGTGACGCCGTTGGTGCGCGGTCCCAGACCAATCACCACATCGCGAAGCGCTCGGTCGTTTACGTCGAGCACACGCCGCCAAACCACCGTCTTCAGCCCGAACCCCTCTGCCTCATGCTGATACAGATAATTGTCGAGCAATGCGGAAATCATATTGTGGGCAGACGTGATGGCATGGAAATCGCCCGTGAAATGGAGGTTTATCTTCTCCATCGGAACCACCTGGGCATAACCGCCGCCGGCAGCGCCGCCCTTGATGCCGAAACACGGACCCAGCGACGGCTCGCGCAGTGCCACCGACACACGCTTGCCGATGCGGTTCAACCCAAGCGCAAGCCCCACCGACACCGTCGTCTTGCCGATGCCGGCCTTCGTGGCGGTGATCGCCGTGACAAGAATCAGCCTGCTCTTCTTCACCTTAGCCTCGTCGACAATCGACAAGGGCAGTTTAGCTATATACTTACCGTAATGGTCGAGGCACTCGGCATCGATGCCGGCGCGCTCGGCTACCTTCTCGATGCGGTCCATCGCCACGCTGCGCGCTATTTCTATGTCTGATTTCATCGCTTTTCTCAAATTTATGTGCAAAGGTAGCCATTTCCACCAAACTCCACAAGTCACCGCCCCTCCACGACCGCGAAAGCGGTCACCCACACATAAAGCAACGCCAACAGATGCGCCAAACGTAGACAAAATTTCAGTTATTTGCTATAAAATACGCCCATAAAAAGACATATCGAGTTAGGAAACCAATATTTTTTAGTATCTTTGCAGTTACTAAACGATATGTCAAAGTAAGGAAATATAATAATTTATTAATCAATAAGTGCAATTATGAAAAGATTTTATCTCGCCCTGGCGATGTTGGCGGCACTCCCAGCCGCCGCCTCGGCTCAAACCATCCTCAACGAGGGGTTTGAAACGACAAGCACCGACCAGTACAGTCCCAACTTCCCAGACGGTTGGTCAACCGTTGACTCCTACACGGGAAACAACGACAGGTATCGGTGGAACGTATACTATTATGAAAAAGGTACGATGACCGGCACCCACTGCGCGTCGGTCGACAGCCCGATGTTTACAGGCGGTGAGGACGGCGGCGAGGGTCCGCGTGAGGAAATCCTCCTCACTCCGGAGCTCAACCTCGACAACACTTATCAGCTGTCGTTCGACTGGATGGCGGCGTCGAAGGCTGCCATCGACGAGGGCAAGTACGACTTCCAGGTGCGCATCGTGACCGATGGCAACGTGGAGGGAGCCGAGACTATTTGGTCGTTCAACAACGCAACACAGCTGAGGGAGAACGGCAACGTCCCATATCCATGGACTGCTTGGACTCCCTACAAAACGATGATCGACCTGAGCAAATGGCAGGGTAAGAGCATCAAGGTGGCGTTTGTCTACAAGATGCTCAAGACCACTGCCAACGTGCTCGACATCGACAACGTGGTGGTGAAGCAGTTCACGCCTGCCACCGGCCCTAAGGGTGTGCTGTCGAAGAAGCAGTACAACTTCGGAGAGGTGTATATGGACTCAAAAATGTTCTCCGATGTGATCACTCTTAAAAACGAAGGCAAGAGCGGCTTGAAAATCACAAGCATCGACTACCCGCAGGGCATTGGCTCGACAATCGACCCTGCTGTGGTAGACCTCGACGCCAACGCATCGCTCGACTTCAAGCTCAGCTACACCGCCGCGCTCACCACTCCGCAGAGCGGCTACGTGACGCTGCACACCACCGGCGGCGACCTGCAGATAAAGGTGCTCGCAACAAAGGTGGCGCTGCCCGACGGATACACTTTCGAGGGCTTTGAGAACGGATGTCCGCCTGCCGGATGGACCGGAAACGGATGGAAGGCGTCGAATTATTCCATCGAGGGCGACTACACCGCCTACGCTTCGGTGACGCTCGACGGCGCAAGCTATCTGACCACTCCGCGCCTCGACATGTCGACGGGCGCTCACTCGGTGGCTTTCTCTGCCTTCAACGAGTTTGACTCCGACGAGGAAAATGCCGTGCCCGACAACGACGTGACACTCGAATTCTCGAAAGACGGCGGCGCTACGTGGGCGACCGTATGGGAGTCGACAAACTACAACGCTCTGGAGAAGGTGAGCGTAGACCTCGGCTCGCCGGCATCTGACAACTGCCTGCTGCGCTGGGCATACAGCGCCGTGGACATCAGCAGCTCTGACAACATTCCTGAGACATCGGTGGCTTTCATCGACGCTATCATCCTTCCGCCGCTCTACGGCAACGGCGGCAAGCCTGCCGAGGCAACTCTCGTCTCGCCTGCCGACAAGTCGGAAAACCTTTACAACAAAAACATCACGCTGACATGGCGTCCGGCGCTCTTCGCCGACGGCTACAAGCTATATGTGGGCTCTGACGCCGCTGCCACAAACCTTGTCAACGGACAAGACCTCGGCAACGCAACTTCTTATGTAATCGCCTCTGCCGACTATGCCACTACCTACAACTGGAAGGTGGTGCCCTACAACGCGCAGGGCGACGCCGAAAATGCAACTGTGTGGACTTTCTCTACCATCGCCGACCAGACGATAAGCACATTCCCGTGGACTGAAAACTTTGAAAGCGGAAACGAGCCGCCGACAGGTTGGAACGTGGAATACGACAGCTACACGAAATGGTCTACTACCAACAAGGTGAACCCGTTTGAGGGCAAATACAGCGCATCGGTGGGTTGCAACGTTGCCAACAAATCGTCGCAGCTCGTAACGCCCGACTTCAAAATCCCTGCCGGCTCAAATCTGCAGATGAGCTTCTACTGGGGCAACGCTATGCCTGTAAGCCTGCTGAAAGACGAGACGGGTCTGCGACAGAACCCATCGACTGCCGACAACGGTGTCGACGCTTGCTTCTTTGAGGTGCTCGACGGCGGCGAATGGCATCAGCTGGCTGTGCTCTCCGACAACTCCGACGACCGCTACTGGTATCTCGAAACCGTAAACCTCGCTGCCTACGCTGGCAAGACGGTGACTTTCCGCTGGCGCTACGTGGGACACGACTACGACAACGCGAAGGGCGTGGGTCTCGACCTTATCACGGTGACCACTTCTGCCGACACCAAGGCGTCGTTCAACGCTACGGATTGGAACGCCGGCACGGTCAACTACTACAAGACTGTAAACTCAACTCCGAAATTCTCGGTAATCAACGAGGGCAGCACTGCGCTGACTATAAAATCGGCGAAATTCTCAACCGAGAACTTCACAACCGACCTCGCTGCCGGAACAACGATCGAGCCGAAGAAGGGCGCCGCTTTCTCTATCACGTTCAACGCGCTCAACGCCGAGGCTCAGGTCAACGACAACCTCGTTGTGGAATTCGATGGCGGATACTCAATCTCTATGCCGGTGACCGGCTTGGCTATGGCCGCCGACTCCCACTACTACGACTTTGAGAACGACACTCCGGGCGCTCTCGCTCCTGAGGGATTCACCACAATCGACGTTGACCGCCAGCTCACAAAGCCGATGACGGGTATGAACTATCCGCAACGCGGAGCGGCTACGGCATTCACCGTACAGCAGAACTCTGACTGGAACGGCGTGCTCGACCCGGTAAGCGGAAACCAGACACTCGTGGCTATCGCCTCACAGGACGAAAGCTCAACTGTCGACGACTGGTTGATCAGCCAGCAGCTAACCGCCACCGACAAGTCGAAATTCCACTTCTACGCCCGCAACTGGGAGTCGACTCTCGCAATCAACCCTTGCGCGCAAAGCTGCGTGGAGGTGCTCGTATCAACTACCGACAACACCAACACAGCAAGCTTCACTTCGGTAATGCCTACAACCACAATGCCTTACTTCAACAAGGAAACGTGGGAGCACTACTCCGTGGACCTCAGCAAATATGCCGGACAGAAGATATATGTAGCCGTGCGCCACACCGTGAAAGACGGACTGGCGGCTTTCTTCGACGACTTCTACTTTGAGCACTTCACAAACTTCGGCGGCGTCGACAACGTGAATGCAGACAACAAAGTGACTGTCTACCCTAACCCGGTAGCCTCGACACTCTTTGTCAACGGCGCTGACGCCGACTCGCAGATAAGCATCTACAACGCTGCCGGAAGCCTCGTGGCAAACGTCGTCGGCTCTCAAGCCAACGTCGAAGGCCTCGCCCCTGGCGTATACGTAGTGCGCGTAGCAACAGCCAACGGCATCGCCACAACACGCATCATAAAGAAATAACACCTTTCTTTATCCACAACCAAAAAGCCTCCTTGACGGGAGGCTTTTTTTTGTGCGCCGACACCCAGCCGGAAAGACAGACATAGGGATGCGCCAACCGCGGGCATACAAACAAAAAACGGGCAGCACCATCGGCACTGCCCGCTCCTCATCTGTACGATATTTTTTTACATCTCCTTCGCGATAGCATCGGCGATGGCCTGCATCTCCTCAGCCGGAAGCGTAAGTTTCTGCTTGTCGAAATACATATCCTTCTCCTCAACGATAGGAATCAGATGGATATGCGCATGAGGCACTTCAAGACCAATCACCGCAACGCCCACACGCTTGCACGGCAACGCCTTGTCGATGGCCTTCGCCACACGGCGCGCAAACATCGTCAGCGACTGATAGTCGTCGTCTGAAAGGTTGAAGATATAGTCGTTCTCCGTCTTGGGCACCACAAGCACATGCCCCTTGTTCACCGGGTTGATGTCGAGAAAAGCAAAGTTTTTCTCATCCTCCGCCACCTTGTAGCACGGAATCTCGCCCGCAATGATTTTACTGAAAATAGTTGCCATTACAATATCTCGATTTTAACGATTTCAAAAGTCATAACACCCTGCGGCACCTTGATTTCCACGATGTCGCCCACGCGCTTTCCGAGCAAGCCCTTGGCTATCGGTGTGCTCGAAGCGATTTTCTTCTCCTTGAGGTTAGCCTCCGAGTCGGCAACGATGGTATACGCCATGGTAGCCCCGTTCTTGGTGTTTTTGATGGTCACGGTGTTCATGATCTGCACCTCGTCGGTGTTGAGTTTAGCCTCATCGATGATGCGTGCGCTCGCGAGCATATCTTTTAGCTGCGAGATTTTCATTTCAAGCATACCTTGCGCTTCCTTCGCGGCATCATACTCGGAATTCTCCGAAAGGTCGCCCTTATCGCGAGCCTCGGCGATGGCAGCAGAAATGCGGGGACGCTCAACGCTTTCAAGGTAAGCGATTTCCTTCATCTTTTTGTCATAACCATCCTTGGTCATGTAGGTAATTGCCATATCGAAATTTATTTTTAAAATTAGTAAAATAAAAAGAGAATCTCTACCAGCGCATGATCGAGACCCCTCTTCTGTCGTTATTATGTTTCTGAGACAAAGGTAAGCCTAACTTTTATGAAAAGCAAATAAAAACACCAAATTTATTCTACAAAAAAAGGGCGGCACACCGCAAATCCGCGCCGTGCCGCCTATGTGCATAAGGTGTCCCGTCTAATAAACTATCACTTTTGTCGTATTTCCCAAAACCTTGACGAGATATGTTCCCTTCTGCACTGATAGCCTGTCTGCCGACGATGAGCAAAGGTGAGAGGCGACCAGACGTCCGTCTGGCGTGTAAATGTCGGCTGTTTTGCCTTCTGCATTAATCTTGATATAGAATCTGCATGGGACAGCTTTTGATTGCATAATTTTTCAGATAGAAAAGGCAAGACTGGGCAACCGCCCAATCCTGCCTTCGGGTTATAGCGACTATTTTACAATTACTTTCTGCCCGTTCACGACATAGACTCCTGCGCTCACTGCCACAGCGGTCTTGCCGGCCGAGAGTGGCAACACAAGAGTTGCAGAATAACTTATCCCTTCCCTTTGGGAATTAGGATGGGTAAAAAAACCAGACGAGTTGGCACCATTCATGTCAACTCGCCTGTCTGTGCAAAGGGATTTATCTTACAACCACCTTGTAGCTCTCCGTGCCAACCTTCACGATTACCACCTCGCCAGGCTGGGCATTCAGAGTGGCGATGCCGTCAGTGGCGTTTGTGCTGTCGAGCAGCTTGCCGTCGAGAGACAGCACCTGGATGGTGGCGTTGCCGCTGAGACCGGATACGGCGATTTGTCCGTCGGCAGTCGTAATCATTGGCTTAGCGGCAGTCTCGGTCTTTTCGATGCCGGTGGTGAGAGTCTGGAATTTGCCGAATCCGCTCCAGGGGTCGGTAGTCTTGTATGCATTCATCGACTCGCCCGGCACATAGAGCGTCATGTTTTCTATCGGCGAATTATCAAATGCGCTCGAATGCGTTTCCGGAACATTCACTGCCTGACAATAGACATCCTTCAACGCCTTGCACTCACTGAATGCACTAATTCCGATGCTATTCACCGAACTTGGTATTATGATGGATTCAAGATTGCGGCAATTCTGGAAGGCACGATGTTTGATGGAGGTCACCGTATTAGGTATTTTAACCGACTCAAGGTTTCTACAATTCGAAAACAGACCACCCTCAATGGTCTCCAAAGAATTTGGAAGGATGACTGATTTGAGATTTGGACAACCAGCAAACGTATATGCTCCAATTGCCGTCACAGTATTGGGAATGTCGATGCTTGTGAAGGGGCAACCAAGGAAAGCACTCGTTCCAATCGAAACCACTGATTTAGGGATGGAGACGGAAGTGATATTTGAATACTCGAACGCACGGACTCCAATCGAAGTCACGTCGTAATTGGCATGGCTGAATCCGATATCCGTCGGGATAACGATGTCTCCTTCGTATATGATTCTACTATTACCGTCAGGATTGTTGATGATGGCAGCCTCCCAGGTGTTATCATCCAACCTGTACCATAGACCATCCTGCTTCACTTCGTCGGTGGTAAAGATATGACCGAAATCTCTCCAATAATCAGCACCTGTATAAGCATCCTTACGATTGCAGGGCACATGGAGATTTACCTTGTTCAGATCAACATTTACAAAAACATTTTCTGCCGTCTGTGGGGAATTATCACTGTAGCAATAGAAATCCGTTAAAAATCGACAATCTGCGAATGCATACTCCCCGATCGACGTCACCTCGCCAAAGAGCTTTATCGTCTTGAGACCGGATCCCGCAAAGGCATGCACTTCAATTTGTTTCACGGACACCGGAAGAGAGATATTCTCCAACTTGTCACAACAAACGAACGCACTGACCTTAATCGCTTCTACCCCATTGGGAATATTTATCTCTTCGAGAAGACGACAGTTCGAAAAAGCGAATCTTCCGATATAATATACAGAACTGGGAATAGAGACCGACTTGAGTTCGTAACAACATTCAAAAGCATAGTCACCGATTTCAACCACTTTTTTCTTTTTGCCGTTCCATTTTACTTCAGATGGAATTTTGATTTTGCCCGTATATTTCTTGTTGCCGTGGGTCACGACAGCGTTGCCGTAAACGTCATAACAATAGTAGATGCCATCCACCTCAAAGTCGTAGGCATAACTTGTCACGGCCATTATCACCAGTAATAAAGCAGTGAAAATTCGTTTGGTATTGATCATAATCATTTAGTTTTTGCTGCCATCGAGCTCCTTGTGTGGCAAGTTTAGTCTGACATGGTTCCGTTGCGTATGGTCGGAGGCAGTGGAGCACGTCTCGCGGCAGGGTGTCTGGGGTGCAAGACACGGTCTCGTATATACGCAAAATCCCCTCGCCCCACAATAACTGCTAATATTGCATGGAAGGTGGATCGCTGCAAATATAGATATTATTATAATATGTTCCAAAGGAATAGGAGATTTTTTATAATGTAGAAACTTTTTGTCCTCTGATTTGTTGGTAGCCTGACTTTTGAGTCGTACTACTGTACCAACGCTTGGCAAAGATATCATCACGACCTTGAAAAACACTACGAAATAGCGCAACCTTTTCCTGTAGACTCAGCTTTGAATCTGTATGGAATATGGCTTGTAGGCTTTCTTTCGTTGTGACATTAGGCTCGGTTACAATGTATGGTATTCCATGCACATCAAGAATTTTTCTTAACCTGGCATTTTCTTTCTCTAATTCTTGAAGCTTGGCAATAAGCTCATTTGCATTTAGTTGTTTGCCTGTATCCATAGCGGTTCTTGTTCCCAACCAACAGGGAATCCAAGAGCTGCCATGTCTATCTCTGGAAACTTGCTGAACAAATTGTGCATTTTGTCAAGCATGTCATTGTTGGGAGAGATGATGTCAAGGAAATACTTGATGATGCACATGTTATAATAGATTCTTCGCTTGTCCGCAGGAATAGTAATCCAAGGACGAGTCATGCCTCTCATATCATTTGGAATAATCTTGTTGACTTTGTTCCAAACACGAGCGTGATGACAACAAGCGTTGCGAGTAAGCGCAAGCACAGAAAGCCAAGACTCAAACACTGGAGCATGAAGGCAGAAACGCTTGGCGATCTGCTTTTTGAGTCCTTTATCTTTCAAGTTCCTGTAGTACATATTCACGCTACCCATTGGGAGAAGTTCACCAAGAATCCATGCTGGTGGAAAAGGTTCTGTATATGTTCTTTTGAAGTGTTCTATAAAGTCTTCAGTAGAACGTTCATACTCCTTCGACAACATTGCCATACTATTGACGAAAATGGACTGATCACGAAAATGTGCAGAATTTGTAAGCCAATATATATCACCAGTCCGTTCAGCCGTCATATTCATTACGGCTTCTCTTACAGCAATTTCGATCTTCTCAATCTCGTTAAAAAGGAGTAAGCGCAACTTTTTGTCAAAGCGATAAAGCATCATCACTTTGTTAAATGTAGCACCTTCCTTATACAGATGAAGAATCTTTGGAGTCTTCAACAAAGGATGCATATACGCAGACAATCGATAATAGCCAATGCTCTCCAAATACAATTGAGCCTTTTGCCTATCATTGATTATCAATCCACGATTTTCCAATAAGGTTACAAGTTCTCGTGGAGTCTTGTAATCTTTTCCAAAATTTCTCTTTGCATAGCTTATAAACAAAAAAGCCCAGCCTATTTAAGCATTGTAAAGAGGCTCGGCTGGAACTAACGCTGCAAAAATACAAATAATCATTGATAATACAAACTTTTTAGAACTAAAAATCACGCAAAAGTGGAATTCTTTGACATTCTTTGTAGAAACTTTTTGTCCTCTGCCCTACAAAAAAAGGGCGGCACACCGCAAATCCGCGCCGTGCCGCCTATGCATAAGGGTTGGCTGTCCCGTCTAATAAACTATCACTTTTGTCGTATTTCCCAAAACCTTGACGAGATATGCTCCCTTCTGCACTGATAGCCTGTCTGCCGACGATGAGCAAAGGTGAGAGGCAACCAGACGTCCGTCTGGCGTGTAAATGTCGGCTGTTTTGCCTTCTGCATTACATACAGCTATCAATCCTTCTAAACCAAAAACCTTAGTCTCAATGCGTTGTGTAATCCCCACATCGCTGACATCGCCAACCGTGACTCTGCATTCCGCATCCGGGCATTCAATAAGCACGCCGGCGGGTGTCGACAGTTTGGCATTGATTATTTTTATAGTGTAGATGCCTGAAACCATATTTTCATCGATGGTCAGGGTGGCATTCAGAAGTGTGCCGCTGTTGCCGTTGTATGCTTCGTTCGACAATGTGGCTATCTTCAGCACCTGCCCTACGAGGTTGGCTTTAAGCTGCTGGTCATACCAGCGGTCGGCATCGTGCTTCACCATAGGATTGCCGCGCTTGTCGGCCTTGACAGAGATGCCTTCGGGCAACACCACCTGCAACTGTACGGCTGAAATCTCGTCGGCATTGACCAACTCGATAGGCAACACGCTCTCTTCGCCCTGCATAGCTTCGAAATCGCTGATGGCGAAGTAATTGGCATACACACGCTCGGTCACGGTGACGATGCATTGTGCGCTGAGCAAGGTGCCGTCGGTGGTGGTGGCTGTTATGAAGGTCTGTCCGGTGGAGAGTCCGGTGACAACGCCATCGGAGCTGACGGTTGCCACCGCCTTGTCTGAACTGTCCCACACCACTGCCGTGCATGAAGCGTCGGCAGGACTGACAGAGGCTGTCAGCTGCACCGTCTTGCCCACCTCTACCGACGCCTCTGCCTGGTCGATTGCGATGCCTGTGGCCTTTATCTCCTCAACGGTCATCGTGAAGCTGAAATCGTCGCATTCAATCAGCTTGCCGGCAGGCGTCGACAGCTTGGCGTTGTAGACCCTTACCGGATACGCGCCGCCCTTCACGCTCTTGTCAATGACGAGCGGTATGGTGAGCAGCGTGCCGCTGTTGCCGTTGTATGCTTCGTTCGACAATGTGGCTATCTTCAGCACCTGCCCTACGAGGTTGGCTTTCAGCTGCTGGTCATACCAGCGGTCGGCGTCGTGCTTCACCATAGGGCTGCCGCGCTTGTCGACAGCCACGCCCACTCCTTCGGGAAGGTCGACAAACATCTGTATGGCTGAAATCTCGTCGGCATTGACCATTGCCACCGACAGGGTGAACGTCTTGCCGGGATTGGTGGTGAAATCGTCGACCACAAGATAGTCGACAGCCGCGGGCTTGGTCACGGTCAGCGTGCAGTAGGCTTTTAGGTTTGTGCCGTCGGCGGTCTCGGCAGTGATGGTGACCGACCCCGCCTTCAGCGTGGTCACTACGCCGTCTTTCACCGTGGCTATCTCACTGCTCGACGTGCGCCACACGACAGCCGGATTTGTCACGTCATGGGGCATCACCGTGGCGGTGAGCGTAAGCGAGTGTCCTGCCTCCACGGTGGCTTCCGTCTGGCTCATGGTTATCGACGTGGCTTTGACCACGCCGGGCGTCACCGTCACCTTGCAGCTTGCCGACACGCCGCTGCCGTCGGTTGCCGTTGCCGTAATCACCGCCTCTCCGGGGCTTACGCCTTTGACCACGCCGTCGGCCACCGTTGCTGCTTCTTCGTTGTCGGATGTCCATGCCAGCACTTTTGTCGTGGCGTTGGAGGGCATGACTGTCGGCGAGAGCGTCAATGTCTCACCGGCGCGGAGCGACTCCTCGGCGTTGGCAAACGCGATGCTCTCAACCAGCGTGGCGGGCACCGTTGCCTTGCAGCTCGACGGATCTACGTCGTAGAGCTTGCCCTGCGGCGAAGAAAACTTCACGTTGTAGAGGCTGACCGTGTAGCTGCCGGCTTTCACATCGCCGCCTGCCACGATGGGCACCACAAGCACCGCGCCGCTGTTGCCGTCGTAGGCTTCGTTCGACAGCGTCGCCACCTTCAGCACCTGCCCGTCGAGGTTGGCCTTGAGCATCTGGTCGTAGGCGCGCTCGGTCTGGGTCACGGCGGGATTGCCGCGCTTGTCGGTGCCTACGGTGAATCCCTGCGGCAGCCTCATCTCGAGCGACAATGCCGATATTTCTGTGGCATTGTCCATCGAAATCTCTACTTTCTTTGTCTCCCCGGCTTTAATCTCGAAGTCGGCAATCTGCATGGAGTAGCCATCGAGGGCATACGCCGGCACGCTTGCGAGAACGGCGAGCGCGAAGAGGAAAAAGGTTTTCAAAAATGTCTGTTTCATAATTTTTCAGATAGAAAAGGCAAGACTGGGCAACCGCCCAATCCTGCCTTCGGGTTATAGCGACTATTTTACAATTACTTTCTGTCCGTTCACGACATAGACTCCTGCGCTTACTGCCACAGCGGTCTTGCCGGCTGATGCCTCAACGGCAAATGCACGGCCGTCGACGGCTACAATCTGAATCATGGTGTCGGCTGGCGACTCGATGCAGATTTCTCCGTTGCCGCCATACACGCGCAGACAGTCGAAAGCCACGCTGTCCACTCCGCTCCAATCCTTCACGACGACTGAAGAGTCTGCGTCGGGCAAGATGAAGAGATTGCCGCGCGCGTCAGACATCTTCACGTTGCGCAGGCTGATGCCGTAGCTGCCCGACGCCATTGCCTTGTCGGCCGAGAGTGGCAACACAAGGATAGCACCCTCGCTGCCCTCGAAGTCGGCGCTCTCTGCCGAAAGCATTGCCACCTTCAGCACATTGCCCACCATATTGGTCTTTATCATGTGTCGGCTGGCGCGTTCGCCTGCCTCTGCCTTTCCGGCGGTGATGCCTTCCGGCAGCGTGATTTCAAACTGTGCGGCGGTCAGAGCGTCAAGGTTTGCAAGGTCGAGGCTGAGCATAGCCGTCCCGCCCTGGCAAATCTCGATGTCGGCGACTGTAAGCTCGTCGGCGTTGGGCTCTGTTGCCGATGTCTTCTTTATCGACTTCGTGCTTTCTGTGCCCACCACGGTGTTCATGATCAGCACGGCGTCGTTGATTTCCACCGAGCCGTTGCCGTCCATGTCGGCAGCCTTGGCGTTGAATGCCGGAGTGTCTGCGCCCACGATGTGGTTCATCACGATTACGGCATCGTTGATGGCTACCTGCTGGTCGCTGTCGACATCGCCAAGCACGTAGTCGCGCAGCGTGAGTGTGGTCTTGGCGTCAGGACGCGAGGCTACGCCGGTGGCGTTGACAAACTTCACGTCGGTGACCTTCAACACATAGTCGGCTGGAGCGGTTGCCTCGTCGGGAGCAATGGCGATGGTAAACACCGCACCCGTATTGCCCGTATAGGCTTGCGTGCCGCTGGTCTTGACTGTCAGCACATTGCCGTCGACCGCCGCCGTGAGCGTCTGGTCTGCCTTGCGCTCTGTCTGCTCCACCTTGAGCGAGCCGTCGGCTTTCTTGGCAACGCTGAAGCCCTCAGGAATCTGCACCCTGCACTCGATGCCCATAACCTCCGTTGTGTTGACAAGCTCTATCGGCACCACAACCTCCGCACCCTTGCTGACGGCGCTGACAGGGATTGCGATGTAGTCGGTTGATGCCACAAATGAAACATCCAGATTAGTGTCGCCGTTGATCACCGGTGTGGTAAACAGTCCGTCAACCACCTGTGCGGTGACGTCTTCACCGGCGTATGTCACGCTCTTGATTTCATTGCCTTCATCAGGCACGATTCTGAACGTAAGTGTCGAATTGTCCTTGGCGCAGATATTGGCGCTGTCGTAGGCTTCTGCCGTGATGCCGTCGCCTTCGTCCTCTTCCACGCCCTCGCCTGCGGTGGCATAGAATGCAGCCACTTTTACAGGTGTCGGAGCGGTGCCGTAGTTGTTGCTGTACATAACGCTGCCCTGACCGTCAACGCCGACAAGCACACTCGCCGTGTATTCCACAAACTGTCCCCAGTATGGAGCGCGGAAATAGTCAAGATAAACGCTCTTTGGCATTGTCAGCACGCAAACGTCCTTGTCGATGCCGTTAAGGGCTGACTCGCTTGCTATTGTGGGCGGCACAAGCGACGGACTGCTGATTACGCTTATAGCCTGGCAGCCGCTGAACGCGTATGCACCGATGGTCTCCAACGATTTTGGCAAGTTGAGCGACTTCAGCGATGTGCAGCCGCTGAACGCACGACTGCCTATAGTGGTGAGATTTTCACATTTGAACAAGTCGAGCGACTTCAGCGAGCGGCAGCCACGAAACGCAAATTCGCCGATTTTAGTAATCTCTTCACATTCAGAAAAGTTGAGTGACTTCAACGATTTGCAGCCGCTGAATGCATAATCGCCTATTTCCTCAACGAAGAACGGCAGATACACTTTCCTAAGACCCGAACAACCGTTGAACGCATTGCTCGGAATCGATATGATTTCCATTGAATTCACAAAGTCGGCGGTCTCCAATGCCTTGCAAAACCAGAATGCGCCATCTCCGAGCGAGAACAAGCCTTCTGGCAAAACTATTTCCTGAATACTGCTTGCATAAAAAGCATATTCACCGATTGTCTGCAAGCTGGCTGGCAACGTGACGGCATACAGATTAGCACAGTTTTGGAACGCATAGTCGCCTATCGCTGTCAAGGTTTCCGGCAATGCCGGGTTGAATTTCGCGTTTCTACAACCTGAGAATGCATAGCTGCCTATTGTCTGCACGCCTGCCGGAATAGTCACTTCATTGCGCAGGGCGAAACATCCCCTGAACGCATTGTTGCCTATGGCTTTCAATCCGGCGGGAAGCGTGATTTCGAGCAGACCGATTTTGCCGTTGAACGCTCCGTCGGGCAATGCCTCTATCTCTGCGTCGCTGAGGTCGATGGCGTAGCAGGAGCGCATATTGGTGTTGAGCGCGTTGATGATGTCGTCGTTGGTCAGCGGACCGTGCACCTTGATCGACGTCACACTTGCGGGCGTGATTTTCGCCTGGGTCATGATGGCTTCGGTCAGGTCGACGGTGGCTGATGTTGTCACCTCGATGTCGTTCTTGCCTTCGCCAATGATTGTCATGTCTTTCCAATAGTTGGCGGCTTTGTAGGCTTTCACGCTTGCCGGAGGCACGATGGCTGAGAGCATCGGAAGCTTGGACGCAAGCACCGGTGGCGTTGTCGCCTTAATTTTGATTATCGGGTATGTGACGCCATCGAATGCGTTGCTGCCTATTGTCTCTACTGTGGCTGGAACCGTGACGAGCGTTATGCTGCCGTTGCCGGCAAAGGCATTGTCTGCAATCTTGTAGAGCGGATATTGCGCGCCCTCAAATGCCACGTTCTCCGCCAGGCAGATTTCCGACTCAGTCATGATGGCTGCCTGCACGTATGCGCCTTTGTCGTCAATGCGGTAAGCCACGCCGTCTATAATCTCTTCTCCTCCATAATAATTAGAGAAGTCCTTCCATCCATAAGCCTTTCTGTAGGCTGCAATGCTTGCCAACGGTACTTTTACGTCTGACATAATACCACTGCTAAATGCATTGTCACCAAGCATAGGCGGCGTTACGGCGTTGCAAATGATTGACTTAGGACGATAGAACGCATTGTTGCCAATCTCTTTAACAGTTGACGGAAGTGTCAACGTTTTAAGACTACCACCTGAGAAAGCATATGGACCTACAATCGTTACCCCCTCTGGTATTGTCACACTCTCCAACAATGAGCATAAAACGAAGCAACAGAGAGGAATTTCTGTTACCTTCGATGGAATTTCAACCTTTTTAAGCGTTTGGTTATATCGGAAAGCAGAATTACCTAATGTTGTCAACGATTCCGGCAGTGTCAACGTTTTAAGGTTGCAAGAATCAAAAGCAAAAGAACCTATAGACATCACTCCTTCTGGAATTATCACACTTTCCAACGATGAGCAACAATAGAAGCAACTTTCAGGAATAGTTGTTACATTCGATGGGATTTTGACTATTTTAAGCGATGTGCAAAACTCAAAAGCACCGCGACCCATAGTTATCAACGATTCTGGAAGTGTTACAGACTCAAGGTTTTTGCACTCTCTGAATGCGTCTAACCCAATTTCAACCAATCCATCTTCTATTGTCACAGTCGTCAGATTTGCATTGCCTGCAAATACGTAATCATTAATCTTTATTATTGGATACTGATTACCATCAAATTCTACAGCAGAAGGGATATTCGCTTCTGTAAGCGACGATTCTGCATCAGCAACTTCTGCACAATCTTCTTTTATCCAATACGTGATTCCGCCAACAACCATCTCCGCACCATAGTAATTGGCGTAGTCTTTCCAACCATTCGCTTGCCGATAGGCAGTAATGCTCTGAAGAGGGACCTTTATGATTAGTTCAATATTGCTGTAAAATGCACTGTCACCAAGCATCGGTGGCGTTACGGCGTTGCATATGACTGACTGAAGAGGATTACTTGAGAAAGCTCCACTGTCAATCTTTGCAACTGTCGACGGAAGTATCAATGTGTTAATATTACAATGCCAGAAAGCAGAACTGCCGATATCCGTTACTCCCTCTGGAATTGTTACACTCTCCAACGATGAGCAATCGCCGAAGCAACTACTTGGTATTGCTGTTACCCCAGATGGAATCTTAATCGTTTTCAGCGATGAGCAAGAACTGAAAGCTCCGCTGCCCAAAATTGTCAACGACTCGGGCAACGTTACTGACTCAAAATTTTGGCATCCAGAGAATGCGCTGTTGCCGATTTCAACCAATCCCTCTGGTAACGTTACAGCCGTCAGATTCGTATTGCCTGCAAATACATTATCGTTAATCTTTATTACTGCATACTGATTGCCTTCAAATTCTACAGAAGAAAGGATATTCGCTTCTGTAAGAGCAGCTTCTGCTACAGCAACCATTGCTTCTTTTTCATTTATCCAATAGGTGATTCCATCTGCATTCATCTCTTCTCCATAATAATTAGAGAAGTCTTTCCAGCCATACGTCTTTCTGTAGGAAGCAATGCTCTGAAGAGGCACTTTTATGTCTTTAACAGAACTGCCAAAAGCATTGTCGCCAAGCACCGGGGGTATAACGGCATTGCAAACAATTGACTGAATACGATAGTATGCACTCCTACCAATCTCTGCAACAGTTGACGGCAGTATCAACTCTTTAATCTTTGAATAGAAGAAAGCTTCCGAACCAATAGTCGTTACTCCCTCTGGAATTGTTACACTCTCCAACGATGGGCAACCGCTGAAGCATCTTTCAGGTATTGCTGTTACCCCAGATGGAATCTTAACTGCTTTCAGCGATTTGCAAGATCTGAAAGTTTCGCTGCCCAAAGTTGTCAACGATTCCGGCAGTGTCAACGCATTAAGATTGCAAGACCGGAATGCAGCAGCTTCAATAGTCGTTACTCCCTCTGGAATTGTCACGCTCTCCAACGATGAGCATTCGGAGAAGCAACTACTTGGAATTACCGTTACCCCAGATGGAATCTTAACTGCTTTCAGCGATTTGCAAGATCTGAAAGCATAGTCACCCAAAGTTGTCAACGACTCTGGAAACGCCACAGACTCAAGATTTTTACAACCCACGAATGCATAAGTTCCGATTTCAACCAATCCCTCTGGTAGCGTTACAGCCGTCAGATTCGTATTGTCTGCAAATACGTTATCGTTAATCTTTATTACCGGATATTGATTGCCTTCAAATTCTACAGCAGAAGGGATATTCGCTTCTGCAAGAGTAGCTTCTGCAGCGGTAATTGTAGCGCCATTTTCATCAATACGATAAGTGATGCCATCGGCGACCACCTCTCCACCATAATAATTAGAGAAGTTTTTCCAACCATTAGCTTGTTTATAGGCAGCTATGCTTGCCAACGGCACTTTTATGCTCGGCGTAATTTCGATGTTAAAAGCATTTTCGCCAAGCGTAGGCGGCGTTACGGCGTTGCAAATGATTAACTGAAGATTGTTGTTATAGCGAAATGCATTCCCACCGATTGATGTAACTGTTGACGGCAGCGTCAGTTTTTGCAGTGGATTTTCATAAAACGCAATGCCGCCAATAGTCTGCACTCCTTCCGGTATAACCAAGTCTGTCAAACCGCAGCCATAGAATGCCTGCGTCTCAATAGTCTTGACTTTTGCCGGGATGTTTACGCTTTTCAATGAGCTATTGCTACAGAATGCGGAGCTTCCTATTTTCTCCAACGATTCCGGCAACGTCAACGCCTTAAGATTGCAGCCAGAAAAAGCAGCGCCTCCAATATCCGTTACTCCCTCTGGAATTGTCACGCTCTCCAACGATGAGCATCCAGAGAAGCATCTGTCAGGAATTGTTGTTACCACAGATGGTATCTTTATTGCTTTCAGCGATTTGCACGAACTGAAAGCATGGTTGCCAAAAGTTGTCAACGACTCGGGCAGCGCTACAGATTCAAGATTTTTACATCCATAGAAAGCTTCGAAGCCTATACTTGTAATGCCTTCCGGCATATAAACGCTTGTCACAGCACTACCCTGGAATGCGTATTCTCCGATTTTTGTCACAGAATATTCCGTGCCGTTGTTGGTGACAGTTTCTGGAACAGAGACAGAACCGGAGTAGGTATTGTTATCTCTGTCGGAATACGTCACTTCAACCGTGTTGTCGCCAGTGATATTGTAGTAGATACCAGCCGACTCAAAGTCGTAGGCGGCGGCTGAGAGTGAGGTGGCTATTGCCGATGCGAGCAGCAAGAGCCGAAAACATCGTTGTTTAAACATAGCTTTTTTGTTGTTTATTGGTTTGTTTTTTGTTAGATTAATGGCTTGAACAGCAGCCTTTTCATTAAATAGAAAAGCCGCTTGCGTGTGAAGAAAACGTAACAATGTGTCTATGTCATCCCTAAGTTTGTCTTTGTGTTTCCTGGTCCCCTTTAGAAACTGTTAATAATTGAACATAAAAAAGGTGTGAGGATCATTTTTTGCTCTTATCCTTAAATCAGGCTCTCGCATAGCCCCTTCCGTAGATAAAAACAATAGCCCCACACCGAATATGCCACAACACACGCATCAGCAGCACTGCCGACACGCGCGCAAATAAGCAAATTAGCGCAGGTGCCATTGTCAATCATCTTCACGAAAGATTCAAATTTGCGAGATTTGATTTAAGAAGACAATCACAATAACACCTATTTTCTGCAAAGCAAGACTCTGCAAGAAGTGGGGCTACTGTAGAAAAGTTTATAAATATTTATTCGCCACATTTATGCCGATAGAATTGCCTGCAATCCCAAAAGTATCCCAACAGCCAACTCTTCAGCCGCATAAGGACACCGCAAATATAGTGCTTTTCAAAAAGATAATGCAACATTTATGTGTTAAATTTTTACTGACGCCAAAAAAATCAACTTTTTTATTCACCCTATAAAATAGGTGGCATCTTGACCGCGTGAGCGCATAATGACTCTCTTTTCATAACATAGGTGGCATCTTGACCGCGTGAGCACATAATGACTATCTTTGCATAACATAGGCGGCATCTTGACCGCGCGAGCGCATAATGACTATCTTTGCATAACATAGGTGGCATCTTGACCGCGTGAGCGGTCGCGTCTGCAGTTAACCCCCGACAGCGTCGGGGGAACGCCAACAGTGCGGAATGCGCCGCGTGAGCGCCGCCGCTGAAGCTCACCTTGCACTATCTTTCCACAACACAGGCGGCATCTTGACCGCGCGAGCGGTCGCGTCTGCAGTTAACCCCCGACAGCGTCGGGGGAACGCCAACAGTGCGGAATGCGCCGCGTGAGCGCCGCCGCTGAAGCGCATAATGACTATCTTTGCATAAAATAGGCGGCATCTTAGCAAATCGTGCAAATAAATTTGCCGTTTTGCATTCGATTTGCACTATCTTTGCACTGTTATTACGTAATAAAGAATGAACAAGTCTGACAGTGTGGTGATTATTCCCACATACAACGAAAAAGAAAATATCGAGAACATCATCAACGCCGTGTTCGCGCTGCCGGTGATGTTCGATGTGCTGATTATCGACGACAACTCTCCCGACGGGACTGCCGCCATTGTCGAACGGATGCAGAAGCAATGGGACGGCCGCCTGCACCTGCTGAAACGCAGCGGAAAGCTGGGGCTCGGCACGGCTTACATCATGGGCTTCAAATGGTGTCTAAACGCTGGCTATGAGTTTATTATCGAAATGGATGCCGACTTCTCGCATCCGCCGAAGAAACTGCTCGAGCTGCGGCAGGCGTGTCTCGACGGCGCCGATGTGGCTATCGGCTCGCGCTACGTCTCGGGTGTCAACGTGGTAAACTGGCCTATGGGACGCGTCATTATGTCGTACTACGCTTCGGCATACGTCAGAATCGTGACGGGTATGAACGTGCGCGACACGACGGCTGGCTTTGTGTGCTACCGCCGCAACGTGCTCGAGGCTATCGACCTCGACAAAATCCGCTTCAAGGGCTACGCGTTCCAGATTGAGATGAAGTTCACGGCGTTCAAGATGGGATGCTGCATCAAGGAAGTGCCGATCATCTTCGTGAACCGTGTGCTCGGAACGAGCAAGATGAACAGCAGCATCTTCGGAGAAGCGGTGTTCGGCGTGTTGCAGCTGCGCATCCGCAGCTGGTTTAAGAAATACCCTCAACTCGCCAAGCATCAATAACTTATGAAGACAATAATCTACAATGCCGACATCGCCAACGAAGGACGTCTGACGCGCGGATACATCGTTATCGACGACGAAATAATCGCCGAAGTGGGCGAAGGCGAGCCGGCAGCGGCGGTGATGGCTGAATGCGACGTGCGCAACGACGTCGACGGAGCGCTGGTGATGCCTGGCGTAATCGACGACCAGGTGCACTTCCGCGACCCCGGACTCACACATAAAGCCGACATCGCAACCGAGTCGGCGGCGGCGGTGGCTGGCGGCGTGACTTCTTACATGGATATGCCCAACACCGTGCCGCCGACAGTCACCATCGACGCTCTCGAGGCTAAAAACCGAAGAGCGCAGGAGGTGTCGGTGGCAAACTACGGATTCTTTATCGGCGCGACCAACGACAATCTGAAAACGCTGATGGCGGTGGACTACAGCTACACGCCGGGAGTGAAACTCTTTCTCGGCGCGTCGACGGGCAACATGCTGGTCAGCGACCGCGACGCTCTGCACGACATCTTTGCCGAAGTGCCCGCGCTGGTTGCCATCCATTCGGAGGACGAGCAGCTGATTCGCAGAAACCGCGAATTCTACATTAAAAAATACGGCGACGACCTCCCCGTGAAGTTCCATCCGCTGATACGAAGCACGGAGGTGTGCTACAAGTCGACGGCACGCGCCGTGGAATGGGCGGAGAAGTACGGCACAAGGCTACACGTGCTACACGTGTCGACAGCTCGCGAGCTGGAACTGTTCGACAACCGTCCGCTGCTGGAAAAGAAAATCACCGCCGAGGTGTGCGTCCACCATCTGTGGTTTACCGACGACGACTATCCTCGCCTCGGAAACCTTATAAAATGGAACCCCGCCGTGAAATCGTGGGACGACCGCAACGCGCTGCGCAACGGGCTGAGGCAGGGTTATCTCGACATCGTGGCTACCGACCACGCGCCGCATCTGCTGTCGGAAAAGCAGGGCAACTGCCTGAAAGCGGCGTCGGGCGGACCGCTCGTGCAGCACTCGCTGCTGGTGATGCTCGAACTGGTGCGCGAGAAGGTGTTCACGCTCGACCTTGTGGTGCAGAAAATGTGTCACGCGCCTGCCGACCTCTTCGGCGTGGTGCGACGCGGATACCTACGGCAGGGCTACTACGCCGACATCGTGGTGGTCGACCGCGAGATGCCGTTCACCGTCAGAGCCGAAAACATCCTCACAAAATGCGGCTGGTCGCCGTTTGAGGGCTACACGTTCCACAACACGGTGAGACAAACCTACGTCAACGGAAACCTTGCGTTCAACCAGGGTGTGGTCAACAACTCGGTGCGCGGACGGAGACTGAGGTTTGACAACAACACAAACAAACGATAAGAGAAAACTTTACGACAAAGCAATTTTATGGAAACTGATATTACAAAGGGATTGAATCAACAGCAAGTGGCGGAAAGCAGGAATCGCCACGGCGACAACGTGCTGACGCCACCGGAGAAAGCATCGGTATGGACGCAGTTTTTGGAAAAATTCAAAGACCCGCTAATCAAAATCCTGCTCGTGGCACTCGTTCTGTCGATAGGCATCGCCTGCTACGAGGCTTTCTGGCTCAACGCCGGAGGAAAGGCGTTTCTTGAGCCGCTCGGCATCTTCCTTGCCGTGACGCTCGCCACCGTAATCGGATTCGTCATTGAGCTGAACGCTAACAAGAAATTCGAGATGCTCAACCAGATGAACGACGACGCGGCAGTGACCGTGGTGCGCGACGGAAACATCACGCAGGTGGCGCGACGCGACATCGTGGTGGGCGACGTGGTGATTCTCGAAACGGGCGACGAGGTGCCTGCCGACGGCAACCTTGTCGACTCGGTGTCGCTGAGCATCAACGAGAGCACGCTGACCGGCGAGCCGGTAATCAAGAAGACACACATCGAGGCTGACTTCAAAAAAGACGCTACCTACCCTTCAAACCGCGCGCTCAGAGGCACCACCGTGACCGAGGGCCACGGCACGATGCTGGTTGACGCGGTGGGCGACGCAACGGAATATGGAAAGGTCTACGAGGCGGCGCAAATCGACAACGGCGTGAAAACTCCGCTCACACTGCAGTTCGAACGGCTCGGACGGCTGGTGTCATACGCAAGCTACACTATCGGCGCGCTGATTATCGTAGGCCGCCTTTGCATCTACAACTACGGCGCGGGATTCGAGTGGATGGGCTTCATCGAATACCTGCTCACCACGATTATGCTCGCCGTGACGCTGATTGTGGTCAGCGTGCCCGAGGGTCTGCCGATGAGCGTGACGCTGAGCCTCGCGCTGAGCATGAGACGGATGCTCGCAACAAACAATCTGGTGAGGAAAATGCACGCCTGCGAGACGATGGGTGCAACAACCGTGATATGCACCGACAAGACGGGTACGCTGACTCAGAACCAGATGAGAATCTACGAAACGCAGTTTGCCGCCCTGGGAAAATCGCAGCAACTTGCCGACAACAATGAGTCGAAGCTGATCGCAGAGGCAATCGCCGTAAACTCCACGGCATTCCTCGACCGCGGCGCCGACCGGCCAACCGTGGTGGGAAACCCTACGGAAGGCGCGTTGCTGCTATGGCTCAACGACCAGCACACCGACTACAAGCCGCTGCGCGACAACGCCGCCGTGACGGAGCAGCTGCCGTTCTCCACGATGCGCAAATTCATGGCAACGGTGGTCGACAGCGGTGTCTGCCCGGGCAGGCGCATTGCCTACGTGAAAGGCGCGCCTGAAATCGTAATCGACAAATGCCGCAACTTCCCCGACGGAGTGACAAAGGAGCAGCTGCGCGAGGCGCTGCTCGGATACCAGCAGAAGGCGATGCGCACCCTCGGATTCGCATACCAGGAGGTGGGCGATGGCAAAGCGGTGGAGAGCGACTCGCTCAACGCCGACATCCTGACGTTTATGGGCATCGTGGCCATCTCCGACCCCGTGCGCGCCGACGTGCCGGCGGCTGTGAAGGAGAGCATCGACGCTGGAATCAAAATTAAAATCGTGACGGGCGACACTCCTGGCACCGCAAAGGAAATCGGACGGCAGATAGGACTGTGGAACGACAATACCGACAACGGCAGCAACATAATCACCGGACCCGACTTCGCTGCCCTCGACGACAACGACGCTGCCGAGGCGGCACGCCGCATAAAGATTATGTCGCGCGCACGTCCTACCGACAAGTCAAGACTCGTCGGACTGCTGCAACAGCAAGGCGAAGTGGTGGCTGTCACCGGCGACGGAACAAACGACGCCCCTGCCCTCAACGCCGCACAGGTGGGACTGTCGATGGGCGACGGAACATCGGTGGCGAAGGAAGCAAGCGACATTACAATCATGGACAACTCGTTTGCAAGCATCACAAGAGCCGTGATGTGGGGACGGTCGCTCTACCAAAACATCCAGCGGTTCATCCTCTTCCAGCTCACCGTAAACCTCGTGGCTTGCACCATCGTGCTGATTGGTGCATTCACAGGACAGCAGTCGCCGCTCACCGTCACACAAATGCTGTGGGTAAACCTGATAATGGACGCTTTCGCAGCCCTCGCGCTCGCTTCGCTGCCGCCAAACGAAGCCGTGATGCGCAACAAGCCGCGACGGCTCAACGACTTCATCATCAACCGCACGATGAAATGGTTTATCATCGGAGTCAGCGCTGTGTTTGTCGTCGTGCTGTTCGGATTCATGCAGTATCTGAAGGCAAACCAAGTGGACTCGCTCGACGGCTTCAACCTGCCCGACTTCTTCGCAAGCTTCCTCAACTTCAGCAACGCTGAGATGAACGCATACGACGTGACTCTGTTCTTCACCTTCTTCGTAATGCTGCAGTTCTGGAACCTCTTCAACGCGAAAAGCTTCGAAAGCGACTACTCCGGTTTCAGCCGTCTGCGCGATAGCAAAGTGTTCTTCCTGACTGCTGCGATAATCATCGTCGGACAGGTACTGATTGTCACCTTCGGCGGGGAAATGCTCAACGTAGTGCCGCTCGGGTGGAAAGACTGGCTGAGACTGATCATCGCATCGTCAGCGGTAGTGTGGATAGGCGAGCTCGTGCACCTCGTACTGCGGCTCAAACACAAAAAAGCATAACTCACTATGGGACTCGTTTACAACAACAAAAACAAACTCGACATCGAAATCCTCTCGGAGGAAAAACTGGAGAAGAACGAAGGCAAACTCTGCGACTTCGTTATAATCCCCGAAAGCCATGACGAGTCGACCGACAACAGCGACAAAGAAAAAAGCGAATAACGCTCCCCCATTCCTCAAAAAGCCTCCCCCTCGGAGGCTTTTTTTGTGCCGCTACTTATACGCAGCTGCGCGCATGGGACATAGGCATAAAAAAATTGATTGTCTCCCGACAACCAATCTTAATTAACCTTAAATCTAATACCATGAAAAACACATTGCAAAGGTATCGAGTTTTAACTAATCCACAAGCGTAAGCCTAAAAAAAATATCACGCATTGACAATAGTTTAACTTATGTGGGCGGATTTGTTGCCCACGTAAGCATAAGAGAACACAAAAACAAGTCAGAAATGCGCCAATTCCGCAACACACACTGCGGTTATTGACAAATAATCGCTAACTTTGCAGAAAACAAACACGCCAATGATAATCAAAGACGCGAAATTCGTTATAAGCAACTCCGATGTGAGAAAATGTCCGGAAGGCGACACGCCTGAATATGCATTCATCGGACGGTCGAACGTGGGCAAATCATCGCTCATCAATATGCTGACCGGCCGAAAAGGCTTGGCCATGACATCGTCGACCCCCGGAAAAACTATGCTCATAAACCATTTTCTGGTCAACGACAGCTGGTATATCGTCGACCTCCCAGGCTACGGCTACGCAAGGAGGGGCAAAGACGCCCGCGAGAAGCTGCGCACGATGATCGACTCTTACGTGCTCCACCGCCATCAGATGACCAACCTGTTTGTGCTCGTCGACATACGCCACAAGCCGCAAGCCATCGACCTCGAGTTTATAAACTTCCTCGGAGAGAACGGAATCCCGTTCAGCATCGTTTTCACGAAAGCCGACAAACTCGGTCCGATAGCCGGAAAAAAGATGGTGGCGGCATACAAGGAGGAACTCTCGAAACTTTGGGAAGAACTGCCGCCGATATTCATCACTTCAAGCTCCGACTTCCGCGGCCGCGAAGAGCTGCTCGACTACATTGAAAGTATCAACAAATCACTCTGACAAGCTATGGCAAACCACAATACAGAACAAGAATTTGCAGCGGCGATAAAAGATTGCCGCGAGATTTTCGAGAAAAAACTGAAAGACTACGGCGCAGCGTGGCGCATACTCCGCCCGTCGTCGCTCACCGACCAGATTCTAATCAAGGCTTCACGCATACGCTCGCTCGAAACCAAAGGCGAGGCAATGGTGAACGAAGGCATACAGCCGGAATTCGTGGGCATCGTCAACTATGGCGTGGTGGGACTGATACAACTGGAGCTCGGAGCAGCCGACCAAGTCGACATATCCGCCGAAGAGGCGCTCTCGCTCTACGACAAATGGATTGGCGAGACCACACGGCTGATGCTCGCCAAAAACCACGACTACGACGAGGCGTGGCGACTGATGCGCGTCAGCTCATACACCGACATTATCCTGTCGAAACTGCAACGCACCAAGCAGATTGAAGACCACAACGGAAAGACAATCATCTCCGAAGGCATCGACGCCAACTATATGGACATGATAAACTACGCTCTGTTTGCGCTCATCAAACTGAGTTATGACAAATAGCCACTCTTCTACTCCGCATTGGCGGGAAACTGCCGCAAGATGGACTGTGCTGGCGCTGAGACTGGCGGTCGGCGGAACGTTTGTGTTCTCCGGACTTGCTAAAGCTATCGACATCTGGGGCATTGGCTACAAAATCGACGACTATCTGGCTGCGTTCGGATGGTCGTGGGCAATGCCGTTTGCCGGAATGATGGCGGTGGCGTTGCCGCTGTTTGAGTTTCTTGCCGGACTGATGCTCGTCATCGGCTCGTTCCGACGCGCCACGGTGATTGCTCTGCTGTGCTGCATGGCGTTCATGCTGCCGCTGTCGGCCTATGTGATGGCTTGCAACCCTGTCCCCGACTGCGGATGCTTCGGAGAGGCATTGACACTCGGAAACACGGCTACGTTCTGGAAAAACGTGGCGCTGACGGCCGCCCTCGCCTATCTGCTGTTGCGCAACAAGAGGCTGCGCAGCCTCTACGGCCCTGCCGTGCAATGGCTCACGCTCACCATGCCTGCCATCGTGGCGATGATTGTTATGGCTTACGGATACTACTTCCAGCCGATGATCGACTTCCGCCCATACAAAGTGGGGACAGTGCTGACCAACTCCGGCGAATCGTTCGACGACAGCAACTACGTGTTCATATATGAGAAAAACGGCGTCACAAAGGAGTTTTCAATCAGCAACTTGCCCGACATGTCATGGACGTTTGTCGACCGCAGGGAAACCGTCGTGAACCACGAAGCCGACAAGAAGGCTTCACCAATAACCGCCTACGACGGCGACAATTCCGCCGCCGACAACCTCATCCCGGAAAAAGGCGTGACTCTGCTGCTGCTGATTCCCGACATCGAGGAAATAAACTCGCTGACAAACTTCCGCCTCAACGACATCAACGACCTCGCCGCCGACAGCGGATACCAGATGATATGCCTCACTGGCTCTGACGAAAAACAACTCGACGAATGGAGAGAACTGTCGATGGCCGACTACCCCGTATACCGCATGGACGACAGCCAGCTGAAACAGATTGCCCGCGGAAACCCGGCGGTGGTGATCGTGGCCGACGGAAAGATTGCCTACAAGTCGTCGTTTACCGACTTCTATGCTGACTTCGACAACGCCACGAAAGGCAAACACCTGGACATCAAGACCTACACCGAATCGATGGGCGAAGACTACGAATACTTCCTGTCGCTGATGCTGGCACTCGCAATCGGCATGGCGGCTCTGCTGACAATCAACAGGGCACCGCTATTCTTCAAACTCGCAAGGCTGAAGAAAAACAAGTCGAAAAAAGCTCCCGACAGAAATCCAAAATCGTGAACATTATCTATAACAACAGCGCGAGCTGCTCTGTAACGACAAGTCAACTCGCCGTTGCTGGAAGACACGTTCTTGATGTCGTTGCAATTCTCGAACGTCAAGGCTACAGGGTTAATGTTGACATTTTAACAACGGCTTGCACTGCTACACAAGTAGCGATGTGTTTCGTTCATGTCAAGGATGCTTTGCGGACAATCAATCCGCTTAAACTTGCATATATCCTTGTGCATCCATCATTTTTCCGTAGACAAGGACTTCGTTGGATTGAGACCTGTCCGAAAATCACGGACAAAACATTTTCAGACGGCTATGGCTATCCGTTGATATGGCTGGCGAATAAAAAGAACGAGTCCGAAAGAGAATGGATGAAGCGGCACGGACTTCTCCCCGATGGCGTTTTCTTCACTTGCTACAATGAAGCGGTTCAGAATAACGCTGAAGAGCTGATAGATATTATGGGTTTGTGTAAAAAGAAGTAAGTTTAACTACAAAGATAGGCGAATGGAAATATTTGCCTATCTTTGTCATCGATAAATCAACGCTGTATGGAGAGAATCAAACTGGCGAAAGAAGAGAAGGAGGCTTTACGGATTCTGCACGAGGGCAAAATCAATATGACAACCGACCCTCAGCGAATCGGCAGTCTGTCCTATGGATTTGAAGCGCTTGAACGGCTTGGTCTTGCTCGGTGCGCGTGGTCTGAGGGACACGTAATCGAGGATGTTGCAATTACAAGCAAAGGGCGTCGTTACGTAGACCACAATCCTAAATTGCACAATCCTATTGATTGGGAGAAGGTTGCCGCAATCGCTGCAATCATATCTGTTATTGTTGCGGTTATCGCTCTCTTTATCGCTTGCTCTGCGATTAAGCAAAACAATTCGTAATTTTTAAATAACAGCAGATATGTTACAAAAGATTACGCAAAGAAACACCCAGCGACTACGGTTGTTGAGCACGACAAGAAGAAATCGTGATACCGAACCGCTCCATTATCTGGTGTACAAGCCAACCGATAGTGTAGGCATACACCTCTTCGGAATCCTCCGAGAAATCAACGCCTATTACCCTCATTGTCTCAGACACCGCATGAAGCAGCTCGTGGACGAGGAAACCGAAGTCCTCCGCACTTTGTGGTTTCCGTGGCATCCACACAAAAAACACCCCGTTCTTCTGGTCTATAACGGTACATCCTTTGTTCGACAACCCTATCGCATCAACTGCGTTAGCTGCTGTTTCTTCGTCCACATATTTGCAAAGCACTTTGCGCAAGGTCTCCTTGCTGCCGAAATGCACCATCAAGTCCCTGTAAAGATTGGGGATGCTGATTATTTTATTTTGATATTTTTTCACTGCAATAAAAAAATTTGAATATGGATAAAAACATTATTACAAACGGATATATCGATATTTTTACGAAAAATATTGTATTTTTGTAAAGCCAAGTGAGGATTAAACAAGAAGCCTATTTATGAAATATTTTGCCGATTATATGAAAGAGCGTATCTACGCAATAGACGAAAACACTGGTGACGGAGTAATGGTCGATGGAGACGGAAAATTCCCTATCCATAAAGACAAAAAACAAATTCCATGGCTATCAGAGGAAAATGGTACTGGTTTTATCGTTGAAGAAATGACAAAAAAGGAATTTGAATCTTTTGGCATAACATGGAACTGGGCGGCTGCACCATTACCAGATGAGGAACAAAAACACTCTTGGCGCAATTACAAGCAGGTTATTTATTGAAGTGCGAATAATATTCTTCAGACCTCTTTCTCAACACAATACCTTTTGCAGACTGTTGTTCTTCTTTAGACATCACTCGCCATTCTTCATAGTATTTATGCCCTAAGCCACCTTCAATACCTGTTTCTCGATGAATCTTATTCCATAGTTTTTCTCCCAATATAGCTTTTGCGTTTTCTGGGAGCTCTTTGGCGTAAATCATTTTTGCAGTATTAACTTGAATTTCTGCAACAAGGCCATTGCTTGTTTGAAGATTGACTATATTTCCACTATAACCGAGATAGTTTTGTGGCCTCTGTTTCTTCACGGCGATTCCTTTAAATGCCTTGACTGGTTCTGACATTCTTAATTGCTCGATAACAATATCAATGTTTCGTCTGTCCGCAATAATAGTTGTCCGCACAAGGTCTTTTAGCTTATCGGGCATATATGCATCTCCTTTCTCCTTCCTCTCCAATAGAACTTTTCGCTTAATAGATGCCTCGCTTTTGTAATTTATCGGCGTACAGATTGCATTATGTTCAGCGGCAATGCTCTCTGCTAATCCTTGCACTTCGCCACCACTTGACCGAGCCTTAATTACGACATCCTTGATTGCCTTTTCGAGAGATTTTTCCGCATCTGTCTTCTCTCGCTTGATTTTTGCATATTTCGGATTGTCCCTCACCCAATACGGCAACGACTGCGCATCTGCAACTCTGCTCTTATTGCTCTTCCACCAATCTTGAAAATACTTGTTTGGCTCCCGAATCACGCTCTTACTTTCAGGAATCGGCTCGTCATTAAGGATAGCTTCTTGCATCTTATCAAACTCTTTTTCATCTGCAAGTATCGGCACGACATAGCAACGACATTGCGGATGCCAGCCCTTGAATACAAAATCTTTCGGATATACGCCACGACTGCCTTTCTCGCCACGTTTTGCCGATAAATCATTGCAAATATCTGGTTCTGGGTGATTGTCAGACAACACGACACGATAGCCGATGACGAAATCAAGTTGTCGCCATCGCTCTTGATCCGCGGTGCGATATGCCATATTTGTTTCTGTGCGCGCCAAACGCATAGCGTTTTTGTATGACGAGCGATACACACCGCGACCGAAAGAATAATCTTTAAGGTTCACCGTCTGCCACGATACATTACCTGTCACAGCGTCAACAACCTTGCGCTTCCACACGCGCCCATAAACAGGCTCTTTTCCGACAACATTGCCGTCAGCATCAAAGATGTCTTGTTCGCCCGTCTTGACACGAAACCGACGAAACATCATATCTGGGCGCTGAAGATACTTGCGCACCTCTCGTGAGATTGTGGCGGCGCTCTTGCCCTCTCCCATCGCTACGGATAAAGCCATTTCCATCTCGGTTTTGAAATCACCAATGTATTTCCACACACGCTGCGACAGATTCAATCCACCATACTCAGACTTGCGTTTAAAGAACGCATCCACGCTTTCTTTGTTCCGCGCGAAATACCGAGCGTAGTGATTATCCTCTTTAACTTTTTTACCAAAGATTGACGTAATCAGCGCATCGCAAGATTTGTTCGCATTTTCCCACTCTGTAATGACACCGCCCTTGATTTCGTTGTATACGCCGCTATACAACGCTCGGAGAATAGCGTTTGCTTGTTCGCTTAATCTTTTGCTGTCAGAAAACGAGAATGCCGCAGACACTCCGTTAGCCGCCTTCATCGCAGAAAGCTTCAACAGCTCATCGGTAGCGGTAGCGTAAAGCCGTCGCACATTATCGGCATAATGCTCCGTGCGAGAGAAAAGCATTTTAGCGGCTTTGTCGTAGTCAATCTTTTTTTTAGGCATAGTTGGCAGCCCTCCCCAACGCCACCGACAGCGACCTGAACTGACGCTTTTTGACGCTTTCATTGCGAAAACCAAACACTTGTTTATCGAAAAACCAAAAATTTGCACTACCTTTGCACCCGAATATGAGGCATCAAAAAAACTTGCCGCATATAGGGAATTTGTTCAAAAATTCAGAATTCTAAAAAATATTACAAAAATGAGAAAAAACATTGTAGCAGGCAACTGGAAAATGAACACGACACTTCAAGAAGGTGTCAAATTGGCAACTGAAGTCAACGACGCTTTGAAGAGCCGCACTCCTAACTGCGACGTTATCATTTGTGTTCCTTTCACCCACTTGGCTTCGGTCAAGGCGGTTATCGACGACAGCAAACTCGGTCTCGGTGCAGAAAACTGCGCTGACAAGGCCAAAGGCGCTTTCACTGGCGAAGTGAGCGGCGCTATGGTTGCTTCAACTGGTGCTAAATACGTGATCCTCGGTCACTCTGAGCGCCGTCAGTACTACCACGAGACTTCTGAAATCCTCAAAGAAAAAGTGGCTTTGGCTTTTGAAAACGGCCTTACTCCTATCTTCTGCATCGGCGAGGTGCTCGAAGAAAGAGAGAACGGCACATACTTCGACGTTGTGAAAAAGCAGGTAGAGGACGCTCTGTTCCACCTTTCTGCCGACGACTTCAAGAAAATCATCCTCGCTTACGAGCCGGTTTGGGCTATCGGTACTGGCAAAACTGCCACTGCTGACCAGGCTGAGGAAATCCACGCTTTCATCCGCAAGACAATCGCCAACAAATACGGCAACGACGTGGCTGAGGAAATCTCAATCCTCTACGGCGGTAGCTGCAAACCGTCAAACGCCAAGGAAATCTTCTCGAAGACTAACGTTGACGGCGGTCTCATCGGCGGCGCCGCTCTGAAGGCTGAAGACTTCATGGGCATTGTAGACGCTTTTTAATAAAGCATAAACAATTTACATACTTACAGAGACTGCAAATGTGGTGATTTTTCACTACATTTGCAGTCTACTTATTTTGACGCTTCTTTTGACAAAAAAACTGATGAAAAAACAACACTTCGTAATCCTCGCGGCTGCCGCCTTCATAACGGCGGCGATGGCTCCCGCCTCAGCGCAGCCGGGCAAGCACAACGTGCGCTCAATAGCCGACACCATCCGGACAAACTCCAACGGACGGGTGACAATCACATGCAGCGACGGTGTGGAAGCGCTGGCCGTAATCGACACCACCGAAGTGAGACAGCCGTCAGCAAGACATGAGAGCGACACCGACGAATCACCTGCCACAACCACGCAGCGACGACACGCCGTGCACCGCGCCGGATACCGCATACAAGTGTATTCCGACAACAACCAAAGGCAAGCTAAAGCAAAAGCGCAGCAGATTGCCGCCAACATCGGAAAGCAATTCCCAAGCTACGGGCTCTATCTCACATACAATGCCCCGTACTGGAGACTCAGAGTGGGCGACTTCACAACACAAGAGGCAGCACACTCGGCTTTAAGAGCGCTCAGAGCGAAATTCCCAGCACTGGCGGGCGACATGCGCGTGGTTAGAGACAGAATTAAAGTTTACGAATAGCATAATTTGAATGGACAACAAGAAACAACTTGACGGTTTAGACATTGAGAAAGTAAACAAAATTGCCGAGCACTACGAAGCAATCCTCTCGCTGCTCGGCGAAGACACCTCCCGCGAAGGGCTGGTGAAAACACCTATGCGCGCCGCAAAAGCAATGGCATTCCTGACTTCCGGCTACCGCAAGGACGCCGACAAAATCGTGAAATCCGCTATATTCAGCCACGAAGGCTCACGGATGGTGATTGTCAAAGACATCGAGTTCCATTCGCTCTGCGAGCACCACATACTGCCTTTCTTCGGAAAAATAGCAATAGGATACATCCCCGACGGAAACATCGTGGGACTAAGCAAAATCGCACGCGCGGTCGACGTCTTCGCCCGACGGCTGCAAGTGCAGGAACGCATGACACGACAAATCTGCGACCTGCTGACACGCGAGCTCTCCGCCAAAGGCGTAATCGTGTTCTGCGAAGCAACCCACATGTGCATGCGCATGCGCGGAGTGGAAAAAGAATGCTCCACAACGCAGACCATCGAATATTCCGGAGTGTTCGAAAAAATTGAATACCGACAGGAATTCCTCTCGATGCTCAAACAATAATGCAGCGGAAAGACCGAAAATCCGGAAAAATTCAGTAAGTTTGCCACAACGAAAAAACAACAATAAAAATATAATTCTCAGACATGGAAATTACAGGTAAAATCATCGTAGTCCTTCCGCCTCAGAGCGGCGTTTCTCAAGCAGGAAACAACTGGAAGAAACAAGAATACGTGCTCGAAACAGAAGAGACATACCCTAAGAAAGTGCATTTCGACTTCTTCGGAGAGCGCGCCGACCAATACAACTGGATCAAAATCGGCGACCGCATCCGCCTAAGCTTCGACATCGAAAGCCGCGAATACAACAACCGCTGGTACACAAGCATCCGAGGCTGGAAAGCCGAAAAAGCCGACGATGCCGCCGCGACTCAAGCCCCGGCCGCGCCAAGCCCCGCAGCACAGCCTGCGGCACCGATGCCAGACTTCACACAACCTGACAGCAACAGCAGCAGCGACGACCTCCCTTTCTAAACGGACGGCAAGCACAACAACAACAACAACAACAACAACAACAACGGCGGATGGAGCTGAGCTCCATCCGCCGTTGTTTCATAACCTACCGCGAGAGCAACGCCAATACAGCCTTTCCAACACTGTATAGCAGTTTGCACTTCAACCAAGGCACCCGCATGGGGTGCGACCAGCCTTATCCGCAACCGCTACTCGCTCAGCGAGGTTTCAATCCACGCACCCGCACGGGGTGCGACATTGACTTGCTTGCGCGTCATGAATTTATCCAATTTGTTTCAATCCACGCACCCGCACGGGGTGCGACAAAGGTCTTTAGGATAGTTGCAATACCGCATAGTGTTTCAATCCACGCACCCGCACGGGGTGCGACACAATGTCGCTCGTATGCGTCCGGCACCATCAAAGTTTCAATCCACGCACCCGCACGGGGTGCGACACTTTTTGCGTGCCGTTCCGGTTTATCATTGCAGGTTTCAATCCACGCACCCGCACGGGGTGCGACCGTTGTACGCACCCGTCTGCACAACGAAAGTCAAGTTTCAATCCACGCACCCGCACGGGGTGCGACAAAAGATTGCCGTTTTATAATGACTAACGAGGGTTTCAATCCACGCACCCGCACGGGGTGCGACTCACAAACACGTGAGAGGAAACTCTTAGAGGTAGTTTCAATCCACGCACCCGCACGGGGTGCGACTTCAAAAAAAGATGTTTGATGAAACAAATGATTGGTTTCAATCCACGCACCCGCACGGGGTGCGACTAGGGTCATCATCTTTTTTAGCAGACTTCTTAACAGTTTCAATCCACGCACCCGCACGGGGTGCGACCCGAATTGAGCGGTGATGATGCAGAGCAAGCAAGGGTTTCAATCCACGCACCCGCACGGGGTGCGACAAATTTCAAGGAGGGATTAGAGGGTATGCAGAAGTTTCAATCCACGCACCCGCACGGGGTGCGACTCCGTAACTATTTCTTCCAACTCTTCCTCAAAACCGTTTCAATCCACGCACCCGCACGGGGTGCGACGCATCAAATCCCAACATCTTTGCACGGCGTTGTTGTTTCAATCCACGCACCCGCACGGGGTGCGACGTCAACGAACCGCCACGACCGACGACACGCAACGTTTCAATCCACGCACCCGCACGGGGTGCGACTACATCCCATAATCGGATTTTTCAACCCACGTTTTGTTTCAATCCACGCACCCGCACGGGGTGCGACCCGGAAAACCCAATACCGTTTGCAAGCAGAAAAGGTTTCAATCCACGCACCCGCACGGGGTGCGACCAACCAATCCGGCGTTATAATCGTACCACCATTTGTTTCAATCCACGCACCCGCACGGGGTGCGACATTTTCAGTTTCTCGAACTCGGATAACAGTTTTTGTTTCAATCCACGCACCCGCACGGGGTGCGACGCAAAGCCCCACAGGAGGTTATCAAGGCGTTGAAGGTTTCAATCCACGCACCCGCACGGGGTGCGACGTCGCCAACCTTGGCGGTTCGTCATTGTTTGAGGGTTTCAATCCACGCACCCGCACGGGGTGCGACTGGCGTTGCCGCCCGTGCCGAATGGATTGCATTGTTTCAATCCACGCACCCGCACGGGGTGCGACAAACCAACTTGCGCAAGAAGTACGATTTCAAGGAGTTTCAATCCACGCACCCGCACGGGGTGCGACATTTTTGGGAAAAAGTAGTGTTGAGACGACCGTGTTTCAATCCACGCACCCGCACGGGGTGCGACTCACAAACACGTGAGAGGAAACTCTTAGAGGTAGTTTCAATCCACGCACCCGCACGGGGTGCGACTTCAAAAAAAGATGTTTGATGAAACAAATGATTGGTTTCAATCCACGCACCCGCACGGGGTGCGACTAGGGTCATCATCTTTTTTAGCAGACTTCTTAACAGTTTCAATCCACGCACCCGCACGGGGTGCGACACACGAGACAAGTTACATTTTGATAAATCTCTGAGTTTCAATCCACGCACCCGCACGGGGTGCGACACAGACCGCCTCCCTGAAAAAAACATTGTCAATAATGTTTCAATCCACGCACCCGCACGGGGTGCGACGTTTTGGGTAGTATTTTTAATACCTTCAGCATGGGTTTCAATCCACGCACCCGCACGGGGTGCGACACGCACGACAGGTGTCTGCGTGCTTTCGACAATGGTTTCAATCCACGCACCCGCACGGGGTGCGACAAGGATACTGATTTCCTCACCGAATGCACAACAAGGTTTCAATCCACGCACCCGCACGGGGTGCGACGTACGGCTCCAACCGCCCCTGCGCAAGATATGGGTTTCAATCCACGCACCCGCACGGGGTGCGACGAGGATGACCTTTGCACTCTTTATTGTGAGATAGTTTCAATCCACGCACCCGCACGGGGTGCGACCGTATACTCAGCAATGAGCTGAATGTCATAGTGCAAATTTACCGAATTTGCGAATAACGGCAAAATACAAGCAATTGAAATTAATTTTCATTGTCATTGATGGTTAACTTATTGATAATTACGGAGTGCGAACCTATGGCTTTTTATGCAATGCTTCGCGTTCGCAACCACATTATATTATGAGTTCACCGGTTACGTCAATGCTGATGTCTTTGCCTATTGTCTCCACCTTTCTTTTCCAATTGTTTCCCAAGACGTAGAAACGTATGCTGTCTTGTTGTTTATCAATGATTCCTGCCATTTGATTTTTCAAGTCTACATACTGTGCTTCTGTCAGGATGCATTCGAAAACTGAGTTTTGCACTCTCTTACCATAGTTCAGACATGCTTTCGCTACGTTTCGCAATCGTTTTGCGCCATTTGTCGATGTAATGTTGACATCGTATGTAATCAATATAAACATAGGCTATTGGATTAGGAATACAGGATAGTCGTCCAGGTCGTTGCGCAGATATCTTGCCAGCATCATAGCCTGGATGTGTGGCAGCAGGCCGATGCTTACTTTTTCGTTAAGAAAAGGATGTTGTATCTGCTCTTTCTTCCGAGCTTGCCATGCGGAGATAATCGTTCGTCGGGCATCGTCGGTCATGGTGATGCTTTCATCGCCCTGCTGCAGGAATTGATTGCCTGTGATTTGCTTTCTGTTGATGAGAGACAAGACAAGTCTGTCGCCAAGATAGGCACGCAGTTCTTCCATTATGTCTAAAGCCAAAGACGGGCGGCCCGGCCGCAGAGCGTGCATAAAACCCACATAAGGATCAAGCCCCACTGTTTCCAGCGCGGCTGTCACGTCGTTGGATATCAGAGTGTAGACAAACGACAGCATTGCGTTGACGGCATCTTTGGGCGGGCGGCGGTTTCTCCCTTTAAAAACGAAGCTTTCCTTTTGATTTAGGATTAGATGAGGGAATACGCCGAAATAGGATGTGGCGGCATCACCTTCGATTCCCCTGACACGTTCCACCGAGTCGGCGTTTATCACCTTCCGACGGCATCTCGACAGCTCATCGGCGGCCCTCTCCACATCTGTGTCGCTGCCGTTGTCGCGGACAAACCGACGCAGGATGTTGCGGTAATTCTGAATTTTCGCAGCGATGAACAGCCGGCACAGGTGCAGTGTGTAGTCGGGATTGTCGGAGCGTTGATATTGTGCTTTACGCAACAACACATTGCCTTTTGTCGGACCTTGCGAGCGGCTGATAAACCGCCCTTGCGGCGACAAGAATGTCAGCGCGACTCCGCTGTCGGCACATAGTTTCATCAGCCCCGGACTTGCGCCTATATATCCGAACGTCACGATTTGCTCTATGTTGTGGACGGGTATTCGGAATATTTCTTTCTGGTTTACTGATATCACGACATTCAAACCGTCTTTGCTTAGATAGGCGTCGGGTGTGGTAACGTACAGAGTGTTAAGTAGTATTCTCATATAGATATCTGGCTAAATATGTGGAAACGCGGGAGCCGGCCATCTCGGGCAAGCACAGGTTGACCAGCGAGCAGTTCTTGCAATGGCTTGCCCTGACGGCTTTTGGCATTGCTCCGCTTTTAAAGATTGCGTGCATCTGCATGGCGCATTGGCACGTAGTCTGCCTTAACGCATCGGAGATGCAGACCGTTTCGCGATGCCTCACTTCATTGTAGTAAAGCGCCGCATAGGTGATGTTTATGCCATACATTTCCTCCAGGCACATCGCCTGTGCCGCCAGCTGCACTTCGTCTCTCTCGTCGGGCTTGCTATGTCCTCTTTTGTACTCCACGGGATATGGTTTCCAGAGTCCGGGATATTTCGGATGGGTGATGGCGTCGGCCGATGAATCGGCAGGCATAAGTTCGACGGCATCGGTTATCCCATAGAGTCCCAACGTCTTTGACGCCACAGGCACGGAGCGCAGAGTAATCACATCGCCGTTTTTTTGACGATAGAAGGGATTGTCAACGTTTTCATGCAAGATATTCCCCTCTGCCGTCAATCTGTTTTCTGCCCATTGCTGCTCAATGTGGATCAATGCCCATTGCCGGGGACAGAACATATAGTGTTGAATCCCCGACAGCATGAGCATCTCATCGTCAGTGTACATTGACAAATTAGATAAGTTCCTCTTTGGCTACACCTTCAGGCAAATCATTCTCGTCCACTGTCACTTCATAATCTGCGAATGAACGAGGCACAGTTACGCCTTCTTTACGATTTACATGGACGCAGTCAAACAACTGCCCGGCTCTGGCATTTCCCAAAGGAGAATCGTGCTTAAATACAATCAACGCTCTTGGATTCATCTCGCCTCTTACAGCGGCACGGTCATTCTCGAACGCATTAATCAAAGCATCAAACAAAAGATTTTTATCTTCCTCCGAGAATCCTGTTTTCGCAGCATCTGTTGCGGATATGAAACCATGCATACGATACAGACCATAACTTACGGTGTATTTATTACCAAAAGTATTGTTCTTGTCCGCATCGCCTGCCTTCGTGACACAGCAACGTGTGATAGAATGCATATTTGAAGATATCGGGTCTATTGAACGGGCAAACGTAAACTGAACCGGTCCTCGCACAACACCAAGCCCTTTAATCTTTGATTGACCTTTATTCTCTTTTTTCTTCGCATCTTTTTTTTCTTTACTATCGTCAGAATCACGATCATTAGCCTTCTCGTCGCTCGTACTCATTACGGCACCAAACGTTCTTATGTCATAGTATTGAGCGCACATTCCATCTCTCCCGGCTTTCTGCGCTTTCTTTTCATCAATTATTGTATTCAAGACATTTCCTTCTCTTATGAAAATGTCATACGGAGATTCAAGCCCTTTCAGTAATTGAACGTAGTTGCGCACTTTGCGTTTGATACACACATCTGTCACCAATCCTTGTTCAGTATCCTCGTCAATGCGGGGCTGATTATCGAAATCAGGGTCACCATTGGGATTTCCATCTTTAACATCAAAGAGGAAAACGAAATCATAACGATTCTTTATTGCTTCCATGTTAATTAATTTTTAAAATTGTTATTCTTGTTATTCTTGTTCTTTCTTATCACTCTTTTTTTGATTATTATATTGGTAATAATAACCCAAAGCAAACTCACCGCGTTCTATCAACGAGAATTTATTAGGGAAATGCCCTATTTTAGCAACAACATCTGCAATGTCTGTTGCGTAGGTGTACTTACCCATACGTCTGCTTTTCTTTTGATAGACAGGGACATATTTCGTCAATAGAAGTCCCATTACCCGTGTAGGAGAAACCGATACTGATGCAAAGAATCTGTCCTTAATGGAACTGTTGACTTCTCCTTGCGCCGAATACTGCAGTTTGCAAATCAATGCGAACAAACGTCCGCACAAATATGCCTTACTCAAATTTTGTTCGTCTAATTCATTTTTCATTTTACATTTATTTTTATTGTTTCTATTTAAAATCAATCTGATAACTGTTGATTTTTCAACGCTAAAACCACAATATTTGTCATTTTCATGTTCTATTTGGCTTAATACGCTTTGAAGAACCATCAATGGTAAAGAAGAGTTTGTCAGGGCGGCATACCACAACATCGTTCCTATTCGCGATTTTGCGTTATAATCACTTTGGTTTTTATTCGTTTTCTTCTTTATGCAATTGTTGAGAATGGTGTTTATTCCCGGATAGTACACCTCTCCATCCTTTATCGTTGCAATATCTTCAAACCATTGTTTAAGATTACTCTGATATTTGGCAACACTCATCGCCATCCAGTCTCTTACCGCTATTCGAGCGGCAGCAGAAGACAACGTGCAACAATAGAAATAATTGACAACATCCGTATCTACACGTTGGCAACTGCCGCTCGCCACAGACGAAAACATCTTTCTTATTCTCTCCACCGTAGGCTGACAAATGTCAGACCAAGGGTCAATGTCATCATCCGGCACTTTTGTCCAAAACAAAGCTATTGTATCATCGCTTATTTTTTGACGATTCGTATATTTGAACTCTTTTTTCCCATTTGAATCAAAAATTTCATGACCATTCTGTGTAAGGAATTTAAGTGCCTCGACATAATTTCTTGCACATTTTGTACAAATTCCGGAATTTAGATTCCCTTTTAGGCCATATGACTCGAAAGCATTTTTATTATATGACACCAACATACTTCCTCCAGCTGTGTTGCCTTTTGGTATTCTTATACCACCATGAGGTTCTTTCAATATGGGATATTCATCAGTGCCACAAATTGCACACAATCCATTATATCCTCTTTTTGCACGAAGCTTTTGCTCATACTTCTCTTTAATGGCATCATGAACACACTGCATCTCAACAAGACGCACACCTGACCCTTCTATAACATAGGTCATGTTTCCTTCTTTTTTGCTTTCTACATTTCTGAAAGCTTCAATGGCCTTACCAACCTCTTCCGGTTTACTATAAAAAGAAAAGACCGGTTCCAATTCTTTAATGAATCTATATTCCTGAAGTTTGTTGAAATATCTCTCAAATTTTTTTTCTTCTTCCGTCTTGTCTTTATCACCTGAAGTGTCCTCTTGACAGCCTCTATAACCTAACAACGTCTCTTCCGGCTTATCAAGCAAGAGTCTCGCCTTGCCTTTTTTAGCAGACAATTTCTCAGCTTCAATCATCACTTCGCAATGAATCAACTGTCTAAAATTACCATTACTGTCAATAACGATATCCCAATTACATTTCTCGGTTCCAAAAGCATCATGTCCTTTATAAACCCTTCTGCCTAATTCAACTAATTCTGCGAACATAACTCTTCCTTTTTATTAAACTCGAATAAAATGCGATTAACTGAATCGCTACGTTTGGCGCGCAGATGAGATGTTGAAAGCATTTTTTCGTTCAAATCATCAGGACACACAAGCGTGCTGTTTTTCACTATTGCATTTGTCATATAGATTGGGGTTGCATTGTGATTCTGATCATACCAGATGTCAAATAAAAGATTGCCTATTGGATAAGTCATATTAAGGTCTGCTGCCTTTTTCTCATCCTCTGGTGTCACAGGAAAGAAGTCGCAAGAAAATTCGCGAGTGCCCAAATAAGGCTGATGCCAACACTGCCCTTTCTTCAAGCGTCGGTTAAACATCTCGCGATATTTGACAATTGGCTCACAAACTGTCCGGCCTTCTTTCCTATCTCTGTTTTTCACCTTTTGTATGTTATCCTCCGACATATAAATGACAGCCTCTATGATATATTCAACATCCCGCAAAACGATGCTGTTTCTCTGGCTACGGTTATCTTGTATTTGTATATCAATCGGCGCACCACTTTGAATGGAAGAAAGCTCATTTCTCTTAAATGAAGAAAATGATATCGGCTTCAGAATTTTGATGCTTTTAACAACCCACTGAAACTCGGGTTTCCAAAGGATACATTCCAACACACCTCTCGCCGCAGAAGGAGTCATGCATGGATATGTCATGCGCTCAACTTTCAGCGCCGGTTGGGTAAAGCAGGCATATTCGCCCTTTACCCTTACTTTTACAACATTATTATCTATCATATACAATAAATTATTTCTTCTTCGTTACTCAATCCTATTTCTTCAGAATAATTACCATTCCAAATTTTAACACCTGATGGTGTTTCTGCAATTTTATCAGAATTGCTCCGTTCAAACCGGTCATAAATCTGAACACAGTATTGAGCAATTTTCTGATAATCCTCACGTGAAAGGTATTCTTCTCTCCTAATCTTATCATATAGTTGCAGAGTCTCATCGCTATACCTATATATGAACAACGACATTGTATCGCTTTTTATAATACGATATCTATCTGCCACATTCTGAAACATCAATCTCTCTCGTTCCACAGTTACAGTGTCCTCCGATACATAGTTTTTTATTATCTCTGTATAGTATTCCGAATAGAAGTCGGCTTCAGTCAGTCGATTTTCGTTATTGCGATATAGTAGTTGGGCGAATTGAGTGAACGTTTCATACTGAAGCGATGGTTGCCCTTTTTCTTCCAATTTGAACAAGAACACTCTTCCCTTTTGAAGTTTACCTTCTCTGTTGCATCTACCCGCCGACTGAATAATCGACTCCAACGGAGCGAGTTCACGAAATACTATGGGAAAGTCCATATCAACACCAGCCTCTATAAGCTGGGTTGAGCATAAGATCAACTTTTCTCCATTTTTTAGTTTTTCTCTCACCTCACTGATAATCCTCATTCTATGCACTGGAAACATATTGGTTGACAGGTGCAGAACCTGAATATCCGATTTATTTTTCAAACTATCATATAGATATTTAGCCTTTTTCTTCGTATTGCAGACAATGAGTACGGAATTCTGCTGCTCAATAACATTTTCTGCTATTTCATCTATGGATTTGGCGTTGTAGTCATCAATAGGACAATACTCCACTCTTTCTGTAGCAGCAAATATATCGGCAGGATTATCTACCAATGACTTGATACTGTCTATTCCTTTAAAATCTCTACGTGTATGGAAATTAGGTTGCGTGGCTGTGCAAAATAAAACGCTACAACGGCAAAGATGCAACATATCATTCAGCATATTCATTGTGCATTCTGCTAAATTGACAGGCAGTGTCTGTATCTCATCAAATATGATAATAGAATCTTGTAAATTATGCAATTTCCGACATTTAGAGCGTTTATTGGAAAAGAGCGATTCAAAAAATTGCACTGCTGTAGTTACAATAATCGGATAATCCCAATTTTCCGTCGCCAACAATTTCGGTGCTTTACAATAACTTTCTTCTTCACTGCATTCTTCATAGACAACATTTGAATGATGTTCCAACACAACATCGCGTTCCTTGAATATTGATTTCAACTCATTAGCGGTCTGGTCAATAATACTAATGAAGGGAAGAACAATCACTATGCGCTTAATGTTTGGATGAGTTTTTGCATGATGAAGCGCCCAATTCAAACTACACAAAGTTTTTCCCATTCCAGTAGGCAATGTCATAGAAAAACAACCTTGATTTTCTTTTGCAAGTTTCTGTGCATACTGCCGCACCTCTGTCCTAAGTTTATTAAGAGGTGTGGTGAGAGGGAATGTTTTCAACTTACAATTCAATGCTTCCAAAAGGGCATCCACGTCAAGCTTATGATGAGACCGAGCATCACTCTGACTTTCTTGAAAATGCCGCTCCGTATCAAGACTATCTGCATCAACAAGAGAACTATACAGCATCCGAACAAACAACTCTTTTGTCGTTTTCCCCTCTATTTTGCAAAACGGGACATTATCACATGGCATAATTTGCATACAATCATCTTTCATCGAACGACATATATCTAGCCATTTAGAATCGTCCTTCTTGCATATTTCCAAAGTTTCAAACATAGCGTCTCTATTAGGCAGCCCTGCGTGATGCCCAAATATTGGGAATGAGACAAATACAGACTTATCTTCTTTTGCTTTATAAGCACCCCATTTTGCATGTGGCTCTCTTTGTCCTTCCATTCTTATATATTTTTGGAAGTCTTTGCTATATTTCCCAATATCATGCAACAATCCACAATAGGCATATATATCTGCATATTCATCAGACAATGCAAATGACTTCATTATCTGCGCCACACCTACGCTATGTTGTTTCATAGTCTGCACTTCTCCTTTATTATTTTCCGAATGGGCGATATATTTATTTACTGTCTGCTTCATACATCTGTCTATTTTTCATTTTTTATTCTTGAGTCGATGCGACGCTCGCGCCCGATTGTTTCGGGGAGTGGGTATGCGCCCCATCCGGTTTCTCTGATGTTGTCGCGGATTGGTCCGTCATACCACCAGTCGTAGTGCTTGCGGGATATCATTCCGATGTCCCATGCTTCGTGCACTTGTGCTGCCACTGAGATGCCGTATGCGGTTTTCAGGTCGGTCAGCTCGTCGAGGGTCAGGCAGGAGCGCGTTGCTGCACCCATCTCTTCGACAAATGTTGTTTTTGGGAAAAGGAAAAAGCTGGCGAAGATGTTGCATCGCTTTTCTACAGTCAGCGTAGAGTCAGCAGGAAATGACAGGAGGAGATGGGCAAGTTCGTGGCAGGCGGTGAACCGGATTTGCTCTGTTGTGGTTTTCCGCTGCCTGTTGTCGATTACTATCAACGGGTGCTTGTTGTCTGCCCACGTGCTGAGTCCCAACACGTTGTCGGGCAGTTCCGTCAGCAGTATTTTAATACCCTTACGCTCCAGCAGTCTGAGCACAGAGTTTATGGGACCGTCACCACAGCGCCACTGCTCCCGGAGGATGTCGGCAGCCTTCTGCACGTCGCCGATGGTGGATGCTCTAAGGTTCTGAAGAGGGTTGACGAAAGAGGATTGGCAGTCTGCGCGACGCTCTTTTTCGATATATCGCTCCGCCCAGAATGAGAGTTTCGCATCAATAACGGCGATTTGCTCTTCTGTAAGGATGCATCCGGTGGAAGCACGCAGCGCAGGCAGGTCGATGCCCACGCCGCATCCGTTGAGATATGCTTCGCTGATGCCGAGAGCGCGCGACAATGCCGCGAGGGCATTTCGCTTTGGATGCATTATGCCTTTCTCATAGCGTGAGATGCTTTGCTTCGTGATTGCGCTACCGGTCAGTTCCGACAGTTTCTTCATGCTGAATTGGCGCATGAGTCGTGCTTCTCGCAGGCGGATTGTAAAATTACTTTCCATGGATTATTGTGTTTTGTTGACAAATATAGGGACTAAAATCGAATTTGTCAACATTTATAATATGTTTTTCAGCAGGTTTTTAATCGATGCGCAGCGGGGGGATGCAGACTCATGCCTGCATCCCCCCGCATATTTTTCCGGCAAAACCGCCGCCCTACTTCTTCACATAAGGCAGCACCGCGTCGCGCCACACAAGATATCCGGCGCCAAGCAGATGCAGACCGTCATTGGTGAGCCCCTTGCGCATACTACCCGTGGCAGGGTCTACCATCTTTGAGTACAGGTCGATCCACGTCACGCCATGGCGCTCAGCCATCTCCTTATACAGGCGGTTGGTCTCCACAATCACCTGCTCCTTGCCCACCATCTTGCGGTAGCGGCCGAAACTGTTGTCGATAGGCAACAGACTCTGCAAGTAGATTTTGGTGCGTGGCGACCCTTGCTTGATTTTCACAATCAGCTTCTCCATCGACGTGCAAAGGCTGTCGGGAGTAAGGTCGTGAGAGATGTCGTTTACGCCGCCGAGAATAAACACCTTCGCCGGCTGCCCCTCAACAATCGGGTCGACACGGTCGATGAAACCCTGAATCACGTCCGACGAGATGCCACGGTTTTTCACGTTCTTCATCCCGAGCAGTTCGTGCCATTCGCAACCGTTAGTCTGGCTGTCGCCGAGGAAAACGATGTCCTTCTTCCCCACCGGCAGCTCGCTGAAAAGCGAGGAGCGCTGGAAATAGAATTCATTGTAGACATATTTCTCCTGAGCCGCCATATCGCTTGAAAAAAGCGTCGCCGCCAAAAGCAGCGACGCCATTATCGACTTTTTCATTGTGTCACAAAGCAATTATTAGTGTTCACTGCGGTAAGCGTCGACAGCAAGCTTCACAGAGCCGTGGAAGAGAAGCAGACGCTTAGCCTCGTCGTAAGGCAAGCCGAGTTCTTCCGACACCATGCGAGTGCCGCGGTCCACGAGTTTCGCGTTGGTGAGCTGCATGTTCACCATCTTGTTGCCCTTCACGCGACCCATCTGAATCATCACCGACGTAGTGATCATGTTGCAGATCATCTTTTGTCCTGTACCCGATTTCATACGCGAGCTGCCTGTCACGTATTCCGGACCTACAATCATCTCGATAGGAATTTCGGCAGCCTCCGACACCGGTGCGTCAGGGTTTGAAGTGATAGCCGCAGTGAGCAGGCCGCGCTGGCGAGCCTCCTTCAATGCGCCGATAACGTAAGGAGTGGTTCCCGAAGCAGCGATACCGATAACCGTATCCTTCTCGTTGATGTTATACTTTTCAAGGTCTTTCCAGCCCTGAGCAGTATCGTCTTCAGCGTTCTCCACCGGGTTGCGGAGCGCAATGTCGCCACCGGCGATAAGGCCGATAACCCATCCCGGGTCCATACCGAATGTAGGCGGAATCTCAGAAGCGTCGAGCACGCCGAGACGTCCGGAAGTTCCGGCACCGATATAGAAGATACGGCCACCCTTCTTCATGCGTTTCACAATGCCCGTCACGAGTTTCTCAATCTGAGGAATTGCCAGTTTGACGGCATCGGCAACCTTGTGGTCTTCGGTGTTGATGTCCTCAAGTATTTCGTGTACCGACTTCTTTTCCAAGTCATTGTAGAGCGATGATTGTTCGCTGATTTTCACAAATGCCATAATAGTTGTTGTAATTTATTTTGAATGATATTTCAACAAGCCTTCCATAGGGCTCTTGATAATGTTTCCGATAGTGATGTCGAGCGCTTTGGCTGCCTCGCCAAGCACGTCGCGATAGTAGTGAGCCACCGAACCAACGAAGCTTACAGGCAGTTGCTTGTAGCCTTCATAGTTCTCGATGTTGCGCACAAAGAACGCCTTGAACGCATTGAGCACCAGGCGGTGTATTGCCGGCTCCTCGATGTTTTGAATCAAGAACGGCGACAAAGAAGCGAGGAAGCGGTTGGCTGCCGGCTCTTTATACACTTTTTGGATGATTGCCATACGGTCGAGGTTGTACTCCTTGAGGAATTTCTCGCACAATGCCTTAGGCAACTGGTTTTTAAGCACATCGCCTACAAGCAGCTTGCCAAGCACGGCGCCGCTGCCCTCATCGCCGAGGATATAGCCGAGCGGCGACACGTTGCCCTTGATTTCCTTGCCGTCGTAGTAGCACGAGTTTGAACCGGTGCCGAGGATGCAGGCGATGCCTGGCTCGGTGCCGCAAAGCGCGCGGGCGGCTGCAAGAAGGTCGCTGTTGACGGAAATTGTCTTTGCTCCCGGCACACAAGCGGCAATCGAGCGGCTTACGTTTGAGCAAATCTCATCCGAGAGGCAACCAGCACCATAATAATACACTTCGTCAATTGAAAAATCCTTAACCTCCGGTGCCAATTCTTTTTCAAATGTCTCGCGGATTTTCTCCTCAGGCATAAGCAATGCATTGACACCAGTTGAGAAAAAGCGTTTCTCAAGTTTGTCTCCATTGAGGACACACCAATCAATCTTGGTTGACCCACAGTCTGCAATTAAAACCATATTTAAATTTTTATATATATTTTCTTTTTATACAAAACGTAACCTATCGACCAGTTGATTCCGATGAATATCAACGCGTAGAGCAACGACGCGAACGTGCGGTCGGTGACAAGCGGCACGAGTGCCTCGTCGTAGATCCATTTGTGGATTGACAGCCCGAACACCGGAACGGTGTTGAACAAAATGCCGAGCACGCCGCCGAGCACATACATAAACAACGGGTTGACGCCGAAAGCCTCAAAAAACTGTGTCCAGCGCTTGTAGCCCTTCACGTCGATTATCCATATCAAAAGTGCCAGCAAACTTGCAGCCAGACCGCAAGTGACGATGGCAAACGTCGGTGTCCAGAGTTTTTTGCTTATTGGCATTCCATAGCTGAACAGGAAGCCGGCAAACATAAGGATTGTGCCGATAAGGAAGAATTTCTCCATACGCTCGCGGTTGTCCTTCACCTCTACGATGACAAATCCGCAGCAGAAGCCGATAAGCACGTGGGCTATCGACGGAAGGGTGCTGAGCAGACCCTCCGGATCTATCGGAAGTGTGCGGGTCTCATAGATTTCGAGAGAGACCGACGAACCCATCTTCACGGTGTCGGAAACCGTTGTGGCGGTGTCGCGGTAGAGATGCGCGTCGCCGATAACGGCGTGGTCAATCACATAGACAATGTTGTCAAGCGAGAAATCAAGTCCGTTGAACATGAGCAGCAACGCTCCGTAAACCACCAATATTCCGGCAATAATCCACGGAATAAACTTGTGCTTCACGGCTATGGCGACAATGGCGCAGGCACAGTAGCAGAGTGCCAGACGCGGCATAACGCCAAGGATACGCAAGGTGGAGAAACTGTTGGCGGCATCGAGGATGCGCTGGCCGAGAGGCAAGGCGGAGTCGGCGCGGTAAAGGCCGTAGCACAAACGGCTGAACCATGCGATAGCCATACCGATAAGGAAAATCACGATGGTGCGGCGCACAATCTTCACAAGCGTGGCATGGGAATATTCAAACTTATATTTTCGCATCGAAATATAGGTGGAGATACCCATGATGAACATAAAGAACGGGAACACAAGGTCGGTCGGAGTCAGACCCAACCAACTTGCATGCTCAAGCGGAGTATAGATTGCGCCCCATGAGCCAGGATTGTTCACCATAATCATACCTGCCACGGTGATGCCTCGCAGGATGTCAAGCGCGAGGATTCTGCTTTTCGGCTTTTTCAAAGCCACTTCTTGTTCCATTTTTACGTATCGTTATTTTTTAATTGTACATTCGTCTACTAAATATGCTATCGACTGATATGGCACTCCGCCATTCACCGTCAGTCCGATTTCACAGGTGCGGCTGTTGGAGAAGCCGCGCTTCACCCCTGCTGCCTCAAGCTGCTTGCGCAGTTTGCGCAGAGCGTAACGGTTCACTTCGGGGTCGGTAAAGCCTTTGTCGCCGGCAAAACCGCAGCAGCCCACTTCCTCGGGAACAACAACCTTCGTTGTGCACATTCCTGCCAACGCCACAAACATGTCGTTGAGATTCATGTGGCGCGTAGAGCATGTGAAATGCAGTGCTACAGGCTCGTCGGTCTGCACAAAGCGCAGATGCGGCGCCAGATACTCATAAATAAACTCTACCGGCTCATATAGTTTCACTCGCTTGATCGTGTTGCGCATGCGGTGCAGACACGGACTCTGGTCGCACAACACCGGATAGCGTCCGCCGTTGGATGCCTCAAACAGGGCATCGTCAAGCTCCTTGGCCTTACGGTCGGCAATGTCGGGCATGCCCTTGCTTTCCCAGATGGTGCCGCAGCAAAGGTTTTTCATATTCTTCGGGAATATGACCTCATAGCCGGCTTTCTCCATCAGAGCCACCATCTTGTCGATGAGCGGTGTCGACTGTCCCTTGCTCTTGCCCATGGTCTGGTTGATGCAGCTCGGGAAATAAACCACCTTCAGCTCCGACGGCTGGGTCTTTATCGCATAGGGATAGTATGCCAGCGGAAACGCCGACGACCACATCGGCATGCCAAGCTTGCTCAGCCCGCGGCCAACGGCATCGGTTGCCTTGTCGCCGATAACGGCATGGGCGGCGCCTGCGGCGGAAAGCACCGGACGGAGTGCCGACTTGACAGCCGACAGATGGTTGGCAGCGAAATCACCAACCTTGTAGCCGGCGCTGCCCTTAGGCAATGCCTGGGCGCGCAGGTCGTGGATCATCTCGCCTGTGTTTATCTGCATCGGGCACGACGTAGAGCAGAGGCCGTCGCCGGCACAGCTCTGTATGCCCGGATATTTAAACTGCTTTGTCAACGTGGCAAGCCAGCCAGTAGAGTCGCCGTCGGCACGGAGACGGCTGATTTCGCGTTGCACGACAATGCGCTGGCGCGACGACAACGTGAAGCCGCACGTCAGACAGTTGCGCTCGCAGAAGCCGCACTCGATACAGCGGTCTACGCGTGGATTTGTCAGAGGCAGCGGCTTTATGTTCTTTATGTAGCACTCCGGATCGTCATTGAAAATGACACCTGGGTTCAACAGCCCTTCCGGGTCAAACAACGCCTTCACACGCTTCATCACGTCGAACGCCTTCTCGCCCCACTCCAGCTTGACAAACGGAGCCATGTTGCGGCCGGTGCCGTGCTCCGCCTTCAGCGAGCCGTCGTATTTGTCAACGACAAGATGCTCAACCTCCTGCATCAGCGTGCGGTAGCGGTCAACCTTCTCTTTCGTGTCAAACGACTGCGAGATGACAAAATGATAGTTGCCTTCAAGGGCGTGGCCGTAGATGCAGGCATCGTCGAAGCCGAATTTTTCAAGAAGGTCGGCAAGGTCGGCGGTTGCCTCGGGAAGGTTCTCGATGTGGAACGCAACGTCCTCGATAAGCACCGTCGTGCCGAGCGGACGCGTACCTCCCACCGACGGGAAGATTCCCGAACGGATTGCCCAATATTTTGAATATTCCTCCGGTTTGTCGGTGAAATATGCTGGCTTGAACAGGTCGAACGGCTCAAGAATCTTCTTGATGGCATCGATGTTTGCCTGAAGTTCCTCCTTGGTGTCGGCTTTGGTTTCCGTAAGCACGGCTGTCAAGCCCTCCCCTGTAGTGTCGTTCACACTCGACAGCGATTTCTTGTCGAGCATCTCGGCACTGAACACCGGTCCGTTTTTCATTGCCACAACCGCACGGCAGGCATCCTTGATGTCCTTGAAATAGAGCATCGCGCTGGCGCTGTGAGGATAGAGGTGGCCGGTCTTCATCGTCACCTCGGCAAGAAATCCGAGTGTTCCCTCCGAACCTACCATAAGGTGGGTAATGATGTCGAACGGGTCTGTGAAAAGCACAAACGGAAGGATGTTCAAGCCCGTCACATTCTTGATTGAATATTTATAACGGATGCGGTCAGCAAGTTCCTTGTCGGCGTTCACCTCGTCGCGGATGGCTTCAATGCCGCTGATAAAGTCGGGATGCGACTTGCGGAAAGCGTCCTTGCTCTCGGCGTCGCCGGTGTCGAGGATTGTGCCGTCGGGAAGTATGATGCGCGCCGACACAAGCTGTCGGTCGCTGTTGGCATGCGTGCCGCAGTTCATTCCCGATGCATTGTTCACAACGATTCCACCTACCATAGCCGCATTCTTAGAAGCCGGGTCGGGCGTAAAGATGCGTCCAAAGGGTTTCAGAAGCTGATTTACGCGCTCACCGATGATGCCCGGTTGCATCGTGATGGTTTCCGCATCGGCGGAAATTTTATAATTTTCCCAATTTTTGCCTGCCACGATGAGGATGCTGTCGCTCAACGACTGTCCGCTGAGACTCGTGCCGGCGGCACGGAACGTCACCGGCAAACGACGGCGGCGGGCTGCCGAAAGCAGACGCGACACCTCCTCCTCCGTCTTCGAGCGCACCACAATCTGCGGCACAAGACGGTAGAAGCTGGCATCGGTGCCCCACGCCAGGCGGCGCATCTCGTCTGTGTAGATGCGCTCGCGTGGGATAAATGCGCTTATTTCTTTTAAATACGACTTATAGGTTTCTTTCATTGCTTACTTATATAAATAATATTTCTTGGCTTTTTCTTTAAAAGCGTCCGCGTCTTTGTTCCAATAGTCAATCATATCGCTGACCTGATAGTTCTTGGAGAAGAGTGTGCGGATTTTGTCTGTGCCACACACCTTGTCGAACATGTCGAAACGGCTCTTGTCGGTGGCTGTGTCGAATATGCGTTTTTCTGGATAAAGTTTCGCCAACTCCTGCATCGCATAGAATTGGATGAGCGTGAGGCTCGAGCCTGGCACATCGTCTACATAGAACTGCACGCCCTGCAGGTTCTCGCCCTTGCCTGTTCCGTAGAACGGCTTCACGTGGATCGGGCGGAACTTGGTGCCCGGCAGATTGAGGGCGTTCATGCGCGCTGCAAACTTGTCGGCGTCAATCCAGTCGGCGCAGATAAGCTGGAACGGCAAGGTGTAGCCAACGCCGATCGAAACGTAGTAAAGCTCGCCGAGAATACCGGTGGCTGGATAGTAGAACGCCGTGGCTGGCTGTGGGATATGCGGTGAAGGCAACACCCATGGCATTCCTGTCTTGTCGAATGTCATCGAGCGTTTCCAGCCCTTCAATGGCACTACTGTGAGTTTCGCTGCCTCCTCGCCGCGCGCCGCGCGCTCGCCATTGAGATAGCGTGCCATCTCGCCCGGAGTCATGCCATAAAGATACGGTATCTTGAACTGGCTGACAAACGAATAGAATCCATCCTCTACCAAGCAGCCTTCAACGCGGTTGCCGCCGAGGGGATTCGGACGGTCGAGAACCACAAACTCTATGTCGTTCTCTGCGCAGGCGTCGAGAGCCAGACCGAGTGTGCTGACAAACGTAAACGAGCGGCAGCCGATGTCCTGAATGTCGTAGACAAGGGCGTCGATGCCGGAAAGCATCTCTTTGGTCGGCTTCTTGGTCTTACCGTAGATGGAAAACACCTTGACGCCGGTGACTGGGTCGGTGGTGTTGCCAAACTCGTCGCCGGCATGCACGTTGCCGCGCACTCCGTGTTCAGGGCCAAACAATGCCACAAGCTCAACGCCTTTGGCTTCATGAAGAATGTCGACGGTCGACTTCAAGTTGTTGTCAACGCCTGTCGGATTGGTTATCAGACCTACACGCTTGCCTGCAAGCTGCTTGAAATCATTGTCGCGGAGCACCTCCACACCCGGCTTCGTCGCCGCAGCAGCGCCGAGCGCCGCCGCAACACACAAAGCGATTGTAAATATCGTTTTTTTCATTGTTCTGTTTCTTGATTATTTTTTACCGTAATTAGGGTCAATCTTGCGGTCAACAAGATAGGTGACTATCAGAGTCGCGATGCAGCATGCCATCACCATCCAGAAGAAGTTGACATAACCGATTGCCTCCTGAATATAACCTGCCACGAAACCTGGCAACATCATGCTCAACGCCATGAACGCCGTGCAGATGGCATAGTGCGATGTCTTGAACTCGCCTTCCGAGAAGTACATCATATAGAGCATATAGGCCGTGAAACCGAAGCCGTAGCCAAACTGCTCGATGCAGACTGCCACACTGATCACGATTGGGTCAGACGGCTGTGCGATGGCAAGATAAACGAATGTGAGGCATGGCAGCGTCATGCAGGCTGCCATAGGCCAAAGGGCTTTTTTCAAACCCACCTTCGATGCAAACACGCCGCCGACAATACCTCCGGCAAGCAACGCGATGACACCGAATGTGCCATAGACAAGACCCACAAGCTCTGTGGTCAAGCCAAGACCTCCCTCAGCTGTTGAATGCACGAGGAACGGCTGGCACAACTTAATCAAGAATCCCTCCGGCAAGCGGTAGAGAAGCATAAACGCAACCGCGAGAAGGAAACCCGGCTTCTTGACGAAAGAAACAAATGAGTTTGCAAACTCTGCAAGCCCTGATGTGCCGTTGCCTTCTGTCTCGGCTGAGACACGTGGACGGTCGTCGGCCGAACGAGGAAGGATAAACGTATGATACATAGTCACAAGGAAGAACACTACGGCACTGACTCCGAGTGTAACCTGCCATGACCATGGTATGTCGCCTGTAGAGGTTTCAATCAAGCCGGCAATGTAGACAAGCACGCCCTGTCCGAATACGGATGCGATGCGGTAGAACGTGCTGCGCACTCCGATGAAGGCTGCCTGGCTGCTCGGACTGTGGGCAAGCATATAGTAGCCGTCGGCGGCGATGTCGTGGGTGGCAGAGGCAAAAGCTGCGATGATAAACAGTATCAGCGTGATGGTGAACATGCTGATTGGGGTCTGTCCGGAGGCGATAGTCGCCACGTCGGGCTTAGGCAATGTGACGGTGAGCAGAATCATCAGCGCTGTCATCAACACTTGCATGGATAGAATCCACCAACGTTTGGTCTTTACGACATCGACGAGCGGACCCCACAAGCCTTTGAGAAACCACGGGAAATAAAGCAATGTTGTGAAAAATGCCATGTCGCCATTAGGAACACCCATCTTGGTGAACATCATGACGGAAATGTTGTTGACCACGAAATAGGGAACACCCTCTGCGAAATACAGCGTCGGGACCCAAAACCATGGAGATATTGTCTTGTTTGAAGTTTTCATGTCAGGAGTTTAATATTGTTTTGTTATTTCCGCATCTATAAAATAGTGCAGAAGGATTTGTTTATAGTCATAGCCTTTCTCGCCCATCACGGCTGCTCCGATCTGGCAGAGTCCGACACCATGTCCCCAGCCCGCGCCTTTAAGCACGAAGCGTTCGGGCAGCCCGTCGCGCTCGCCTTGCTTCTCCACTACAAAAGCGGAGCTGTATAGGTGCGACGGCGACAGCGTGCGGCGTATTTCGAGTTCCTTGCCGATGATGCAGGTCTTCTTGGTGCCGACAATCTTCAAGCGGTAAAGACGGCCCGACGTGCCACGCGCCACGGGTATCAGGTCGACGATGTCGCCATAGTCCTCGCCGCTGCGCTCGCGCACAAGACGCGACAGCTCGGCTTGGTCATACTCCACCGTCCATCGGTAGAAGTCGGTGGTCTCCTGGTCGTAGCTGTTGAGCACCTGCGAGAGGATATGCTTGTCGGTGGTGTTGCAGAATGCGGCTGGCGACGAAAGTATCCACTCTCGGGCATTTTCCTCGACCGTAAGGTCGGGATAGTCCATTGCGTTGGCGTTGTCCAACCGTGCCACAAGATAGTGATAGTGCTTTGGCTCCCAGCAGTTTTCAAACTGCTCAAACACTCCGCCGCACGACTTCGAGAAGCGGGCGTCGCAGAGCGTGCCGTCGTAGGTGAGCACCTGTCCCCACGTCGCTTTGATGGCGTCGCGCACGGTGGCTGTCGACTCGCGGGTGATGCCCTGGTAACGCTGGCAATGGTCGTCGGCGCAGACGTCGAAATTAACATGGTCCTCGCGGTCGTACCAACGCACCAGCTCTCCTTCTGTGCGTGTGCATGGGTTGTAGGGCGTTTCTTCGGCTGCAAGCTGCTTGTTTTTCTCTATCTGTGCCAAGAGCCAGCTGCGGGAAATCACGGCATGCGCTTTCAGCAGTTCAAGAGAGGCGGTGGCGCTCATTTCCGACGAAATGACGCTGAGCAGATATTCCTCGATGGGAAGGATGTTGACGGCCGTCAGCTTGTCGCCTTCCACGATGATGCGCAGAGAGCCGCGAAACGACTGGTTCTCCTTGCGCTCCCAGTGGAAATTGACACCGATGGTCACGTCGATAAGTTCAAAACTGCCGTTCTCGGCATCGCAGGGCGTAAACTCCACGCTGTCGTAAAGCGCGCCGCCCCACAGCACTTTTCCATCGCTGAGGGTGGCTTCCTGTGCGCCTTCCACGGTTTGACCGCCGAAGCTGTAGGCTGTCGGGAAGACAAACCGTATCGCAGGGCTGCTCATAATGCCCACTTTCACTTGTGGCTGTGACATAATGGTCTGGTTTTATTTAAGTTTCTGGGCTATTTCCAATAATTCGGCTTCGCTGAGACAGCACTCGTCAAAGATTGTCTTGATGTCGGCTGCGGTAATCTTCTCGAAGTCTTTCTCCAACGGGGTGATAAACACGCCTCCCATATCTACCGACGCTGGGCTGATAAGGATGTTGGCGTCGCCCTCGGCTGCGTAGCACGACGGACGGTGTTTTTTGCGTGGAAACACAAGGATGGTCCAAAGTCCGTCTTCATACCAGCACAGCACGTTGAGCATCGGTTCCGGCTCACCTTCCGGTATCGTCAGTACATTGTAGACAAGGTCAAACATCTTCTCACCCTTGTCGACTGCCGACGTGCGGATGCAGAAGCACGGATGCGACATTCCCTTTACTATCGACAGCTCTACGCTGCCGCCGCTGACGATGATGTCGCGCTCTGCCGACGCCATCTGGTCTTCCATCGGCATGAAGCCGCGGTTGCCAGCCTGAAAGTGCATGTGGTCAGGTGCCGACGCGCCGCATTTAGGCCCGTTGTAAAACAGCGTGAATCCCTCCAAGTCGCGCGACAGGTTCATCATATCGGCGATGCGCCCCTTGATGAGCTGGTCAACGTGCTTGTTGCACGGAATCGTGAGATGACGGGGGAAAATCGGGAACGGATTGATGAGTATTGTGTAGTCATCGCCCCAGGCAATGCCCTCCTGCACAGCCGGACGATTGGCTGCGCAGAGGAAGCATTTGCGTTCTTTCAGCGATTTGGCGTCGACTTTGGCTGCCGACGAAACAATGCGTCCGGGATTGAACTGCACCTTGATTGTGGTGCCGTCGACGTTGAATTCCTTGACCTTGACATTCTTCAAAGCCTCGAAATTATTACGGGCGGTGTCCCACACCTGCAGCTGACGGTCGAAAAATTCTGATATGTTTATACCCATTGCCTCTTATTTCTTTTTGTTGAATGCAATACGCGCCTGGAGCTCCCATGTGCGGATGCGGTCTTTATAAAGGTTGTGGGCGTTCATCTTCACTACGTCGAGCGATGCGTCTGAGTTGTCGTCCCAACGACGGCAGTTGTAGACTGGCTCATAGATACGGCCGATTTGATATTCGCGGGAGAAGTTCAAGCCGAGTGCGTAGTCCTCGCCGTAGCTGGTGTTAGGCACCTTCACTTCGCGGAGCACCGGTGTGTAGAATGCACGCGGAGCACCGAGACCGTTGATGCGGAGGGCATTGTTGCGGCCGTTCTCCGGTGTCCACTCTTTGTGGTCGATGATGCCCGGAGCGATCATGTTCATATTGAAGTCGGTCATCATGTATGTGCCCACTACCATAGCGCAGTTCTGCTCATAGAAGGCGTTGACCATGATTGACAAGGTGTTTTCGTCGCGATAAACGTCGTCGCTGTCAAGCTGCACTGCAAACTTACCGCATTTTGGATGATGAACACCCTCGTTCCAGCAGCCGCCGATGCCGAGATCATTGCGCTCCGGAATGATGTGGATCAAGCGGTCGTCGCCCTTGAACTCGTCGATTGCCTCTGTTGTGCCGTCGGTCGAGTGGTTGTCGATAACGATAAGGTTGAACTTGAAGTCAGCCTTCTGGTTCAACACCGACTTGATGGCGTCACGGATAGTGCGGATACGGTTGCGTACGGGGATAATTACCGATGCCTCATACTCGAAGTTGCCTGCGCTGAACTCTATTTTCTTGAATTTTGGCTCAAGATAGCCACCGATTGCTTTCAAGTGGGCTGTGCATGCCTCTTCCATCTCAATCTGCACACCACGGTTCTTCGGGTCTACATAGTCGAAAATCTTCTCGCCGCTCTTGCGTGTGTCGAGCTCTACGTCAGAATAGAGATACTCGTTGATGTGAACGAGCTCTGCTTCCTGTGTGATTTTCAAACGCACGTCGTAAAGACCGGCAAAGTCATATTCCTTGTCGATTTTTGCTACTGCGCTCTTCAATGCGGCTGCATTGAAAAGAAGCACTGATCCGAAATCGAAATCGTCGCGGAGACTGCCCTGCTGATAGTCGATGACCGGAGCGTTTGAACGCTGGTCGCCAACCACGTTGTAGTGGTCGGCATAAGCCATACCGGCAGCTGAGTCGTCGGCGATTTTCACCATGCGCTCAACAGCAAACATGCCGAACTCCAACGAGTTGTATTTTGTGTAGAGCATAGCGTAGTCGCAGTCGGCTTTGGCAGCGATCTTCTTCATAGTGTCGCTGCTGTTGAGATTGCCGATGGCAATTTTCTCGCAGCCTTCAACTTCGCCCTGGGCGTCGGCTCCGGCAAGCAGATAGATGTTATGCACCAAGTCGCATGCCTTAAGACCTGCCACTGTATTTTTCACTTGTTCCGCATTCATGAACGGAATGAAACAATCGATTCTTTTCATTTTTTATTTTATTTTTAATTTTTCTATTGGGGTTAATCTGTTATTTCTTGTTGAAAAATTCCATTATCTGACCCATCAAGGCGCGGCGGGAAGCGGCGTCTTTGATAGTCTCAAACGGGAAGCCCATCACGCAGGTGCGGTAACCGCCCTGGTCGGCAACGACGGCTGCAGGGATATTGTTCTCGCCGTAGCGCATCAACGTGCAGCCTTTGGTCTTGTCGGCTGGATAGATGCCGTCGGGCGACTCCACTGCGTAGAATTTGTCGTTGAGCGTGGTGTAGTATTCCACATTCAAATCGCCGAACGAGTCAAAATATGTCGGAACGGTGTGGGCTTTGCCTTCTATCGTTGCCTGTCCTACGCGCCACTGGTAGCCGAGCGTCTGCTTGGCAAACTCTTTCGACGCCTCGTCGGGATTGGTCTTGTCCCAAATGTCGGTTGCCACATAAGAGCCGCTCACGAGGATGCTGCCGCCGTTGGCTGTATAGTCAGCGATGGCTTTCTGCAATGGTGCCGTAAACGCAAGGAAGCGGTTTGGCACTTCGCCACGTCCGATTTGTGTCTCTTTCTGCTTGCCGAGGATAAGGTCGGCAAGTTTATACTGCTTCATGTCGACGATGCCGTTCTCTACGGCGGCAACGCTTGCCGACACAAATGAGTAGCCCGACTCCATCAAGGCTGCGCCGTGGATGGCTGGGTAGTCGAATGTGTTGCCGGCAATCACTTTGTCCTCCTGGTCGGCACGGCTGGCGCCGAAGCCGGCTGAGTCGTCGTCATACCATGGAATGTCGCGGCGGAACTCATACATGTCGCCGATGGTGTTGATGTCCGACATATAGGGCACACCGTGGTCTTTCGCGCTGGCGAATCCTGCCACATCCGGACTTGCCACAAACGAGTCGGGCGCACAGACGCGCGTGAAGCCGTTGACCACAAGCACTTCGCCTTTGGAGCCGTCAGCCTCGCCGAGGGCGAGAATCTCCGACGGGAAACTTACACCACCGTCGTTGGCTGCCACAATACGGTAGCTGTGGATGGCATTGTCTGATATCTTGGCCACATATTCCGGCTTCTTCACTACGGCTATCTGACGGAACGCGCCGTCGCCGATGCGCTCGCTCACAATGTAGCTTTGTGCCTGCGCGCGGTCGCACAAGGTGTCGACGGTTTCCTTCCATGTCAACCGGTATTCGCCTTTCTTCACTTTGGCGATGGCGAAACTGTTGACGGGAAGCGGCTGTATCATATAGTCGCTGCGGCCTTCCTTGGCTGCGAAGAACTGTGCCATTCCTTTATAGACGGCACGGCTCACCGTGAAACGGAACGTTGGGTCAAGGCCGTAGCGCATATCGGCGAAATTCTGATGCGACAGCAATTCGAGAAGCATTGCCGGAACTTCAGGCACACGTGCCTCATAATAGGAGGCGTCCCACATGCCGCGGCGAATCCATTTCGAGTCAAACTGCGCGCGGACATCGCTGCAGATATTCGACATAACCATATCGGTGAGCTGACGTGAGTTCATTCGGTCGGTGCCGTTCGCATACTTGTCGCCCTTAGTGCAGTAGATGCCGAGCGTGCCGATTATGTCGTCGTTCTTGGTTGTTCCGGCATCGCTGTGGAACGCAAACGAAAGGTCGACGGGGATATTCAAGCCCGCCTTGCCGGGTATCACCGATGATCCGCCTGCAAGATAATTGACCCACAAGCCGCGGCAACGATAGTCGTCGTTGTAGTCGTTGACTCCATGCGACGGAGAATAGACCGAGTCGGGCACTCCTGCCCACTGCAACCAGTAGCGTGCGCCCTCAGTGAATCGAGGATAGCCGCTGAGCTGATAATTATGCGCCAGGCGGTCGATCATCGTGACGGCGCTGAGGTCGCTCACTTGCTCTTCCGTGAGATTGTCGGCAATCCTACGCTCGATGTTGCCCATACCGCCTCCGATTTTAACGGCGTCGGCTGTGACCACCTCTCCGGTCTTGCCGGTGTTGCTTGTCAGCGTGACAACGGTATGGCTGCCGGCTGCCAGGTCAAAATGTCCGAGATAAATCCATGTGCCGCCTCCCATTCGCTGGTTCACCTGAAACTGCTTGTCGCCACCGGCTGTGTGAACGGTGTAGACGGCTTTCTCTGTGCTCTCTGGAAGAGTGGCGTAGGAAACGTAGACGGCATACGACCCTGCCTCGGGTATGTCGGCCGACCACGAAGCGGTCGATGCGTTTTTGCCCTTTGTCGACGCAACCTTGCGGAAGGTGCCGTCGCGGAACGGATTCTCGAAATCCTTGTATGTCTTTGTCTTGTATGCAAAGCCTGCGCCGCCGTCGGTCCATGCCTCCGTGCCGTTGCTCTCCGCATAGGCGCCGGCTGCAAAGCCGCCGTTGTTGTCCACAATCAGCTCGGCACGGCGCGTGTCGCGCTCGCGCGGACTCATCACATAAGCGCCGGCATTCTCAAGCATCGGCATGAGATACGGCATTACAAAACTCTGTGTGTAAAGGTCTTCTACGGTCTGGAAGATGCGGGCGCGCTGCCACTCCCAACGATTCAATTTCGGCTCGAAATAGAAGCCATGGCTCTGCCACATGGCGATAACCTTGCCGTCGAGGCCTTTCTTGGGGTGACGCATCTTGTCGAGTGCGTAGACAAACGGAGCCTTCTCCGACTTGCGGACGTAGGAATAGCCGGCGTCGGAATACAGACGCTCGACAGGTACTCCGCCAACTGTCACTTCTACGCTGTAAGGCTTGTCAAACATCATTGCCACCTTGCTCTTGACCGTCGCGTTGTAGCCGGCAAGTTCCGGCACATAGCCATACGCGGCATTCATGTCGAGCTTCAATTTTGAATTCTCAACATCAATCATTGCCGAGTCAACGGCAACCTTGCCTATGCCAAGACTGGCTGGCAAATTCTCGTTCAAAACAACGGCAATACGCCCCTGTGTGGCGGCGTCAAGCGGCTTGAATTCCGCATTGACCACTCCCATTGTGGCAATCGTTGCAGCTGCCAGTAGCAAAACCTTTCGCATCATTCCTTTTTTTTGAGTATTATTGTTTGATTTTAAGTAGTATCTGCTTTATTTGCAAATTTACGATAATATGCCTATTCAAGAAAAATTTATTGATTCAAATCTTTATCGGTAAAACATTATTTAATATTTCGACACAGATTTTTAGAACCATTCCCCTCAAAAAAAAGCCGGCTGAAAGCTTTGCGAGTGTCGCCAAGCGTCCGTGCCGGCAAGCTATCTGTCTGTAGAATGATACTTAACAAGCCCTGGCATCGAGCTTGGTGCGATTTTTTTAATCTTTATGTTGTAGGAATCTGCAACTTCGGTCAGCACCCCGCTATAGGCGCACGCATTGGAGCCGACAAAGCAGACGGTCTTGCCCTCATAGTCATACTGAAGCACGTTGCGGCGGAAGAATGCGTCAATGGCGTGGCGCACAAGACGATAGACGTAGTCCTGGTCGAGCTTGTCCATCAAGAATCGGGAATAGACACTCAACGTGTTGCTCGGAAGCGAATGGTCGTAGATTGCCGACATTATCTCGTCGGGCGACAGATTGATATACTCGAAAAAGTCGTTGACAAGCTGCGCAGGAGCAATGTCCTTCAGGCAGTCGCTGAGAAATCGCTTGCCGATATACGCGGCGCTGCCCTCGTCGCCAAGAATATAGCCGAGCGAGCGCACATTCTTCACTATCGCGCGGCCGTCGTAATAGCACGAGTTGGAGCCGCTGCCGAGAATACAGGCTATGCCCGCCTCGTTGATCAGCAGCCCGCGGGCTGCGCCGAGAAGGTCGCTCTCGACGGTGACCGGAGTCTTGAACTGCGCAACAAGCGACGCCTCGACAATCTTCTTCTTTTCCGGACTCGTACAGCCGGCTCCATAGAAATGGATTCGCTCCCAACGACGCTTGAAAAACGCCTCCGGAAGTTCAAGACGGATGCTGTGGCTGATGTCGCGGCGGGTGTGGAAAAACGGATTCAAGCCTTTTGTAAAAGCATGTTCCACCACGGTTGCGCCGTCGACCAATGCCCATTCTGTTCGTGACGCACTGCTGTCTGCTATTATTTTCATCTCTTTGTTAGGTCTTGTTTTGGGTTTCGTTCAAATGGTTGTCTCATGCAAGAGATATCAAATCCTAAGGCTTCATATTGATGACTCCTTGACAAAATGCTCCCCCTTATTGCACATTTACACCACAAATTTAGCATAAAAAAATTGGAATGCCGCCATGACATCCCAATTTTTTATCTTTATGTCAGTTTTATACAATTTACCTTACGGCGATTTTCTTCACCACCGCTCCTGTGCGAACCACGTAGACACCAGCCTGCGGCAATTCAACGCTGCTGTCTGTGCCGCTGTAGACCTGCCTGCCGTCGGCGCTGAACACATCTATTCGCTGACCGTCGGCGCCAGCCACCATAAGCATACGACCGTCGGCAGCCACAACGACGGCTCCGTCAGCAACATCGTCGACAGAATCATACTCGATGATATTGAATTCTTTCCAATAGTCTGCTTTCTTATAATTTGAGGATGCGCCTTTAGGAACCACCACTATTGCTCCAAATTTTTTACGTGTGTATTGTAACGATTCTTCATCAAGCGTTGGAGGTGTTGTGGACTCACATACAATTTTCAAGAGATTTTCCGCATTCGGCAGCAACCCTTTTATTTCCGTAATAGTCCGTGGAATAATCACCGTTCTCAGAGTTGGATATTTTCCATAGAACGCATACGGAAGCCAACTATTCTCAATCGTAAGCGTTTCAAACGACACTCTATACTCTGGATAGCACACCAAGGCTCCACATTCTTCGTCTGTCCATCCTTTTTCATAAACAATATCGTCAATCACTTTGTAGCGGGTAGACGGTTCAACTGTCACAGACTTCAGATTTGGAAAATTCAGCATTTCCCGCACCGGAAAATCGCCAGACTTTAGATTGAATGCAACGATCTCGGAACAATATTTAAACGCACCGTCATAATGGTTGGCAAAATCCTCTGTATAATCCATATTTTTGCGCCCCCAAGGATATATCAACAGTCTTGACTTCTCGCCATCATTGTAAAACAGGCATCCGTCTTTAGTCACCAGTCCTACTTTCGCACCAACAAGCTCCGCCGGGCCATTGAAATTCTGCAAGCTCGTGCAGCCTTCAAACCATCCAGCAACATCCTCCAACCTATATCCATATTCTTCTTCCTTCGTATCAATCTTGCTTGTTTTCAAATTAAGAGTCCTCAAAGATGAGCACCCTTTAACCACATTTCTCGAAACTTTCGACAATGGCAAAGACTCCAATTTTGCGCATCCCTCAAAACTGCTTTCTTCCGATCGAATCCACTGTCCTTCCGGAATTTCTAAATTCAATTCTGAAAAATCCTTGAATGCCTTGCTCTCGACACAGATTGTGTCACCATACATCTCCGGATTGTCTATTCTAACCTTCATGGAACGCAAAACTGGTGTAAAGAATCCTTGTCCAATAAAAAATGGCTTTTTAGCTATCTCTTCCAATATTCTTGTATCCGTTATTGACTTGCAGGCTTCCCTTGAGAATGTCAAGTCTGCGATTTCCCATGGATTATAAAACTGCCGACGCCCATATTCATCTGGTTTATGACTTCCTAAATATACAACAGACGGCATCCGCAATGATGTCCAAGACCTTGAATCAACGCTTTGTAATGCATTATTTCCAATATATACAAGATTGGATATGTCTTTTAAATAATCATCAAATATTCTATATGACCCTTCATAAAATGCACCAGCTCCAATATAGCGCAAACTCTCTGGGAATTTTTCTATATTCATTTTGAAACCAAACCCCACATTTGTACAACTAAAAGCTTGCGATCCAATTCCTTCCAACACAGATGGCAACTCTATATATTCAAGATTTTCAAATCCCCAGAGCAACATTTCCGGCAAGACTCTTACAGAATCCGGCACCTTTACTTTTTTTAAGGATTCCCATGCAATGCTCCCAATTGGCCAAGCATCGATTCGAGTTGCGGAATTTGGGAATATCACCTCACTGAACTCACCAGAGAGCATCAGCGATCCGACCACGTTGTCTTCCGTATAACAATCTTTCGTGTGCCCTCCAACGCTTACTATCTTCTCATCGCCATCAGATACCGCATATACCGCCGTTGCATAAGCATCCCCTCCTGCAACAATATTGGCTTCTGAAAGATCCAGATACTTCAATTTACCTTCTGTTGTATTACCAACATAAGTGCCTGCAATCTCATTATATATATAATAGTGATGTCTTCCACTTCCTCCAACAATAGCCGGCTCTCTGCCTCTTCCCATTCTCCTGTATGTTCTGACATCAGTTCCATTGATTCCTCCAATCACTTTCAAAGAATCAACAGTTTTCCAATCCGCCTGCTTCGCCACCTCATAATCAAGCGTGCCCGGAATCTCCACATTGACAATCACATACTTTGAATATGCAATCAATGACGTAAAAGCCAAGATTGCCAACAATGCTATCCGTTTCATATCCTTTTGTTTTATTTGTTGTTATCAATTAACGTATATTTATCACCCAACTTGTAGACCACATCTTCCGATTTCAAGTTCTTGAATACCGATTGATTGGCATACAATTTCGCCCTTGATGCGGATATTTCCACGCTGTCCACTCCTTTATTGAGCGTAATTTCAGCATTATGCGTATAGTCCTGCCACGGGAATCCACAGACAGACACTCCGTTGTCGTACAAGAATTTCGCTCCGCATACCGGCACATCAACATATCTACAATCAGCCCCCGAACTTTTCATTCTCTTAATTCTCACAACACCATAAACATTGGGAAGCACAAGCAGAAAACCTGCAATAGGTTTGTCTTTCTCAGGTTTGCCATCAGCATCCTTTCTATAATCAAATTCAACAGAGCCCACAAATCCTTCGCCGTCCCAGATAGGCAGGCTTCGCATCGCCAATTTGTCATCATACGTCCACCCTATGCCTCGTTTGCTGTCAAGCAACAGCTGACATTCGTAAGTATATGTCCCAACATCTTTTTCATATTTTTTATTTCCTTCATCATCTGTTTCCCCCGTATCATACATCAAAACCCACGCAACTCCGGCATTGAGCATTCCATGCGGCCGGGTCTCTGGCACGTTCATCAATCCGCCTTCCTCAAAATGCATATTCGCTTTAAATCCAGTGGATATCTGGCAGTTTCTTGACAGAGCGTACGAGAAACGCTTGAACACATCAAGCACTTCACCGAAACTGCCATCGTCCAACCGCCCGCAAACGTGGACTCCGCAGGTAAGCATCGAAGAGAAACTTTCTCCCGTCCAATAGCGATATACGTTTGACAAACTCAGCTTGGATTGTTTGTCAAGCGCAATGTCAGCCTTAATTTTATAAATGGCGCCATTTTCAGCCTCCGTGTCTTCAGAGTCCGATTGGTTCATATAAAATGCCGAATCATAAAATCTGAACGCATCGCCATCCATACTCACTACCGAGCCGTCCGATCCATAAATCTGCACCACAGGCTCCTGCCCGAGCCAGAAATAGTTGCTACGCATCGTCACCTCAGAGTCCTCTATTTTCAAGATTGTGCCTCGCTCCAAATGATTCGACGAGAAATCGACCGCCTTGCTTTGACGTATCATTGAGTCGGCGGTTATGATGTTGTCGCAAATCGTCGCACCACCACAATTATTGACCAGCAAGCCTTTGTTAACAAAACCGCTTACTCCATTGTGGGCAAACATCAAAGCATCTCCAAGAAATCCCATATTGAAGGCATACGGCTTGTGCGCCTCATCCTGATTTAACATATATGCATCCCAATATTCACTCACCGTACAATTGGTCACACTTTTGTTATCAATATAATTGTCTGTGAAGCGCAATGCCTGTCCAAAGTGCTTAAACGTAACACTGTCCAATGTCAACGATGCCCCGGACAGAATGCCATACATCAGATATGTTTGCTCTGTGCCCATATTTTTTGGCAGAGAATTGTTCAGCAATCTCAGATTTTTTATCGAAGTTTCACGAGTGGGGTAGCCTATTTCCCATTGCGGAACATCTCCTTTCCACTGCACATTTATCTCTATCAGATAGTTGTTTTCTTTGCAACTTTCACAATTCGCATCAACATTCTGCAACCGAGGCTTCAACCCTTCATAGTCAAACGAAGACACAAGCACTGTGCCGCATTTCGTTATTTTCTTTTTGCCAATGGAGCCATCAGGCTTTGAGTTATCTATTACCTCATATTCCCATTCAAGGCTACTTGCACCACAGATATTAACACCAAACAGGAGTTTTATGGTTCTCGCAATCCGATAATAACCTCTTGGTATAAACACCTCGCCATATACAGCCATCTTCGCCGCACGTTCTATCGCCTCCGCGCTGCAGACCGCGCCGGCAGCCGAAGCCTCGCCGCACGACTTATATGCCACGGCACCGAACCATTGCGGATAGACGCGGTCGTTGAGCCAATCGCCATCAATCTTGACCGTCGAACTGAATATTTCCACAAGCGGAGCCTCAATCTGCGCGAAAGCGCCCACAAGCGTACCGCTTCCAAACACTGAATGCCACTGTAAATACAGCATGGAGTTCTGTCCTATGGTGAGATTTGTATCATCCGACAACGACAAAGCTTCGCTACCTGCATATATCCGGCAGTTCTTGCCAATTGTCACATTGCTCGTCACTTCAAGGCAGCCGCCCTCTTTGATTTCAATGACCGTTCCATCGGCAAAGGCGAAATTCACATTAAAATCAACATGCACACCCTTGCCTACGACAAGATGAACTCGCGGCACAATTGCGTTAATCTGCTCTATCGTTGAATTGGTCGTAATTTCAACCACATCACCTTCATGCCAAGAAGATGTATATATAAAATTTCTTCCCATCGCTTCTCTATCTGTTGGTTTGCAAAGCAAAGATAGAGATTTAAGCCACGCATTGAGCACATTAGCGTGTTAAAAAACGCTAAAGCGGGGCGGCTCCACAAGGAGTCGCCCCGCTATGTTGACTGTTACAATTGTTCGGTTAGAAACCTGCTGCGGCAGCGTGGTTAAGCACTGTATAGATGCAGCTTGCAAGACCAATAAGGATGATGCCTGCCACGCAGACCACCAGTCCGGCACGCTCGCTCCAATGGCTCTTGAACGTGGCGATTGGATTGTCGTTCGGATTGATGAACATCGCCTTCACTACAAGCAGATAGTAGTAGAGGGAGATAATCGTGTTGAGCAATGCTATGAACACGAGGACGTAGACGGCAACGCTTCCTCCCTCCAGCGCGCTGGAGAAGATGAAGAACTTGCTGAAGAAACCTGCGAACGGTGGGATACCGCCAAGTGAGAACATGGCGAGCATCATGGCGAACGAAAGTTTCGGGTTGGTCTTGTAAAGTCCGTTATAGTCGGTCATGTCAACCTTGCCTGTGGCGTTCTCAATTGCCTGGATAACGCCGAAGGCTGCAAGGTTTGAAACTACATAGACAAGCACATAGTAACTCAACGACGCAACACCGGTGGCGTTGCAGGCTATCACACCAAGCATGATGTAGCCGGCTTGCGAAATCGAGGAGAACGCAAGGAAGCGCTTCATGTTGGTCTGACGGATGGCGAAGAGGTTACCGAGTGTGATGGTGAGGATAATCAACGCGTAGAGCATCCATTCCCAAACCTGGCTGTAGACCGCACCGAAGGCTTGTGTCAAGACTACGAACGCTGCAAAGGCTGCCGCGCCTTTCGACACTACCGACAGATAGGATGTGACCGAGGTTGGCGCGCCCTGATATACGTCGGCGGTCCACAAGTGGAACGGAACAAGGGATATCTTGAATCCGATGCCGGCGATTACAAACGCCATAGCGACATAGAGCAGGAACTGCCCGTCGACAAGCATCACCGATGCTGCGATGTCGCTGAAATACAGAGAGCCCGTGAAGGCATATACAAACGACAGTCCGAGCATATAGATTGCCGACGAGAAGACGGCTGTGAAAAGATATTTCACGGCTGCCTCGTGGCTCTCATACTGCTTCTTGTCAAACGCCGCCAACGCTGCCAATGGCAGTGAGGCTGTCTCAAGACCGATGACGAAGATAAGGAAATGGCGTGCCGACACCATAAGGTACATGCCGAACAATGTGACAAGCATCAACTCCAAAAATTCGCCGCGGCGCACTGACTGCGTCTCGCTGTTGTTCCATTTGATGGACTGCAACAGGACGATAAACATACCGATGTTGAGAATATTCTTAATCGACGCTACAATAGGCGACGTTGCATACATCCCGGCGAATGCCTCGCCTGTCTGCTGCGGGGCGAAGAAGCCATAGACTGTGAAGGCTCCGAAAAGCACCAATGCGGTCACCGAGAGCGAACCCTGCACTTTCTTGCAACCGAAAGTATCGAACAGGAACACCAGAATGAACACGATGAGGAGTCCGATTTCGTGGTGCATCAATAAAAACTGTGAATAATCCATAATTTCAATTTCTTTTATAGTCCGTTACTTTATTGTTACTGTGCATAAGTCATTATGTGTTCTACAATCGGACCGAAGCTGTCGCGAAGGATAAGGTTGGCCATATCCGGGAAACAGCCGATCGCTGCGATGGCGAGCATCAATGTGACGGTCGAGAACCGCTCATACCAATGTGCGTCGTCGAGCTCGCGGTGGTGTTCGTTCTGAACCTTGCCGAAGAGCAACTTGCCGACAACTCGCAGAATGTAGACTGCCGTAATCACAATCGACGTTGTGGTGACAATCGCAAACGTGTGACGGAAGAGGTTGCCGTCGCCGAGAACGGCGTTGTAGATTGTTGTGTTCTCAAACGAGCCGAAGAAGATGGTCATCTCTGCCACGAATCCGCTCAAGCCCGGCAAACCGAGCGATGCAAGACCGGCGATGATGTAGCCAACCGAAAGGAACGGCATTATCTGCATCAAGCCGCCCATCTCGCGAACGTCGCGGGTGTGTGTGCGGCCATAGATCATACCGATGAGGGCGAAGAACAACGCTGTCATCAAACCGTGTGAGAGCATCTGCATTACGGCACCGCTCATCGCTGTCTGGTTAAGCATCAGAATGGCGAAAAGCACCAAGCCGCAGTGGCTGACCGAAGAATATGCGTTGATATACTTCAAGTCGGTCTTGACACAGGCGGCAAACGCTCCGTAGACCACGCTGATACCCGTAAGAATCATGAATATCCAACCGAGCTGCATGGCTGCATGAGGCATCAGATAGATGGCGATGCGGAAGCAGCCGTAGCCTCCAAGCTTCATCAACACGCCGGCGTGGAGCATTGACACCGCTGTAGGCGCCGATGCATGACCGTCGGGCGACCATGTGTGGAATGGGAACATCGCGCCAAGCACGCCGAATCCTACGAATGCGCAAACAAACAATGCGTTCTGCCAGTCGAGGTCTACGCCGTGTTGTGCAATCTCAACAAGGTTCATCGTATGGCCTGCGTGATAGTAGATGCCGAGGATGCTGATAAGAAGCAATGCCGAGCCGCCCATAAGCATAAGGGTCAGCTTCATCGCAGCATAGTTCTTGTTGCCGCTGCCCCACACTCCGATGAGAAGGTACATCGGGATGAGCGCAACCTCATAGAACATAAACATTGTGAACAGGTCAATCGAGATGAAGAAGCCGAACACTCCGGTTGAAAGAAGGATGAACCAAAGGAAATACTCCTTTGTCAGAGGCTCGATTTTCCACGAAGCGAATGTGCCTGTAAACACGATGATTGCCGAAAGCATTATCATCAAGACGGAGATGCCGTCTACGCCAACTGCCAGATGAATGTTGAGCGGCTCAAACCACATATAACTGTCGGTGAAGAGCATCGGTGCGTCCGGATTGGCGGCACGCGCGCCTACAAACTCGTAGCAGAGATACGCCGCCGCAATCAGGAGCAGCGACGCACCGGTGGCTGCCACGGCGCGCACCTGCTTGACGTTGCGCGTCAGAAACAGCGCGCCGAGCGTCAGCACAGGAATTATAACGAATAAGAAAAGTATATTAAACATAACTTTATTTTTTATCTATTCCGTCAACTTTAAATTAATACTACGAATGTCACTGCCGCCAAAAGCAATGCGCCGATCAGGTAGACCCAAACATACATCTGAATTGATCCCGACTGAAGTTTGCGGATTGCGAAGGATGCGCGGTTTGTCACGGCTGCAAGGGCGTTCATCGTGCCGTCGACAATCGTATGGTCAAACCATGCGATGCTCTTACAGATGATGCCGAAGATGATTTTATGTGTGACAAACTGATAAATCTCGTCCATATAGAAGCGACGGTAAGCCGCACGGTGAAGGGTCTTCATCGAGCCGGCGATACGGTCGGGCATCGCGTTCTCCTTGCGGTAGAGCACTGTGGCAATCACGATGGCAACCACTGCCACTACTACGCTGGTGCCTGCCACGCCCATATCAAGATGGGTGATGAGTTCCTTGCCGTCGTAGGTGACGAAGCTGCCGAATGGAATGAAGCCTGCCACACACGAGATTACCGCAAGAATAATCAGAGGAAGGGTCATTACCCACTCGCAGTCGTGCGGTGTGTGGTGGCTGTAGTCTGGTTTGTTCCACCAGAAGATGCGGTAGTAAAGACGGAACATGTAGAATGCTGTCAAACCTGCCACTGCCGACATCCACACTCCCCAGAACGGGCTGTACTGATAAGCGGCGACAAGAATCTCATCCTTACTGAAGAAGCCTGCAAACGGAGGTATACCTGCGATAGCGAGACATGCGATAAGGAATGCGATGTGGGTTATCGGCATATACTTGCGGAGGTTGCCCATGGCGTCCATCTCGTTGCTGTGCACCATGTGGATAATGGCGCCGGCGCAAAGGAAGAGCAAGCCCTTGAACATTGCGTGTGTAAACAAGTGGAACATTGACGCCATATAGCCTACGCCCTCGTGAAGTTCCGGACGGGCTACGCCGAGCGCCGTAAACATAAAGGCAATCTGTGAAATCGTTGAGAACGCGAGCACACGCTTGATGTCGGTCTGCGCGCATGCCACAACTGCGGCATAAAGCGCTGTGACTGCACCGGTGACGGTGATCAGGTCGAGCACCTCCGGTGTGCCGAGATACATCGGGAACATACGTGCCACCAAGAACACACCGGCAACAACCATCGTAGCGGCATGGATCAACGCCGAAACTGGTGTCGGACCTTCCATTGCGTCTGGAAGCCAGATGTGCAACGGGAACATCGCCGACTTACCGGCACCGCCGATGAAAATCAGAGCCAACGCCCACGATGCGGCTGAACAGCCCATAAACGTAACGCCTGCCGAGCTTGTGAGGATTCCCGTTGGGTTCGACATCAGCGACTTGAAGTCGAACGTGTCGCAATAGTAAGCCAAAAGCATTATACCGATGAGGAAGCCGAGGTCGGCGAAACGAGTCACGATAAACGCCTTCTTCGACGCTGACACAGCGGCTGCCTTCTCATAGTAGAAGCCTATCAGAAGATATGACGACACTCCCACCATCTCGAAGAAGATAAACATCTGGAAGATGTTGGTGGCAACAACGAGTCCGAGCATCGAGAACGTAAACAATGAAAGGAACGCATAATAACGCTGGAATCCCTTCTCGCCGTGCATATAGCCGAGACTGTAGAGATGCACCATGAACGAAATCGTTGAAATAACGATAAGCATCATCGCCGAAATCGGGTCGATATAGATGCCGAGCGTCACCTTCAAGTTCTCGCCGAACGTAAGCCATGTGGCATCATAGACCACCTGAGCCTGGCGAACTCCGTCGACAATATACTCTGGGCTGAAAAAATAGCTCAACGCAACTCCATAAGCCACAACGGCTGTGACGAGCATAGAGAGCGTTCCGAAAATTCCCGCAGTCTGCTTAGGCATCTTCATGCCTACAAGGCCGAGCACGAAAAACGTGAACAACGGCAGCAGAATTGTGATTATTGATAATGACAAGTCCATGAGCTTAATATTTCATTTTAGTTAAACTTTGGATATCAACATTCTTCACTGCGCGGAATATGTTGATCACAATCGCAATCGCCAAAGCTGTCTCTGCCGCCGCGATGGCTATCGCGAACAGGGCGAAAAACATTCCCTCCATCTGCCCCGGGAAAAGAAAGCGGTTGAAAACCACAAAGTTGATGTCAACAGAGTTGAGCATCAATTCCAAAGAGATAAGGATGGCGATCAAATTCTTACGGGTGATAAAACCGTAAACGCCGCAGGCGAACATCACCAGACTCGGCACCAAATAATAAAGCATTGTCAAATCCATTGCAATTATCTTTTACGGGCGATTACCACACCACCGATTATACATGCCAATAACAACACACTGATTGCCTCAAAAGGCAAAAGATACTCAAACTTCTCGGTGCCAAGCAAGGCATGTCCGATTTTCTCCACCGTCACATCGCTGGTCGTCGACAGCAATGACGCTGTCTCTCCACCAAAGAATGAGAACAAGGCGTAGCCACATACGGCAACACCGGCAAGGGCTGCGATAAGTCCGAGTGTTTTACGTTTGGATGCCAAACGCTCGGCATTGTTGCCGGGTTTGCTTGTGAGCAGAATCGAGAATACGAACAGCACCAAGATACCGCCTGCATACACTGCTATCTGAACCGCGCCGAGAAACTCATATCCTAATTGGAAATAGAGTGCCGCCGTGGCAAAAAGAGTGAAAAGCAAGTAAGTGGCCGAACGCAGGATTTTGCGCGAAGTAACCGACAAAACCGAGAATACGATGATTGACAGTGCAATCACGCAATACACGATTGAATTACCTACTACATTCATATATACTTTATATTAATTTTTCTCTGTTGTTTCATTTTTAGATGCCTCGGCGGCTTTCGCCTCCGCTGCTTTGGCTGCGGCCTCTTCCTTGGCCTTCTGCTGCGCCTTCCAAACCTCTACTGGGTCTTTTTCCGGAAGATAATTCAGCTGTTTCACAAGTTTCGAACGCGTATAAACCGCATGCTCAAACTTGTTGGTGAAGTGGATTGCGTGGTGCGGACATGCCGAAACACACATCTGGCAGAACGTACAACTGCCAAGGTCGTACAAATATTTCACCAATACTTTTTTCTTCTTCCCGTCGGGCAGCTCCACCATCTTCGACTCGATGTGGATTGTCTGGTTCGGGCAGTTCATTTGGCACAATCCGCAAGCAATACACTTGTGGTTGCCTTTTTCATCATAGATGAGCTCCAACGTGCCACGAAAACGTTCGCCTACCGGCAAATTGTCTCTGTTGTCAGGATATTCCTCCGTCACCTTCTTCGTGACGAACTCCTTTCCTGTCACTTCCATTCCCTTCAAAAGGCTGACCATACCTTTGCCTAATCCGGTGAAGTAATCTTTTACACTACTCATAACTCTATTGTGTTCAGTCAACTGTTTTTTCTCATACCGGCATTCATAAAAATTCATTAAAAACATCCGGAAGGAGGTCCGGTATGTTTGCCTCCTTCCCGATGTTGTCTGTCATGTACTATTTCTCAACCTGGCCGCCGAGTATGTCGAGCAATTCTGTCGTAATACCCTGCTGACGCAGCTTGTTGTATTCCAATTTCAGAGAGTCGTGCAGCTTTACTGCATTGTCGTTGGCACTCTGCATTGCCATCACGCGCGCTGCCTGCTCTGAGGCGGCGTTCTGCCCAAACACTTCCTGCACAAGCGACAAAACGTAGAGCGGCAGAATAGCGTTATAGATCCGGTTGGCGTCGGGTTCGAAAAGATACGGACGGTTTGTCGGGCCATCGGCTTTGCCGAAGGATTCTGCCGACACTGGCAGCAACTGCTGCACGGTGAGCCGCTGCTTGCCTGCCGAAAGAAACTTCATCGACACCACCTCTACGCGGTCGGTCTTGCCGCCGACATAGTCGGCTTTAAGAGTGTCCACAAGACGGCGGATGCCGTCGATGCCCGATTTCGGACTGGCTTCGGTGCGCTCAACCGAAACACCGTCGCCGGCGACAACAGCGGATGCCTTGACAATCTTCTTGCCCACTGGCACCACGTTTATCATTACCGACGGGTTGGCTTTGCGCAATTCATTGATATGTCGGAGCAAGCCCTTGAAGATGTTGATGTTGTAAGCGCCGCAGAGACCCTCGTCGCTGCCAAGCACCACTATTGTCACCGTCTTCACGTCTCGAACGTCAGTCAACTCGGAAGTATACTCGGCGTCGGTCTGCATAAGGTTGCCCATTATGCCCTGAAGCTGATTGCGGAATGGCACCAAGCGGCTCAAATTCTGCTCCGCCTTGTGCATCTTTGCCGATGAAATCATCTTCATGGCGCCGGTGATTTTCTCCGACGACGCCACCGAACCGATTCTTCCCTTAAGTTCTCTTAACGTTGACATTACCTAATTCCGTTTCTTTATTGAGCATATTTAGCAGAAACTGCCTTGGCGGTCTCGGTCAGAATGCCCTCTACCTCGGCGGTCAACTGACCTGAACGAAGCACGTCGAGAACATCCGACTTGTGTCCTGCCTGCAGCATCTGGATAAACTCTGTTTCAAACTCTGCGACTTTGTCCATCGGCACTGCCGACAGCAGTCCGCGCGTTCCGCAGAAAATCACGGCAATCTGCTCCTCCACGGCCATCGGATGATACTGCGGCTGGATGAGCAGGCGTTCGTTCTTGCGCCCCTTGTCGATTGTGCGCGCCGTAACGGGGTCGATGTCGCCGCCAAACTTGGTAAACGACTCCAACTCGCGGAACTGCGCCTGGTCAATCTTCAATGTGCCGGCAATCTTCTTCATCGCCTTGATCTGAGCGTTGCCACCAACACGCGACACCGAAATACCGACATTGATCGCCGGACGGATACCGCTGTTGAACAAGCCCGACTCAAGGAATATCTGACCGTCGGTAATTGAAATCACGTTGGTCGGGATATACGCCGACACGTCGCCGGCCTGAGTCTCGATGATTGGAAGCGCCGTGAGTGAGCCGCCGCCCTTGACGATGGGCTTCAGTGACTCCGGAAGGTCGTTCATGCTCTTTGCAACCTCATCGTTGTCGATAATCTTCGCTGCTCGCTCCAACAAACGTGAGTGTAGATAGAAGATGTCGCCTGGATAAGCCTCACGTCCCGACGGACGCTTCAAAATCAACGACAGCTCGCGATAAGCCACCGCCTGCTTCGAAAGGTCATCGTAAACAATCAGCGCGTCGCGGCCGCTGTCGCGGAAAAACTCGCCGATAGCCGCGCCGGCAAACGGTGAGTAATAGCGCATCGCGGCTGAGTCGCTCGCCGATGCCGCCACAACAACCGTATAGTCCATAGCGCCATATTTCTTCAGCGTGTTGACAAGCGAAGCAATCGATGAAGCCTTCTGTCCGATAGCCACATAGATGCAATAAACAGGCTTGCCCTGCTCATAATTCTGACGCTGGTTGATAATCGTGTCGATAGCGATGGCGGTCTTGCCAATCTGACGGTCGCCGATGATAAGCTCGCGCTGACCGCGGCCGATAGGAATCATCGAGTCGACTGCCTTCAAGCCAGTCTGAAGCGGCTGCTTCACTGGCTGACGGAAGATTACGCCAGGAGCCTTGCGGTCGAGTGGCAGACGCATCAAAGAGCCCTCGATGGGTCCTTTGCCGTCAACCGGCTCGCCAAGAACGTTGATCACACGGCCCAACAGTCCTTCGCCCACAGGTATTGATGCGATTTCACCAGTGCGGCGAACCGACATATTCTCGGTCACTTCATTGACTTTGTCAAGAAGCACAACGCCCACGTTGCTCTCCTCAAGGTTCATGGCAACACCCGTAGCGCCGTTGTCAAACACCACGAGCTCGTTTGCCTCCACATTGTCGAGACCATAGACGTGAGCCACACCGTCGCCAACGTTGAGCACTGTGCCAACCTCCTCAAACTGAGCCTTGCCTTTAAGGCCGTCGAGTTGCTGCTTCAGTATGTCTGAAATCTCACTTGGGTCAATCATTTTTTATTTCTTACTTAGAAGTTTTAAACGCAATTTTCTTAAATCATTGCTCATCGAAGCGTCGAGCACCTCGCCGTCGACACGCACCGTGAAGCCTCCGATAAGGGAAGCGTCGACGCGCTGACGATATTCAAGGGTGCGGCCCTTCAGATGAGTTTGCACGGAGTCCTTGATTTTGTCCATGACAGCCTGGCTGAAGCTCGACGCTGTGGCAATCTCAACCTGTGAAATCTTGTTGACATCGCGATAGCGCTTGCCGTAAGCCAGTGCCATTGAGCGTATGAAGGATTCCCGTCCATGGCTGAAAACGAGTTTGAAAAACTTGTCCAGACACCCGTCGTTCTCCGCGCCCGACGCAACAAGCAGCAGCTGCTGCTTGTCGGCAAGCGGAAGAAACGGATTTTCCACCGCGCGCGACATCTGCGGATGCGCCTCATAGCCGGCGGCAAGACGCTCCGTCTGCTCATAGACGGCGGCGGCTTTGCCTGCTTCCTCGGCATAGAGGTGCAGCGCTTTGGCATAGCGGCTCGGAATCAGTCCTTCATTCATCTTTTACGATTTAAATTATTATCAATTTTTCGTTTCAATCTCATCCAGCAATTTGTCTACAAGCTGCGACTGAGCTTTTTCGTCAGCCATATGCTCACGGAGCAACTTCTCCGCAATCTGAATGGCGAATGTGCTAACCTCGTTGCGGAATTGCAGTTCGGCTTCCTTGCGCTCCTGCTCTATCGACACCTTAGCGGCTTCCATCACCTTGTTGGCCTCGACCGTTGCGGCTTCCTTGGCCTCCTCAATGATTTGTGCCTTCATTCGTGCCGCCTCGCGCAGAATCTCCGCCTGCTGCTTTTGCGCCTCAAGGATAAACTTGTCCGCCTCAGCCTTCGCATTGTCGACATGCTCCTTGGCCTCCTCTGCATATGCAACGCCCTTGTCGATCAAGTCGGCACGATCTGTCATCATTTTGATGATGGCAGGCCATGCAAACTTGCCAAGGAGGACGCACAGCAGCACGAAGACCACAAACATCCAGAATACCAAGCCAAATGCAGGCGTAAACAGTTCCATCTCTTAAGTTGTGCTTGATTAGATGAACAACGAAAGTACACAAACAATCACACCGAACAACGCCACACCCTCAACAAGGGCTGCGATGACGATCATATTACTACGAATGTCGCTTGCCGACTCCGGCTGACGGGCAATTGCCTCCATAGCGGCTGCACCGATCTTACCGATACCGATACCTGCAGCGATGGCTGCGATTGCTGCACCAAGACATGCACCCATTTTGTCAAGTCCCAAAGACATAACTGCTTCAGCAGCCTGCGCTAAAATCATTCCTAACATAGTAATTAAATTTTTAAATTGTTATTTTTTGTTTTTTTATTTTTTATTGGTTATGCGGCCTCCACCTCTTTTTTATCGTGATGCTCCGGCTCTGCCACAGCAAGAGAGATGAATAGCGTCGAAAGCATTGTAAACACAAACGCCTGAATGAAACTTACAAGCACATCCAGTAGAAGCATAAACAATGAGAAGAACACCGATACGGCGGTTGCGGCAGTCGTAACTCCCGCGCCAAACGGTGCGAAGATAAATATCAACAGCGTCAGCACTATCACTATCATATGACCGCCCATCATATTGGCGAACAGACGGACACAGAGTGCCGCCGGCTTGGTGAATATTCCAAAAAGCTCGATTACAGGCATGATTGGCAACGGAAACTTTAGTGCCAATGGCACGTCAGGCCAAAAAATGTCTTTCCAATAATGCTTGTTGCCTTTTATGTTGGTCACGACAAACGTGCATACGGCAAGAACAAGCGTCACGGCAATATTGCCGGTAAGGTTCGCGCCTCCTGGGAATACTACTGCCAAACCCAACAGGTTCATAGTGAAAATGAAGAAAAACGCCGTCAGCAGAAACCCTGCAAACTTGGGAGCCTTCTCTCCGAGTGTGTTCTTAAGCACGCCGTCGTAGATAAAACCGATGAGTGCCTCTACGGCACCCATTTCCTTGCGGGGGGCTTTCATGCCGTTGCGCTTGTAATAGCGCACCAGCGACAGCATTACCGACAACACTATCAGTGCGGCTACTATCAAAGCTGCAACGTCCTTGGTTATCGACAAGTCGACCGGACGAAACTCTTTGCCGTCTGCCGCCACTTGCACCACCTTGCCGCTGTTGTCGCCCTCCGAGGCTATGCGGTAGACAACGCCATCGCCGGCGTCATAAGACTCTCCGCCTGTAACCCTCGAAGAACTGAACACGTGCCAGCCGCCACGATTGTCGTTGACAATCACAGGCAGCGGAATGCGGTGCTCGTGTGAGAAAGGAACTTCCCAGCCGTAAGCGTCGCCGAGGTGCTCGAAAATGATTTCCTGAAGGTTCATTCCGCCCTCGTCATCCTTTCCGTCGCCCGACTTTGACAAAGCCTGCATCGGCAACGCCAACGCAAACATCATCAATACCATTATGGCAAGTACTTTCTTCATATTACTAATAGATACATACTGACACCACATTGCGGTCCACATCAACGATTCCTCCGGCAATATCCATCGTCTCGCGCTGCGCGTTGTCGGCTCTTTGATATTCAATAGTGCCTTTGGTCAGCGCCGACACAAGGGAGGCATGGTTTTCAAGCACGGTGAAAAGTCCGGACTCCCCCGGAAGTGTCACCAACGAAACCTGTCCGTCAAACAGAATCTGTTCTGCAGAAATCACTTTTAGTGTCATCTCGTTTGTTTTTATTATTGGTCAATCTCAGCAAGCAGTTTCTTGCCCTTCTCGATAGCCTCGTCGATGGTGCCGACATTGAGGAATGCCTGCTCCGGATATTCGTCGACTTCGCCGTTGAGAATCATCTTGAAACCGCGGATTGTCTCGCTCAGTGGCACCATAACGCCCGGAAGTCCGGTAAACTGCTCGGCAACGTGGAACGGCTGCGAGAAGAAACGCTGCGCACGGCGTGCACGGGCCACAACGAGTTTGTCCTCGTCTGAAAGCTCGTCGACACCGAGAATGGCGATGATGTCCTGAAGCTCATTGTATTTCTGAAGCAGCTGCTTTACTGCCTGAGCCACATTATAGTGCTCCTCGCCGATGATGTTAGGGTCGAGAATACGCGATGTTGACTCCAGCGGGTCGACAGCTGGATAGATACCAAGCTCCGAAATCTTTCGGCTAAGCACGGTGGTGGCGTCCAAGAAGTTGAACGTAGTTGCCGGTGCCGGGTCGGTCAAGTCATCGGCCGGCACATAGATTGCCTGAACCGATGTGATGGAACCCTGCTTCGTCGACGTGATTCGCTCCTGGAGAGCGCCCATCTCCGACGCAAGCGTTGGCTGATAGCCAACGGCCGACGGCATACGACCCAAAAGGGCAGACACCTCCGAACCGGCCTGCGTGAAACGGAAGATGTTGTCGATAAACAGAAGAATATCCTTCGATCCTCCATCCTGGTCACGGAACTGCTCGGCTACGGTCAATCCTGAAAGCGCAACACGCAAACGGGCGCCAGGAGGCTCGTTCATCTGTCCGAACACAAGGGCAATCTGCGACTTCTTCAAAGCCTCGGCGTCGACATCCTCGATGTTCCACTCGCCTTTTTCCATGCCCTTCATAAACTTGTCACCGTATTTCAAGACTCCGCTCTCGAGCATCTCGCGCAGAAGGTCGTTGCCCTCACGCGTACGCTCGCCGACGCCTGTAAACACGGAGAAACCGTTTTGTCCGATGGCGATGTTGTTGATAAGCTCCATGATAAGCACGGTCTTACCCACTCCGGCACCACCAAACAAACCAATCTTGCCACCTTTCAAATAAGGCTCCAAGAGGTCAATCACCTTGATTCCCGTATAAAGAATCTCAGAACTGATCGACAAATCGTCAAACTTCGGCGCCGGCTGGTGGATAGGACGGCGATTCTCGTCCGACAAGGCTGGCAAATGGTCGATTGGCTGACCGATAACGTTCAGCAATCGTCCTTTGACCTGCTCTCCCGTCGGCACTGAAATCGGTTGTCCCATATTCTCAACCTCCATTCCGCGTCGAAGACCATCAGTCGCATCCATTGCGACGCATCTCACCGTCTGCTCACCGATGTGCTGCTCCACTTCGAGCAACAAGTCGGCGCCGTCTGGACGACCCACCTTCAACGCTGTGTAGATTGGTGGAAGGTCGTTTTTGTCGATGTCGAATGACACGTCGACCACAGGTCCGATTACCTGTGTGATCTTTCCTTTGTTGTTGGTCATTTCGTTTTACAATTAATAAACTTTTTATTTACTCTCTCTCAAAAAATAAATCTCTTACAAACTAAGTCCGAATGCTACTACAATGAGCATCAACACGAGGTTGAACAAATTGATTGGCAACAGATATTTCCACTCGAACGCAAGCAACTGGTCAATACGCAGACGAGGGAACGTCCATTTGAACCAGATGATGATAAACGACAACGCTACTGCCTTGGCTACAAACCATACTACCGACGGAATATAGTCCATCACGGCGTTGAAGCCTTCCCATCCCGGGATGTGCAGCGGCATCCATCCTCCGAAGAAGAGCAGCGTTGCCACGCCCGAAACGATGAAGAGGTTAAGATACTCGGCGAGGTAGAACAGTCCGAAGTGCAGGCCTGAATACTCTGTGTGGTAACCGGCTGTAAGCTCCGACTCTGCCTCTGGCAAGTCAAACGGACCGCGGTTGGTTTCTGCCGTTCCGGCAATCATATAGACGATAAATGCTATGACGGCGGGAATGTGGCCCTGGAAAATGAACCAAAGGTCTTTCTGTCCCTCTACCAGACCGGTAACCGACATTGTGCCGCTGAGCAGCACGATTGTCATGATCGACAAGCCGATAGACAACTCATAGCTGATCATCTGCGCGCCGCTTCGAAGTGCGCCGATAAGCGTATACTTGTTGTTTGACGACCATCCGGCGAGCAGAATGCCGAGCACTCCTATCGATGAAACGGCGGTCAGGAAGAAGATGCCGATATTGAAATCAATAATCTGCAAGCCTTTTCCCCATGGAAGAACCGCGAATGCGGCAAACGACGCCACAATCACAAGGAACGGTGCCAAGTTGAAAAGGAACTTGTCGATATTGTTGAGCGGAATCAACTCCTTAATAAGAATCTTGAACATATCGGCGAAACTCTGGAGCAAGCCGAGCGGACCTACGCGGTTCGGGCCGAGACGACACTGGAACGCGCCGCAGACCTTACGCTCAAAATATATGTAGAACAGCGCCAACAATGCATAGACCACCAAAAGCCCGACACCGATAAGCACACATTCGACCACAGTGGTTGCCCATGCCGGCATGAAGCCGTTGAGCAGATTGTCAAACCATTCTGTGACTACTTTGAAGTCAAAAATCATATCTTTAAATTTTCTTTGTTACTCAATCTGTTATCTTTATCTGTCGATTTCAGGCACCACATAGTCGAGCGATCCGCCAATCGTAATCAAGTCGGCAATCTTCTCGCCGCGGGTCAAGTGGTCGACAACGCCGGCAAGACGCAGACATGTGCCGTTGACCTTCATGCGGTAAGGCGACTTATCGCCCTTGCTGTCGATATAAACGCCGAAGATGCCTCGGCATGCCTCAACTTCCTGATACCAATGTCCTTCCGGAAGCTTGATAATCTTCGGCACCTTAGCGCAATAGTCGCCCTCTGGGATATTGTCGACAAGCTGCTCAAGAATCTTGCACGACTGCTCAATCTCTTTCAAGCGCACCAAGTAGCGGTCGAACGAATCGCAGCCGTCAAGCACAACCTGCTCGAAATCAAGCTCGCTGTAGATGGAGTACGGATTGGTCTTGCGGAGGTCGCACGCCCAGCCCGAAGCACGTCCCGACGGACCTGCCACACCATAATCCACAGCATCTTCCTTCGACAGCACGCCCACACCTTTCAGACGGTTCTGGAAGATGATGTTGCCGGTCACAAGCTGATGGTATTCTTTCAAGCGCTCAGGCATGATTGCCAAGAACTCTTTCACCTTTTCCTGGAATGTTGGATACAGGTCGGCACGCACACCACCGATAGTGTTGTAGTTGAACGACATACGGGCTCCGGTTGTTGCCTCAAGGATGTCGAGGATTGTCTCACGCTCACGCATACCGTAGAACAGCGCGGTTGTGGCGCCAAGGTCCATACAGTAGGTTCCGAAAAACAACAGGTGGCTGGCGATACGCGACAACTCGTCGACCATCACACGAATCACCTGCGCGCGGCGGGGCACCTCGATGCCGAGAGCCTTCTCGATGCAGGCGCAGACGCAATGCTCGTTGGGAAGCGCCGAGAAGTAGTCCATACGGTCGTAGAAGTGGATGGTCTGCGGATATGTGAGTTTTTCGCAAAGCTTCTCCACTCCGCGGTGGATATAACCGCAATAGAGGTCGATTTTCTTCACTTCCTCTCCGTCGAGCGACGTGCGGAAGCGGAGCACGCCGTGGGTTGCCGGGTGCTGCGGACCGATATTCACGACAAACTCCTCCGGGCTGAAGATTGTAGCAGTCTTTTCTGTCACATTGCCTTCAGCATCTTCCACGTATGTAACTGTCGTGTCGTCGGTCTTCTCGTGATAAAGGCGGATCGGATTGATTTCCGGATTCTCGTCGTAGTCCTTTCTTAAAGGGAAACCCACCCAGTCATTGCGCAGATACAAGCGGCGCATGTCGGGGTGGTTGATGAATTTTATGCCATAGAAGTCATACACTTCACGCTCTTCCAGACGGGCAATTTCCCACACGTCATAGACACTGTGAAGCATCGGGTTCTCACGGTCGGTTGTTGTCACTTTAACCGAAACCATAGAATAGTCGGATGTCGACTTTATATAATAGGTGCAGCCCAGAGCGTCGCCCCAGTCCTCTCCTACCACACATGCCAGCCAGTCGTAACCGGCTTTCTTCAATGTCTCGGCAACGGTGTGCCATTTTGCGTCGGGAACGACGGCCAACGCCACTTCGTTTTCCTCAAATACAGCTTCCGGACAAACCTTGCCTATTATTTCTTGTATATTTACCATACCTTAATATCTTATTCTTGTACGTGTTCCTCTTTCGCTATCTCTGGGTTCTCGCGGAAGAAGTCTTCGCGCGTGCGCTTGCGGTTCACTCCGCCAAAGAATTTTTCCACCTTGACTTTGCGCTGAAGCTGCATCAAGCCGTAGAACATCGCTTCCGGACGAGGAGGACATCCCGGGATGTAGACATCCACCGGAACAACCTTGTCAATACCTGTAACCACGTGGTAGGAGTTTTTAAACGGTCCGCCCGAAATCGCGCAACCACCAACCGCGATTACATATTTCGGCTCGGCGAGCTGCTCATACAAGCGGCGGAACACCGGCGCCATACGATGCACGATTGTGCCCGCAACCATCATAAAGTCGGCCTGGCGTGGGCTTGAACGTGCCACCTCAAATCCGAAACGCGCCATGTCGTAGCGCGCGGCGCCAAGCGAGATAAACTCAATACCGCAGCAGCTTGTGGCAAACGTCAGCGGCCACAAAGAATTGCTGCGACCCCAGTTGATCAACTCATCAAACTTGCCTACTACAACGTTCTGTCCGTTTTCCTTCAGCTCGTTGACCAAGTTCTCGATATACTCGTTGTCGTTGAAGTCTTCCCACTTCATTCCTTTAATCTTTACTTCCACTGCAACGCTCCTTTCCGCCATGCGTAAGCAAGGCCTAAGATGAGTACAAACAGGAACACACACACTGCGAGAATGCTCTCGACGCCCATACCTTTGGCAATCACCGCCCACGGAAACAGAAACACTGTCTCGACGTCAAACATCAAGAACAGAATGGCAAACAGATAGTAGCCCACCTTGAACTGAACCATACTGTCTCCTCGGGTAGGGATACCGCACTCATAAGGCTCGCCTTTTTGCGGAGCATATGAGCGTGGGCCTATCAACGCTGCCGTCGTCAAGCCCAAAACCACCAGTGCGACACCGGTGAGGACGGCTACCAAAGCCGTCGAGGTACTTTCGATACCAAATATTGACAAATCCATATCTAAAAATTACTTATAATTTCTATGTTAAACAATGCGCACAATACGGATTAACACACTAAGAACCAGCCGACAAAGCCGGCGGTCGTCAATTTGTTCCCCTATTCTGCGCTTTTAAGCCGTGCAAATATAGCAATTCTTTTGCTTAAAAAGGCATTAATTTTCAATTAATTCTCATCGCATCGACAAAAAAGCACTCATTCACCCCGTGCCGCAAAATCACCAAATCTTGTGATTGCGTGGTTCGTAATGTTTTTGTTCCTTTGCAGCCGAAAATCAGTTACGTTTTGAAAGTTAGAATCATTCTTTTCACAACCGCCTCCCTACTGGCTTCCGACGCATTCGCCGCGCCGGCGAAGGCTGGATTCGACGCCAACCAATACGGCGACTCTATCATAAATCTGAAAGAAATCTCGGTGATTGCCGCCAAGCAGTCGGCCGACGCGGAAACAGCGGGTTCGGCGTCGACTCTGATATCAAGGGCGCAAATCGAGAGGCTCAACATCGCCAACGCTCGCGACGCAAGCTCGATTGTGCCAAACTTCTACATCCCTGAATACGGGTCGCGCATCACGTCGTCAATCTACGTGCGCGGAATGGGCGCTCGCATCGACCAGCCTGTAGTGGGGTTGGTGGTCGACAACGTGCCGTTGCTCAACAAGGACAACTACGACTTCGACATAGCCGACATCGAGAGCCTCCAGATGCTACGCGGTCCGCAAAGCACTATGTACGGACGCAACACGATGGGCGGCGTTGTGTCGATACGCACTCTGTCGCCTCTTTCATTTCAAGGATGCCGACTGCTGCTTGAATACGGCAAGGCGAACACCACAAAGGCGTCCGTGTCGCACTACAGCCGGCCGTCGCGGTCGTTCGGAGTGGGCGGCAACGTTTCGGTCTACCACACCGACGGCTTTTTCCGCAACCTTAACAACGGCAAAACCTGCGACAAGGAGACATCGGGAAGAGCCATGCTCAAACTGGCGTGGAAGCCGTCCGACCGATTTATAATGGAGAATATGGCGGCGGTGTCGATAAACCGGCAGGGCGGCTATGCCTACAAGTTTGCCGACACGCGCGTGATAAACTACAACGACACGTGTTTCTACCGCCGCACATCGGTAATCGACGGTCTGACAATGAAATGGCGTGGCGAGAACGTTGAGCTGACAAGCAGCACGAGCTATCAGTTCATCGACGACAATATGACGCTCGACCAGGACTTCCTGCCGTTATCGTATTTCACTATGACACAGAAGAAGACGGAGCATGCAGCCACGCAGGACGTGATTGTCAGCGGATCGGCTGCCGACGGCAAACTGCGATGGATAGGCGGAGCGTTCGCTTTCTTCAGACACATGAAGATGCTGGCGCCGGTCACGTTCAAGGACTATGGCATCGAGTCTCTGATTGCAGGAAAATGGAATGAGATGAACCCATACTACCCCATCGTCTGGGACGAGGACAGCTTCGTGCTCGGCTCGGGATTCACTATGCCGTCGGCGGGAGCGGCAGCCTACGGCGAGGTGTCGTATGCGACCCGCAGGTTTACGCTGGTGGCGGGCTTGCGATTCGACTACGAGCAGTCGCGGCTCGACTACACAAGCGACTGCTCGACAAGCTACACCGTGATGCAGCGTGCCGGCGACGGCTCGCTCAGCCCTTATGCGTTCCACCCCGTGGAAATCCACAACGGCGGAAGCCTGAAGCGGTCGTTCACGCAGCTGCTGCCCAAAATCTCTGCCTCATACTCAATCCCGTCGCGCCACGAGGCGAAAGTAAGACTGACTGTTGCCAAAGGCTACAAGGCGGGAGGATTCAACACGCAGATGTTTTCCGACGTGCTGCAGCAGCAGCTGATGGAGAGCATGGGCATCGGACGCCGCTACGATGTGGACCAGGTGGTGGGCTACAAGCCTGAAAACAGCTGGAACGCCGAATTGGGAGCTTTGATAAAGACTGCCGACAAACAGTTTTCGGCAAGCGCCACGGTTTTCTACATCCACTGCCGCGACCAGCAGCTGACGGTGTTTCCCGAAGGCGACATTACAGGACGCATAATGACCAATGCCGGAAAGGCGCGCAGCGCGGGCATCGAGGTGTCGGTTGCCTACAGCCCGGTGGAACGGCTGACGCTCAACGCTGCTTACGGATATACCAACGCTAAGTTCTTAGAGTTCAACAACGGCAAGGAGGACTACTCCGGACGTTTCGTGCCCTACGCTCCGCAAAACACCATTTTTGCCGCTGCAAACTATCTTATCCCCGCGCAGTTCGGACCGCTGCGCTACATATCGACGGGACTGTCGACACAGGGCATCGGCAAAATCTACTGGAACGAAGACAACTCTACGGCACAGAACCTATACTTCAAGCTCGACGCGAGCGTCAAATTTATCTGCAACAAGTTTTCCGTGGATTTATGGGCAAAAAACATCTCCGCCACGCAGTATTCCACGTTCTACTTCGTTTCCATTCAGCACGAGTTCCTGCAACGAGGCAAACCCGTGCAGTTTGGAGCTACTCTGAGAGTGAATATTTAAGAACATAAAAACTATAATTACAATGAAGAAATTAATTTCTCTTTTCGCCATTCTCGCAATGGTGTTCTCAATGCAGTCATGCATCAATTCAGGCGACACTCCCGACGCAACACAGACAATTGCACTGAAGGGCTACAACCACATCCACGAGCCTGCCAAAGTCGACGCGCCTCTGCGCAACAAGGCGGCAAAATACGAAATGGACATCAACCTTTCACAAATGACGATGACACTCAAAGCAACCGGCGCCATTGAGAGCGACGGAGAGGAAATCTCGCTCGTGTTCAACAACATCGCATTGAAATACGACCAGACCAACGGAGGCTTCTCCTTCTCTCTTCCGGAGGCAACCCCTGTTGCAAGCGACGGCAACAACTACAAGGTGACCGACCTCAACGGCTCAATCGCAGCTTACGCTCTAAGCAACTCAACAGCATCGTCGATGGTCACCGCCATCACAGTGTTGCAAATCAGCTATACGGTCAACGACAAATACGACATTTTCGCCACGCTTCAGACATCTACAAGCGCGACACCGGAAATCTACTACACCAACTGCTCTACAACGACATCGGCTGAGGGCATCGCTCCGTTTACAACAACCGTGACAACATATCTTGTAAACTTCATCACGTCGACAAAGGCAAACGTGACCATCGTTTCAGCTCAGTTCGCACAGAGAATGCCGCAGATGACGATGGTATTCCCCGGTGTTGATGTCGAGATGACGGCTTCAGGCTACGTATTCAAAGCCGACGAGCTGATTCCGAAAATCAGCGACACTCCGATGCCAAACTACAAAGTGACAAACTTCCGCATGGAAACATCCTCAAAGGGTGCGGTTGCAAGCGTTGCGTTCAACTGCAACATCAAAGGCTTGAACTATTCCGTTGCAGCAATGGGCAAACTGCTGCCTTCTGCCAAGCAAAACTCTGAGAAATAGACATCTGCAATAAAATAATCAAAACGGCATATCCTGTTGCGGATGTGCCGTTTTGACTATTTTAAAGTTTTTTATAATCTGATTTATTTCTAAATTTGGATATTTCTGCAAAAATAGCGTACCTTTGAAACATATTATGCTCATCGACGATACTGAAATAGTCAAAAGGCTTCACGACCCGAAACAATGCAGGGAGGCATTCACTGAGATCATCAAGACCTACAGCGAGCCACTCTATTGGCAAATACGACGCATGGTGATGAACCATGACGACGCCAACGACTTGCTGCAAAACACGTTTCTGAAGGCTTGGTCAAACATAGAGAACTTCCGCGGCGACGCGAAGCTCTCCACCTGGCTGTATAAAATCGCCATCAACGAGTCTATTACGTTCATCAACAAGGAAAAGCAGAAACAAAACATTTCAATCGACGATGACGACTCGTTTCTCGTAAACTCGCTCGAAAGCGACCAATGGTTTGACGGTGACGAGCTGAAACTGTTGCTGCAAAAAGCCATCGCAACCCTGCCCGAGAAACAGCGCATGATTTTCAACATGAAGTATTTCGACGAGATGAAATATGAGGACATGTCGGAAATCCTCGGAACCACGGTGGGCGCGCTGAAAGCTTCATACCACCACGCTGTAAAAAAAATTGAACTTTTTTTCTCGCAGAATTAAACCATACGGCATTAACTAAGTCAAAACGGTACTATGGACAAAAAAAGCGACATATTAACCAAAGTTGGTAAAGATGCGGGTTTCAATGTGCCCGAAGGCTATTTCGCTGATTTTGCGAAGAAAATGGCTGCATCACTGCCCGAAAAGCAGATTCCTGCCAAGCGGAAGCCTACGCGCTGGTTGCGTATCCGTCCGTATGTCTACATGGCGGCTATGTTTGCCGGTGTATGGTGCATGGGATATCTGTTCAAAGATTTGAAGACTCGCAGTGGCGAAATCGCCGCCGAAGGTCAGATTGCAGAAGCGATGAAGGACAAAGACATGTGGAATGAACTGGAAAAATCCGGAACAGTGTCTATCGACGACCTTCTGAACGACACAATCGGCATTGACACTTCAATGGATTTCGACACTACGGCAAACTAATTTAAAAATCGACATGATCCGCAAATCAACCCTTATCTCTTTTCTTATCGCAATAATCCTTGCGCCTTGCGCTCTGTCGGCTCAAAGCACAGCGGCTCAACGGGCGAGATGGATGGAGCAAATAAGAAAAACTAAATTTGAATTCTTCACCAAAGAGGTGAATCTGTCAAAAGAGCAGCAAAACCAACTGTTTCCGCTATATGAGGAAATGGAAAAGGCCATCTACAAGATGAACAGAGAAGCGGAGGCTCTGATGAAAAAAACGGCTGCCGACACAAATGCATCCGAAACTGAATTTGAAGCGGCGGCGACAGCAATGGCTAAAACCACTCTACAACAGGGTGAGATTGAATTGGATTATTTCAACAAGTTCAGCAAATTCCTGTCGAAAAAGCAACTTTTCCGGCTAAAGCAGGCGGAAGAAAAATTCACCCAATATTTGCTGAAACAACGACGCTCGAAATAACAAATCGAAACAGACATGGCACAAAGCGCTTCTTGCATAGACAAATGCTTGAGGCGCTTTTTTGTTACAACAAAACATAAAAAACTATGAGCAAACTACTTTTGGCTGCCGGAATGGCTCTTATCTGCGGCACTGCGGTATGGGGCAAAAACAACGTTCCTGATTTCAGATATCCGGAAACCGTGATCAACGACGCGACAAAGCAAATCGAGAAAGCCGACAAGAAGGGAAACCACAAGGCTCTTGTCGACGGACTGGTGCGCCTCTCTATCGCAAAATCGCAAATATCAGCCGACTATATGCCGGAACTTATAAACCACGTGGACAGTTTCGCTGCAAGAGTATCTGACGTCAGGGCGAAATCGCTGCTGCTTGGTCTGGAGTCCGACATTGTGGTTGCGGCATACCAGCACGAAAGCTACAAATACGACTCCCGTCAGAAAGCCGGCGACGTGCGTCCATCCGACCCTCGGGAATGGTGCCGGGAGGACTATGAAGACCGAATCATCGAGCTGACAGATTCGATTTTGTGCCACCGCACGGAGCTGCTCGCCACGCCGGTGAAGGACTATGAGAGCATCCTTGAGATGCCGAATGTGTGTCCGGAATTTGTCCCTTCGCTCTATGACATGCTCGCCCACCACTGCATCGCCAAAATCAACGACTTGGCCGACTCTTATTCCAACGGCAATGAAAACAGCACTGCAAGACAATGCGTGGCAGGCATCTACGCCAACCTGCTGGCAAGCCACGAGGAGGGTTCAGCCCCGTTTATCTACTCGGAGCTGCAACGCATCAAGGGCTCCGAAAACAACAGCAAGGCTGCAGAAGCGGAGCTTAAAGCCCATCTTCTCAACCTTGCCGACAAATACAAGGACTCTCCCTATTCCGTGGAGATTCTGGACTATCTGGTCGACTTGGATTCAAGCCCCAGGACGGTGACTCTTGCGCGCAAGGCCGTTGCACGCCACAGCAATTATCCGCGCATCAACGCGTTGCGCAATTTTCTGAAGCGCATAGACCAGCAGACAATGGGCATAAGCTACTCAGAAGCGGCAAAACCAAATGAGGAAATCTTGATTGACATCAACAAAAAGAATGTAGACAGAATCACCATACGCGCATATTCCGTCGACGGAATCTCCGACATCAGGATGAAGAACCTGAAACAGATGAAGCCCATAATGGAATGGTCGGCAAATCTTAATGCCGACGACCGTCAGACGGTGCGCTTCCCTGGGCTGCCGACTGGAAGATATATTCTTGTCCCTGAATTCATTGACAGAAACTCCCACAACGCCGTTATCCCCGATCAAACGCCATCGGTTCTCACGGTGTCGGCTATCGACATCATGATGGTGAACCGCATCAACGGCGACTATTTTCTGATGGTGGTCGACACCGACTCTTCAAAGCCTATCGAGGGAGCCACCGTGACCGTACGCAAGGACGAGGACGGAAAAATTGTCAAAAGCCTTCGCACTGACGCCAACGGCTATGCCATGCTCAACAGCCTCAACGACTACGGCTATTACTATTTCCAGGCAATCGTAGGCAACGACCACAGCCGTTCATTAAGCACTTGGCTCAACTATGCTTCAACAGAAGGCAGCCGACACTTGAAAGCGACTGTGTTTACCGACCGCGGCGTGTATCGCCCCGGCGAGACGGTCAACTTCGCTGTAGCAGCCTACATTTCGGGGGTGCGTTTCCTCGAAACGGCCAAAAAGAAACCGTTGACAGTGGAATTGCAGAACACTGCCGACGAGACCATCGCGTCACAAACACTGCAGACGGATGAATTCGGACGCGTCAGCGGATCGTTCACGCTGCCGACCGACGGACTTACGGGCACGTTCCAGCTTGTTGTCGTTTCCGGCGACATGCCTGTGGTGTGGAGAAACATCGAGGTGAGCGAATACAAGGCGCCTACGTTCTTCATCGAAATCGACCGTGAAAAATCAGAGCTGTCCGACCTCCAGCATGTCACGATAAAGGGCAAGGCCATGACGTTCTCACAGATGCCTCTCGCAGAGACAGATGTAAAAGTGGCGCTGAGCGAGAGTTTCTCATGGTGGTGGGACGACATGGACTTTTCCGACTACGAGACAACCGTCGCTACCGACAGCAACGGCGAATTTTCAATCCGCGTGCCGGCGGAATGCTTCTCTGCCGCCAAAGGCGAGATTTTTGTCAATGCCAAAGTTTCTGCCACCGACAGCCGCGGCGAGACACAAACGGCTTCAGCAATACTGAAAATGGGAAAAATGGCGTCGCTGCCAATGCTTGACAACATCACCGCCAATGCCGACAAGCCGGTGGCGCTGAGCCGGGATTTGAAAAATTTCGATAATCTAACATACGAAATCACCGACTCCGCTTCAACCTTGGTGAAAAAGGGCTCTCTGTCGCCCGACAACATCACGATTGATGCAAACAACATTGCATCAGGCGAATACACCGTCACAGTATCGATGCCCGACGGCAGTGGCAGCACGTCGTTCCGCCTGCGGCTCTACCGCTTCACCGATGCGAAGCCTGCGTTCGACACTCCGATGCTCATTGACAATGACACCGACATCAAGTGCGCCGCCGACGGTTCGTTCGCTCTCAACTGGGGAAACAGCAAGCCGCATTGGTTCTTCTACGTGATTGCCTGCGACGGAAACGTGACCGATTACGGCTGGCACCATGCCGAGGCAGGAATGCATAAATTCACGGGCAAGGCTGAATTTGCGCCGCGCGGCTCTTCGTGCCTGTGCCTCTACTGGACCGACAAGTACGAAACGAAGTCGGCATTCATCACGCTTACTCCAGCCACGCCTCAAGACTCAATTGAGATTGTTGCCGAAACTTTCCGCAACAACATCACCCCGGGCGGCAAGGAAACCTGGAAACTGCGCATCAAGAACAACAACGGCAAAACGTTTCGTTCGGCTGTGATTGCCAACATGTATGACGCAGCGTTGAACTCTATTTGCATAAACACCTATCGTTTCAGCCCGACATATACAACCGCCGATGAGTACTGGCAGGATTTCAGAGATCCAAGCGATTGCCACTCAATCATATACTCTCCGCTACAGATGCTTGATGTAGCAACCTTTGTCACCCCATGGCTGAACTACTACGGCCGTCAGCTTGGATATGACTACTTTGTTTCCGAATGCAATTCGGCTCCTTTACGCTGCTACGCAGCCGCGCCAATGGCCGACGCAAAGCTCGAGGAAAGTCTCGTCACAAAGGGGTCAAAGACCGACGCCGAGGCAACAGAGCCCGACAGACAGCAGTCTGCCAATCTCCGCGATGAAGGCATAAAGACTGCGTTCTTCCTGCCCGGACTGGTGACAAACGAGCAAGGCGAGGTGACATTCACGTTCGACGTGCCAAACCGCAACACGCAATGGCAATTCTCGGCTGTGGCATACACCGACGACTTGCACGCCCACTACATCAACCGCATCGTGTCGGCTGCCAAGCAACTGATGGTGCAGCCAAATCTGCCGCGCTTCGTGCGCGAGGGCGACTGTGTGACAATCTCTGCCGCCGCACAAAACAACACCGACACTGAGCAGACCGTTGACGTGGTCATCGACATCAACGGGCAGAAACATGCGTTCAAAGGCATCGTGCTGCAGGCTAAATCATCAAAGACGGTAACCGCCTCTTTCAACGTGCCTGCCTCGACGGAAGTCGTCGTGACAACAAGCGTTTGTCAAAACGGCCGCTCCGCCGACGGTCAGCGCGACCGCATAGCCGTGCTTCCGGCAACAACCGATGTCGTGGAGGCTTCGCCGTTCTATATCACTGCCGACAAGAGCCGTGCCGACATCGCCATGCCTCACTTCAACCACGACGGTCGACTGACACTGGAGTATGCCGACAACCCTGCTTGGTATGCCGCTTCGGCTCTGCCTTCAATGCAGCAGACGGCGGAAACGGCGACAGCCCACATCGTGAACTACTACGTAGCCACCGTGGCATCGCGCATCGTTGCCGACAATCAGGAGATTGCCGACGCTATTGCCGCATGGCAGAAATCGCCGTTGAAATCTCGGCTTGAGCAGAATGCGGATTTGAAAACCTTTGCACTCGACAACACGCCGTGGAGCCGACGCGCCGAGACGGAAACCGACATGATGGCGCACATTGCCGACATTGCCGACCCTGCTACAGTACAGTACCGCCAACAACGTGCGCTGACCGCCCTCAACGACCTTCAACGCCCCGACGGCGGATTCGAATGGTTTCGCGGTTGCCGCAGCTCGATTTGGACCACAGAGGAGGTGCTGAATCTCTTCGGCTACCTTAACGAGATGGGCTACTACCCTGCCGACGACGCAATTGCACAGCAAATCGTGAAGCGTGCGGTGGAATATTGCGACAACTATTACAACAAGATGAGCAAACGCGAGGGCGCGACGCGTAAAAGCGTAATTGCCAGCGCATCCGACTATATTTTCATCCGCTCGATGCTTCCTGTGGCAGCTCCTGCCGACTCCATCAAGTGGATTGCCGACGGCGTAGTCGACATGGCGGCGTCAGGCTGGGGCGACTACAGCATAATGGGCAAAGCCAAAGCCGCAATTCTGCTTGCAAACAGCGGCCGCAACGACGTGGCTCGCAACGTTGTGGAATCGCTGCGCCAATTCGCCCGCAAATCGGGCGACAGAGGCACATACTGGGACATCGATGGCATCGACAAGGTGACACTCGCATCGACGGCTCTGAAGGCACTCAACAAAGCGAATCCCGACGACCCGATGATCGACGACGTGCGCCACTGGCTGTTGCTCGCCAAGGAAACGCAATGCTGGGGAGGCGCAACAAAGGCGTGCGACGCCATCAACGCTCTGCTCACCACCGGAAAAAACTGGACTGCCGCAGTGCGCAAAGCACCACAAATCAAAGTTGGAAACGTCAAGATTGACACCGACGCCGCAACGCCCTACTTCGGATACATCAGACGAAGCATCGACATGAAACGCAACGATGGCAGTATCAGCATCCGCCGCGACAAGGGATGTCCGGCATGGGGAGCGGTATATTGCCAATACAATGCGCCCGCCGACAGCGTTAAGAGCCACGCAAACGCCGACATACGTATCGAAAAGCAGTTCTACGTCTACAACAGTGCCAACACGCTGCGCCCCGATGCCACAACGGAATTTGCCGTTGGCGACCGCATACAAGTGCGGCTCACAATCCGTTCGGAGCGCGACCTCGACTTCGTGGCGCTGACCGACAACCGTGGCGCATGCTTCGAACCGGCAGACCAGCTGAGCGTATACGAATGGCAAGACGGCACCGGATCATACCGCGAGACGCGCGACTCGGCAACCAACATCTTCTTCAGCCACATCAGCAAGGGCACATACGTGATCACCTACGACGTCTACGCCAACAATGCCGGCACATACACCAGCGGTATCGCTTCGCTGCAATGCCAATATGCACCGGCTCTCACAAGCCACTCCGCAGGAACATCACTGACCGTCAGATAACGCTCCGCGTGAAACCCTCGGAGCGACGGCACTTCTACGCAGCCCGGCACGCATAGCTGATAGCGAAGCGTGCCGGATTGCGTTTCTACCGCTACGGATAAGTTGCCACTGACTCAGATTTTTCGTTTTGAAAAAGAATCACTACATTTGTATGCCGTATATCAAAAATCAGTATCGGCATAATTTAAAACACAACCGCTATGAAAAATTTGCTTTTATCTCTTCTGATTGCCTTGTCTTTCATCTCAGTCAATGCGCAAAGGTACGCTGCAAACTTAGATATGACGGTAATTAAAAATTACAAAAAATTCGAGGAGTCATGTGTAATCTGCTCTATAAAAAAAGGCTCTACATACCACGTTGACAGCATCTACCAAATCACCACACCAATTCCTAATGAGAACAATGCCAATCTTTCTTTTTACATGAATACACCAGATGTAATGCTCGAAGTCAACAAAGACATTGTGAAACACATCAAATTTGACACCCCCGACATCCGTTCTTTTTGGAATGCCAAAGTTATAACAACCGTATTGCCCCTTTTGACACAGAAAGGCTCACAATATGAGCTCAGGAGCGAGATGGAGGAAGAGGCTTTTGATTTTATCAACAAAATGCAGGACAACGGGCTTGAGCTAAGCGACCCTTATCTTGAAAGCTACATCTACGGATTGATTGCAAAAATAGCTCCGGAAAGCCTTGTTGACGGCAGACCATGCAATGTAAATCTTCTTATTGTCCAGCAACCGAATCCGATTTCCCTAATTTATCCAAATGGGACAATTGTGCTTAGCACCGGGCTGATTTCCTGCCTGCATTCAGAGGATGAACTTGTTGCTGTCTTGGCAAACGAGATTTCCCATTTCGTATTGGACCACAGCGTGTTCAACGTAAACAAAAGCATCAGCCGACAGAAAAGACAGGAATTCTGGGCAGGACTGGCAACTGTAGCCACCGCCGCAACAGAGGTTGCCGTCGCTGCAAAAACTGGATATTATGTGCCAGGAGTTCCAACTCTGGCAATGGCTGTCGCCACTGCCGAAATTTCTGACAAAGTTGTAGACCACTTGGGCATGAATTTCAATCGGGAGCAACGCCTTGAAGCGGATTCTATCACAAAAGATGTGCTGCGGATGCTTAACTACAACGAGAGCGCACTCTGCTCCGCCCTTAAAAGAATAAACAACCGATTTTCTGAAAACCGAATTTTCCTTGGCAACATAAACAAGGCTAAAGACATCTCCCTACCTGCCCGTATTGACAATCTTGGCAACACCGAGCTTCTTCCCGCCAACAAGCGATATGAACAAATCATTTCTTTTGCAGTAACGTCTCTTGTAAACATGCAGTTCAACATGAGGCATTTCAGACAAGCAATAGCCCTCGCCGACCAAAACATAAACAATGGCGTTGCCTGTGCCGACGACTATCTGCAGAAGGCAAACTGCTTGCTGTTTCTAAAAAACGACCGACAGACAAACATTGAAGCAAACCAATTAATCGAAGAAGCGAAGAAACTGAATGCTCAGAATGTAAACATCTATCGTCTTACCGTCCTAATCGCTCTCAGAGAAGACAATTACGACCTTGCAATCACCTTATTGCATCAATATCTTGAAATTCTTGGAATTGACGCAGACAAGCCGACTGAAGACCAGTTCAATTATCGTAATTCCGAATCGTACTGGGCTTTGAATATGCTTAGCAAGATACAGGCTATGAGAGCAAGCCGATAACGTCAATCGACGGATTTATGTCAAGCAATTGCTTGACAAACTGATGTTTGCTCCGCGGTGAGATTACCACCGAGCGGCGACCGGCACGCACCTCTATGCGGTCGAGCGACGCCGCCGGTGACGAAATGATGGTGCGCGTCGGCTTTACCGACGTGATTTTATGGATGTCGAAAGTTTCAATGAATATCCAACAGCAGACCACGCGCAACTTGTCGCCGCTGATTTCATAACGGATGCTGAACACAACCGACACAACCAGTGCCAGCGACAGCAGGCACGCCGTCAGCGCACCCCACGAAAAATCGAAGAACAGCCCCGGCACGCATGCGGCAGCCATAATGCCTACCGACAGCGCCACAAGCCACACGTCAACTTTCGACCGGTAGACAGTCATTATCTTGTCATTGAGAACGAACGGGAAGCAATCCGATAATTGTCGACAAACACCTCCACATGATATGAGCCTTTCGACAAGGCTGTCGAGATGTTGTGGTAGACGGTAAGCGACAATTCACGCTGGTCGTATTCCACGGTTTTCTTTTCTGTATACACCACATTGCCACCCTCAAACGGGAATGTGCGTCCGCCACCAAGCACCGTACCTTCCGGACTCACGATGCGCACGTAGAACGTTTTCTGTCCTACCGGAGTTGAGTTGTTCTGTGGTATTGTGAACGACACTACAAGTTGTTTTGCCTTGTCAATCTTCTTCTCCACCTTTCCCTTCTTGTTTACAGCGACAAACGACAATCCCGTAAGATTGAGCTTCTCCGCCAGCTGCATACGCTCGTTCAAACGCTGGTTTTTCTGGCTGTAGTCAGAAACGGTGGTCGACAGCTGCTGGTTGCGCGACTGCAGCTCCTCGTTCTGACTCCGTAGCGCCGTGTTTTCCTTGCTCAGCGAGTCAATAACCTCCACATAGTGGCGGAGCAATCCTTTGAGTGTTGAAATCTCGCCTTTAAGCTCCTTTATGCGCTTGCTGTTGGTGGCCTTCTCCGATTTCAGTTCCGCAAGCAGTTTCTCCACCTTGTCCTTAGCCTGCGAATATTGTTCGAGCAGCGAATCGTTTTTCAGATACTGCGCCTGATTCTCATATTGTTGAAACTCTTGATTGAGCGCTTCTGTCTCACCCGCGAGTTGCAGTTTCTCGTTCGCAAGTTTCAAAGAGTCAAGTTGCTGCTGCATCTTGTCCTTGTCAGAGCCGCCACACGACGACACACCCATTACAAGCAGACCAATCAGAGCCACGACAACCAATATCGCTCCGACACGCACCATGCCGGCAGCCTTTTTCATTTCCTTGTTTTCAAATTTTTCAGATTTCATATCCGTAAATGTAAAAAATCACCGCAAAGTTACAAAGATTTTCAGTAAGAAAACGCATACATCCAAAAATTGTTTCACCGGATTGAAGATTACATTATTTCTTCGTACCTTTGCAGAAGAAACCGACAGTACTCAGCGACTATCATAATGAGCGACTTTTTATCTCAAAAGATATTCAACGTGCCTGCGTTCAACCAGGCATTTTCTGCCAGCGGATTGCCTTTGGCGCAAACCACAACGGCACAAACATCAAACGCACAAATTTCAGAGCAACAGCAGCCGTCAAACGGCGAAACGAGCATGATTTCCGACCTCGGTCTGATTCTCGTGGTGGCGGGCATTGCCACCGTGCTGTTCAAGCGGCTGAAGCAGCCCGTTGTGCTGGGCTACATTCTTGCCGGTTTTCTCGTGGGTCCGCACTTCGGATACTTCCCCACCGTTGTCGACGAGGCCAACATCGACTTCTGGGCAGAGTTGGGTATCATCTTCCTGCTGTTCTCGCTCGGTCTGGAGTTCAGTTTCAAGAAATTGCTCAACGTAGGAGGCTCGGCTGCGGTGACTGTGCTTGTCATCGTGGTGGGAATGATGGCAACCGGCTACACTGCCGGACGGATGATGGACTTCACCAACATCAGCAGTCTTTTCCTCGGCGCGATGCTGTCGATGTCGTCGACAACCATCATCATGAAAGCGCTCAGCGACTTGAATATGAGCCACCGGCGGTTCACGCCACAGGTGCTTGCCGTGCTGATTGTGGAAGATTTGTTTGCCGTCATCCTGATGGTCGTGCTGTCATCGATAGCCGTCAACAACAGTGTCAGCGGCGAAGACCTTTTGTGGAGCGTGTTCAAACTGTCATTCTTCCTCATCCTGTGGTTTCTTGTGGGTGTCTACATCATCCCCACGTTTCTCAAGCGCCAACGCCGCTTCCTCACCAACGAGCTGCTGCTCGTGCTGTGCATCGGGCTGTGTTTCCTTATGGTGATAGCATCCACCTATTCAGGCTTCTCGTCGGCACTCGGCGCCTTCGTCATGGGCTCTATTCTTGCCGGCACCAGCGAGGCTGAACGCATGTCAAGAGTAGTGGCCCCTGTAAAGGATTTGTTCGGCGCAATCTTCTTCGTGTCGGTAGGCATGATGGTCGACCCACAGGTGCTGTCCACCTACACCGTGCCAATCCTCATCCTCTCGGCAATAGTGATTGTCGGCATGATTGTGTTCGGCACAGGAGGCATGCTTATCACCGGACAACCGCTGCGCATTGCCATCGAGTCGGGTTTCTCGCTGGTGCAGATTGGAGAGTTCTCGTTTATCATCGCCACTCTCGGCACGTCGCTCGGTGTGATCAACAAAACGCTGTATCCGATAATCGTGTCGGTGTCGGTAATAACAACGTTCTTCACCCCATATTTCATAAAATTCGCCGACCCCGTAGACCGCTGGGCGGAAAAGCATCTGCCGGCACGCTTGCTTGCTCTCATCGCGCGCTACAGCCAGTCGCAGACACGCAACGAGTCGGAGGTGACGCTGCTCTGGAAACAGGCTTTGCGGCGCACGATATGGCGGTTGCTGATCTACTGCGTGGTGCTCGTTGCAATCTTACAGCTGTCGGCGCATCTGCTGGCACCGCTGATGGAGTCGTTTATGAGAACAGGAACGGCAAAAGCGTTCACCGTGGGCATCACCCTTGCTGCAATGGCACCGTTTCTGCTTGCGCTCTGCTATCCGAGCACCAAGAAATGGGAACGCACAAAACTGAAAAGCAGCGTGCATTCCAACGTGCCGTTCATAGCCATGCGACTGGTGCGTATCGTCATCGCTTTCAGCTTCTTGGTCTATTTCCTGTTCACGTCCTACTCCCACGCTCTTGCAATCTCCATCGGCGCGGCACTATTCGTGCTGGTACTGATATATTTCTCAAAGTCGGTAAGGAAACACATGAACTACATCGAGAATGTGTTTATCGCCAACCTCAACGAGCGGGAGTTGCGGCGCAGCGGACGCAACAACAACCTTGTCAGCGACATGCACCTCGCCTTTGTCAACGTGGGCTACAACTGCCCGTTTGTGGGTGAGAAACTGGCATCGTCAAACATCGGCCACCTTTTCGGCGTAAACGTGGCAAGCATCCAGCGTGGCGACCGCACAATTCCGATTCCCGGCGGCTCGACACGAATCTTCCCGGGCGACACTCTCGGTGTGGTCGGAACCGACGAGCAGATACAGCATCTGCTTGAGACGATAGAGCAGGCAAACACCGGTGCGGCAAACACCGACGAAAATATCGACATTGAATTCACGAGTGTGCTGCTGTCGGAAAACTCGCCGCTGAACGGCAAGAAAGTCGCCGACGTCGACCTGCGCGGACAATACTCCGCTATGCTTGTATCGATTGAACACGCCGACGGGACATTTGAGAACCCAAAAGCCGACAGCATGATGCACGAAGGCGACAACATCTGGCTTGTCGGCGACAAACGGCAAATACCTAAACTCGCTTAACTATAACAATAAAAAAACAGTAGTTTAAATGAATTTCACCAACCTACCAACCCTTGACAATTTCTTCCACGCCTCGGTGTCGACACCGGCGGCTGTGGAATCTGCCTCGCTAAGCACGTCGGTGCCCGCGGCAGACACCGCGCCAAACAGCGGCGAAGAGCATGTTGCCACAGGATTGATATCCGACCTCGCTTTGATATTGATTGTGGCCGGCATTGCTACTGTTGTGTTCAAACGCCTGAAACAACCCGTGGTGCTTGGCTACATCGTTGCCGGCTTCCTTGTAGGTCCGCATTTCGGATATTTCCCGACGGTGATCCACGAGTCGAACATCGAATTCTGGGCAGAGCTCGGCATTATCTTTCTGCTTTTCTCGCTCGGACTTGAGTTCAGTTTCAAAAAACTTATGAATGTTGGCGGATCAGCCACCGTCACCACCCTGTTCTCCGTCACCGGAATGATTGTGGCTGGATATTTCGCAGGCAAACTGATGGGATTCTCGTTCATCAGCAGCCTGTTTCTCGGAGGCATGCTGTCGATGTCGTCTACAACCATCATCATGAAAGCCCTCGACGACCTCAACATGCGCCACAGGCGGTTCGCGCCTCAAGTGCTTGCCGTGCTGATTGTGGAAGACCTGATAGCCGTGATTCTGATGGTGCTGCTTTCCTCAATAGCAATCAACAACAGCGTCAGCGGCGAAGAGCTCTTATGGAGCGTCATGAAGCTGTCGTTCTTCCTGATTTTATGGTATGTGGTCGGCGTCTATGCCATACCTTCGTTCCTGTCGCGCCAACGCCGGTTTCTTTCCGACGAGCTTATGCTGGTGCTTTGCATCGGACTGTGCTTTCTGATGGTAATCACCTCCACCTACGCCGGCTTCTCCGCCGCGCTCGGAGCATTCCTCATGGGCTCCATCCTTGCCGGAACCAGCGAGGCTGAACGAATTGAGAAACTGACAGCCCCGGTAAAAGACCTCTTCGGCGCCGTCTTCTTCATCTCTGTCGGAATGATGGTAAACCCGCACGTGCTCGGCGAATTCTGGATGCCAATCGTAATCTTGTCGCTGCTCGTGATTGTCGGAAAATTCATTTTTGGAGTCATGGGTATGCTTGTCGGCGGTCAGCCGCTGCGCATAGCGCTCCAGTCGGGACTTGCCCTGCCGCAAATCGGCGAATTCTCATTCATCATCGCCACGCTCGGCATGTCGCTCGGAGTGATTGACAGCAACATATACCCTATCATCGTTTCCGTGTCGGTAATCACCACATTCTTCACTCCTTACTTCATCAAAGCGTCCGACCCGATATGCGCTTGGGCTGAACGCGGCGCCCCGCAATGGCTGTCGCAATGGATTGGACGCTACAGCGAGCAGTCGACACGCAATGAGTCGGAAATCAAGCTGCTGTGGAAAGACGTGGCTCGCCGCAACATCTGGCGCGTGCTGCTCTACAGTGTACTCCTCACGGCGATACTTTGGATTTCATCGATATGGATGTTTCCTTTTGCCGACCGCACTTTCGGAAACGAGTGGGGACAACCGCTCGCCACGGCGGCCACACTCCTGGCAATGTCGCCATTCATGCTCGCCCTATGCTATCCAAGCATGAAGCGATGGGAACGCGAGAAACTGCGCCACAGTGTCCAGACCGACGCTCCGTTTATCGCCATGCGTGCGGTGAGAATCGCCATTGCAGCAGGCTTCCTGCTGTTCTTCCTGCTCGACACGTCGTCGCACAGCGTCTCAATCATTGTCGGAACGGCGCTGCTGATTTTTGTGGGCATAAACTTCTCCAAAGTCGTGCGGCGTCACACCTCTAAATTCGAGACCAAGTTTGTCGACAACCTCAATGAGCGCGAGCTGCGCCGCAGCGGCCGCAACAACAACCTCGTAAGCAATATGCACCTTGCATACATCACCATCGGCTACACCTGCCCCTTTGTTGGCCAACGCCTCGCCGACGCCAAACTGGCACAACGCTTCGGCGTAAACGTGGCAAGCATACAGCGCGGAGAGGATTTGATTGCCGTGCCTACCGCCGACATGCGCCTGTTTCCAGGCGACACAATCGGCGTGATTGGCTCCGACGAACAGATTCAGAACCTCATCAACGAGGTTGAGAGCAAACCGGCGGAAAAGCCCAAGACCGGAGAAATGGAGTTTACAAGCGTTGTGCTGCAAGCCGAATCGCCGCTTGCCGGAAAACGCATCGGCGACCTCGATTTCAGAGTCAGATACTCCGCGATGCTTGTAGCCATCGAACGCATTGACGGAAGTTTCGAGACACCCTCGCCCGACAGCGTGCTTGCCGTTGGCGACAACCTGTGGATTGTGGGCAACAAACTATTAATGAAACAATTTTGTTTAGATACATAATATTTATTATTTATGCACGAAAAAATAATCATTCTGGATTTCGGTTCTCAGACCACACAGCTCATCGGACGACGCGTCCGCGAGCTTAACGTGTACTGCGAAATCGTACCCTACAACAAAATGCCGAAAGACGACCCTTCGGTCATCGGCGTTATCCTTTCCGGCAGCCCGTTCTCTGTCTACGACGAGAAGGCTTTCAAAATCGACCTGTCGGAAATCCGTGGCAAATACCCTATCCTGGGCATCTGCTACGGCGCGCAGTTCATCTCCTACGCCAACGGCGGCAAAGTGGAGCCGGCAGGCTCTCGCGAGTATGGCCGCGCCCACTTGTCGACAATCGACAAGACAAACCCGCTGCTCGCCGGACTTTCCGACAACACACAAGTGTGGATGAGCCACGGAGACACAATTACAGCCATCCCTGAGGGTTTCAAAACAATCGCTTCGACCGACAAGGTGGCAATCGCCGCCTATCAGATTGAGGGCGAGAAGGTGTGGGGCGTTCAGTTCCATCCGGAAGTGTACCACTCTGAGGAAGGCACAAAATTGCTGAGCAACTTCGTGGTCAACATCTGCGGTGCGAAACAAGACTGGAGCGCCGCATCGTTTATCGAGACCACTGTAGCCGAGCTCAAAGAGCGCATCGGCAACGACAAGGTGGTGCTCGGACTGTCGGGCGGTGTCGACTCATCGGTAGCGGCTGTGCTTCTCAACCGCGCCATCGGAAAGAATCTCACCTGCATCTTTGTAGACCACGGAATGCTGCGCAAAAACGAGTTCCACAACGTGCTCCACGACTATGAGTGCCTCGGACTGAACGTTATCGGCGTCGACGCTTCCAAAAAGTTCTTCAGCGAGCTGGAAGGCGTCACCGACCCTGAGCGCAAGCGCAAAATCATCGGCAAAGGCTTCATCGACGTGTTCGACGAAGAGGCTCATAAAATCAAGGACGTGAAATGGCTTGCTCAAGGCACAATCTATCCTGACTGCATCGAGTCGCTGTCAATCACCGGAACGGTCATCAAGAGCCACCACAACGTGGGCGGACTGCCTGAGAAGATGAATCTTAAGCTCTGCGAGCCTCTGCGACTGCTCTTCAAGGATGAAGTGCGCCGCGTGGGACGAGAGCTCGGCATGCCCGAGCATCTCATCGGCCGCCATCCGTTCCCCGGACCGGGCTTGGCTGTGCGCATCCTCGGCGACATCACTCGCGAGAAAGTGGAAATTCTTCAGAATGCCGACGACATTTTCATCCAAGGACTCCGCGACTGGAACCTCTACGACAAGGTTTGGCAGGCTGGCGTGATTCTGCTGCCTGTGCAGAGCGTGGGCGTGATGGGCGACGAGCGCACATACGAGCGTGCTGTGGCCCTGCGTGCCGTGACCAGCACCGACGCCATGACAGCCGACTGGGCTCACCTTCCTTATGAATTCCTTGCCAAGGTGTCAAACGACATCATCAACAAGGTGAAAGGCGTGAACCGCGTATGCTACGACATCTCGTCGAAGCCACCGGCAACCATCGAGTGGGAATAATCCACCAGCCATCATACAGCCAAGCGGCTTCGGCATCAAGTAGATGCCGAAGCCGCTTGCTTTTTCGTTGCATTTCTGCGTCAGAACGGATAGCCGATGGCAAGATTGAGGGCAAGGCTGTCTTTGAAACGACCAATGTTGTAATAACCCGACTTGCCTGTGTCGTAAGGCAAGTGAAGCCCTACGCCAAGGTCGGCGCGCACCACAATCATACCCATATCAAGACGTAAACCCAAGCCTGTGCCGAGGGCAAGCTCGCGGAAGAAATTGCTGTTGAGCGTACCTCCGGAACGCATAGGGTCGTCTTTCAACAACCAGATATTGCCGGCATCGACAAAAACGGCGCCCTTCAGCACACTGACAATGGGGAAACGATACTCCGCATTAATTTCGAAACGGAACGTTCCCGTCTGGTCGTAATATCCGTTGCCATCGACGTTGCTGTGATAACTGCCCGGACCTATGCTGCGCACGGCAAAAGCTCTGACGGAGTTGGCTCCACCGGCATAGAACTGCTCCGCATAAGGCACCTCCTGCGAGTTGCCATAGGCATGTGCCGCGCCGGCATAGACGCGTCCCACGATGCGCTGTTCGCCCGTGATGCGCTTGGAATAGACCATCTGCAACGTTGCTTTGACAAACTGCGAGAACGGCGTGCCGAAAAGTTCTTTCTGCCCTTTGTTTCCTACGAGCGACCAGATACCGGCAAACAGGTTGCCGCCTTCAGTGAATCCAGCCTGCAGCGTGAAGTGCTGGTCGTCGCGAGTCTTGCCGAAGCCGCGGTCGAAAGTATAGGTATATGCAAATTTCGGGATGAACTGGTTGCGGAAGCTAAGCGCTATTGCCGGATTTTCCTCCATTGTCTTGTCGAAATCGGCAGTGGTGCTCAGCAATTTGTTGTATTTCAAGCCAAACAGCGTCACCTGATTCTGCGAATAGCGCGAGCCTTTCCAATCGTAGTTCCAGCCGAAATCGAACTGCACCATCTTGAAAAATTTAGGTCTGTTCATCACCGTCGCTCCGAGAGAGAAGCGCGTCCACGCCAGCTCACGCTTGATAAACGGGATGAAATGAGGTGCGAGCAGACGCGGAAACGCCAACTCGGTCTGCAACCCGAACTCATAAGAATTGAAGTCGTTGCGACGGCCATCCACCTTGCCTATCTGCCACTCATAAGCAGCGTCAAACTTTACAGTCAACCGCTCGCCGCCTCCGAAGATATTGCGGTTAAGCACTTGAAATGAGACTCCCGGACCGAGATAGTTGTTGGATTTTGAAGTCAAGTTGGCCTCAAACTGCGTCTCGAGAGGCTTGTCGAAATGGCAAATGATGTCGAAATCAAGGGTGGCTGTCTTCACTGAATCGAGCGGCGTGGCATTCACCGAAATGAAATCGAAAATGCCGAGCCTCGACAGGTAGGTCTGTGTGTTGGTGAGACGGCGCACGCTCACATCGTTGCCTTTGTTCAACGTGATGCACGACGGGATAAGGCTCTTGCGCAGACGCGACGGCGCCATCTTCACCACGATTCCCTTGTCGGTCATAAGCGTGTCGGGCGTGCCGCCATTGTCGTTGCGCATCACGAGTGTCTTCACGTCGCCTACCTTGTATTTCCACAACGCCTTGTCGGGGATGTTGTCGGCATAGTCAATCTTCACCACCACCTTGCCCGGCACTTGAAGCGTGTCGGCAAGAAACGTGATATACTCCGGACGGAAATAATAGTAGCCGTGGTTGCGCAGGCGGTTTGTCACACGGTTGCGTGCTACCGAAAGAGAGTCGTTGCAAATGATAGCGTCAAGTTTCATATACTTGTCGCGCTTCATATAGCGGTTGAGCATCACGTTGAGCTCGGAAGAGTCAGGCAGATATATAATCTCGGCTATGCGCTTTGGCGGCGCCAGACGCACATAGTAGTTTACGCGCGCCTTGCGACTGTTTTTCTTGCTGTATTTCAAGTCGTAGGACGTGGTTGAGCCGAAATATCCGTTCTTGTCGAGCATGTCCTCCACCATCTTCATCCGCAGGTCGGGACGCACGTCGGACATCAGCACCGGTTCTTCAGCAAACTTTCTATAGATCCATCCCTTAAGCCCCTTGGAGTCCTCCGGCCAGTGATTGTAGAGCCACAGCCCAAGCGGGAACGGCGAACGCACATAGGGCGAATACCATGAGTTGTTGGCTGGCACATCGATGATTTCGCCGATGTTGTCGGATATGCCCGACGGAATCTTTACGCTGTCGGCGGCTGTCACGTCGAGTTTCTTCACTCCAGTATACAGCACGTCGCCCTCAGCCAACTTTGCAGTGGTTGAGCACGCCGACAGCGCCAGCAACATCAATATGGCAAACAACAGTTTTTTCATTCTTTATTCTCTTTGGGCTTGCGTCGCCACTTTTTCAAAAATTTGAACATATCCCTAAACGACGAGATTTTGCGTTTCCACATAAATCCGGCTCCATACTCGGTTATCTCTCCCTCGAGAATGCTTTCGTATTCCTTGTGGTAGAACAGTTTCACGTTGGTTGTGCCCGTCTTGTTGAGTTTGTATTCAAACGAGAGGTCGTTGAGCAGATTCTGCGCCAAATTGTCCTCGGCGGAGGCATCGCTGGTGTAGTTGCCGCCGACAACAATCTTGAAACGGTCGTCAAACACGCTTTTCGACACCTTGTAGGAATAACTCATCGACTTCGATGTGCCTGTCGACGTCAGACGATCCTGCTGGTCGATGCCTATTGACAGGTCAACACCCGTGATGTTGCTTGCAGCCCACTTGTTGACCACCGACTCAAGGAAAGAGAAAGCCATGTTGCCCGACAGTCCGCCGGCAGGATTGCCAACACTGCTTCCGGTGCCGGTATACGTGTTGTAGAGCAGCAGGTTCATTGCATGCGTGGCGCGCTGCTCCGCCGTCATGCCGCTGAGTTCGTTGGCTATCGTCATGTCACCGTCGGTGCTGAGGTCGAACGAAACGGCAAGCGAGCTAAGCGTGTTGCCCACATTGAGAATCACGTCAAACGGCACGGTTCTCGAACCTTGATTGCCACCGTTTACGTTTACCTTCATTTCCTGCACCGCCTTTATGTTGAGCGACGGGTTGAGCAGATTTCCGTTCCACGTCAGACTGCTGCCTTCCTGGAATTTGAAATTCTTTTCCGACATCATAGGCGGTGAATAGCGCACAAAACCGCTGTTGATGGCATATCGGCCTATGAGCGATGCGTCGCCCTGGTCGTTTTGCGAATAGCTGAGCATTCCCTCCCCGTCAATCTGCACTTTGTCCTTGCCGTCGGGCGACAGGTTGACGTTGAACACAGCGTTAGGCTGCACAATCAGTGCCGCCTTTATGCGCATGGCATAAGGCTGTGCGGCAAGGCTGTCGGCAGCATGGCGGGTGGTGTCGGAGAAATTCACAAATTTCACGACGCCCTCGTCAGCGCCCTCCGTCAGCGCCACCGACGATGTCTGGCAAACATAGGTGAGATTGGTTCCGGCAAGGATGCTTACCGAGGCACGCATGTCGAGATTGTTGGCATAGCCTTTCACGGCGCCGTTTATGTCTACGAATCCCTTGCCGTAAAGTTCCACTCTGCCACGCTTCTTTCCATTGATTACCTGCACGTTGCGCCCTTTGAGCTTTATATCTGAATAAATTTTGTCTACATCCATCGACAAGTCGACATATCCATCGAGAGTGATCGGATTGCCGTTGGCACCGCGCAACTCATAAGAGTCAAACCTCACACGCCCGTTGTCGACAGGGATGCGGCGGCCGTCAAACGTAAGCGCCGACCCGTAGTTCTGTATGCGCACCTGTGCGGTGTCAAACTGCAGATAGCCGTTGATTGATGGATTAGCCTCCGGGCCTACCACTTTCATCGAGCCGTTAAGATAGCCCGACATGTCGCCGGTGCCGTCAGGAAGAAACGCACTCACCCTCGACAGCGGAAGACGCTTGATGGCAATGTCGAGATTGTATTCCGAAGTTGGCAACGAATCGTTTTTCATGCCGCGCAGAGTCATTATCTCCTTTCCATCAAGCTCCATGTCGGCAAGCGCGTATGTCTTTGTCGCATCGTCGGTCATGGCAAGCTTGGCGTCAAGGTCGAGATTGCCCACAAGCTTCTTGCCGTACGACATACGGTCGACCCTTATACAACAGTCGCCCCAATAATATTGCTCGTTGAAATTGATTTTCGCATTGCCCGACAGCGTGCCGTCGATCGGCGGAGCAAAAGGCGACAACACAAGCCAATCGCGCAGCTCGATGCCCGCAAGCTCGGCATTGATGCCGTTGTGAAACAACTCGTCGCGGTCGGTATAGAGCTTGATAAGGCTCTTGCCGGCACTGTTGACCGTCATACTTGCCTTAAACAGATTCTTGTTCATGTCGTATGCCACGTAGTTGCTCTCGTTGACCGTCCAGTCGCGGAAGGCGATGCGTGGATTCAGCGGATAAAGGCGTGCCGTGACGATGCTGTCGGCGATTTCCGCCCGCAGTCCGAACTTGAATCCCGTCTCGTCATAACGGTCCACCTGCGTTATGAATATGTCGGCACAGTTTGCGCTCACCGACCCTTTTATCGTAGCCGTTTTCAGAAACTCGGCATTGTCCGGCTTGTTGTTGACGCCGAGGCTGTATATCAGCGAGTCGCAGTCGGTGTGACTTTCCATTGTTATCTCGTCGAAACGCACGTCGCCCACGCCGAAATCACGAAGCGACGCCTGTAGCCTCAGCTCTTCACGCTTCTCCACACCAATGTTGAGCTCGCCGTAGCTTGCGCCCATACCAGAGAAATATTTCTGCACGATGTTGCGGTCTTTCGACTTGAAGTCGAGAGTGAACAGCGGCAGGCATCGGTTAAGCTGTACAAGGTTGAGACGCTGCGCCACAAGCATACTGTCGACAGCCGGCATTATCTGTGCCAATGAGTCGGACAGAGCTGTCAGCCCCACCGGAGTCTGGAACGACATGCGCATATCGTTGTTGCGCAGGCGAAACCCAGTGTGTTCAGGATTTGAACGGAACCCCATGTCGATGCTGTCTGTGCGGAACGTGTTGCCCGGGAGCAGCACAAACAGATCGGACAAGCGCATATAGCCGGCATATTCTTCTTTTTTCGGATTTATAAGTCCTACGCCCTGTATGTTCATTCCGCCCGACAGACGCTCTGTTGCCATATTCATCGCCACAAGGTCGATATTGTCGATACGGCCGTTGAATTTCACATGATACTCATCAGGCGTCATCTGTCCCTGCAAATTCATGCCAAGCATCACCTTCTCATCGTTAGACGACAACGCCACATCGTAGCTGCCGTTATCGAGACTGGCAGATGCCGACAGGTCGCGGTATTCCACTCCGGCATATTCTATGCTTGCGATATCGGCAAACGCGTCAGTGCGCATCTTATAGATATCGTAGCCCGAACCTTCGACGGTGACAGAGCCGCTGACAGAGCCTATATCACCCGCCGGCAGCACCCCGCGCACGTTGAATCCCGCCAGATTCACCTCTGCGTCGTAATGCTCGTTCTTGAGATTTATCTTTCCGTCGGCAACCACTTTGCCGCCACCGGAAGTGGCGCGCAGGATGCCGCTGGCCTTCTCGTCGCTGTAGTCAATCTTTCCTTTCAACGCCACCGCCGGCACGTTGACATCAGCCGGCAGAGCAAGTGCCCGCTTCAGATAGCTGCCGCCCGTCATGCGCCCGTCAATGTCGACAGCGCCACGCATATACTGTGGCTTCATCACGTTGCTGAACCGGCCCTTTAGCTTAATGTCGAGCACTTTAGGAACACTCACCTCCACCCTCCTCACATCAACAGTGCGCATCGTGCCTCCCGCGTCGACGCTGAGGTCCACAGTGCGGCTGCCGAACGACTTCCACAAAGGCTTCAGCAGCGGCATAATCTTTCCGGCATCGGAAAGTGAGATTTTCGATGTTATCTTCGCATCCACCCGGGCATTGTCGTCGCCGCTCAGCGCCGATGCGTCGAGCCATGCGTCGATGCCAAACTCAGAGTCGGCTGTAGCTAGACGGAACTGCTCAACGCTCATTTTCTTGTCGTCGATGGTCACAATTCCCGATGTCGACGCCACCTTAAGCCCACAACGCTCGCGCGCCGTCAACGCAGTTAGCGGCAGACGAATCATCGAGCCGCGGTTATACAGATTGTCGACAGCAATGTTGATGCTGTCGAGCTGTATGTAGGCAGGATCAAAACCTATTCCCCCACTTGCTCCGCTCGTGGCATAAAGCGCACGGCTGTCTGCCACCCTGAAATGCCGCGCCACCACCGTCCACGGCTTTCCGGCGGCATCGGTTTTCATTGTGTCGGGAGGCAGCTGCGCCTCAAATGCCTTGGCTGATTTTTCAGTAGGCTGGATATATTCGGCATTCAGACGCGCCACGCCAAGCGACGCCACGCGCACAAGGTTTGTCGACATGTTGACACACACATCACGGATTTCTCCTTCGGCAACCGTCGCATCAAGACGTTCTATCGTCGGCATCATCGCCATGCGGTAGTGCAGATTTCTGATGCCCAGTTTGTCCACGGTGATGAGCAGAGGAATTTGCGCCGATGTGTCCTTCGGCTCAGGCTTTGCCTTGCGGTTGTCAAACAAAATGACCGCGTCGGCTCCGTCAACCATCGCCTCACCGAGGTCGATATGGTCAGACAACAGTCCGTAGCGGCTGCGCGACAAAGAGAAGCTGCGCAGACGCGCCGTGAGAAGCATCGACGAGTCTTTGCTCAACATCCTGTAATATGCCTGGTCGACACTGACTCCTCCAATCCCGACATCGCCCGTCAGCAACGACAGCAGGCGCACGTTGGTTGCCACATGGCGGCTCTGAATCATCGTGTCGCGATGCTCGTCAAGCACAAGCAGATTGTCGATGGAAAGACGCAAAGGAAACTTAAGCGACAGTTCGCCAATCTCGACAGTGTAGCCAGTAGACTCTGCCACCTTCTCCACCACAAAATTTTTGACGGCGCGCTGCACACCGGGAATATAAAGCAACGACGGCAGGACAAACAGCACAACGGCAACGGCGGCAACCGCTCTCAATATGCGCTTTGCCGTCTTGTGCCGTACAATTTTCTTCTCTACAGGCTGCTGTTGTGTCTCTTTACCGTCTGTCATCAATGTTTGTTTTTTGCTGAAATCAGCCAAGCCAGAATGATGCCGTAGACAGCGCCAGCGATGTCGGCAAGCAGGTCATACCAATCGCCGCTGCGCCCCATCCGCATCTTCCATTGTGCCAATTCAATCAATCCGCCAAAAGCCGAGAGGCTGACAAATATCCAGCCCATAAGACGCGCTTCGTCGACCGGCTTCTTGCCACGACGGAAATCGAAATGATAGGCAAAAGCCATGGCGAAAAACATCATAAAATGCACCACCTTGTCGGCTCCCTCAAACAGAGGAATGCGCACACTCCCGAACGGACGCGGTGCCAACGTCAGATAAAGCACGCCAGCAGTTACGACCGCCGATGTCAGAAACCGTGGAATTCTATCCAATATCTTCATCTTTCTGCTTCTGCTTTTGATTAATTTACAAATTTAACTCTTTTTGCCGAAATCGCCGTCCTCACCACACTATTTTTATCGGCAAAACCGCAAATGGCGCAAGTTTAATCAGAAAAGTTCGCAAGTGCGTATAATTTGCATTAAATTTGCACATAAATTTAAGGATATGAACAGAAAAGACTTTGAGATAATGGCCCCGGTAGGCTCCTACGAGTCGCTCTACGCTGCGATTCAGGGAGGCGCCGACGCTATATATTTCGGCATCGAGGGGTTGAACATGCGTGCCCGCTCTGCCAACAATTTCACCACCGACGACCTTCGCAAGATTGCAGGCATCTGCGACGAGAACGGTCTGAAAAGCTATCTGACAGTCAACACGATTGTCTACGACGAGGACATCGCTCTGATGCACGAGATTGTAAACGCCGCCAAGGAAGCGAAGATTTCGGCAATCATAGCCTCCGACATGGCTACAATCCTATATGCGCGCAGCATCGACGTGGAAGTGCACATCTCGACGCAAGTGAACGTGTCAAACAGCGAGGCTGCAAGATTCTACGCGCAGTATGCCGATGTGCTTGTGCTGGCGCGCGAGCTCAACCTGACACAGGTGGCTGGCATCTACGACACCATCCAGCGCGACAACATCTGCGGACCGCACGGCGAACGTCTGCGCATCGAAATGTTTTGCCACGGCGCGCTCTGCATGGCGGTGTCGGGCAAATGCTATCTGAGTCTGCACGAAATGAACTCGTCGGCAAACCGCGGAGCATGCACGCAGATATGCCGACGCGGATACGAGGTAACCGACCGCGAGACGGGCGACCAGCTCGCCATAGAGAATAAATACATCATGTCGCCCAAAGACTTGAAGACCATCCATTTTATGAACAAGATGATCGATGCCGGCGTGCGAGTGTTCAAAATCGAGGGACGCGCCCGTTCGGCGGAATATGTGCGCACTGTCGTGTCATGCTACAACGAGGCTATCAACGCCTGCTGCGACGGTACATATTCGGAGGAGATGGTTGCCGGATGGGACGAACGGCTGAAGAAGGTGTTCAACCGCGGATTCTGGAATGGCTACTATCTCGGTCAGCGTCTCGGCGAATGGACATCAAAATACGGTTCTTCGGCGACTCGCGTGAAAATCTACGCTGCAAAAGGCGTGCGCTATTTCTCAAACATCCATGTGGCAGAATTCCTTATGGAGAACGATGAACTGCACGTGGGCGACGAGATTGTAATATCGGGACCGACAACCGGCGCCATCATCATGAAAGTGGAAGAAATACGCGTCGACCTGAAACCGGTGGAGAAGACGGTGCGTGGAGAGCGATTCTCAATAAAAGTCGACGAGCGTGTGCGCCCGAGCGACAAACTCTACGTTTGGCGCGATGTGGAGGAAGTGCGCCGGCAAAGGGTTATCAAGTAAACGCAATGGACAATGCAACGATACAGAACCGTCGGCTGGAACAGACAGCCGACGGTTCTTCAACAATATATCTGCCCGACCTCGACGAGCATTACCACTCTGTGAAAGGCGCGCTTACAGAATCGACCCACATTTTCATCAACTGCGGGCTACGACACTGCCGTAAATCGGACGTGACTGTATTTGAAGTAGGCTTCGGCACCGGGCTCAACGCCGCCCTGACGGCTCTCAGCACCGACAACCGGCACATTGACTACCACAGCGTGGAGCGCTACCCCTTGTCGGCCGACGACGCTGCCGCCTACAGCCGCACGGTGGAGGCTCCTGTCGACGGTATGATAAGACAGCTGAACGCAGCGGCGTGGGACGCACCGACAGCCGTCACGCCTCAGTTCACACTCCACAAGATTCTCGGCGATGTCGCCACCACACCGCTGCCAAAAGGCATCGATGTGGTCTATTTCGACGCTTTCGCTCCTGAAAAGCAACCGGAGATGTGGTCGGAAAGCATCTTCATCCGCATCTATGACGCGATGGCCGACGGCGGCATCCTGACCACATATTGCGCAAAAGGCGCTGTGCGCCGCCTCCTGCAGTCGGTAGGGTTCACCGTCGAACGTCTGCCCGGACCGCCCGGAGGCAAGCGCGAAATACTCCGCGCCACAAAATAATGACAATCGAGGCATGCGGTAATCCGCACGCCTCGACTGTTTTTTTATATGTTTATAATGACATCAATATGCCTCCGCCACCTCTTCGACTACAGCAGTGTCAACACTATAATCGTCTGGCTCTGGCTCAAACACGGGCTCCTCGGCAACCTCGCTGTAGAACACGTCGACATGCGACCCGGCTAAATTCAGCTCCTTGTAGGAATCCTTTGTCTGCTCCTCGCCTTTCTCGTTGATAAGCACCCACGAATTGCCGTCTTTGGCAAAATAGCGGTCGGCGACAACAGAAGTCTGTTTCAGTCCGCTGTATTCAAAATCAATAACAACATCGCCTTTAGCGTCAATCACGCCAAATTTAAAGTCGTCGTTGCAGGCAATGTAGCGGTTCTTGTTTGCATACTCCAACGATAAGTATTTCGGGCGCACAAGCACCTCGCCGTCGGTAGAGATGAGGCCATATCTGTTGTCTCTGCGGAACACCGTCTTGCCGTCGTTGATTTCATAGCAAATGTCACTCTCCATCTTGCTGTTGGTGAACGCCTCTTCGCCGTTCTTGTCAAGAAACACGACCTTGTCGCCCTTCGCAATCGGTGCATAGCCATTGTGATAGAATGCAATCGGGTTGTATTTATCCAGGCTCATCGACTTTACCGTCTCGCCATTTTTGTCGATAATCAAAATCTTCTCATTCTTCAACACAAACGCCCGGCCGTCGGAAAACGGAGTGGCTTGATCGTATTTTGCAGGGATAGCTTCCTCTCCTTTAGTGTCAAGAAATCCCCACTTGCCGTCTTTGCAGAATGCGGCAAGGCCTTCAGAGAAACCGCTTGTCCGCGACACTTTTTTAGGCAGTTTCTTCACCTCTTCAAATTTCTTGCTGACAATCATAATGCCTTGTCCTTCTTTCACAGCAAACGTCACGTCTTCATCGCCAAACGTACCGAGCTGCGTATATTTGCCCTTGCCTATGGCATTTTTCGAGTCGTCAATCTTATAGCACTCATAGTAGCCACTCTTCGTGCGCACCACAAACATCCCGTCTTCAACAACCGACGGCATTTCATCAAAATCATTCTGGCAAAGCACATCGCCTGTCTTCGTGTCCAGAATACTCCACTTCTCCTCGCCGTCGAGCACCACCGGTACATAACGGGTCTTTCCCTTGTCACCCGAGCAACTCCACAACGAGCCGCCCACCAACACTGCCAGCACGGCAGCCTTCAAACAATTGATGATTCTCATAATTATTAGGTTTATTTCGTTATTTCCAACGAAGTTAAGCACTATTTTCCCGATTTCCAAGAATTTTTTCGATAAAAGTCATCTTCTCTTCAGAATTCTTTTCATAAAATAGGCGGCGCCTCGAAAAAGAAAATTGAGCAAGCTCTTTTCTTTCCTCTCGGCTTGCACTATCTTTGCACTACGAAATAAACAGAACAAAAATATGAGCATCTTGAAACAAAATTGCCCAGTGGCGCTATGCAGCGACCATGCCGGCTACGACACAAAGGAGGCTGTAAAAGCCTACCTCGAATCAGAAGGCATAGCCTACAAGGATTTCGGTACTTATTCTACCGACAGTTGCGACTATCCCGACTTCGCCCACCCTTGCGCTGAGGCTGTGGAGAAGGGTGAATGCTATCCCGGCATCGCCGTGTGCGGCAGCGGAGAGGGCATCAGCATGACTCTCAACAAGCACCAGGGCATCCGTGCAGCCCTTTGCTGGATCCCTGAAGTGGCTGCCCTTTCGCGCCAACACAACAATGCCAATGTGCTTGCAATGCCTGGTCGCTTCGTTAGCAACGAGCAAGCCATCGAGATGGTGAAGACGTTTCTCAACACTGACTTCGAGGGCGGACGACATATCCGCCGCATCGAAAAGATTCCGGTGAAATAAAATTTGCGCCTATTAAACAATCTGAATGCGGACTGCCTTATCAGCTGCCCGCATTTTTTATTTTCTCATCACAACAAGGACTGTTGGGCTGCTTTCAATAAAATAGGCGGCGCCTCGGAAAAGAAAATTGAGCGAGCTCTTTTCTTTCCGCTCGGCTTGCACTATCTTTGCAAAAACTATCTATTTATGGAGAAAGACGAGATTCAGAAACTGACATACTCTGAGGCGGTTGCCGAATTGGAGAAGATTGTGCGTGAGATGCAGAGCGATGCCTGCAGCATCGACAACTTGTCGCGACTCACGTCGCGCTCCCTTGAATTGCTGAAAGTGTGCAAGGCTAAATTGCTTTCCACCGACGAGGAACTGAAAAAAATCCTTGCCGAACTTGAAGCTTAAATACGAGATATTACCCTATGACTAAATTATAATTCACTTAACAAAACACTCTATGAAGCATTTTATCCTGACTGCAGCGGCTCTGCTTTCCGCATCAGCCTCGCTGGGCGCAACGGAGGTGCTGACGTCGCCCGACGGACGGCTGCAGTTGTCGTTCGACCTCACCGCCGACGGAACGCCAACCTACAAAATGGATTACAACAACAAGCCGGTAATCGCTACAAGCCGGCTCGGTTTGGAACTTAAAAACCAAAAATCACTGCTCGACGGGTTCAAGATGGAACGCGTCAGCCGCTCGTCGTTCGACGAGACGTGGCAACCGGTATGGGGCGAGCAGTCGAGCATCCGAAACCACTACAACGAGATGGCTGTATGCCTGTCGCAACCCGACGACAACGGGCATCTGCGCGAGATGATTGTGCGTTTCCGACTCTACGACGATGGTGTAGGATTCCGCTATGAGTGGCCTGCGCAAGACAATTTCACCTATTTCACAATAAAGGAAGAGCGCACGGAATTTGCCATGACGGGCGACCACACTGCCTATTGGATTCCGGGCGACTACGACACTCAGGAATACGACTACACCATAAGCCGCCTGTCGGAGGTGCGCGAGAAAATGCCTGCCGTGAAGTTCAGCTACAATGTGTCGTCGACAGTGTTCTCCGACACCGGCGTGCAGACGTCGCTGCAACTGAAAACCGACGACGGAATATACCTTAACATCCATGAGGCGGCGTGTGTGGACTACTCCACAATGCACCTCAACCTCGACGAGAAACGCATGGTGCTGACGTCGTGGCTCACCCCCGACGCCCGTGGCGACAAGGGCTATCTGATGGCTCCTTGCCACTCTCCATGGCGTACCGTAATGGTCACTTCTACAGCCACCGCCGCCCTCGACTCAAAGCTCATCCTCAACCTCAACGAGCCGTGCAAACTTGAAGACACGTCGTGGATACACCCTACGAAATACATGGGCGTATGGTGGGAGATGATTGTGGGCAAAAGCTCATGGGCTTATTCAAACGCTTCGGCTGTCAACCTCGACAGCATCGACTACAAGGCCATGAAGCCTACCGGCATCCACGGTGCAAACAACGACAACGTGAAGCGTTACATCGACTTTGCCGCCGAAAACGGATTCGACCAGCTGCTGGTGGAAGGATGGAACATCGGATGGGAAGACTGGTTCGGCCACGAAAAGGATTATGTGTTTGACTTTGTCACTCCAAACCCCGACTTCGATATCGCAATGCTCAACGACTATGCTCACAGCAAAGGCATCAAACTGATGATGCACCACGAAACTTCGGGCTCGCTGCGCAACTATGAGCGCCACCTCGACGCAGCATACTCGCTGATGAACAAATATGGATACGACGCCGTAAAGAGCGGATATGTGGGCAATATGGTGCCGCGTGGAGAATATCACTACGGACAATGGGCAAACAACCACTATCTCTACTGCGTGAAAGAGGCTGCCAAACACAAAATAATGGTCAACGCGCACGAGGCGACTCGCCCAACCGGACTTTGCCGCACATACCCAAACCTTGTGGGCAACGAGAGCGCCCGCGGAACGGAATATCAGCAGTCGGCAGGCATCATGCCACACCACGTGACAATTCTGCCGTTCACGCGTCTGCAGGGCGGCCCGATGGACTACACTCCTGGTATCTTCTGCATGGACGTGTCGAAACTCAATCCTGAAAACCACGGACATGTCAACGCCACGCTGTGCAACCAGCTGGCGCTCTACGTGACACTCTACTCTCCACTGCAGATGGCAGCCGACGTGCCTGAAAACTATATGCGCTACGCCGACGCCTTCCGCTTCATCAAGGATGTGGCTGTAGATTGGGACGAGAGCCGCTATCTCGCGGCCGAACCGGGTGAATACATCATTGCAGCGCGCCGTGAGAAAGGCGGACAGCGCTGGTTTGTGGGCGGTGTGACCAACGAGGACGCACGCACAATGACCGTCGACTTCTCTTTCCTTACAAAGGGTCAGAAATATATGGCAACAATATATGCCGACGCAAAAGACGCCGACTATGAGACAAATCCTGAAAAGTATGTGATCTCGCGCCGCGTGGTGACTGCAAAAGACAAGGAGAAAATCTTTATGGCTCGCGGTGGAGGCTTCGCCATCAGCCTTATGCCCGTCGACGACCACACGCAGAAATTGAAAAAACGCAAATAACGACACCCAATCCGTGTCAAACACCCTTGCCATTATTCGGCAAGGGTGCTTTTTTATGCCGTTTTTATTTGCCGCAGAGCAAATTATAATGTAATTTTGGAAAGACAATAAAAGACTATAAGACAATGTTTGACACGTCACGACCATTCACGTTCGACCGCGTGGTGCGCATCCTGATCACCATCGCCACGCTTATCGGTGCCTACTGGCTGCTCAAAGCAATCAGCGGCGCGCTGCTGCCTTTCTGCGTAGCCTGCCTGCTTGCCTACATCTTCGAACCATTCGTGGCTTTCAACAAACGGCTGCTTCGCTGCCGCGGCAACGTGCTGCCGATATTCCTCTTTCTTGTCGAACTCTTCGGAGTCATCGCCCTGCTCGGCTGGTTTCTCATCCCCCGCATCATCGACGAGATTGTCACCGTGGGCAACCTGTTCAACGACTATGCCACATCAAGCAGCAGCCGCTACATTCCGCAGGCTGTACACGACTTTGTCATGAAATATGTCGACATGAAGACACTCGCATCCGTGCTGACGCAGGAACAGTGGAGCGACATAGTGCAAAAATCGCTGTCGGGCACATGGACCATGGTCAGCGGAAGCATCTCAATGCTGCTGACAGTGTGCAGTTGGTTTATCGTGCTGCTATACTTCATCTTCATCCTGCTCGATTACGACCGCTTCATGAACAGCATGCGCAGCCTGATTCCTCAAAAATACAAACCGACGGTGCTGAAAATCGCCAGCGACATCAAAAACAGCATGAACCGCTATTTCCGCGGACAAACGCTCGTGGCGCTGTGCGTCGGAGTGCTTTTCAGCATCGGCTTCCTCATCATCGACCTTCCGCTCGCCATCATTATGGGCATGTTTATCGGACTGCTCAACATGGTGCCGTATCTGCAACTCATCTCGCTGCTGCCCACCACACTGCTGTGCGTGGTCTATGCCGCCGAGACAAATTCCAGCTTCTGGGTGATTTTCGCTTTGGCAATGGTGGTCTATGGTGTGGTACAGCTGATACAAGACCTGTATCTCGTGCCAAAAATCATGGGAAAGACAATGGGGCTCAACCCTGCAATCATCCTTCTGTCGCTGTCAATCTGGGGATCGCTGCTCGGATTCCTCGGCTTGATAATCGCCTTGCCGCTCACCACACTGCTTCTGTCATACTACAACACCTACGTGCTGCACGAAGGCAAACCGGAACAATCTGCTGAAAACCAAAATAACGGGAACTAAAAAAACAATTATGAAAAAACTCATCCTTACACTCATTATCATTTTAACTGGAACTTTTTGCGTTCAAGCACAGGAGCACCTAAAATTCATGGGAATACCTTTGACAGGAAACATCAACTCTTTCCAAACGAAACTTAAGGCAAAGGGTTTCGAAGTGGATAAACAAATAAATAAATATGCCCCTGTAGGTACCCGTATCTTCAAAGGTCTGTTCGCAGGCGAAAATGCGCAAATTTACGTGTTCTACAATAAAAAGCACAAAACAGTCTATCGAGCAAAAGCTATTATAGAAGTTACAGATCAAGATATTTTTGATCAAAAAAAATATGAATTAGCCAACATGCTCAGGCAAAAATATAGCTCAATGTACATAGACGCCGGCGAAAACGGATTGTCCATATATGTCACAAACAATCTCGGCACAACAAATCTTGGCCATATCGATTTGTTCGACAGAACGGAGGACCCTAATATTTCCAACTACTACACAACGACCTACTGCATCCACGTTGACTATTGGGACACAACAAATTCCGATAAAAACGAAGATGACAGGATGGAAGATTTATAACATACTCCACAGAGCGGCACGGCTGAAGCATCAAAGCCGACCGTTCCTGTGTGTGTCTACCACAGATTGAAGCGCCATCCCACTTTCATCTCCACACTGAACAGCGAGTTGGCAAGAATCGTTTTCTTGTCGGCCACAACAGCCACATCCGTCTTGCCCACAATTCCGGCAAACCATCGGCGGTTGTTCCATGTGACAGAAAGATTCAGGCGGTTGTACAGCCGGAACGAACACCCCGGATTGACACTCGACTGCTTGCCTTTCGACACCGACGGAATCACAGCCTCGCTCACGCCAATGTTGTAGTGTTTCGCCGGCACCCAGTTGTAGGCATAACCGCCTTTCACGCCACAGGTCTGCTCCTTGACGGTGAACACCCTCGAGTGCCATTCCTCCGGCAATTGAGGCTTCAGATAATCCGGCAGTTTCGCGAAATCGAAATTAAGGTCCTGATTGTTGTAGGAGAAACCCACGAAGAAAGAGCCCTGGCTGCGCAGCTGCAGTTTGCTGATTGAGAACGCCGCCGCATAGCTGTAGCGTTTGTTGTTGAACTATAGAATCCCTTAAATTGGCGTAATATTATGGCATCGGGGCGATTTTTTTCGCCTCGAT